>Ga0182024_10001677_pt1 | contig 56208 bp, 54 predicted proteins | sample P32metaG_FD_120480 | JGI IMG/M metagenome (GOLD analysis project Ga0182024, IMG submission 120480) | Permafrost microbial communities from Stordalen Mire, Sweden - P3-2 metaG (Illumina Assembly) | ecosystem: Environmental > Terrestrial > Soil > Wetlands > Permafrost | place: Sweden: Stordalen...
ACGATATTGTCGATCACTGCTGCGAGGCGTGGAACAAACTAACCGATCAGCCCTGGCGCATCATGTCCATCGGCATGCGCGATTGGGCCCATGGGTCATGAGCAGTGAGTCCTGGTATAAGACCGAAAAAGCTTGGAAATGCGATTTTCCCGGAGTTCCGATTCACTGTGCTGATCTGTCCTTTCGCCTTGCTATTTCATCCGCCCGATAAGGATGCAACGGAATAGCCGGAATGTCTATAAATTGTTTCTCTAAAACAGAAAGATAGCGTTTGGCTCATCCCGGGGCCACGCCGCCGAGCCGCCGTCAAGTCAAGGCGAATGCGAAGCATTCGTCCGCAGGCTGCGCCGCTCCTTCGCTTCGTTACGGCGCCTTCGGCGTGACTGCGTCTCGGCGGCGCGGCTATTTACCTACTAGTCCCTTTGGTGCGCGATGCGGCCCGGAGGCCGCGATCGCTCACCAAAAGGACTTGCAGGCCAAACGCCATCGACGAGCGGAGCTGTCAGGGTTCGCGAAGCGAACGCCGAAGGCGGCTTGACCTTGACAGCGAGCACGGCGATGGCAAGCGCCGACACCGCAGGACATGCTGCATCTACCCTGCTCCAGAACCAAAAAAGCATCAAACCGCACGCCTCCAGCACGCCTTTGACGCAAAACGCGCCTTCGCGGCCCGAAACGGACGCCGATTGTCGCCAAACGCGACGGCGAATCATGGGGTGTCCGGCGCTTCCCCCGGAAATTCCGATATGCACATATGTGCATATATGCATATGCTTATATGAATTTCGTCCGGGGCGGGCGAACAACGCGTCGTACCCGCCGGCGGTTGGATTTCCAGCAACCCTCACGACATCCGGATGGCTTCTCAAGGCAAATGCGGAGCATTTGTCCGGGCTCCGCTCGCAAAGGCGGTGGAGGGCTCACCCGACCGGCGCATCGAGCGCCGCGACGGCGGCCGCGAGAATTTCATCGGACAGGGCCGGATCGGCCTCGGCGACGCTCCTGGCCAAAGTGAGCGCGCCCGCCAAGGCCGCAAATTGCGCGATGGCCTGCTGGCGCGCCTTCCCTTGCCGCCGGCCCCTGGCCTTGTCGCCTGAAGCGGCGCGCGCGAAGGCGCCGAGATATCGATGCAGGCCCGCCGCATATTCCTCGCGCACCGGCGGCGACTGACGCGAGACGTCGCCGGCGAAAGCCACCATCGGGCAGCGCGCGGCGGTGGCGTCGCGCCCTTTTTTCGAGACGTAGCGGCGCCTGTAGGCGTCGAACGCCCGCGCGCGTTCGGCCGGCTCGGCGATGCCGGCGATCGCCTCCATCGCCGCCACCGATTGGTCGAACACATGGGCGCAGGCGGCCGCTTCGAGATCGTCCTTCGATTCGAAATGGTTGTAGAAGCCGCCATGCGTGAGGCCCGCATTGCGCATCAGATCCGCGACGCCGACGCCGTCGAAGCCCTTCTGGCGAAACAAAGCGGCGGCGGTCTCGACGATCCGCGCCTTGTTTTCATTGGCCTGCTGTTTGGTGATGCGCATGTCTCGTCCGCCCGAATTGACGCCTCATCTTTGATGACTTATATCATCGTTGAATGATGACGCGCATCATCAAAACATAGGCCTGTCGCGCCCTTGACGCAAGGGGCTGGCGAAGGACGGAGCCTCTTTCATGTTCGCACAGGCGCTCGCTCGGCGATTGTCCCGTCATGGCATCCACTATGGCTGGGTCGTCATCGCCGTCACTTTCGTGACGGCTTTGACCACGGCGGGCGCCGTCGGCGTGCCCGGCGCGCTGATCCTGCCGCTCACCAAGGAATTTGGCTGGAACACCGCCGAGATTTCCAGCGCGCTCTCCATCCGGCTGGTTCTGTTCGGGCTGATGGCGCCATTCGCCGCCGCGCTCATCGAGCGCTATGGCGTGCGCCGCGTCGTGCTGACCGCGATTGGCCTCATCGTGTTGGGCCTCATGCTCGCGCTGGTGATGAGCGAGGCCTGGCATCTCATCGTGCTGTGGGGGATCATCGTCGGCGTCGGCACCGGCATGACCGCGCTGGTGCTGAACGCGATCGTCTCGACACGCTGGTTCGTCCAGCGGCGCGGCCTCGTGCTTGGCGTGCTGACGGCAAGTTCGGCGACCGGCCAATTGGTGTTCCTGCCGCTCGCCGCCTGGCTCGTCGACAATTACGGCTGGCGCTATGCCTTGGCGCCGTCGGTGATCGGCCTGCTGATCGCCGGCCTGCTGGTCGTGCTGTTCATGTGCGACCGGCCGTCCGACGTCGGCCTTGCCGCTTATGGCGAAGCCGCGCGGCCGGCCGGCCAAACCTTTGCCGCGCCGCCGCCGCAGTCGGCGCCGGCTTTCGGGCGCGCCTTTTCGGTGCTTGGCGAAATCTCGACGAGCGGGACCTTCTGGATTCTGGCGGCGACTTTCTTCATCTGCGGGCTCAGCACCAACGGCCTCGTGCAGACCCATTTCATCTCGCTCTGCGCCGACTATGGCATGCCGGCGGTCGCCGCCGCCTCGACGCTCGCGATGATGGGCGTGTTCGACTTCTTCGGCACGATTCTCTCCGGCTGGCTCTCCGACCGCTACGACAATCGCGCGCTGCTGTTCTGGTATTACGGCCTGCGCGGACTGTCGCTGCTGTATCTGCCCTATTCGACCTTCACGCTCTATGGCCTGTCGCTGTTCGGCGCGTTCTACGGCCTCGACTGGATCGCCACCGTGCCGCCGACCGTACGCCTGAGCGCGCAGGCCTTCGGCAAGGAGCGAGCGGGCATCGCCTTCGGCTGGATTTTCGCCGCCCACCAACTGGGCGCGGCGACCGCCGCCTTCGGCGCCGGCCTGTCGCGCAGCGTGCTGGCGAGCTACCTGCCGGCGTTTTTTGCGGCCGGCGCGATGTGCCTGGTGGCGTCGGGGATCGTGTGGTTCATCCGGCCGAATGCGAAGCGCGCGGTGGCGGCGGGCGCGTCGTAATTGGCGGCAGGCGGGAGAAATCGAACGCCTGGCGCTCAAATCATGAGGCCGCTTTCGGTGGAACGCGCGATCGACCTTGGACAACCCTGCCACCCGGCTCTCGCTTGGCATGGCCAATAGGGGACACGCTTAGCGAATGACATTCGACGCCTGACGCCCACGTCATTCGGTTGCTTTGGGTTGTAATGCGGACACAGACGACTGCTCACCTTGAGGGCCGTTCTGCGCCTATGCCAGTCGCGGCGAGACAGCGATCGCGTTCCCGAAAACGGCCGCTCATTCAGCTTGCGCACGCCACAGCAGCCGCGGACTCGCGTCGGATACTCTGATGGTCATATGGTCACTACTTCATAGGTTGTCGCTACGCGCACAGCTCGGTTCCTGGGCCGGTTGCTCAAGATTAGAGTGGAGCGTCCTCAGCGGCTCGCGACCCTCAGGCTCAGGGGCTAGCTGTAGGCGTATTCAGAACACCGATCTTCCGCAGGTGGCCGATCGCCTTTCTATCGAGACCGCCCGCAAAATAGCTCCGCTCCTTAGCCACATTCCCAAAGAACTTTGTAAATCTCATAACTGTGATCCGTGGCCGGACCTGCTCGCTCAACTGCACCCGCTTCAGCAAATACTTGAACTCAAAATCCGCGGCCGGCATCGAATAACCGAAGAAGATCCAATCGCGTGCGGATTTCAGATACTCCTCGGCGGTCCGCCAACTTGCGGCATGCATCGGAAAATCGAGCGCTTTTCGGTAGCTGAAGGTTGCGAAACGAGTGCCTAGACTGTTTCCCATGCAGTGTGGGCAGAGGGGTTTGAGAACGGTCGCAGGCTTCAGCTTCGCCATTCCGGGAATCGCTTGCCAGTCCTTCTTTCGGAACAGCGTCTGCGCAACCTGCTCGGTGTGATCAGGCGGCAGCCAGAACATTTCTCTGCAGGCATCGCAATAAAGCCAGTTGACCGAGCCGTGGGGCTTGAGGAGATGCAGCGGGTCTTCGGTCAAGCGCCGTTGCTTCAGTTTTCCATCCTCAAAGTGGAATGTGCGGGCACCGCACCCATATTCGACATTTTGAATGGACTGGGTGCGCGCGATTCCTCGCTCAAACACGGTGTCCCAGTTCATGCTCAGTACAGCCGAACTGGCCGTGTCGAATTCCCCGAAAAACCGTTCGAGCGTCCTCCAGTTGCGGTCCGGCTTGTTCTGACGCCGCCTATATGCCTGCGATAGCATCCGGATCATGCGAACGATGATCGCGCGTCGCACGACCCGCAGGTCGGACGACGAATATTTGGGCCCAAGATGATGGCCGGTATTTGCCGATAGATCGATCATCGTGAAAATTTCTTCCATTTCCGGCCAGTCGTCGGACGTGCCGCTCGCCCCTTCCGCGAACGCCTGATCAACGAATTTGCGGATAAACGCCACTTGCCTGGCGCTGGGGCCATCAAGCCTGAGGCCGGCCAGATTGAGCAGTTCGCGCGTAAAACCGCTGGCCAGTGGCAGTCCGGCATTCCACGAGAAACCGGCGCCGACGATCAGCAGGCTTTTCAGATCGAATGTCACGAGGTCACTTCAAAATATACCGCACTGCTGTTCCGCCCGTCCTGCGCCACCCGCACCGGCCAACGTCCTCGCGCGTCCGTGCACATTCGGCTCGGGGTCGTACGGGTGGCATGGTGTCTGCCGCCTATGCAGCCGAAGTTAACTAACTAGTAAAGTTCCGCTTAATGAGATCGCGCCACGATAGCAAGCATTCCGCTTTCGGCCAACACCGCCGCACCCGGCTTTGGCCTGTGGGTGCTCAAATCGGCCGATACAGCGAGCTTATAGACCAGCCGAAAGCGGGGTATTGTGCGCAGAGCGGCATCGCGCCGCTCGCGGACGTTACTAGTCTCCGCAATCTGGAGATCAGGGGGTTAGGTGTCGCGGCCGTCAAACTCTTCATCGGGCGACACCGAAAGAATATCCACTCGCTCTGCTCGGAATACGCAAAGACCGCTTCGGCCGTACATCCCGTATTGATCCATGTCTCCGCGTCTTCCGCCTCCGTAGACAGGGGTCGCGCCATCGCGCGGGTCCAAAATTTCCTGTCTCAAAGTGACGACGCGTGCGCCGGGTAGATAGCGGCCCAAAAACCATTTCCGTGGCCACACGGCCAACCAGGGGTCGATCTCGTCCGTAAGAGGGAAAATGTTCCCATAATACCAGATCGCCGTGTATCCAATAGCGAGCGCTTGAAAGTCCTTCCCTCGTGGCACTATTCTTGTTCTGCCTCTGCGGCGAGCATTGACATCAGCCTCTCCACTTGGTGGCCGGATGAGATCCGACCGCCCAAAAGCCCGCAACATGGAGTCTGCTCACCGTAAGCGCATTTCCTTTTCATGCTGCGGCCACTGATCCTCGGGAACCTTGTGACCGTCACCCGGCGGGTCCCAAGCGATCATAACGGGAGGTCTCTTATTCTCGTCCGTTGCCCATAGGTTTGCGACCGCCCATCGGTCGGATGTTATGACCGTGCCTGTCGAATCCACGAGCTGACAGTTGTTGATCTGTTCGAGGGACGCCTCGACGCATTTGTGCGGGGGTGTCATTGTTAGCCAGCTCTTGGCGCTTCCTTTATAGGATCCCTTCGCCTCGCCAAGGACGTATTCTACCGCGTGCGTTCCAAGCCAGTCGGGCATGTTGCCTGTCTTTCCTGGCTTCATAGACGTTGTGACACCGATGCGTGTGCTCATCGGATTCGGCCCCGTAATAGGAAGCAAATTCTCAACACCGAAGTGCCACTCCAGAAGGCCTCGAGCGAAGAACCGCCCGTAAATATGAGAGAATGCTCCTCTCATTTCTCCGCCGTTTCCGGGGCCACTGTCACGGAACTGTAGCCGATCGTTTTTCGTGGTCATCTGTGCAGCTATGGCGCTGCCCGCAGCAGGCCGCGCGGCCGCCGTGTCTTGGAAAGACTCGGATACCTCGGCGTGACGGGCCCACTCCAGATCGTACCGGAAGTCGCTCTGAACCGTATCGTTCCCGCCGGAATCCTTGACGCGTAGGCTGACCGTTCGTTCCACCGTGCCCCCTAGTCGAGAATATCATACAGGCCAAAGAGCGTCACGGCGATGCCACTGGGCGCCACCGATCTTTATCCAAGTCGGCTTCTTGCCCTCTGCATCGGATTGGGTCGACCCAGGAAACGCCCGGCGGCCCAAAAAGCGAAAGCGGAGCAAGCTGGACCCTCGGATCCGGTGAAGACCAGGAACGCATCGGCGTAACCGTTCCGGCAATGGACAGCGACGCGGCGGCCTCGATCGCGGTGATTGCGCAGGAACATATGCCGTAGAATGGCGGCGGGCTGTCGCGCAGGAGGGCGCGGGCGATTCGGTTGAGGGGCTGTTTGCCGCGCCGACGAGGCGCTGCCATCGCGAAGCGACCGAAGCGAAGCGTAGGAGCGGCGCAGCCTGCGGACGAATGCTTCGCATTCGCCTTGACTTGACGGCGGCTCGGCTGCGTGGCTGCTCGCGAGACGGCGGCGGCGGCTTTCGGGATTTTGCCTGTCATCAAAAACTGTCGACACATCCTGGAGTGCGCAGAAATCGAGGGTCGAGCGCGCTTATTCGCGTATGATCGTCGGATTCCCAGGTGACGCTCGCCGTGAAATCGCAACCGCGAGAACCGCCATTCTGCCGACGAAACGTCATCCGCTTGGAAAACCAACCGTCGGATTTGAACCCCTGACGCGCCAGTGTCTGGATCAAATTGTCTTCTGGCGAGAGCAGCAGGAAGCCAGCCAACACCCGCGCGCGGAACGCCGCATTCGCCTCGCCGGCGCCGGCCGGGAGCCCGGCATAAATCATCGACGCATCGGATTGCGCCTGTGATGTATTGATATGTCCGGCTCGCCAATAGGCCGCATAAGCGATCCCGCCGAGGAGGACAGCCAAGATAGCAAGAGCTGCGGCTTTGTCGCGCAGCGGAATCGGCACGGACTTGTTGCTCATTGCGGCTCGTCTGTCCAAGCGTCTGCCGAAGCCTATCGCGTCAGGCCCGGGATCGCCTATTGTGCCCGCTCGAAAAGGCCCGCGCCGCCATGGCCACGCGCCCCTCTTCGAACGCGAGCCAACAAGCCAATTTGTTGCAGGGAGGCGAAAATGCAGCAGTTGCTCGACGAGGAATACAAGGATTTGAAGCTAAGGATTCAAGGCCTGGCGCCGCCGGGCCAGCAATTGCATCGCAACGTGCTGTTCGACAAGCTCTACGCCTCGCTTCCTAGGGACCCCGAGGCGAAGGTGATGATCTACACCGCCGAGATTGCGCCAAAGGGTTGGACCGGTTTTCATTGCCATAATGGCGCGACATTCTTTCTGGCGCTGCAGGGCATATTCGAGGCGCATTTCGAGGAAGGCGTGCTCGTCCACGCCAAGGCCGGCGACGTCTATTCGGAGCCGATCGGCAAAATGCACCGCGGCCACAACCCGCACGAAACGCTGCCGTACCTCTGCGTGGCGTTTTGCGTGACCGCGCCCGACCGCGACCACGTGACAAATGTCGTCAAGGCGTTTTGAGGCGTGATGATTTCCCTACGCGGCGATAGGATCTCGGCATGACAAAATACATCGCGCTGCTGCGCGCCACGAACGTCGGAGGAACGGGGAAACTCCCGATGGCCGACCTCAAATCGATCTGCGATGGCGCAGGCTTTGCTCACGTCGAGACTTATATCGCCAGCGGCAACGTTGTCTTCGAAAGCAAGGCTGCCCCATCAAGAGTGAAGGCGAAGCTTGAGGCCGGCTTGCTCGCCTATGCCGGAAAGCCGGTCGGAGTCGTGTTGCGCACAGCGCCCGAACTTCAGGCTGTTTTGAACGCCAACCCGTTTCCAGACGCCGCCCCAAGCCGCACGCTGGTCATCTTCCTCGACGACGCGCCGCCCTCCGACGCCTTGGCTCTCGCCGTCGGCATAAAAGACGAGGAGATGCGACTCGGCGAACGGGAGATCTATGTCCATTACGGCGAGGGAATGGGTCAGTCCAAATTGAGAATTCCGGCGGCCAAAAAAGGTACGGCGCGAAATATCAACACGATTGCCAGATTGACGGAAATGGCGGCGAAGTCCTGACGTCGGTTTCCACCCCATGCAGCGTCCGGAGGGCGGCCTTCCTCGTTTCGTCCGGGCTATCGCTTCGGCGCCCGTTCGCGCGTCATCCGGTCCGCTTCGGCAACCTGCGAAGGCGTCATCTTGGAGATCAAAGCGTCGCGGCTCTTGCCGGCGGATTCGCGCAATTGGTCGTCCGCCGCGACGGCGACGGCCAGATTGAGCCACATGAGAGCCTGCGTATTGTCCTGCGTCACGCCAAGGCCGTTGGCGTAATAAAAGCCAAGGTCGGCCTCGGCCGAGGCGTTGCCCTGCTCGGCGGCCTTGCGGGACCACATATAGGCCTGGGCAGAGTCTCGCGTGACGCCAAGGGCGTTGGAATAGTCGAAGCCAAGATTGGTTTCTGCCGGGGCGTTGCCTTGATCGGCCGCTTTGCGCAGCCACGCGGCGGCCTGCTCATAGTCCAGTTTTACGCCCTCGCCATTCGCATATAACACGCCAAGGTTGGCCTGTGCGCGGGGGTCCCCCTGGTCGGCGGCCTTGCGGTACCACGACGCCGCCTGCTCATAATCCTGCGCCACGCCAAAGCCGTGCTCGTAAAACACGCCGAGATTGTGCTCGGCCCAGTCGAATCCCCGGTCGGCGGCCTTGCGATACCAGGACGCCGCTTGCGCATAATCCTGCGGCACCCCCCGGCCGTTCTCGTACATCGAGCCGAGGTTGTACTGCGCCCCCAAGTTGCCCTGGTCGGCGGCTTTGCGGTACCAGACGGCGGCCAGGGCATAGTCCTGCGACACCCCTTGGCCGGTGTCGTACAGGAGCGCGAGATCGAACTGCGCGTTGGGATATCCTTGTTCGGCGGACTTGGCGTACCAGGCGACGGCCTGCGGATAGTCCTGCGGAACGCCCTGGCCATGTTCGTACATAGCGCCAAGGTCGTCCTCCGCTCTGGGGTCTCCCTGCTCGGCCAATGGAAGACGGAGCTTCAACGCCGCCGCATAGTCCTGGCGGTCGTAGGCGGCCTGGCCGTCCTCATAGGGTCCGGCGGCGGCGCCGCCATGCAAGGCGAGCGCGACAAGGCCGCCGACAAAGAGAGTTGCGATCCGCTGTTTCATCGTTCAGACGCCTCGGGGACAGCCAAGGCGGCGCGAGTGGGACGCCTATCGAAACGCCACAGGAAGAAAAAGACGCAAATCGCGGCCGACAGGCCTCCGATGCCCGCGGTGGCGAGCCACATTTGGAACCCCAGCAATGGCGCCGCGTCGCCGTGCGGATGAGGCAGCACAAATTCATCCAGCGCGAATATCATCAGCATGCTGATCGCCGCTCCGATGAAAACACTCGCGGCGACCATCCATCCCTTGTGGGTGGCGCGCCTGGACAAAAGCTCCGTTATTACGCCCACGGCGAATGCCCCCGGCGCTCCCACGACATAGGCTCCGATAACAAGCATGGGGGCGAAAGTCAGCATTGTGAGTAGTTGATCCATCAGCGACATATCGGTTCGCGCCGTGACGCCGCTCGCCAGCACCAGGCTCAAAGCAATCGTCAGCCCGAGCAGCGGTCCCACAGCCACAAAAATCGCGCCTGACCGAAATGGATCGCGACATGGCAGGCGCGCCTTCTGCTCGATTGACGGAGCGGGTTCGATACGGCCCGCTCGATCCGGTTACGGTCTGTGGCTCGGCGCAAAGCGAAGCGTTGGCTGCTGTCAAACGAACGCTCCCTGTGAAATCGCTTTTTCCAATAAAAACAAACATAAGCCAGGCATGGTAAATATACGTAATCATTTCCACTGTATTGACTGAGAAAAATCTTAACTCTAACTCGGGTTAATCCATACCAATTGTTGAAAATGCGAGTCATCCGGCGCAAGTCTCCTCTACGGAAGCTCTGTAGGAAAAGAAGCCTACTCTTCTTCCCGGGAACGCGCAGAGGGCCACAATGCGCCGCGAAACGATCTCCATCCACGGCGGATTCCAATGCGACCCCGCGACCAAGGCGGTCGCGGTGCCGATCTATCAGAATGTCGCCTATGAATTCGAGAGCGCCGATCATGGCGCGGCTCTGTTCAATCTCGAAGTCGACGGCTTTCGCTATTCGCGCATCAGCAATCCAACCACCGATATTCTGGAGCGCCGCGTCGCCGAGCTCGAAGGCGGCGTCGCCGCGCTCAGCACCGCTTCGGGCCAGGCGGCGCTGCATTACGCGATCGTCACGCTCGCCGACCGCGGCGGCAATATCGTCACGACGCCACAGCTCTACGGCACGACCCATACATTGTTCGCCCATACTTTGCGCCGGCAGGGGATCGAGGCGCGCTTTGCGCCAAGCGACCAGGCGGACGCGATCGAGCGGCTGATCGACGAGAATACGCGCGCCGTGTTTTGCGAGAGCATCGGCAATCCCGCCGGCAATATTTGCGATATCGAGGCGATCGCCAAAGTCGCCCATCGGCATGGCGTGCCGCTCGTCGTCGACAATACGGTGGCGACGCCGATCCTGCTGCGCCCGATCGAGCATGGCGCCGATATCGTGGTGCATTCGCTGACCAAATTCATGGGCGGCCACGGCGTTGCGATGGGCGGGGCGATCGTCGACGGCGGCGGATTCGATTGGGCCAAACACGCGACGCGCTTTCCGATGTTCAGCGAGCCCGACGAATCCTATCACGGCATGATCTATGCCGAGCATTTCGGGGCCGAGGCCTTTGTCGCGCGCTGCCGCAGCGTCTATCAGCGCACGACCGGCGCGGTGCTGGCGCCGATGAGCGCGTTCCTGCTGCTGCAGGGCATCGAGACGGTCGCGCTGCGGATGGAGCGCCATGTCGAAAACGGCCGCAAGGTCGCCGAATTCCTGCGCGCCGACCCGCGCGTCGATTGGGTCAATTATACCGGCTTCCCCGACAACCCGTTCTATCCGTTGACGCAGAAATATCTGGCGGGGCGCGCCTCCTCGCTGTTCACGTTCGGGATCAAGGGCGGGCTGGAGGCGGGCAAGACTTTCTACGACGCGCTGAAACTCGTCAAACGCCTCGTCAATATCGGCGACGCCAAATCCTTGTGCTGCCATCCGGCCTCCACCACCCATCGGCAGATGACGCCCGAACAGCAGCGAAGCGCCGGCGTTCGTCCCGAGACGATCCGGCTCAGCGTCGGCATCGAACATATCAGCGACATCGTCGAAGACCTCGATTCTGCGCTCGCGGCGGCCGCCGCGATGCGCCAGCCTTCCCTCGCCGCGGAGTAAGATGAAATGCCGGTCGCCATCGAGCGTCTCTCCCCTGAAAACGTCGCGCGGATGGGCAGCATCGGCGAGCGGCGCCTGCGCCGCGGCGCGATTCGCGATCGCGGCAAGACGATCGAAATCGGGCTCGTCAACAACATGCCCGACGCGGCGCTGCTGGCGACCGAACGGCAGTTCTCCAATCTCCTCAGCGCGGCCGCGGGGCGCTACGATGTGCGGCTGCACCTATACGCGCTGCGCGACGTGCCGCGGTCGCAGGAGGCGCGCGGCGCGCTGACGCGAACCTATCGCGACGCGGGCCAGATTCGCAGCCGGCGTCTCGACGCGCTGATCGTGACGGGCGCCGAACCGGTGGCGGCCGAACTCGAGCGCGAGCCCTATTGGGGCGCGCTCACCCAACTCATCGATTGGGCGGAGTCGAATACGATCTCGACGATTCTCTCCTGTCTGGCGGCCCATGTCGGCGTGCGGCATCTCGATGGCGTCGCGCGCCAGCCCTTGGCCGAGAAATGCTCCGGAGTTTTCGCTTTCGAGACGACGGCGCGACACAAGCTTGTCGCGGGCCTTGGCGCCGGCGCGACGACGCCCCATTCGCGCCGCAATGGATTGGACGCGGGCGAGCTCATTCGCTGGGACTATCAGGTGCTGACCTCGGACCCGCAAATCGGCGTCGACGCTTTCGTCAAGCAGCGGCAAAGCCTGCTCGTGTTCCTGCAGGGCCATCCCGAATATGAGGACGATTCGCTGGCGCGCGAATATCGCCGCGACATGAGCCGGTTTTTGCGCGGCGAGCACGGCGTCCTGCCGGCCATGCCAGCCGATTATTTTCCCGTTCCCGTCGAGCGCTCGCTGGCCGCCTTCGCCGAGCGGGCCTGGCTCGAGCGGCGCCCCGAACTGATGTCGGCATTCCCGGACGCCGGCGCCTTCGGCTCGGGCCACGCGCCCTGGCGCAAATCCGCGGTCCAGCTCTATCGCAATTGGCTCGACATCGTTGCCGAGCGCAAGGCCGCCGCCTTCGACGAAGCGCCGATGGCCGTGCGCTGGGGCGGATAGAGGGAGGCGGCGATGGCCTATGCGGAGAGTTCGACCCTCGATGCGCCGGCGAATGCGATGATCGGCGCGACGTCCGGGCATGAAGGCGCCGCCTTTCGCCTCGCCATGCGGGAGCTCGCCAGCGGCGTCGCCGTCGTCACCACCGGGCGCGGCGAACAGCGGTCCGGCTGCACCGCCACTTCTTTGTGCTCGCTGTCGCTCGACCCGCCTTCGCTGATCGTCTGTATCGCTTTGACGTCGTCGACGCTTGCGGCGCTTCGCGCCAACAAAACGTTTGGCGTCAACATTCTTGCCGGCCCGCACGGAGATCTCGCCGATCGCTTCGCCGGACGTGGCGGCGTCAAAGGAGCGGCGCGGTTCGCCAACGCCGAATGGACGACGCTCGTCACTGGCGCGCCGCTGCTGCGGGGCGCGCTCACTTGCATCGACTGCACCCTCGAAGAAGTGCTGGAGCGCCATACGCATGCGATCGTCATCGGCCGGGTCGCGGCGGTGCATCGCGGCGGCGGCGCGCCGGCGCTGATGCATTGGCGCGGCCAGCTCCAGCAATTCGACGAAGCCTAGGTGAGCGCCTCGATTCCCATGGCGGCGACGATCCCACCACGCGCGGATCGCCAATCGACGCCGGCCAGAGATTGGATGCGCGCGCTCGAAGCGAGCGCGCAAGCGGCGAGCGATCCGGCGCGGACGCTGCCGATCGTCATCGGCGAACTCGCGCAAGAGTTCGGCGAAAAGCTCGCGCTGCTGAGCGATCGCGAAACGATGAGCTTTGCCGCGCTGGCGCAAAGGATGAACCGATATTCGCGCTGGGCGCTGACGCAGGGCGTCGCGCCGGGCGACGTCGTCTGCCTGCTGATGCCCAATCGGCCGGAATATCTGGCGATCTGGCTCGGCGTCACTCAGGTCGGCGGCGTGGTCGCGCTGCTCAACACCAATCACACCGGCGCGGCGCTGGCCCATTGCATCGCGATCGCCGATCCGAGCCATGTCATTATCGCCAGCGAACTCGCGCCGGCGTTCGGCTCCGCCGCGCCCCATCTTGTCGACAAGCCGAAGATCTGGCTGCATGGAGAAGTGGATTTTCCAGCGGCGCGCATCGATGCTGCTGTGGATTCGCTCGACGGCGGCGAGCTCCCGGTGGGCGAAAGGCGCGACGTGCGCCATGCCGACCGCGCGCTTTGCATCTATACGTCAGGCACGACCGGCCTGCCGAAAGCGGCCAATGTCAGCCATCACCGCATCCTGATGTGGAGCTATTGGTTTGCCGGGCTCGCCGACATCAGCCCCGACGACCGCCTGTACGATTGCCTGCCGATGTATCACAGCGTCGGCGGCATCGTGGCGATCGGCTCGGCTTTGGTTCGCGGCGGCTCGGTCGTCGTGCAGGAGCGCTTTTCGGCGCGCCAGTTCTGGGACGATGTGACGCGCTGGGATTGCACCTTGTTTCAATATATCGGCGAGCTTTGCCGCTATCTTGCCGCCGCGCCCGCCCATCCCGCCGAGCGGGCGCATCGCCTGCGGCTGGCTTGCGGCAACGGCATGGCCGCCGATGTCTGGCCCGCCTTTCAGACGCGCTTTGCCGTCCCGCGCATCCTCGAATTCTATGCGGCGACGGAAGGTAATTTTTCGCTCTACAATGTCGAGGGCAAAGTCGGCGCGATCGGCAAAATCCCCGGCTTTCTCCTGGGGCGAAACCCGATCGCGCTGGTGAAGTTCGATTTTGCCGCCGAGCGGCCGCTGCGCGGCGCCGACGGATTCTGCCTGCGCTGCGGACCCAATGAGCCAGGGGAAGCGATCGGGCGCATATCCCAGGACGGGCGCGATCTCTCCGCCCGTTTCGAGGGTTACACGGAGGCCGCCGACACGAACAAGAAAATCCTGCGCGACGTGTTTGCGCCGGGCGACGCCTATATGCGTAGCGGCGACCTCATGCGCATCGACGAACAGGGCTTCTATTATTTCGTCGACCGCATCGGCGACACGTTCCGCTGGAAGGGCGAAAATGTCGCAACGCTCGAAGTCGCCTCGGCTTTGTGCGCCTGCCCCGGCGTCCTCGAGGCCGCCGTCTATGGCGTCGCGGTCCCCGGCGCCGAGGGACGCGCCGGCATGGCGCTGCTTGGCGTCGAAGGCGGGCTCGACCTTGCCGAACTGGCGCGCCATTTGCGCGCCCTGCCCGAATACGCGCGCCCGGTGTTCCTGCGCGTGAGCGGCAGATTCGAGACGACCGCGACCTTCAAGCACAAGAAGCAGGACCTCGTGCGCCAAGGCTTCGATCCCTGCGCCGTCGCCGACCCGCTCTATGTGTTCGACCGCGTCAAGGGCGCCTATGTCGCGCTGGATCGAGAGCGCTACGCCGACATCGAAAGCGGGGCGATGCGGCTGTGAGGGGATCGGGCTTGCGTTGGCCCATCCGAACGGAGGGATAGCCGCCGCATCGGCAATCCGTAGCGAGGCTTCCGGCTTGCGAATGGCCGCGAGCGCGAGCAATATCGGCTTCCCTGAGGCTTCCATCTGGGGAATCTCGGGAAAGGCAATTTCACGGACTATTGAAGAGGACAACAAGCGGCCGCCGGGGATCGACAGCACCCTTCCGCGTCGGCGCGCAGCCGCATTGCGCTCGTCCCGTAAGGCCCATGGGCACGATGAGGAGAACATAATGAACCGCAGATTGTTCGGTGCAATTCTCCTGCCCGTCATCATCTCGGGCGCAGCGATCGCGCCGACATTTGCCGATGTCGCCTGGGACGGGTGTCTGAGCGCCCCCAAGCGCGCCTGCGTTTTCGAGGAAGCGCTGCGCGCGGCGCAGAAAGTTGCGGACGGCTCGCCTCGCGCCGCAGCGCTCGCAAACCTCGCGGTGTGGGAGTCCAAGGCGGGTCTCGCCGACGCCGCCGCGGCCGTTCGGCAACTGGCGCTGCAGGCGGCGCGGTCGGTCGAGACTGACGGCGATCGCGAGGATGCGCTGGCGGTCGTCGCGGAAGCGGCGGGGCCGGCCGGCGCGCCTGCGGAGGCGATGCAGATCGCTCAATCGATCAAGGGCGCTCGCCCGCGCAGCGAAGTGCTCGCCGCGGCCGCGATGGCGCAGAAAAAATCTGGACTCGTCGAGGAAGCAATTAAGACCTTTGCAACGGCGGTCGCCTCGGCGCAGTCGATCGGGTCGGACATGGATCGCTTCTGGACCTTGCGTCTGATCGCTGAAGTCGAGGGGAGCGCGGGCTTCGGCAAGGAGGCCCAGACGACTCTCGCATCCATGTTGCAGATCGCCCAATCCGAAGAACCGGGATTCCCGCGCGCGGACGAGCTGATGCACGTTTCCAGCGCGCAGCTCGCCGTCGGCGACATCGACGACGCCTTGCGGATCGCGCGCCCGATCGATGATGCGGACAGCCGCGCTTACGCGCTCGGCGCCGTCTCCGAGGCGCTGGTCCGAGCGGGCAGGCTCCCCGAGGCGATCGAAATCGCCAACGCTCTTGAAATGGGCAGGTCGCGCGCTATGGCCCTGGCCGCCATCGCCGAGGCGCAGGCCAAGGCCGGGCTCGCCAAGGAAGCGGCCGGCAATCTCGATGAGGCCCATCGAGCCGCGCTGGCGGCGCCGACGCAACTGAATCGCGCCTGGGCCATGTCGCGCATCGCCGCGGCGCTCGCCGCCGCTGGCCTCGCCACGCAATCGGCGGCGGAATTCGCGATGGCTCGCCAAGGGGCGGAGGCGATTGACCACAAAGGTTCGCGCGACTTGGCGCTCGCCGACGTCTCCGGGAACCTGGCGGCAGCGGGCGAGGCGACGGAAGCGACCGAACTGGCGCTGTCGATCAGCGATGCGATGGGTCGCGCGCAGGCGCTGGCGACAATCGCCATCGCACAGGCCAAGGCTGGCAAAGCGTCCGAAGCGCTGCGGACGATACAGGCTATCGAAGACGCCGGCGTTCGCGTTGAAGCGCTCGCCACGATCGCCCAATCGCTGCCGAACTGACGCCCGGGACGAGTGAGCGCGCGCTTGCGGCCCGTCGCCCCTCCGTCTCCCTCACGCGAACGCCTCGCGAATCTCCGCGCCGATCGCCGCCATGGCGGCCGCCGCATAGGGAATGGCGCCGCCGAGCCCGTAGAAATGATGGATCATGCCGGGATGCTGGCTATGACGGACCTTGACGCCGGCCCGCGCGAGCTCGACCGCATAGAGCGCGCCCTCGTCGCGGAGCGGATCATATTCAGCGGTATGGATCAGCGCCGGCGGCAGGCCGCGAAAATCGCTCGCCCGCAACGGGGAAACGCGTGGGTCGTCGGGATCGAGCCCGTCGATGCGATAGTGCTCCCAGTAGCGCTCCATCGTGCGCTCTTCAAGGAAATGATCGCGCCCCAGCGCCTCGCGCGATTCGGTATGGCCGAGCGCGTCCATCACCGGGCACAGCAAAACCTGCAGCGCGATTTTCGGACCGTGCTGTCGGGCCGATTGGCAAACGACGACGGCCAGATTGCCGCCCGCCGAATCTCCGGCGACGCCGATGCGCGCCGGATCGAGGCCAAAGCGCGCCGCCTGCCGGGTTAGAATCTCTACGGCGGCGCGGCAATCCTCGATCGCGGCGGGAAAGCGATGTTCCGGGGCGAGGCGATAATCGACCGCCACGACGCGGCACTCCCCTTCGCGCGCCAAAGAGCGGCAGATCGCGTCATGGGAGGCAAGGCCGCCCGACAGCCAGCCGCCGCCATGAAAATATACCAGCCCCGGCAGGATCTCCGGGGACGGCGACGGCGGCGAATAGATCCGGATCCCGATCGCGGTCCCCGGCAAGATCGCGTCGCGCGTCTGGCCTTGCGGCCCGCGCGCCGGTCCGGCGAAGGCCGCGAGCCCGTCAAGACCTGCGCGCATCTCGGCGAGAGTCGGCTCGCCGGCGCGATTCCTCGCGCGGGCGCCCGCCAGTTCGAGGAAGCGGCGGGCGTGTTTGTCCAAGGCCATGGGAGATCAATGCTGGCGCAGGCGCACGACAAGCTTTTCGACCGCCGCGATCGAGCGGAAATTATCGGGATGCAGATCGGCGTCGGGAATCGAAATGTCGAACTCGACCTCGACCGCGAGCATCAGTTTGACCATCGCCATCGACGTGAGGCCGGCGTCGTAAAGATCGGCGTCATTGGCGAGATTGGCGATCGACGATCGCTCCGGCATGGCCTGGCGCACGACTTCCATCACCCGGTCGATCAAAACGGCACGGTCCAGCATATTTTTCGACCTTCTGTATCAAAATGGCGCAGCGGAGAAAGCCACGCTCAATTGAATCGAATGCGGACTATTTCCTAAACTAGCCGCCTTAAATTTTTGACCAACATCGTTGAAGAAAACTCATCTATCGTCCAATAAATCCTTAACCAATGAATAGAAACTTCGTCGATTGTTTGGCAAATCGGCGATAGATAGATTTAACGCTGGACTGTATTATTACGTTACGGAATGTGGAATTATTATTATTAATATACTCCGCTTTCTGGCCCCATCTTTGCATTGCGCACGGTAATTGGAGACCTGAATCATGACTTCCAATATCAGCCGCTTGCCCCTTCGCAACGCCCATGCCAACGCGGCGGAACGCAACGGTGCGGGAAGCCTGCGCGCCCGCGCGCTGGGCGCCGCGGAAACCGCCGCCAGCTTTGCCGATGCGGTCGACCGCGACGGCCGCTTCCCCAAAGAGGCATTCGAGGCCATCCGCGCGCAGAAATTGCTCGGCCTGCTGATCCCTTCGGCTTTGGGCGGCGAGGACGCCAGCGTCGAGGAAGTCGTCGACGTCTGCTACATCCTCGGCCGCGCCTGCGCCTCCAGCGCGATGATCTATGCGATGCATCAAACCAAGGTCGCCTGTCTGGTCCGCCATTCCGGCGGCAATGCCTGGCAGGAAGGCCTGCAGCGAGGCATCGCGGAAAAACAATTGCTGATGGCGTCCTCGACGACCGAAGGCGCCAATGGCGGCAACATCCGCTCGAGCGAGGCGGCGATCCAGACCAAGGGATCGCGCATCGCTTTGGAGCGCAACGCCTCGGTCATTTCCTATGGCGAACATGCCGACGGCATCGTCACCACCGCGCGGCGCGCCGAGAGCGCCGCCAGTTCCGACCAGGTGCTCGTCGCTTTCCTCAGGGAAGATTATACGCTGGAGCGCACGCAATCCTGGGATACGCTGGGCATGCGCGGCACCTGCAGCAGCGGCTTCCTCGTGCGCGCGCAGGGCGAGCCGGGGCAGATCCTGCCCGAGCCCTATGATCGCATCCACAGCCAGACGATGATGCCGCTCGCGCATCTCTTCTGGAGCGCGGCCTGGAGCGGCATCGCGGCCGGCGCGGTGCAGCGCGCGCGCGCTTTCGTGCGCAAGGCGGCGCGGGCCTCGGAGGGCAAGCTGCCGCCAGCCGCCGCCCATCTGACCCGGGCGCGCGTCTCGCTCGAAACCTTGCGCGGCGCGGTGCAATCGGCGGTGCGAAAATTCGAAATGCATTCGGCCGATCCGCAGAGCCTTAACGCGATCGACGTCCAGATCGCGCTGAACTTCCTCAAAGTAGAAGCCTCCGAGCTTGCGGTGACCATCGTGATGAGCGCGATGCGCGCCTGCGGCCTTGCCGGCTATCGCAACGACGGCGAATTCGCGATGGGCCGGTATCTCCGCGACATCCTCTCCTCGCCGATCATGATCAACAACGACCGCATCCTCGCCGATTCGCAGACCGCCGTTCTGATGAGCGACGTTCCCGCCGGATTGAGCGACTGAGCCCAACGGGAGCGCCCGCATGACGATAGTCCCCAAGACCTTTGGCCAGCCAAAGACCTCGCCCGAGGTTCTGCTGGATACGCTGTTCCGGCCGATGGGCGTCGACGGCGTCTATGGCCGCACCGGACGCTACGAGGCGATCGTCGAAGCGCTCGCCGCCTTGATCTCGAAACACCGCGAGCCGGGCGCCGAGATTATCCGCCTGCCGCCTGTGGTGAGCCGCGCCCTCATCGAAAAATCGGGCTATCTCAAGAGTTTTCCTCATCTCTTGGGCTGCGTTTGCGCCCTCAGCGGCAGCGACCGCGAAATCGGCGGCGCGGTCGATCGCTTTATCGCGGGAGAGGATTGGACCGACGCTTTATCGACGAGCGATCTCGTGCTGGCCCCCGCCGCGTGCTACCCCATCTATCCGATGGCCGCCGCCGCCGGCCCTATTCCCCCCGACGGACTGACGTTCGATGTCGCCTGCGACTGTTTCCGCCGCGAGCCCTCGCGCGATATCGACCGCTTCCAGTCATTTCACATGCGCGAATATGTGTTCATCGGGATGCCGGACCAGGTGCAGGCGTTTCGCGAGCGCTGGATGAGGCGCGCGACCGGCATCGCCGATTCGCTGGGCTTGAGCTACCGCCTGGAGACGGCGAGCGACCCGTTCTTCGGGCGCGGCGGCGTGCTGGTCGGCAAGGCGCAGGTGCAGCAGGAATTGAAATTCGAATTGCTGGTGCCGGTCCGCTCGGCCGAACAGCCGACCGCCTGCATGAGCTTCAACTATCATCGCGACCATTTCGGCCTGACCTGGAACATGCGCAACGGCGCGGGCGAAACCGCCCATACCGGCTGCGTCGCCTTCGGCATGGACCGCCTCGCCGTCGCGCTGTTTGCGACGCATGGCCTCGAGACCGCACAATGGCCGGCGTCGGTCAGGGCCGCGCTCGGCCTGTAGGACGAGGGGCGCGGCGGCCTGGCATTTTCTTTCTCCTTCTGGGTTCGGATATATGCGAGACCGGCGCTGTTCCCAGCGCCATGCCTTCATTGATTGCTTGGAGGCGATTTTGCGCGAAAGCACCGCTCCGCCAAGCGAACAATGAAGAGATCTGCCTCCGATAGTTCGTCCGTTATGCTGTGAGTCCGGACAACAAGTCTTCGAGGAAGAAAAACGCTCCGCCATGCGAAACGATGGATCGAACTCGACCGCTTGGATGTAAAGTCGTCGCGCTCACGCCGTGCTGCCGGCATCCACCGTCATCACGGCGCCGGTGATGTTGCGCCCCGTCTCGCCGATCAGAAACGCCGCCATATTGGCGACATCCTCGACTTCCGCCAGGCGGCGCAGCGCGCTGCGCTCGGCGATGCGCTTGCGTTGCGTCTCGTCGAGGCCTCTCGTCATTTCGGTGTCGATGAAGCCCGGCGCAATGGCGTTGACGGTGACGCCGAGGCGCCCGACCTCGCGCGAGAGCGATTTGGTAAAGCCGATCATCGCGGCCTTGCTCGCGCCATAGACCGAAAGCGCGTTATAGCCGGTCGAGGCGATGATCGAGGACAGATTGACGATGCGCCCGCGCCCCTCCGCCATCATGCCGCGCACGACATATTTGGTCAGCACGATCGGCGAGAGATTGTTGAGGCGCAGCAAAGCTTCGATCTGGCTGTTGGGCATAGTCGCGAGGAGCCCCTCGGCGCCGATGCCGGCATTGTTGACGAGGCCGTAGATCGGCCCCCGGTCGCGGCGCAATTGCCGGATGAACTCGGGAATAGCCTCGATGTCGGTCAGATCCAGCGCCGCAAAATGCAGCGAGCCGTTCGCTCGCCCCCTGCACACCTCGATCGCCGCATTCAGTTCCTCGCTGTTGCGGCGCGCGACGGCGGTCACGCCATAGCCGGACGCGGCGAGCTTGCTGGCGATCGCCAGTCCGATACCGCGGCTGGCGCCGGTGACGAGCACGTTATCCATTGCGCGCCAGCTTTCCGCCCGCCGTTACCGCCAAAGAGGGAACGAAGCGGACGAGCGCGGGCACTTTATGCGGCGCGAGTTGCCTGGCGCAGGCGGCGATGATCTCGTCCTTCAGGCTCGCGGCTTCGATGACGCCCTCGTTGAGCACGATGTCGGCCGCCACCAGCGCGCCGGTGATCGGATTGCGGCGCGCCTTGACGAGGCTCGAATGCACACTGGCGTGCAGATTGATCACCGCCTCGACTTCTTCCGGATTCACTTTGGCGCCGCCGACATTGATGATGCCGCCGCGGCGGCCGACGAAATGACAGCGCTCGCCCCTTATTTCGATCATGTCGCCGGTATCGACAAAGCCGTCTTTGTCATGCAGTTTGGCGGCATTGTCGACGAGATAGCGCAAAGCCGCGCGGTCCGAGCGAATGGCCAGCGCGCCATCGACGATTCTCAGGGCGACGCCGTTCTTGCCCTCGCCGAGATAGGCGGCGGGAAATCCGGGCAGACCATCGTCGACCTCGAAGCCGACGCCGGCTTCCGTCGAGGCATAGGCATGGGCGACGCGCGCCCGCGGATAGAGCGCGACAAGCGCATTGAGCACGGCGGAATCGGCGATTTCGCCCGACAGGCGAACATAGTCGGGATCGATGCGGCGCCCCGCCGCGTTCATCAGAACCAGCCGCCAATGCGACGGGGTGCCCGAAATATGCGTGACCCCGGCTTCGCCCGCGCGGATGAGAAAATCCTCGACCGTCTCGCCGGCGCCGCGCAAGGTCAGCGAGCCTCGCCCGGCGATGGCGCGCAGGTAAATCTGCAACCCGCCATAGCGGCGGATGTCGTAGAAGGTCGCCCAATTCTGCACCGCCGGGGGCGGCGCGCCGCGCGCGATCGCGCCGGTCAGCGTCGCCAGCGTATGGACGACCATTTTGGGATCGCCGGTGGTGCCGGAGGTCAGCAATATCCATTCGCTCTCCACGCGTCCGGCGGGCGGCGCGCGACGGGGCTGCAACGGTAGCCTGCATGGCGCAAGGAGCCCGACGCCGGCGCCCTGCGGCGGCTCGCCATCCCCGTCGTAGACAATGGCGTCGGCCTCCGAATCGCGAATGACCGCGCCCAAATGCCGCGCCTCGAGATCGGGTGGACAAAGCACGATGCGGCGGGCCGAACCGTCGAGATCGATCAACGCGGCGGCAGTCTTCAGGGGATCGCCGGCCATCAGGACGACCGAGCGGCCAGCAAGCGCCGCCAGATTTTCCCCTAAACTCGTCGCCGCTGGCAATGCATCGAGCGGCAGCGAGGCGACCGTTGTCGCGATCGCCCGGCCGGCGCCGGCGCCGACGCCAAGCAAGTCTCTTAGCGACAAAGGCTCAGGCTGCGGCATGTTCGTAGAAGGCGATCAATTCGCCGACCGTATTGGGAAACTGGACTTCGGCGGCGTCGGTGAAAGGATCGGACCCGGTGGCGTCCTCGAGGCGTGCGACCAGGATCGCAAAGCAGAGCGAATCCAGCCCCGAATCGAGCAGCGGCAGATCGTCGGCCAGCGGCGCCAGCGGCTTCTTCTGCTCGGCCGCAACCTGCTGAATCTGCGAGAGGATTGTTAACCTAATCGACATGCGTCCTTCGCCTTAAGGGTTGAGTGACGGGTTGCATTGTATGTTATCTGGCCGGTCCGCGGCCATTGAACTGAATCGACGGTAAACTAAAGATGCTCGCCTCGAAAAGATCGGACGTTCGCTGCCGTCTCATCGAGGACGCCGACGTGGATTCGGTCGTCGCTTGTCTGCGGCGCGGATTTCCATACCGGCGCAAGGCCTATTGGGCGCGAGCGCTGGAGCGAATGTCGAAGCGCCCGGCAATCGGCGACTATCCCCGATATGGCTATGTGCTGGAAAGCGTGCGCCGGATCGTCGGCGTCATTCTGGTGATCTATTCGCGCGGCGCGGGACCGGACGGACAAAGCGTGCGCGCCAATCTTTCGAGCTGGTGCGTCGACAAGGAATTTCGCAGCTTCGCGCCGATCCTGCATGCGGTCGCCGTCAAGCGCAAGGAAGTGACCTATCTCAACGTATCGCCGGCGGTGCATACGAGGCTTGGCATCGAGGCGCTCGGCTTCAAGCGGTTTTGCGAGGGCCAGATGCTGTTTGCGCCGGTCTTATCGGCGCCGCGGCGCGGCGTGCGCGTTACGACTTTCGCGGCGGACGCGCCCGAAGCAGCGCTGTTGGCGCAAGACGAGCGCCAGATTCTGGCCGATCATGCCGCCCTTGGATGCCGCGCGCTCGTCTGCGTCGAGGACGGCCTCGCTTATCCCTTCGTGCTGCAGCGCCGGGCGGCCTTCCACCGTCTCGTCCCCTGCGAGAAATTGATCTATTGCCGCGGCATGGAAGAATTCGTGGGCTTCGCCGGATCGATCGGCAGGCATTTGCTGACGCGCGCCTGGCCGATTTTCATCGCCGACGCGAACGGGCCCCAGCCCGGGCTCATCGGCAAATATTTTGCCGGATATGGACCGAAATATTTCAAGGGACCCTTTCCGCCACGCCTTGGCGATCTCTCCTACACCGAAATGGCGATCCTTGGCCCATAGCGGCGGCTGACGAGGAACTGGCATTCATGGAAAAGCCGAACGGCCCGCGCAGCGCCGCGCAAGTCCTTGTCGATCAACTGATCGTCAACGGCGTGCGCCATGTGTTCTGCGTTCCCGGCGAAAGCTATCTGGCCGTGCTCGACGCCTTGCGCGACCGCGACGTGACGATCACCGTCTGCCGCAACGAAGCGGGCGCGGCGATGATGGCCGAGGCGATGGGCAAGGCGACGGGACGGCCGGGAATCTGTTTCGTAACGCGCGGTCCCGGCGCGGCCAATGCTTCGCCGGGCGTGCATATCGCCCGCCACGATTCGACACCGATGGTGCTGTTCGTCGGGCAGATCGAGCGCGCGTTCCGCGATCGCGACGCCTTTCAGGAAATGGACTACCGCGCGTTTTTCGGCTCCATCGCAAAATGGGCGACGGAAATCGACGACGCGAACCGCGTGCCGGAGATCGTGTCGCGGGCCTTTCAACTCGCGATGGAAGGGCGTCCCGGCCCCGTCGTCGTCAGCCTTCCCAAGGATATGCTGTCCGAGACGGTCCTTGCGCCGGACGCGCGAGCGAGCGAGCCGGTCGAGACTTTCCCCGGCGCCGCCGCAATGGCCGAGTTCGAGGATCTGCTGGCGGGCGCGCGCCAGCCGTTTCTTATTTTGGGCGGCACGAGATGGAGCGAGGCGGCGGTTCGCTCCGTCCAGAATTTTGCCGAAAGGTTTGAACTGCCCGTGGCGACGAGCTATCGGCGCGGCCCCCTGTTTGACGCGCTGCACCCTTGCTATGCGGGCGATCTCGGCCTTGGCCCGAACCCGAAGTTGATCGCCCGGATCAAAAAATCCGACCTGCCGATTCTGCTTGGCGGACGGCTGGGAGAAATCCCGTCGCAGGGCTTCACCTTGTTCGAAATCCCCGGCCCGCGCGCCAATCTCGTTCACATTCACGCGTCGGCTGAGGAGTTTGGACGCCTCTACCAGGCGCGCCTTTCCATTCACGCCACCCCCATCGCTTTTTCGGCCGCCCTCGATACCCTTACGCCACGCGCGCCGATCCGCTGGGGCGCGCAAACAAAGGAGGCGAACAGGGACCTGATCGCCTGGACGGAGGTCGAAACGCCGCAGCCCGGCGCGGTCAATCTCGGCTCGATCATGGTGTGGCTGCGCGACCATGTCCCGCCGGATGCGATCCTGTGCAATGGCGCGGGCAATTACGCGTCGTGGATTCATCGCTTCTATCGTTTCCGTCGCTTGGCAAGCCATATCGCGCCGACCTCCGCCTCGATGGGTTATGGCGTGCCGGCGGCGGTGGCGATGCAGCGGCTGCATCCGGGCAGCCTCGTGCTGTCGATCAACGGCGATGGCGATTTCCTGATGAACGGCCAGGAATTTGCCACCGCGGTGCAATATGACCTGCCCATCATCGTGATCGTCTGCGACAATGCGAGCTACGGCACGATCCGCATGCATCAGGAGCGCGAATATCCCGGACGGGTCTGCGCGACGGACTTGCGCAATCCCGATTTTGCCTCTTATGCGCGCGCCTTCGGCGGATTTGGCGCGAGCGTCGAGAAGACGGAGGATTTTCCGGCGGCTTTCGAAGCGGCGAGAGCCGCGCGCATGCCCTCGATCATTCACGTCAAAATATCGACCGACGCGATCACGCCATCGGCAAGGCGTGAGGGCCTTCCAACGCGCGATCACGCCGTCTCGGCGATGACGTGAAAGAAGCTTCCCGTCACGCCGCCGCGCCGCGAGCCGGACGGCGTCGGGAGCGCGCCATAGGCGTCGCTCACATCGGCGAGCGGATCGTCGCCGCCGGTCGTCAGCAGGGTCGAATAGTGGAATTCGTGGCCCTTGAATCTTCGGCCGGCGGCGCCAAGGCCGCAGGCGGCGATGAGCGTCGCGTCGCGATAGCCCAGATTCATGCGGCGCTTGGCGAAAGACGTCTCGACGCCGAGCAGGCCGGCCATGCGATGGGCGGTTCCCGATGCATCGGTCAGCGCCGCGCCAAGCGCCATGTAGCCGCCGCACTCGCCATGCACCGGACGGCTCTCGGCAAAGCGCCGCAGCCCTTGCAGAAAATTTTCGGCGGCGGCGATGCGTCCAGCGTGCAGTTCCGGATAGCCGCCGGGCAGCCAGCAGAAATCGCAATGCTCGGGCGGCGCCTCGTCGGCCAGCGGCGAGAAGAAGCAAATCTCGGCGCCGCCGGCTCGCCATCCCGCAAGCAGATGCGGATAGAGGAAAGAGAACGCGGCGTCGCGCGCGACGGCCATGCGCTGTCCTGGCGGCGACAAAGCCGGAAGCGGCGCTGCCTCCGTTGCGAGGCGCAACGGGCGGGCGAGGCCGCGCAACGCCGTCAGATCGACATGGGCGGCGACGGTATCGGCGATGCGCTCGAGCCGCGCCTCCAGGTCCGCCGTCTCCACTGCCTGGACGAGGCCGAGATGGCGCTCGGGCAGCGCCATGTCTTCGAGGCGCGGCAACGAGCCGACAATAGGCACGCCCAAAGCCTCGATCGCGTCGCCCGCCAGGCGCCGGTGCCGTGCGCTCCCGACCCGGTTGAGCACCACGCCGGCGATGGCTATGCGCGCATCATAGGAGGCGCAGCCCTTGACGATCGCCGCCGCCGATTGCGCCTGGCCGGAAACATCGAGGACGAGCAGCACGGGTGCGCCGAGCGTGGCGGCGATATCGGCCGAGGCGCCGGATCGCCCCGGCTCGGCCGGCACGCCGTCGAACAATCCCATCGAGGCTTCGCATAACAAGAGATCGCGGCCCCGCGCCGCGCGCGCGGCGAGATTCTGGACGAGCGCCGGCGCCATCGCCCAGCTATCGAGATTGAACCCCTCGCGGCCGGAGGCGGCGGCGTGAAACGCCGGATCGATATAATCGGGGCCCGATTTGACGCCGACGACATCGAGGCCGAGCCGCCGATAGGCGCGCAGCAGGCCAAGCGTCAGCGTCGTCTTGCCGCTGCCCGAACGCGGCGCCGCGATGAGGAGGCCCGCCGTCATCGCGCGGACCCCGGGCCGTCGCCGCCGCGAAAGCGCCTGACATAGTCGCTGTTGTAGAGCGCGCTCGCGGCGAAATCTTTCGCCGCCAAAGCCGGGCCGACGAAGATCAGCGCACTGCGCTCGATCGGCGTCGCCTTCGCCTGCGCGCAAATGTCGGCGAGGCAGCCGCGCAAGATGCGCTCGTCCGGCCAGGAGGCGCGATAGACGATAGCGACGGGACATTGCGCGCCATAGTGCGGCAGCAGCTCGGCGATGAGGGCGTCGAGCGCATGGATCGACAGGTGGATGGCCAAGGTCGCCCCGGTCGAGGCGAAGGTCGCAAGCTTCTCGCGCTCCGGCATGGCGGAGGCGCGGCCGGATGTGCGGGTCAGCACGACCGACTGGGCGATTTCCGGCAAAGTGAGCTCCTTGCCGAGCGCGGCGGCGGCGGCCGCGAAGGCGGGAACGCCCGGCGTGATCGTATAGGGAATGGCGAGAGCGTCGAGCCGCCGAAGCTGTTCGCCCATCGCGCTCCAGATCGACAGATCGCCCGAATGCAACCGCGCGACGTCGAGGCCTTGCGCCTGCGCGTTGGCGAATTGCGCGACGATCTCGTCAAGGTCCATCGCCGCGGTGTCGACGAGACGGGCGCCGGGCGGGCAATGGGCGAGCACGGCCTCAGAAACCAGCGATCCCGCGTAAAGGCAGATCGGACAGCGCGCGAGAAGATCGCGGCCGCGAAGGGTGATGAGATCGGCGGCGCCGGGACCGGCGCCGATGAAATGAACGGTCATGAGCGCTCGTCCGATTCGGGATGCCCGGCCAGCGCGATGGCGCAGGTCGCGCCGCCGGCCGCAAGGCGCGGCGCCAGCAACCTCGCTTGCGGCCCGGCGCCCGCCAGCGCCGCCGCTTCGGCGATCGAAGCAACGCCAAAGCGATGCTGCGCCGGCGCGGAGCGCGTGAGAAGACGCGGCTCGGCGGCGGCGAGAGCTTCGCGCGACAGAAAGACGAGGTCGAGCCCGAGCGTTTGCGCGGCGGCGTTCAAGCCGGGCTCGTCGCGCTTGTCCACGAGGCTGAACAGGCGCTGTACGCCCTCGACCTCGCGGCAATCGGCGAGCGCGCGCCGCACGAGTTCGACGATCGCTTCGCTCGGGCACGACTTGCGGCAGCCGAGGCCGATGGCGATCATTCCGGCCATGGCTTTTCGAGGCTCCATTGAACCACCGGCATGGCGGGACGCCAGCCATGAAACCGCCCGACCGGGTCGGCCCGCGCGATCTGGATCTGCAGGAGATCGCCGCCCTGGCGCCGCAGCCGGCGCGTAAGTTCGCTTTGGCCCTCCAGCGTCACCGCATTGACGACGAGCCGGCCGCCGGGCGCGAGCGCCAGGAAAGCAAGATCGAGCAGATCCGCGTCGCTGGCGCCGCCGCCGACGAAAATCGCATCGGGCTGCGGCAGGCCAGCCAGCGCTTGCGGCGCATCGCCCTCGACGATTTCGATACCGGGAACGCCGAGCGCGGCGGCATTGCGGGCGATGCGGGCGCCGCGCTCGGGATTTTTCTCGATCGCGATGGCGCGATTGGCCGGATCGCCCAGCATCCATTCGATCGCCACCGATCCGCAGCCCGCGCCAATATCCCACAGAAGCTCGCCGCGACGCGGCGCGAGCGCCGCCAGCGTGATCGCCCGCGCCTCGCGCTTGGTGATCTGGCCGTCATGCTCGAACATCGCGTCGGGCAGACCGCTGGCGCGAGGAATGACGCGCGAGCCGGCCTCCGCCACGACTTCCAGCGCAATGGTGTTGAGCGCCGCAATATCGTCCAGCGCGAAGTCGTCGGCGAGTACGCCGCGCAATCTTTCGCGCGCGCCGCCCATCGCCTCGCAAATGGTGAGCTTCGAGCGGCCCATGCCGCGCGTCGCCAGCAGTCGCGCGAGCTTGCCGGGCGTCTCACCGTCCCAGGACAAAGCGAGGAGCCGCGCCCGGGGCTGCAGATGCGGCAGGATGGCTTCCAGCGCACGGCCATGCAACGAAAGCGTCACGCAGTCCTGTAGGCTCCAGCCGAGCCTGGCGGCGGCGAGCGAGAACGCCGAGGGCGCGGGCAGGCAGATCATCTCCTCGGGCGCGATATGGCGCATCAGCAGGGCGCCCACGCCGTAGAAGAAAGGATCGCCGCTCGCCAGCACGCAGACCGGCTCGCCGCGCCGCGCCACAATCGCCGGCATCGCGTCGCCGATCGGCGATGGCCAGGCGAGAATGCGTTCGCCGGCGAGCGCCGCCAATTTGAGGTGACGGGCGCCGCCGATGATGAGCGAGGCTTGCGCGATGAGCCGCCGTGCGGCAGGAGAAAGCCCGTCGAGACCGTCTTCCCCGATGCCGACGATGGAAAGCCAGCGGCTTTGCCCGGTCACCGGACCAGCCCCAGCGGAGCGAGCCGATGCGCCTTCTGATACTGGGCGGCACGAGCGAAGCCAGCGCGCTCGCCGCCGCGCTCGCCGGGCGCGCCGACATCGAGGCGACCTTGTCGCTGGCCGGACGCACGACGCGCCCGGCGCCCGCCCGCCTTCCCATGCGGATCGGCGGCTTTGGCGGCGTGACGGGTCTCATTGCCTATCTCGAGGCCCAGCGCATTGAGGCTGTCGTCGACGCCACGCATCCTTTCGCCGCGCAAATGTCGCAAAATGCGGTTGAGGCATGCGAGGCGGCGAATATTCCACGGCTCGTCTTCACGCGCCCGCAATGGGAGCCGCGAAGCGGCGACCGTTGGATCGACGTTGCGACGATGGCGGAGGCGGCGGGCGCGCTCGGGGCTCATCCTCGCGCTGTTTTCCTGGCCATGGGGCGGTTGCAGCTCGCCGCTTTTGCGCAGGCTCCGCAGCATCGCTATCTCGTTCGCGCGATCGAGCGGTCGGCCGATCTCGACGCCCTGCCCCATCATCGCCTCATCCTGTCGCGCGGACCATTCCCTCTCGCCGACGAGGAGACTTTGCTGCGCGCCGAAAACATCGAGATTGTCGTCAGCAAGAATAGCGGCGGCGCCGGCGCCTATGCGAAGATCGAGGCGGCGCGCCATCTCGGCCTGCCCGTCGTAATGGTGCGGCGGCCGGCGAAACCCAACGTCGCGCAAACGACGCGGCTCGAGGAGGCGCTGGCGTGGCTCGACGCTCATCGCGCGGCCCCGTAGGTTCGCGGCGTCAGCAGCCATGGGCGCGCCTCGCCGCGCGCGACGAAGCGCGTCTCGCTGGAGCCGATGAGGACCAGCGTTCTCATGTCGGCAAGGCCGGGATCGGCTTCGCCGAGGCTGGTCAGCACGATGGCCTCACCCGGCCGGCCGATCGCCCGCGCGAAAGCCACCGGAGTGGCGGCAGCCTTGCGCCGGCGTAGCAGATCGAACGCGTCGAAGATGCGCGTCGGCCGCGCCTTTGAGGCGGGATTGTAGAGAGCGATGACGAAATCGCCGTCCGCCGCCGCGCTGAGACGCCGCGCGACAATTTCCCAGGGTTTGAGATTGTCGGACAGCGATATCGCGCAAAAATCATGGCCGAGCGGAGCGCCGAGGCGAGCGGCCGCCGCCTGCATCGCGCTGATTCCCGGCGCCACTTCGATCGGCAAAGCGCGCCACGCCGGCTCGCCGTCATCCAGCGCCTCGAACAAAGCCGCCGCCATCGCAAAAATTCCGGGATCACCGCCCGAAACGACCACAACCTTGCGTCCTTCGGCCGCCAGACGCAGCGCCTGGCGCGCGCGGTCGATCTCGACGCGATTGTCGCTGGAATGGCGCCGCTGGTCCGCGCGCAACGACAGGCGATCGAGATAGGGGCCGTAGCCGACAATATCGCTCGCCTCGGCGATCGCTTGGGCCGCCTCGGGCGTCATCCAATGCGCGGGGCCGGGACCAAGCCCGACGATCCACAGGCTGCCTCGTGAATTCACGGGCGCCTCCCGAGGCCCGGAACGATCACCATCGCAAAATAGGGGGCTTCATCATCGGCCTTTTGCGCGAGCGGCAGGATGATTTCGTTTTCCATCGTCGCGCGCTCGACATAGATGGCGCGATCGAGCAGACCGGCGCCGGCGAGCGCGACGCGCACTTTGGCGAGGTTGCGGCCGACTTTCATGATCGCCACCGCATTGCAGCCGTTGAGCCTTCCCTCCAGTAAGGCGGGCGACAAGGTTCCCGGCAGCACGGTAAGCACGTCGTCGCCCCAGGCAACAGGGGTCTGCGCCGCCGCCAGGCAGCCGGACATCGCCGTGACGCCGGGAACGATGGTGACGGCAAACCGCTCCCGCAATCGCACGAACAGATGCATGAAAGAGCCATAGAAAAGCGGGTCGCCCTCGCTCAGCAGCGCGACATCGAGGCCCCGCTCGAGACGCGCGGCGATCGCCTCGGCGCTCGCCTCGTAGAAAGCGGCGAGCTCAGCGATATAGCGCGGATCGTCGAACGGAATCTCGGTCGTGACGGGATAATAGAGCGGCAGTTCCTCGCACGAACTGCACAGCCAACGATCGACGATCTTGCGGGCATTGCCGCGCCGGCCGGCCTTGGCGAAATAGGCAACGACGGGCGCGGCCTGGATCAGCCGCACCGCCTTGACGGTCAGCAGTTCGGGATCGCCGGGCCCGAGGCCGATGCCGTAGAGATGGCCGGTCGGCTTGGTCATTCGCTTGCGCTCGCCAGCGCATTGACGGCGGCCGCCGCCATCGCGCTGCCGCCCTTGCGGCCGCGCACGACGATGGCGGCGCGGCCCGAGGCGATGAGCGCCTCCTTGGATTCGGCGGCGCCGACAAAACCGACCGGCATGCCAATGATCGCGGCGGGCGAAGGCGCGCGGGCATCGAGCATTTCCAGCAGGCGGAACAGAGCGGTCGGCGCATTGCCGATGACGACGATCGCGCCCCTGAGCCTTGGCAGCCAAAGATCGAGCGCCGCCGCCGACCGGGTCGTGCCGAGGCGCGCGGCGAGGGCGGGCACGGCGGAATCGCCGAGCGTGCAGATCACCTCGTTATCGGCAGGCAGGCGCGAACGCGTGACCCCTTCGGCGACCATGCGCGCATCGCAAAGCACCGGCGCGCCGCGCTCCAGGGCGGCGATCGCCGCGAGCGCGGCGCCGGGCGAGAAATATATGTCAGCGGCCGCCTCGACCATGCCGCAGGCATGGATGATGCGCACCGCGACGCGCTCCTCGGGGCCGTTGAAACGCGCAAGATCGGCCTCGCGCCGGATGATCGCGAAGGAATGGCGATAAATCTCCGCGCCGTCGCGGACATAGTCGCGGCTCGTCACCTAAGAAGACTCTTCTGCGAATTGCGCCAACAGCGGCCCGATCTCATCTTTCGTCAGCCCTCTGCGCAAGGGCTCGTCCGAGGCCTTGCCGTTTCTCACGAGATCATAGCCAGCCGGGCGCGAGACCAAGGTGAACGCGGCGGCCTGGCCATGTGCGCAGCCCTTCTCGCATCCGCTTACATGCAGCACAATTCCGGCGCCCGACGGAATCAAAGCGGCGAATTCAAGCGCTTCCGCTTGCACGGCGCGCGCCGCATTGGCGCAGGCCGGCGCACCCGAACAAGCGACGACCGCGAGACGGGGATCGCCGGGATCGACGATGAAGCCCAGGCGCGCGAGCGCAGCGGCAAGATTTTCAGCGCCGCCCTCCGCGAGCCCGGTGACGAGCAACGCGCGCCATGGCGTGAGCCGGATGTCGAGGGCCAAGGCGCGTCGCGCCTCCTCGACGAGAGAGCACAAATCATCGGCCGTCATGCGGCCCAGCGGCGGCGCTGCGCCGACGCAAAACGAAGCGCCGAATTTGCGGATTCCGAGAAAGTCTTGATGCGCGGCGCGGCGACGCACAGATGTGGGCGGCGCGGACGGCTCGATGCCGGCCGCTCCAAAAATTGCCGCCGCCCCATGTCGCTCAATCAGACCCCGCATGCGTCTAGGGGGATTGTGCCCCGTTCCCGCGCATCGCAGGAACGCCGAAACGAGCGCCGCCGCCATGGACGAAACGTCTTGCGGCGCGCAGACCGATGCAAGATTTCTGTCTTCAGCAAGTGTGAGGGCAAAGCGGGGCTCCGCCTCGTCGCCGAGATACGCTTCAAATCTTATGTCAGCCTCGACTTCGCCAAGCGGCAGGGCGCCGCCGCCGTCGATCAGAAAGCCGAATTTCGCCGGCAGGCCATGCAGGCGCGCGTCGGCGCCAAGCCGCGCCTCAAGCGCGGCGACGATCGGGCCGGTGTCGAGGATGGCCCCAGGATCGATGTCGGCGAGCGGGCTCGCCACGATATTGCGAACGCCCTCCAGCGCTATATCCGCGTCGAGAAGCCCGAGCTCGTCCAGCAGTCGTTGCAGGCTGGGTAGCCCCGCCTCGCGAATGCCGCGCAATTGCAGATTGGCGCGCGAGGAAATTTCGATCGCTCCATTGCCAAACTGCGCCGCGCAATCTCCGATCGCCTGCGCGCGATCGAGGGAAAGCCGGCCGCCGGGCGCGCGAATGCGCAGCAGCAGCCCGTCGCCCGTCGGCATCGGCCGCAGCGCGCCAGGGCACCAGCCCTTGCGAAGCAAGGCGGGCGCGTTCATGCGGCGGCCCTCCGCATCTCGGCCAGGATATCGGCCGACGAATTGCGCCGCGATTTCCACAAGCCCCTTCGCCGAGCCTCCTCGAACCGCTCGACCATGCCGCGCGCGGCTTGCGGATTGGCGCCGATAAGAAAGGCGCGCACGCGCTCGTCGCCGCAGGTGGCGTCGAACAGCAAATCGAAATAGCGGCTCGGCGCGGCATCGGTCAGCGCCGCATAGGCGAATAGATTGTCGAGCGTCTCTGCGATTTCCGCCGCGCCGCGATGGCCGTGGCGCATCTGGCCGGCGATCCAGCGCGGATTGATCGCCCGCCCGCGCAGCACGCGCGCGATCTCCTCGGCAAGCGGCCGCACGACGCTTTTTTTCGACCGCGTCGTGTCGGCATGATAGAGTTCCGGCTTGCCGCCGAGCAGCGCGGCGGCAGCGGCAAAACCGCCTTCGTGTTCGGCGAAAGCGTCGGAATCGAGCACGTCCTGCCCCGGCATATCCTGCACATGGACGAAAGCGTCGGCGGCGGCGACGCTGGCGCGAAAGGCTTGGCGCGCCTGCTTACCCTCGCCGTTTCCGTCATAGGCATGGCTGGTCGCCTCGAGATAGGCGGCGCCGAGCTCGTCGCGCTCCACCCAATCGCCTTTGGCGAGCGCGGCCGCAAGGCCCACGCCATAATGCCCGGGCTCTGCGCCAAAAATGCGAAGCAGCGGCGCGCCGGCGTGCGCGGCGAGCGGATTGTCCTCAAGGCTTTCCCCAAGCGCGGCGACATCCTGGATCGCCCGATGCAGCAAAGCGATCTGGGCGGGAAAGACATCGCGGAACAGGCCGGAAATGCGCAAGGTGACGTCGATCCTTGCCCGCCCGACCATGGCGAGGGGAAGGATTTCATAGCCGCTGACGCGGTTCGAGGCGTGGTCCCAGGTCGGGCGAACGCCGAGGAAGGCAAAGGCCTGCGCGATATCGTCGCCGCCCGTGCGCATGGTCGCGCTGCCCCACAGGTCCAGCACGATGCGGCGCGGCCATTCGCCATGATCCTGCGCATAGCGCACGACGACCTCTTCGGCCGTGCGCCGGCCGATTTCCCAGGCGGTGCGGGTGGGGGCGGCGCGCGGATCGATGCTGAAGAGATTGCGCCCGGTCGGCAGCACGTCGAGCCGCCCTCGCGCCGGCGCGCCGGCGGCGCCGGGCGGCACGAAGCGTCCGTCGAGCGCGGCGATGAGGCCGCGAATCTCGCCCTCGGCGCAGCCGTCGAGCCGTTCGCCGATCGCCGCCGCGTCGGCGCCGCTTTGCTCCAGCAGAATCGCCAGATTCTCGGCGCGCGATTTTGCGTCCTGTCGGCGCCCGAACACATGCAGGCCGTCGCCGACGCGCATATCCTTGAGATCGCAAAGCCACGCATCGAGACGCAGCAGCGCAGCTTCCGGATCCAGCCCGGACGCCGCACATTCCTCGCTGAGGCCAGTCTGTCCGGCGCGCTCCAGTATCAATTCGGCGATGGCGCGCGCGCGGCGCGGATCGAGCGACTGGGCTTGCGCATATTCATCGAACAGGCCTTCGAGTTCGGCGGCGATCCCGTGCGATCCGGCGGCGATGAGCGGGGGCGTCAGATGGCCGATCGTCACAGCGCCGATGCGGCGCTTGGCCTGCGCCGCCTCGCCCGGATTGTTGACGATGAAGGGATAGACGACGGGCGTGGCGCCCAGCACGGCCTCCGGCGCGCAGGAGGCCGACAAGGCGACCGATTTGCCTGGCAGCCATTCCAGCGTGCCATGCGTGCCGCAATGGATCATCGCGTCGATGCGCTCGACTTGCCGCAGCCAGAGATAGAAGGCGACATAGGCATGGCGCGGCACGAGGTTTGCGTCGTGATATTCGGCCTTGCGCGTCTCGCCGCGCCCGCGATCGGGCTGCACCGCGACGAAGAGCTTGCCGAGGCGCAAAATCCGAAAATGAAAGGCGCCGCCGCGCATTGCGGGATCGACCGAGCAGTCGCCCCACGCCGAATGGATCGAAGCAGCAAAATCATCCGGCATTTGCGCGAGCGCGCGCTCGTATTCTTCGAGCGAGAGAACGGGCTCGCTAGCGCCGGACGACAGATGGCGGATGAGGCTCGCCTCGGAGGGAAGAGCGCCGATTTCGTAGGTGGCGTCGCGCAGCACTTCGGCGATCGCCAGCACGCTGCGCGGCGTGTCGAGGCCGACGGCATAGCCGACGCGCCCGCCCTTGGCGGGGTAGTCGGAGAGGACAAGAGCGATTTTGCGTGCGTTCGCCGGCGTTCGGCGCAGGCGAGCCCAGGCGGTGGCGAGATTGGCGACATAGGCGACTCGGTCGTTTACTGGCGCGTGCGATATCTGGCTGAACTCGAGCCGCTCGCTGCGCCGCGTCTCCTCCTTGAAGGAAATAGCGCGCGCGACAATGCGCCCGTCGATCTCGGGCAGCACGACATGCATGGCAAGATCGGCCGCCCCCAGGCCGCGCCTCGAACCGGCCCATTGCGCTCTGGCCGAGCCGGCCAGAATCACCTGCAACACCGGCGCATCGGCTGCATCGAGGACGCCGCCGCTCTCGTCGACGCGCGCCGAAAAAGCCGTCGCGTTGAGGATGACGTCGAACGGGGTCGCCGCCAGCAGGCTTGCGAGCGGCGCCTGGACCTCCGCGTCCTTGAGGCTGGTGACGTAGACGCTTGTGACGCTCATGCCGCGCGCGGCCAGCGCCTCAGCCAGCGCATCGATCGGCGCGGCGTCGCCAGCCATCAGGATCGAGCGGTAGAAGACGATGAGCGCGCGCGGTGCCTCGCCTGTTCCCATGCGACAGCCGCTGTCATAGAAGCCGAAGGGCGCGACCGCGCGGGGCGGCGGCGCGGGCGGGGCGGCGCCGAGGCGATGGGCGATATATCGTAAGCAGGCGGTCAGATTGTCCGGTCCGCCATCCTCGAAATAGCGCCAAAGTTGCCGAAGATCGTCGAGGCCGATTGTCGAGGCGGCGTCGAGCCTTGCGTCCTCGAAGCGGTCGCCGGGCACGATCGCCAGTTGAATATCGCGGGCGCGCGCCGCGGCGGCCAGTTCCTCGACGCCGTAGCGCCAGTAATCCATGCCGCCCAGCAGCCGAACCAGCACGAAGCGCGCCTTGGCGCAAACCTTCTCGACATGGAGATCGACGGAGAACGGATGTTTGAGCGCGGCGAGATTGGCGAGGCGCAGGCTCGGCAAGCGGTCCGCGCCCTTTTCCCAGGCGGCGGCGAGGGAGGCCAGATCGCTGTCGCTGAACGACAGGAAAACCACATCGGCCGGCGATTGATCGAGATCGACGGCCGGCGTCGTTTCATCCAGGGACCGCGTCTCGATTCTCGCGATATGCATGAGGCTATCTAGACCTGGAGGGCGGCGGCGATCGCGCTTTGATCGATGCCCTTTTCGCCGATCACCACGAGCCGGCCGCGCCGCGTTTCGCCGAGCTCCCACGGCCGGTCGAACTCGCGCCGGAACCTCTGCCCGACGCCCTGCACCAGCAGCCGCATCGGCTTGCTCGCGACATCGATAAAGCCTTTCACGCGCAGCACGTCATGAATCTCGGCCACCGAAGCGAGGCGCGCGACAAAGGCGGCGGGGTCGGCAATGGGCGGCAGATCGACGGTGAACGTGTCGAAATCGTCGTGGTCGTGGCCCTCTTCCGAATCGTCGTGGTCGTGGCCCTCTTCCGAATCGTGATGGGAGTGGCGCTGGGCCAGATCGTCCTCGGCGGCGGCTTTGACGCCGAGCAGGACATCGGGATCGATCCTCCCTTCCTGCGTCTCGACGATTTTCACCGCGCGCGGAAGGACGCCGGCTATTTCGCCGCGCACGCGCGCCAGTTCCTGCGGGCCCAACAGGTCGATCTTGTTGAGCACAATCATGTCGGCGCACAGCAGTTGATCCTCGTAGACTTCTTCCAGCGGATTGTCGTGATCGAGCGAGGGATCGGCCTGGCGCTGGCGCGCGACTTCCTCGGGATCGTCGGCGAACCGCCCCGCCGCGACGGCGCCCGCGTCGACGACGGCGATCACCCCATCGACCGTCAGTTTCGCGCGAAGCTCCGGCCAGTCGAACGCCTTGACGAGCGGCTTTGGCAGCGCGAGGCCCGACGTCTCGATGAGGATATGCTCGGGCCTTGGATCGCGTGCGAGCAGCGCGGCGATCGCGGGGGCGAAATCGTCGGCCACCGTGCAGCAGATGCAGCCATTGGTGAGTTCGACGATGTTCTCCTCCGGGCACGAGGTCGCGCCGCAGGATTTGAGAATATCGCCGTCGATCCCGACATCGCCGAACTCGTTGATGATGAGCGCGAGCCGGCGCCCATGCGCATGGGTCAGCGCGTGGCGGATCAAGGTGGTCTTGCCGGAGCCCAGAAAGCCGGTGACGATCGTGACGGGTGTTTTAGTGGGCATGTCTAGGCTCCTTTGGCCAGCAATGGCGGCACGCGGGAAATGACGCCCTGGCGGAAGGACTTCGGCCGCTCCCGCCAGGGAATGAGGCCGTCATGGGTCGCGGCGAATTTCAGCGCGGCATCGAGGATGTCGTCGACATTGGCCGCCATGTCGAGGTCGCCGACGACATAGGTCCATTTGCCCGGTCCCGCCAAAGCCACGGTGCAGGGGCGCTTGCAGACGGACAGGCATTCGACGGAGCGAAGCGCCACATTGGCGGGTCTCGTACTGGCGAGGCGCGCCTCGACGGCCGCGAACAGCGCGGCGCCGGGGCGCTCGCCCTCTTCATCGGCGCGCCGGCAGGTGACACAGACGAAGATCGTGACATCCGGCTCGATGGCGTGGGCGGTCATCGGCGACAGGGACACGGTCGCGGCTCCCGTTTTCGGGAGACGGGGTGATGGCGCGCCGGCAGCACGTTCATGACTCAACTCCATGGCCGCCCCTCCGGCGGCCGTTCGAGACATTCGCGCACGGCAGGTCTCCTGGCTCACAGCTCTCAGGCCTGCGCCGCCTTCCCGGATCGCTCGATCCAGTGGCATTCGGCGCCGACTCGCTGCTTACAGTCGCGGGGGCGGCCACGGATCGGATTTCCCCTACCGTGTTCCCTTTTCACCTTCCCTAGGGAAGGACCGTACGCCTTTTGTTTCCCAGCTTGCCCACCCCTTGTCAAATGGCGAGGCTTGCGACACTTCTCCGCCCTGGACGGCAGGGGATGAGGATTCGGCATGAGCGAGGCCTCCGGCGACAAGGCCAAACGCCACAAGGCCAAGATGGCCAAACGCAAGGCGGTTCAGGACGCCGAGGTCGCCGCCAAGCCGATCGAGGCCAAGGGCCTGCTGATCGTCCATACCGGCCCCGGCAAAGGCAAATCCACGGCCGCGTTCGGCCTCGCTTTGCGGGCGCTGGGACGCGGCTGGCGGGTCGGCGTCGTGCAATTCATCAAGGGCGCGTGGTCGACCGGAGAGCGGACGGCCTTCGAGCGTTTCGGCGATCAGATGGTTTGGCGCACGATGGGCGAAGGCTTCACCTGGGAGACGCAGGACCGCGAGCGCGATGTCGCCGCCGCCGCGGCCGCCTGGGCCAAAGCGCTGGAAATGATGGCCGACCCGACGATAAGGCTCGTCGTGCTTGATGAACTCAACATCGCGCTGCGCTACGACTATCTGCCGCTCGACGAGATCGTGGCGGCGCTGGCGGCGCGGCGCGCCGGCCTGCATGTCGTCGTCACCGGCCGCAACGCCAAGCCTGAACTGATCGCAGCGGCCGATCTCGTGACGGAGATGGCGCTCGTCAAGCATCCTTTCGCCGCCGGCGTGCGCGCTCAAGAGGGAATCGAATTTTGATCGCGGCGCGCGCGCTGATGTTTCAGGGCACGGGCTCGGATGTCGGCAAATCCTTGATCGTCGCCGGCCTTTGCCGCGCCTTCACGCTGCGCGGATTAACGGTGCGGCCGTTCAAGCCGCAGAACATGTCGAACAACGCCGCCGTCGCGGCCGATGGCGGCGAGATCGGCCGCGCCCAGGCGCTGCAGGCCAGAGCCTGCCGGGTTGCGCCCAGCGTGCACATGAATCCGGTCCTGCTCAAGCCGCAAAGCGACATCGGCGCGCAGGTCGTTGTGCAGGGCCGCGTCATCGGCAACGCCAAAGCGCGCGAATACCAGCATTGGAAGCCCCGGCTGATGGCGGCGGTGCTCGAAAGTTTCGCGCGTGTCCGGAGCGAGGCCGATCTCGTGCTGGTCGAGGGCGCGGGCAGCGCCGCCGAGGTCAATCTGCGGCAAGACGACATCGCCAATATGGGGTTCGCGCAGGCCTCGCAGATTCCGGTTGTGCTGATCGGCGACATCGACCGGGGCGGCGTCATCGCGCAGATCGTCGGCACGAAGGCGGTGATCGAGCCCTCGGACGCAGCTCTGATTTGCGGCTTTCTCGTCAACAAGTTCCGCGGCGACGCCAGCTTGTTCGAGGAGGGCATGCGCATCATCGAACGCCACACGCAATGGCCGGCCCTCGGCCTCATCCCGTTTTTCCCCGCCGCGACGCGGCTGCCGCCCGAAGACGCGATGGCGCTTGAACGCAAGCCCGCCGTCGCAGGCGAGGGCGCGACGATCGCAGTCCCGATGCTGGCGCGCATCGCCAATTTCGACGAGTTCGATCCCTTGAAGCTGGAGCCGCGAGTGCGGCTCGTCATGGTCCCCCCGGGCGAGCCGATTCCGGGCGAGGCCGAACTCGTCATCCTGCCCGGCAGCAAAGCGACCATCGCCGATCTTGCCTTTCTGCGCGATCAGGGTTGGGACATCGACATAGCGGCCCATTGGCGGCGCGGCGGACGCGTGCTGGGCGTGTGCGGCGGCTATCAGATGCTGGGCCAAAGGCTCGCCGATCCCGAAGGGACGGAAGGACCGGCGGGCGAAGTCGCGGGACTCGGCCTGCTCGACGTTTCGACGATCCTGTCGGGAGAAAAGGTGCTGACGGCGGTCGATGGATTCTGCCTCGACAATGACGCGCCATTCTCGGGCTATGAAATGCATATCGGCAGGACGAGCGGACCGGGCTGCGCCCGGCCGCTGCTACGATTCGCCGATGGGCGAAGCGACGGCGCGATTTCGCCGGACGGGCGCGTGATGGGCGCCTATGTGCACGGCCTGTTCGGCGACGATCGCCAGCGCGCGGCGTGGCTTGGCGGGCTGGGCGCGCGCTCTGAGCTCGCCTATGAATCGCAGGTGGAGCGAACGCTCGACGACTTTGCCGCGCATCTGGCCGCCCATGTCGATCTCGACGCCCTTCTCAGCCTCGCAAAATGAGCGCCAGCGCCCCGATCGCGACGGCCTGCAGAATACAGGCGAGGCGATAGAGGCGTAGCGCGTCTCGTATGTCGGCCGCGTTCGCGGCGTAGCGGCCCTCGCCTATGAACGCGTCGTCGATTTGCTGCTCGCCATAAACGCGCGGGCCGGCGAGCTTGAGGCCGAGGGCGCCGGCCATCGCGGCCTCGGGCCAGCCGGCGTTGGGCGAGCGGTGGCGCGCGGCGTCGCGGCGCACGGCGCGTAGCGCGGCGGGCGCGCAGGCGCCGGGCAGAATCGCCGCGGCAGCAATGAGCCATAGGGCGGCCAGGCGCGAGGCGGGAAGATTGACGAGATCGTCGAGCCGCGCCGCCGCCCAGCCGAAGGCGAGATAGCGCTCGCTCCTGTGGCCCACCATGCTGTCGGCGGTATTGACGGCCTTGTAAAGCGCGCCGCCCGTGAGGCCGCCAAGGACGATCCATAACAGCGGCGCGACGGCGCCATCCGAAAAATTTTCGGCAAGGCTTTCGATGGCGGCGCGCGCCACGCCCGCTTCGTCCAGCGCCTGCACATTGCGCCCAACGATCAAGGAAACGGCGCGCCTGCCGCCTTGCAGACCGTCTCGCTCCAGCGCCTCCGCCACGGCGCCAACATGGTCGTTGAGGCTGCGTTGCGCCGGAAGGCTGGCGGCAAGGAGCGCCAGGATGACGAAGCCGATCGAACCGGGCGGCGCTTCGAGGGTGAGAAGCGCCGCGACGCCACCGACCGGCAAGAGCAGCAGCGCCAGCGCGAGCGCGCCCGCGGCGCGGCGCCAAGCAAAAGACCAGGCTGGCCGGTTGAGGCGCCGGTCGAGCCAGGACAGCCACGCTCCCATCCAGGTGACGGGATGGCCGATCGCGCGGTAGAGAACGTCGGGGTAACCGGCCAAGGCCTCGATGACAAGCGCCGCGAGGGCCAACAGAGGCGACAAGGCGAGATGCATCGTGAATGAAGCGCCCTTCGAAGCGGCATGGAGCCAATTGGCATATCACGGCGGCAATCTTGGCGTCGCCCGCCGATTGTTTGCCGACGCGCCCGAGCCCTGGATCGACCTTTCGACCGGCATCAATCCGGTCCCCTACCCGCTGCCCGTTCTGACGAATGATTCCTGGGCGCGGCTGCCCGAACCGGAACATCTGGCCGCCCTCGAGGCCGCCGCCGCGCATCGATATGGCGCGAGCGCGAGCGGGACCATCGCGGCGCCCGGCACGCAAGCGATCATCCAATCGTTGGCGCGTTTGGCCCTCGCCGGGCGCGTCGCCATTCTCGGCTTCAGCTATAGCGGGCATGAACGGGCGTGGCGCGCGGCGGGAGCAAGCTTCGAGGCGGTCGAGGATATCGCCGATCTCGCCGCATTCGACGTTGCGATCGTCGTGAACCCCAACAACCCGGACGGCCGCCTAGCTAATCGCGCGGCCCTTGTCGAGCTCCACCAAGCGATGGCGGCGCGCGGCGGGATGCTGGTTGTCGACGAAGCGTTCATGGACCTCGACCGGCGAGGGCAAAGCCTCGTTCCGATCCTTCCGGCGAGCCGCGCGATCGTTCTGCGCTCCTTCGGCAAGACTTACGGGCTCGGCGGGCTGCGGCTGGGCTTTGCGATCGCCTCAAAGGATCTGGCGCCTCCGCTGCGCGCCGCGCTGGGGCCATGGCCGGTCAGCGGACCCGCGACCGAAATCGGGCGCCGCGCGCTCGCCGATGATTCATGGCTGGACGAGGCCAGACTGCGGCTGGAGCGCGACGCCGAGCGGCTCGATCGCCTGCTGATCGGGGGCGGCTTTGCGGCCCCGGCCGGCACGAGTCTGTTCCGTCTTGCCCGTCATCCGCACGCCGAGCAGCGGTTCGTCGATCTCCTGCGTGCGGGAATTCTGGTGCGCCCCTTCGCCGCGTTGCCCGACCGATTGCGGTTTGGAATTCCGGCGGGGTTGGAGCCTTGGCGCAGGCTGGAATCGGCGCTCGCGCGCAAATGACACGAGGCGCGCGGGCGCGACAAAAAAGAAGATACGGATATCGCGCCATCTCGGATAAATGTGGCGCTGCTTGCCGGGCGGTTGTTTCGCGGACGCCGAGATGAAGGACGATCTGCTGCAGCATTGGCGCGCGCAAACCACGCAAGGGCAGCTGCGATTCAAGGATAGCGCGGGCCGCGATGTCGCTTTGCCCTTCTCCTTCCGCGGCTTGGCCCAGGCCCTCGACGCGCTCGCGAAAAGCTGGGCCGCTCGCGCGGGATCACAGAAGCGATGCGAGGGCGCCTTCGCCGGCCAGCAGCGCGACGATGACCCAGGGCGGCAGTCTCCAGACGGTCAGCAGCAGAAATCCGCCAAGCGCCAGCGCGAAATCGCGCGGGATCAGGACGGCGCTGGTCCAGACGGGGTTGTACAAGGCAGCGCCGAGAATGCCGACCACCGCCGCATTGGCGCCCTGCATGGCGGCCCGCGCCAATGGGCGTCCCCGCAGGCCATGCCAGAACGGCAGCATGCCATAGACCAGCAGCATCCCGGCAGAAACAGCCCGACCAGCGCGATCCCCGCGCCCGCGACGCCATTGGGCGCGGGCCCCATCATGGCGCCAAGATAAGCGGCAAAAGCGAACAGCGGTCCCGGCACAGCCTGGGTGAGCCCGTAGCCCGCCAGAAAGGCCTCGTTCGTCACCCAGCCGGGCGCGACGACCTCGGCTTGCAGCAAGGGCAACACGACATGGCCGCCGCCGAAAACAAGGGCGCCCGAACGATAGAAGGCGTCGAACAGCGCGAAACCGTGAAGAACGCCGGCCAGCAACGGCGAACCAGCAGCAGAATGGCGAATAGAGCCAAAGCGGCGGCGCCGCCGGCGCGGCTGACGGGAAAGCTCCGAGTCGTATCCGGCGATGCGTCCCCGGGGCGGCAAAGGACAAGGCCGCATACCGCGCCAAGGCCGATCGCCGCGATCTGTCCGAACGAGCCGGCCGCCACGACAGCGACCGCCACGGCGGCCAGCGCGATCCCCGCCCGCCGACGGTCCGGGGTCAGGCTTTTGGCCATGCCCCACAGAGCCTGCGCGACGACGGCGACCGCCACGAGCTTGAGGCCATGCAGCAAGCCCTCGGCGTTGGGTCCGCGAAAGGCCGAGGCGCTGAGCGCGAAGGCGAGCAGGATGAGGGCCGAAGGCGCGGTGAAAGCGGCCCATGCGGCGAGCCCGCCGATTAGCCCGCCGCCGCGCAGCACGCCAAGAGCGAAGCCAACCTGGCTGGAGGCCGGTCCCGGCAAGAACTGACATAGCGCGACGAGGTCGGCATAGCCGGCTTCGTCGATCCATCGCCGGCGCGTCACCAATTCGTCGCGGAAATAGCCGAGATGGGCGATCGGTCCGCCGAACGACGTGACGCCGAGCTTGAGGAAAACGCGAAACACTTCGCCGGGCGAGCCAGGCGCCGGTCGTGGTTCCGACTCGCTGTCGGCGGCCCAACCGGCATCGTTTTGGGACGGACCCGCATTCAACGAAACGTTCCTTTGCCGGTATCCTCGACGTGATAACGTTGCATTAGCGCCCTCTTCGCGCATTCGCCAACAATCTACAATGGAGCCCACCATGCATAAACGCCGTCTCGGCCGCACCGGCCTTCAAATCGCGCCGCTCGTCTTCGGCGGTAATGTCTTTGGCTGGACGGCGGATGCGAAGACGTCTTTCGACCTGCTCGATCGCTTCCTCGAGGCGGGGTTCAACACGATCGACACCGCCGACGTCTATTCGGCCTGGGCACCGGGCAATAAGGGCGGCGAATCCGAGACCATTATCGGCGACTGGATGAAGAAGCGCGGCAATCGCGCCAAAGTGATTGTCGTCACCAAGGTCGGCTCCCCCATGGGGCCGGGCAAGAAGGGGCTGTCGGCCCCCTATATCGCCGAGGCCGTCGAGGCTTCGCTGAAGCGCCTGCAGAGCGACTTCATCGATCTCTATCTCTCGCATTGGCCCGATCCCGACGCGCCCTACGAAGAGACGCTGGGCGCCTATCGCGATCTCGTCCAGCAGGGCAAGGTGCGTTTCATCGGCGCCTCGAATCTCGACGCCAAGCAGCTCGCCGGCTCGCTGGAGGCCGCCAAAGCCAAAGCGCTGCCGCGCTACGATGTGCTGCAGCCCGAATATAATCTTTACGACCGCGCCAGTTTCGACGGACCGTTGCGCGATCTCTGCATTGCCGAGGAAATCGGCGTCATCACCTATTTCAGCCTCGCCAAGGGCTTTCTGTCGGGCAAATATCGCAGCGAGGCGGATCTTGGCCAGAGCCAGCGCGGCGGCGGGGTCAAAGCCTATCTCAACGAGCGGGGTTTTCGCATCCTGGCGACGCTCGACGCCGTCGCCGCCAGGCTCGGCGCCAAACCTGCGGAAGTTGCCCTCGCCTGGCTGATCGGCCAGCCCGGCGTCACCGCGCCGATCGCCAGCGCGACGTCGCTTGCCCAGCTCGACAGCCTCATCAAGGCGGCCTCGCTGGAGCTCGACGACGACGACCGGCGTGTGCTCGAACAGGCGAGCGCGCCGTAAGGCTAGATCCGAGGGCGCGCTATTTCGCGCGCCTTTGGGCGTCGAGCGCGGCGAAATCCGCGTCCGACAGCTTGATGTCGGCGGCCGCGACATTCTCCTCGAGATGGGAGACCTGGCCGGTGCCCGGGATCGGCAGCATGACCTTGGAGCGCTTCAGCACCCAGGCGAGCGCGATCTGGCTTGGCGAGGCGCCGTAATTCTTGGCCATCGTATCAAGGATGGAGCCGGGGCGCGCCAGATCGCCGGCGGCGAGCGGGTACCAGGGAATGAAGCCGATATTATGGGCCTCGCAATAATCGAGCACTTTCTCGCTGGAGCGGTCGGCCAGATTGTAGAGGTTCTGCACGGTCGCGACTTTGAAGAATTTCTGCGCCGCTTCGATCTCCTCGACGCTGACCTGGCTGAGCCCGACATGGCGGATCGAGCCCTCTTTCTGCATCTTGGCGATCGCGTCGAACTGTTCGTCGCGCGGCACGCCCGGGTCGATGCGGTGAAGCTGCCACAGATCGATGCGCGCCACGCCCAGGCGCCTGAGGCTTGTCGCGACGCCGTTGCGCAGGAATTCGGGCCGCCCGTTCGGCGTCCATTGGCCCGGGCCTGGGCGTTCGAGGCCGCTCTTGGTGGCGATGACGAGGCCCTTATAGGGCGCCAGCGCCTCGTGAATCAGCCGCTCGCTAACCTCGGGCCCGTAGCTTTGCGCGGTGTCGATGAAATTGACATCGAGCTCAGGCAGGCGGCGCAGCACGCGCAAGGCTTCCGCGCGATCCTTCGGCTCGCCCCAGATGCCCTCGCCGGTGATGCGCATCGCGCCGAACCCTAAGCGGTTGACGGGGAGGTCTCCGCCAATGGCGAATTGACCGGACGCGGCGGCGCTGATTTTTGTCATAGCAACTCCCTGAGGAAGTGAATTTCGGGCCAGGCGGCGCGACCCTAGGGCTGCGCTTGCAGGGACAGATGGGGCGTCGCGGTCAACGCGCAAGGCGACGCCACGAGTGAAGCGCCGTCGCCGCGGCAATGAGCGCTAACGTATTTCGGCGCTGATCGCCCCAGCATTCCCCTCAGAGGCGGTTAGCGCTATGAAAATAAAGTCTTACTTAAGCCATTAGCCGTATTGACCCTGTCATTTCTCGGCACCATTCTCACAGAAATGGTTTGGGGGTCTCCATGAGCAACGCGGAAAAATTCCGTAAGACCGCAGAGGCGTGCCGAGAGACCGCGAAAACGTCCAAGAATCCGCTGGAATGGTCCCGTTTTGCCGAAGAATGGGACAGAATGGCGGACCAGGTCGATTGGATATCGGCGTGGCAGACTGATTTTCGTCATCCCAATCTTAGCGAGAGAGTTTTTTTTATCGCTCCGCCGCACACTCTGCCGCACACTCTGCATTGAATATCCAGAACGCCGGTTAATGCCTAAAAGGCGAGTTTGGACGGCTCATCGCCACGCGCCGATATCGCCCCAGCCGGCAGGATCGCCAGAATTGTGAATATCTGTCGGGAACCCGACGCGGTCCAAGACATTCAAGACCGTAAGAGTTCTTACGGCGTCCGCGCGAGACGCGACTTCACGCTTCACCGAACCAGCGGCGCGCCGCCATTATCGACAAGCGTTTCCAACTTCGGCCAATTGCCATGGACCCTGTGAAGCCATCGATCGCCGTTCTTGTCGTCGAAGACGACGTGCTGATCCGCATCGACGTGGCGGCGATCATCACGGACGCTGGATTCAAGGTCTATGAGGCGGGAACCGCCGATCAGGCGGTTGTGCTTCTCGAGCAATGCGCCGACATCCTCGTGCTGTTCACCGACGTCAACATGCCCGGATCGATGGATGGGCTCGAACTGGCGCATTACGTGCGGGTCAACTGGCCGTTGAAGAAAATCATGGTCACGTCGGGACAGCGCAAGATCGGGACGCAGGAATTGCCGCACGAGAGCGTAGTTCTCAGCAAGCCTTACCGGCCCGCCCATATCGTCCAAAAATTGCGCGAAATGGCGGCGTAAACCCGTTGGTTGACCGAGGCTTTAGACAACGCGGCAAGCCAGTGAGGTGCTGGTCTCACGGCGATGCGCCAGCCTCGCCGTCGCCCCGCTGTATCTCCCAATAGGCGCCGATCGCCATCGACACCTCATCGGGCTTGGTGAAATCCACGCGCGGGTGGCGGAAGGGGACCCATTGGAATCGCGCGTACCAAAGGATTCCCGGATGTGGCGGCCGACTATAGTCATAGGCGGCGAGCGGCCGGAAACATTCGCAGTCGATTCCGACATAATTGAGATTCTGTCGCTCGGACGCGTAATGGCGCAGCAGCCCGCATTTTCGCTCCCGCTCCTCGAGCGTCAAGCGGATCGTGTGCTCGCTCCCGTCGGGAAACGGAAACTGCTGCGCGCGCGTCTTGCCTCCGCAAAAATTATATTCGGCGAATTCGACGACGCTTAGATCATCCGTGAACAGGCGCCCAAGCGCGTTGAGCGCGTCATGATCGGGATTGCCGCCTTCATAGGCGGGAAGCCAGATTTGATCGGGCGCGCAGGCGGCGATCGCCGCGCGCATTTCGGCGTGAACCCGCGGCAATTCGCGCCAAAGGCGCCGCGTGGCGCGAGTCGCCCAGCCGACCGGCGCGAGGCCCAATTGCGCGGCCGCGCTCTCCGCCTCGGCGCGGCGACGCGCGACATGAGCTTCGTGATTGCTGCGTTGCCAGGGCCATAGTGTTTCGCGCGCGAGGCATCCGTCGGTCAGGTAAAGCGCGAAAATCTTCGCCCCCTGCGCTTGCGCCCGGCCGATCGCCGCGGCGCAGCCGACGACTTCGTCGTCGGGATGGGGAACCAGGAGCAGGATGCGCCGACCAAACATTTCGCCTACCCGCCAGCCAGCGCCGCTTGCCAACCGTTCAACAAATCCTCGTTCAGCACTTCGGACCAGCTCGCCAGACGGCTCGCGCGGTAATCGAGCGCCGCCGCGCGCATTTGTTCGCGCCCTTCGGCGTCGCGCGCCAGATCGCTTAAAGCCATCGTCCAGGCCGCAGCCCCGCTCTCGACCGCGCGGATCGCCGGCATATGGTCGAGCAGCCTGGCCGAGCCGCTGCTGCGCGCGACAAGGGCAGGACAGCCCGAGGCGATCGCCTCGATCGCCGCCATGCTGCCGACCTCTACCTCCGACGGCGCCGCAACAAAATCGACGCTCGCATAAAGGCGCGCGAGTTCGTCGGGCTCGACGAAGCCTGACAGGCTGACATGGCCGCCGAGGCGCTCGCGAAGCGCCGCCATCATCGGGCCGACTCCCGCGACGATAAGGTGCAGCGGCGTCCCGGCTGCGACCGCCTCGCCGGCCGCCTCCAGCAAGGTCTGCACATTCTTGCCGACATCGACGCGCCCGACGAACAGCGCGACGACGCTGCCTCCGGAAATCGCGTAATCGCGCCGGACGCCCGCGACATCGCGCCGCTGTGGGCCGAACATCGCCTTGTCTATGCCGACACGCAAGAGGCTGACCCGCGCCGGCCCCAGGATGCCTTCGGCGAGGCTTTGATCTTCCGCGCGCGTCACGAAAGCATGCGCGCAGGCGCGCAAATGGCGCTGCAACAGGCGATCCATCCTCGCGCCCTGGCGCTCGGGAAAGCGCCAATCCTCGATCAGCTTGCGCTTCAACCAAGGCCAGCGCGCGAACTGGTCGATCGTCTGGCGCGTGAACAGCCGCGCATAGGCCGGCGTGTCGGTGTGGAACGAGGTGGTGAGGGCGATGCGACGCCGGCGCGCAACGCGCTCGGCGGTGCGCGCGAAGGCGAAAAAGGCATCGGTCGTGTGGATGAGATCATATTGCGGCAATTGCCGCGCCAAGGCCGGATGATACGGCGCCAGATCGGTGTGGTCCGGCACATAGGGCAGGAATTTCAGCCGCGTCGTGCTGAAAACGGGGCGCAGGCTGCGCAGCCGGACATGGGGCCCGAGAATCTCATCTGGCCCGTCGCCGGAAAAATAGACCGTCAGATCGAGCGGCCAATCGTCGCGCTCCGCCTCGCGGGCGGCGGCGGCGGCGAGCCGCTCCCACCATTTGACATGCCCGCCCGCCTGCGCCGAGCGCGGCAGGTCGACCAAGGCGGCGACGCGGAGGCGGCGTTTCCGTTCGAGGGGCGTCAAAGGGCATCCGTGGCAAGCGGGACGAAGAATTCGTTCCGAAGCGATCAATCATTCGCCCATAATAGATTAGCGCCTCGGCCGCCTCCCCGTATAGATGGGCGATTGGCCAAGGCGCGAGGCGCAATGGCACAATCACGAGAGGCGATATGAAGAAATCAATCGTTGCGGCGGTTTTTTTGATCTTTTGCGGCTTTGGCTCCGCCAATGCGCAATCCGATATGAGCTGCGCGGACCTCATCAAGGCCAATGCGCAACTCGACGCCGCCACCAAGGCGGCGATGGCCAAGGACGCCGACGGGGTCGCGCTGGACAAGAAGATCAACGATTATTGCGCAAAGAATCCAACGGCTAAGGCGTCCGAAGCGATGGAAAAGGCGCTAGCGCAATAGGCCGGCGAGGCGCTCACCCTCTCCCCCTATAGGCGAGCGAGAGCGTTCCGCCCCAACGCCGCCCAATTTGACTGATCTATACGCCAATTCCCCTCGCGGCGCGATTGCTGTAGGGGAGGCGCGGTGAATGGCCGGCGCGGCGCGTTCGCGTCGCGACTCTTGTTCGAATAAGGAATTTTCGCTTGGGCATACCCCTGATGCAGATGGCGCGCGTCGGCGCCTACGTGCTCCGCCAGCGGCTGGCCGGCGTCAAGCGCTACCCGCTCGTGCTGATGCTGGAGCCGCTGTTTCGCTGCAACCTCGCCTGCGCGGGCTGCGGCAAGATCGATTATCCCGACAAGATCCTCAACCAGCGCCTGTCGGTCGCCGACAGTCTGTCGGCGATGGACGAATGCGGCGCGCCGGTCGTCGTCATCGCCGGTGGCGAGCCGCTGCTGCATCGCGAATTGCCCGAGATCGTCGCCGCGGGGCTGGCGCGCGGCAAATATGTGACCGTGTGCACCAATGCGCTGCTGCTGGAAAAGAAGCTCGCGCAATACAAGCCGCATCCGCGCTTCAACTGGTCCATCCATCTCGATGGCGACCCGGAAATGCACGATCGCTCGGTCTGCCAGACAGGCGTCTATGACCGCGCAGTGGCGGCGCTGAAGGCGGCCAAGGCCGCGGGGTTCCGCGTCAACATCAATTGCACCTTATTCGACGGCGCGGACCCGACGCGCGTCGCTGCTTTTCTCGACGAGACCAATCGCCTGGGGGTCGAGGGCGTCACCATTTCGCCGGGCTACGCCTATGAGCGCGCGCCCGACCAGAAACATTTTCTCAACCGCACGCGCACCAAGCAGCTGTTCCGCGATATTTTCGCCAAGGGCAAGACCGCTCAGAGCAACGGCAGCAAGGCCTGGGGCTTCTATCAGTCCTCGCTGTTCCTCGATTTCCTGGCGGGCAACCAGAGCTATCATTGCACGCCCTGGGGCAATCCCACGCGCACCGTGTTCGGCTGGCAGCGGCCCTGTTATCTCCTCGGCGAAGGCTATGCGGCGACGTTCAAGGAGCTGATGGACTCGACCGATTGGGACAAATACGGCGTCGGCAATTATGAGAAATGCGCCGATTGCATGGTCCATAGCGGCTTTGAGGCGAGCGCCGTCACGGATGCGCTCAGCCATCCCTTGAAAATGCTCAAAGTGGCGGTGACGGGCGTGCGCACGGACGGGCCGATGGCGCCCGACATCGCGCTCGACAAGCAGCGCCCCGCCGAATTCGTATTCTCCCGCCATGTCGAGACTAAGCTTGCCGAGATCGCGGTCGACGAGAGCCGCGCCAAAGAGCGCGCGGGCGCGGCTTAAGAGAAGACTTTGATCCGCGACATCAGTTCGCGCCAAACCGCTCCATCGCCAATCGCGCGGCGGTATCGCCCGAGCGGATCGCGCCCTCGATCGTGGCGGGCAGGCCGGTGCGCACATAATCGCCGGCCAGCAGCAGATTGGACCATTGCGTTTGGGGCGCGGGCCGGCGCGCCTCTTCTTCGGGCGTGGCGGCGAAAGTGGCGCGGCGCTCCTTGATGATGCGCCAGGACGGCAGGTCGTCGGAGAGGCCGGTCAGGCCCGCGACCTCGCGCCAAAGATCGGCGGCCAATTGCTCGCGCGGCAAGTCGATGAGGGCGCCCGCGTCGCTGACCGTCACGGAGAGGCGGTCGGGATAGGCGAACAGCCATTGCACGCTCGCATTGACGACGCCGAGAATCGGCGGCGTCCTTGCGGGCGGAGCGATGCTGAAATGGGCGTTGAGAATAGCGTTGAACTTGCGCGGCGTGGAAAGACCGGGCGCCAGCGTCGCCGCGACATGCGCCGGAGTCGCCAGCACGACCAGATCCTGCGCGCCGATCGCGATCGAATCATGCTCGAATTCCAATCCTGCGACGCGCCCCTCGGCAAATTCGAACGCGCGCAACCGCCGCTCGAAGCGCACTTGCGCGCCGCCCCGCCGCAAAAATTTGAGCGCGGGATCGATGAAGGCGCGCGACAGGCCGTGGGCGGCGACCAGCGGATGGCAGGCGCGCCCGCCGCGCGCCAGCGTCTGGCGAAGAATCATCGCCGCGAGCGCGGCGGAGCCGCCCTTCGGATCGGTGTTGAGCGCGGCAAGAAAGAACGGCCCCCACAGACGTTCGTAAAGCGGCGCCGAACAATCCATCACGTCGGCGACCTTGGCCTCAGCGGAGGCTCTGAGGAGGCGCGCGACCGAGAGATAATCGACCGCGCGCGTGCGCGGGACGCGGCGCGTCTCGAACAACAGCCACCACGGCAGGCGCCCTTCGTTGGGGCGCAGAATCCAGCGCTCGCCGCTCGCCATATCGGCAAACGCGATCTCGCAGCGCTCGGGGCCGCGCAGCTCCTGACGCGCGCCGACCGCATCGAGATAAGCGAGCGCGGAATCATTGCCCGACAGCAGCAGATGATTGCCATTGTCGATCGTCGTATTCATCGCCTCGTCGAAAAAGGAGCGGCACCGCCCGCCCGCCTGGCGCGAGGCCTCATGCACGACAATGTCGCAAGAGGCCGGGCTAAGCTTCACCGCCGCGGCAAGCCCGGCCAATCCCGCGCCGACGATATGGACGACGGGGCGCTCCATCAGAACAAACCGTAACGCACGAGAGCCAGCAGGAGGCGCGGCAGCGGCAACTTCACCGGCGCGCGCGGCGGCGCGAAACCGCGCCGCACGAGACGCTCCAGGATCGCCCCATAGGCCGCCGCCATCAGGCGCGGCGCGCGCACGGCGGCGCGGGGACAACTACGCATGATTTCGTTGGCCAGCGCAAACCGGTGTTGCGCTTCCTCGACCACGGGGCGCGCGGCCGCATCGAGCGCCAGCGAGCCGAGCACGAGAGCCGGGTCGCTATCGGCAATGCCGGCCTGGTCCAGCGCCTCGCGCGGCAGATAGAGGCGCCCCAAAGCGCTATCCTCGTCGAGATCGCGCAGGATATTGGTCAATTGCAGCGCGCGGCCGAGATGATCGGCGAGCGCGTCGCCGGAGCCTGCGTCGAGGCCGAAGATGCGCGTCGAAAGACGCCCGACCGCGCAGGCGACGCGGTCGCAATAAAGGTTCAGCGTCGGCCAATCGGGTGCGCGAATATCGGCCGCCACATCCATTTCCATGCCATCGATGATCGCGATGAAGTCGCGACGCTGGAGGTCGTAGGCGCGGATCGAGCGCGCGAGCCCGAGCAGCGGGGCCGGCGGCGCGCCGACGAAAACCGCCTCGATATCGGTCCGCCATGCCTGTAGCTCGTTGCGGCGATCCTCGCGCGGGCGCGAACAATCATCGGCTATGTCGTCGACGGCGCGGCAGAAGCCGTAGATTTCGAACATCGCCTGACGCTTATCGCGCGGCAGAACGCGCATCGCGACATAGAAGGAACTGCCGCGCGGCGCGGGCAGGCTGAGCGCGGGCGCGGTCATTTCGACCTCGCATGGGCGGGAACGGCCCTGGCGCCGCGCACGGCGCGGGCGATCGCGCCTTCGGCCGCGCCGACAAGGCCGGTGAAGACGAACGCGGCTTTGCCGGGATGGACGCGCTCGCTCAGCGGATCGCGCTTCATCAGGCGACCCACATTGGCGCGCGCCAGCCGCATGATCGCGCCGATCTCGCAGGCAAGGCGCCAATCGCTGATCCGACCTGCAAGGTCCGCACCGTCGTCGAGCAGCGCGCCCGCCTTTTGCGCGAGCTCGCGAATCGCCGCGCGCAAGCCCGGCGAGGCGCGCAACGCCGCCAGATCGGCATAGGCCGCCCCCGCGCGGGCAAGCGAATCTTCGGGCAGGTAGACGCGATCGAGCCGCGCGAAGTCCTGCCCGCAATCCTGCAAATGATTGATGATCTGCAGGCTCGCGCAAATGGCGTCGCTGGCTGGCCACAACGAGGCGTTCTCGCCATGAACGTCGAGCACGAAACGTCCGACCGGCATCGCCGACAAAGCGCAATAATCCATCAATTCGCGCCAGTCGCGATAGCGGCTTTTCGTGACGTCGAGGCGAAATGCGGCAAGAAGATCGCGCGCGTGGACCTGGCTGAGACCGCGCGCCGCCAGCGCCTCGCGCAGGGCGACGGCTTCGGGTTCCGAGTCCCGCTGGCCGATCAGCGTCGCCTCGAGCGCTTCGAGCCCGTCGAGCTTGGCCTGCTGCGTCAGGGTCGGATGATCGGCGATATCGTCGGCTTTTCGCGCGAACCCATAGAAGGCGAGGATGGTAGCGCGATATTGCGGTGCGATAAGGCGCGAGGCGACGGGGAAATTCTCGTCCCGTTCCGTTTTGCCCGATTGCCCGGCCTTCATGGCATCTCTCCGCGGGCGCGCTTGACCGGGGCCACGCGGCCCTTCCAGAGGCCGCCGCGCCCACGCCAATAGAGGTAAGCGGATTTGAGCGTGAAGGCCAGATAGGCCGCGGCGATAAGCGGCAAAGCAACGCCCCAGATCGTCGCGCGGCCGTAAAAGCGCAACATCGGCTGAAAGGCGATCGCCATCAGGATCCAGGCGACAAGGCCGATGAGGGCGGCCGCTTCCGACGCGAATAGCGCGGCGAGCGGGGCGAGAAGGAAAGTGAGCGCCATGCCGGCGACGACGCCGATCAGTTTCGCGGGCGAATAGTCGAGCTGCGCATAAGCCGAGCGCGCGACCATCGCGCCGACATCGCCAAAGCGCGGGTAGGCGCGCAGGCTATCGACGTCGCGGGTCAGCGCCAGCGCGATCCTTCCCTGGCGCTTCATCAAAGCGGCGAGCGCGCAATCGTCGATCAGGGCGGCGCGCATCGCCTCAAATCCGCCAGCGCGCAACAGGGCCTGGCGATCGGCCAGCATGCAGCCGCCCGCCGCCGCCGACGTGCGGGCGCGGGGATCGTTGACCCAGGCAAAGGGATAGAGCATCTGGAAGAAGAATACGAAGGCGGGGATCAGCGCGCGCTCGGCCAGGCTCTTGCAACGCAGCCTCGCCATCAGCGAGACCAGGGCGCAATGGTCGATCTCGGCGCGCTGCACGAGCGTGGTCAGGACCTCAGGCGCGAAGACAATGTCCGCGTCGCAAAATAGCAGGCGCGCGGGCGGCGAGACGCGCTTGCCGACCTCTTCAAGCCCCTGGCGCATGGCCCAGACCTTGCCGCTCCAATTGGCCGGACGCGGCGCGCCGGTCACGACGGTGAGGCGATCTTGCGCGCGGCAGTCGCTAGCCGCAGCCCTGGCGATTTCGGCGGTGCCGTCGCGGCTCTCGTCATCGACCAACACGATCGAGAAATGGCCGGGATAATTTTGGCGCAGCAACGACGCAACACATTGGCCGACGCCTTCGGCTTCATCGCGCGCGGGAATGATCGCGGTGACATCGGGCCAGTGCGAAAGCGGCGCGCCTTGCGGCCAGAATTCGTCGCGTTCGCGCGCGCGCCAGAAGGCGCCGCGCACGCACAACAGATAGATCCAGATGACGAGCGCAAGGATCGCAAGGACAAGGCTCATCGCAGCCGGCCGTTCTGCCGGAACCAGGCCAGCGCGTCGCTTAAGCCCTCGCGATAGGGGCGATGGCGGTAGGAAAGCTCGCGCTCCGCCTTGGCCGAGGAAAAGAACATATGGTGTTTCGCCATCCTCAGCCCATCGAGCGTCAAGAATGGCTCGCGCCCGGTGAACCGCGCGATCGCCTCCGCCGCCAGCGCGAGCGGAAACAACGGCGCGCGTGGAAGCTGCGCGAAAGGCGGCCTTCCCCCGGTCAGAGCGGCGATCTGGGTCAGCATTTCGCCCAGCGCCACGTCGTCGCCGCCCAGAATGTAACGCTCGCCGATCCGCCCTTGTTCCAGCGCCGCTAGATGTCCGCTCGCGACGTCGTCGACATGGACTAGATTGAGTCCGGTGTCGACATAGGCCGGCATGCGCCCTCGCGCCGCCTCTATGAGAATGCGCCCGGTCGGCGTCGGCCTGATGTCGCGCGGACCGATCGGCGTGGACGGATTGACGATGATTGCCGGCAAACCCTGCGCGACCATCTCCTCGACGAGCCGTTCGGCGGCGACCTTGCTGCGCTTATAGGCGCCGATCGCCTGGGCCTCCTCGAGGCCGGCGCTCTCGTCGGCCGGCCGGCCGTCCTCGCGCGGCGCGAGCGTCGCAACGCTGCTGGTATAGACGATGCGCTCGACGCCGGCGCCCACCGCCGCCTGCACGGCATTGCGCGTCCCCTCGACATTGGCGGCGATGATCTCGCCGGGATCACGCGCCCAAAGGCGGTAGTCGGCCGCGACGTGGAAGAGATAGCGCACGCCTTGCATCGCCGCCGCCATCGCGGGGGGATCGCGCATATCGCCTTCAGCAATCTCGATGCCCGGCGGCAAATTCGCGCGATTGGCTGTGGCGCGCACAAACGCGCGCACGGATTTGCCGCGCTCGAGCAGCGCCGCCACGAGCGCCGAGCCCACAAAGCCTGACGCGCCCGTCACAAGCACGCGGTCGGCCGCGCCGATCTCAATCGTCATGGCGCCTTGCGAATTGGCTGATATCGGGCATTGTCGGCGGCAAGGGTCAAGGCGCGGTCCTTCGCGGTTTGGGGCCATCGTAACAAAGGCGCGGCCAGGAACAAAATTAGGGTCTGACGCACTCTCGATGATGCTCGTCGTGTTCACGCCGCTCCGATGAGCCTCGCTTCAAGAAGGTCGATCTTTGCTCGGCCGTACATCTGACGCTTGATCATCTTCAACCTATTCAC
>Ga0182024_10001678_pt1 | contig 56206 bp, 53 predicted proteins | sample P32metaG_FD_120480 | JGI IMG/M metagenome (GOLD analysis project Ga0182024, IMG submission 120480) | Permafrost microbial communities from Stordalen Mire, Sweden - P3-2 metaG (Illumina Assembly) | ecosystem: Environmental > Terrestrial > Soil > Wetlands > Permafrost | place: Sweden: Stordalen...
AATTCACCGAGAAGTGGGGATTGTGGAATGAAACAGAGAGATTGAATACATTGTGCTGAAGAAGTTGCTGGTTTAACAAAAGAAAGATATTTAGGCACCCCTCCTGTTACCATGTAGATTTCGCATATTTGTTTATGTGTTAATACAATTCCCTTCGATAAGAAAAATTGTTCTACCTCAGATAAAGTAAAGGGTCTTAGTCTTAAATGCCCGCTAAGTCGTCCATAAAGTCCTCCTTTATGGTTCAAGATTTGATGAATCATCCAGGAGGCTGAAGAGCCGCTAACGATAAGAAGAACTTGAGGCATGCGGGAGAAATGTCTATTCCAAAAATAGTCCAGTGCGGATAGAAACCTTGACTTTGGTGAGGCTAGCCAAGGAAGTTCATCAAAAAATAAGACAATTTTTTGCTTATTTTGAATTTCGCCAACCGCATCTTTTAGACGAAGAAAGGCCTCTTCCCAGGTTTTAGGAGGTTTGATCTTTCCCTCCTTTTTAAATAGACCGCAAAACTCATGGTGGAAACGAAGAAGCTGCTCTTTTGTCGTTGCTGTTGCAGATCCTGTGACTTCAAAAAAAATGCCTTTGTTTCGAAAAAATTCAGTGACAAGATAAGTCTTTCCAACACGCCTTCTTCCATAGATAGCTAGGAATTCCGCCTGCTTTGACTCATAGAGTCTTTGGAGAATTTCGATTTCTTCCTGCCTTCCAATGATATTTCCCATAAACACCTCTTATCTTAAGAATAAAGTAAGATAAAGCGGTTTTCAAGCTATTTTCCGCCCTAAGTCAGAAAAAACATGAGATAAAGCGATTTATAGCTCATAATCCGCCCCAAATTGCAAAACATGGGTTCTTTATATAATCATTTCTTTAAAATACAGGTAAAGTGAAGCATGTTTGTAAAAAAAGCATCTCTTGGGCTAGAGTTTTCTAATTTTTTAGGAGGAGTTATGAAAAAAGTTTTCTCTATAGCGATGATATTTTTTGCAATGACGGCTTCATTGTTTTCTTCGCATAAAGTCGTTTATCTGATTTCGCCTCCGCGGTCCATGTCTGTTGCTTTTACACGCATGATGCAGGCAAGAGGAGACTTCGAGATCTATCACGAACCTTCTCAATACGCTTATGATAAAATATATTATCCGGAGCTAACAGCCGGCTGGTTCCGAGGAGAGGCCATTCCCACCTTTGAACAAGTTAAAAGTGAGCTTTTAACAAAAGCTGAGCAAAAAAATGTTTTTGCTAAAGAAGTCAGTTTTGCCGTCGAGGAATTTCTCTTGAACAATCTCACTTTTGTCCAAAATCCTGCTGTGCAGTTTGTTTTTTTAATCCGGAATCCTCACCACACAGCGATCTCGTTTTATTATAAGCTGGGAGTCTGGCCAGAAGAATTGAATTTTCTAATCGGTTATAAGGCTGAATATGAGATTTTCCAGTTCGTTAAAAAACATGCCGTCAATAAACCTTTTATTCTCATGACGGAAGATCTCTACAATCGACCTGAAGAGACGATTAAGGCGTTTTGTGAGCGATTAGAAATGCCTTTCTTGCCTGAGTCTATGCATTGGTCCGACTTAAGTGCTGATTTTACAGGCGAGCAGGAATGGCATGAGCTTAAAGTTCCTAACATTACCCATCACTGGCATGGAGATGCGATCCGCAGCACCGGCTTTAGTAAACCTCGGCCTTATGAAGTCGATGAACAAAACAAGCCTACTTTTAGCGAGATCAAAAATGAAAACCACCGCCTGCTGATCCAGCAGGCATATTTAGAGAATCTGCCTTACTATGAAAAATTGATGAGTGAACACGAGTATTTTCTTTTGCCCGTGGACAAGTAGTCGATTTAAAAAAATCGCCCTTGCTGTAAAGTATTTCTCCAAAAGGTAGGTTGATATGAGACTTTCTGCAGTTTCTGGCTATGCATCGACAGCATTTTTGACTCTAGGCCGAGCCGTCTTGCCTATTGCGGCGGATGCTTGCACTGCCGTAGCGCTTAAGCGCATGACAAACCCATCGTTCAGAACGATTATTGCTGTTCCCAGCCTTGCGGGGCTGGCGACCTTATATGGGGTTTCGAGCGGCCGCCGCTGGAGCGCATCCAATGTGCTCAATGTTTGCGTCTATGGCGGATGTAAACTTTTCCAATTGATTTCGATCTATATCCTCCTGAGGATTTTGAGAAAAGACAAACTCGAGGCTGCTATGAAAGATGCGCCTAGACGCGAAGAACGTGTTCCGAATGAAGAATATATTGCTAGAAGGGATAAAAGACGAGATGAAGAGCGGATCAAAGCTATTGACTATTTTAACCGCCTGAATCCCTCATCAGTTAGCTTTCATACGGTGCTGGAGCCGGATCGAAAAGATCCTAGTCTAGACGGAATATTCTGGACGACCGAGCCTGCTAAGTTCTCAAAGGAAGAATTACAAGAGCATATCAAGCAAGCAGATCTCTTAGACAGTTGCTCAACACCTGAATTGTCAGTTATAATCAAGGAGGATCATATCGCCCTTGATTGTATTTGTGTAGCTTCGCTTTCATCCGGTTCACATCAGTTTCTTATCGAAAAGAATTTTGTTTTGATTAAGACGATAAAAAAAAATATGACGGCGAGTTCCTCAGACCGTGAACGCCCTTTACGCTTTGGAGCATATTACTCGCCTGATAGAGAACTGGATCTGACAAGTTTTACGTGGTCAAGCTACAGTCGAGACAGTTTTCGTCTAAAAATTAAATTCAAAGACCCTATTTTAAAATCGAACTAATCGCTTTTTTAAGAGATTCATGACGGGCGATTTCTTCGATAGGGACACGGAGCCGGTAGGTCCAGTTGGTGGGGAGGATCTTGCCGGGGATATTGATCCTCTCATCGTCAGGATTAGAGGAGATGAGCTCGGGAAAGAGGGCGAGGTATTCCGGGAGAAGGTTGATGTGGAAGAGAGAAGGGGTGTGGTGGGCATCCCGGAGGATTTCCAAGCGGTGTTCGTAGGAAAGATCCGGAGAATAAGTCCAGCCTTTGAACGTGCAAAAGTCTTTGGCGTCGTCAATAGGATCTTGCCACCAGAGCTGCAGGGTTTCAGAATCGTGTGTGGAGACGGTTGTCATCGAGAGGACAGGATAGTCCTTGAAGGGAATAAACCCTCCGCCTTGGTCGTACTTTCTTTCCCATCGGATGACCTTCGTGCCGCAGATGCCTAGCTCGGAAAGTGTTGTTTTGACAGAAGGGGGGACATCGCCTAAGTCCTCGGCGACAGGGAGCATCGGAGAGGAGCTGAGCATCATTTGGAGGATCTCTTTTCCTTGCGGCACCCATAGAGAGGGATTTTCCGGCAGGAATTTCCCTTCTTTAGGATGGTGGTTCAAAGGGATGGCCCAAATCCTGAAAAATCCAACGACGTGATCGATGCGGTAGAGGTCATAATAGTTGGAAGCGACTTTGAGACGGTCTTTCCACCAGGAGAAATCTTCGTTTTTCAAATCGTCCCAGTTAAAGAGGGGAAATCCCCAGTACTGTCCTTCATTGTTATAAACATCAGGAGGCGCTCCTGCGGAGAGATTAAAGTTAAACCTCTGTGGTTTGAACCAAGCATCGGCGCTATCGGGGCTGATCAAAATGGGAATATCTCCTTTCAGGAGAATCCCTTTGGAATGTGCGTACTGCTTGACCTCGGTCAACTGCAAGTGGGAGAGGAACTGCAAGAGCAAATAAAAAAGGATCTCTTGAGAATTTTCAGCTTCGAGTTTTTTAAAATCGGGAGTTTTAAGTTCTTGCGGCCAGCTCATCCAGGGAGTGTGTTGAAGTTTGTCCTTGAGGACTTTGAAAAGAGCATAGGGAACAAGCCATCGGTTTTGATCTAAGAAGGCCTGAAATTCTTTGCTCTGGACAATGTGAGGGCCGGCCTCATTGCAGTAGGTGTGCATAAAGTTCAATTTAAGAGAGAGGACTTCTAAATAAGAGACGCGGGGGAGCCCATTGAGATGGGAAGTATCTGGAGCAGTTGGTTTGCCGGGCAGGTGCTGGATGGAGAGGTAGATTGGATGAAGCGCGCATGAGGAAAGGGCGCTATAAGGTGAGGGATCTGTCCCTGAGTCATTGAGGGGAAGGAGCTGGATCACTTCAAAACCGACCTCATGGCACCAATCGATGAGCGGAATCAAATCAGCAAATTCTCCGATCCCGGAGCTATGAGCTGTCTTCAGGCTGGAAAGGGGGATATTGATTCCATGCCGGGGGCGCACTCCGATTTTATTCCATTGAGAGGCGGAAGCTAGCCGTTTAAAGTCGATGGTCATTAATTTCTATATGTAGCGAGAAAGGGTTTCTTCACAATCCCTTTTGTAATTAAAGGCTGTTGGACTAAAATTTGATGGCAAATGAGATTTTATGGCAGCTGCTTCTTTTTTTCCGCCAACGACATCCTTTAAATTTAATAATACCGGACAAATCATCATCAACGTCGTTTTGACGGCAGATCAAATTTGGGCGAAGAATCTTTATTACCGCACGGCTTTTGGCGTTTCCGTATCGATGTTTGTTTATGTAATTGCCCTCATCGGGATCGGCGTTACTGATAAATCTTACCCGCAAAAAACAAGTTCTGCTTTTCGATTTTTCGTAGGCTTGGGCTATTTAGGGGGAGCGGGATTTGCGCTTAATTTTATTGGACACCTTTACGCAAATTACCGATTTCATAAGGTTTAAATTTACTTCCTCTGGATATCGAAAATGGAAACGGTTTCTTCACAATCCCTTTTGTATTTAAAGGCTGATGGACTAAAATTTGCTGGCAAAGGAGATTTTATGGCAGCTGCTTCTTTTTTTCCGCAAACGACATCCGTTACATTTAACAATCCCGGACAAATCATCGTCGACGTCGTTTTGAAGGCAGATCAAATTTGGGCGAACAATCTTTTTTACCGCACGGCTTTTGGCGCTGCCGCATCGTTTGTTGTTTTTGCAATTGCCGTCGTCGGGATGGGCACTACTGATAAATCTTACCCGCAAAGAACACAAAGTTCTGCTTTTCGATTTTTTGTAGGCTTGGCCTGTTTAGGGGGAGCGGGATTTGCGCTTAATCTCCTTGGATGCTTTTACGCAAATTACCGATTTCATAAGGTTTAAATTTACTTCCTCTGGATGTCGAAGACGGAAGGGCCCGTTTTATGCAAGACCTGGCCTCTTTGAGGCAGCTGGCCCGTTTGAAGGGCAGTCCTCCAAGAGAACGCTTTTTCTAAAAAACTCTCGAGAAAATCGGCCATTTTATTCCCATCAAGCTTTTCGAAGTAAACATAGGAAAAAAAGGCCAGCTGATTGTTCCGTTCGCTATAGCTGAAAGTCCCGATGCGCGGAAAGAGATTATTTTCTTTGAGGGTTTCTTTTAAGACGTTTTCCCTAAATTTTCCGGGAGGGATTTCCGAAACAAAGGCCCCGACGAGCAATCGATCTTTGTTGTCGTCTTCTTTTAGCTGGAGATGGAGTTCTCCATTGACGCTTAGGCAGCAGGCGCGTTGGTGGTCAGGATGGAGAGGCACTTGGATCAGCGCTCCAAGATCTGCAAGAAGCATTGCAAAGCGGTCCATACTCATTTTTTCTTCTTCTCGTTTTTATCTTTTTTATCTTCTTCTTCTTCCAGTTCTTCTTCGAGGTCTTCAAGGGTCTCCATGAAACACATTAAAAGTTCTTGACGGTGTTTCTCATCGCGGAAGAGGCGCGGGGCCACTTGCCGCATGGCATCGCGGAATTGAAGATAGATGATGAGCTGGGCGAGTTCTTCACCGGCAATGCCCATCTGCTGCGAGAGAAGAAGGGCTTTGTCGACGGAGGGGTATCTTTCCAGGATGAAGCGCATGAAGATGCGGGACAATGTTTCAAAGTTAATGCGGGAAGGAAGCACGAGTCCTTGCCGGTCAAAAGAGCTTGCAATGAGCCGCATCCGGGAATAGAAATATTTATAGACTCCCAAAATGGCCTGCATATTGCGGGTTTCCGTCAGGTATTTTTGGAGCTCCTCGCGGGGAATCGAAGGTCCCTTCGATTTGATATCGGCTCCTAAAGAGTGGAGGACAAAGTCGATGACAACTTTCATTTTTTCAAACGGATATTGATTGGAAAGCTCTTGGAAGAGGGTATTGGCATCGCGCTGAGTGCCTGTGATATTGCGATAGAGGTCTCGCAGTGCAGTCGGTGATCCCAGTCCCTGTGTAGAAAAATTCCGGGCCTGGATGCCAATATTGCGGCCCGATTTGATCTCTCTTTCATATAAACGGTTGAGTTGTGCTTTAGCCTCTTGCAGCACCGTTCTCATCGCCGGATCAGATGTTTCCAAGAGAAAGTCCAAGGCCTCATCGACAAGCGCTAAGTCGGTATAAGCTTCCCGGAGCTTGCGGATGATATCTTCAGCCGAGTCTCTTGTAGAAATACGGACGCGGAGCGCGAGCAGCGTGCGGGCCTGCAGTTCGGGATTTTTTCGTTGATAATTTTCAGAGATCTCTTGCAGCTGTTCGACAGCCGTGATCTCTTGCTCGTCATCGGCTTTTTCTTGTTTCTGGGTATCTTCAGGACGCATTTTTTCTCGAACGCGCCGATCTAGATTTTGGAAATTTCTAGCCAGTGCCATGGGGTTCCAGGCATTGAGATCTCCCCACTCCTCAAAACCCTCACGCGCCGCTTCTTGGGCGATAGCATATTGGCTTAAACGTGTAACTGCCTGCTGTTGATTGGTTTTTTGTTGCTGCGTGCGCTGGACGCCTTGGCTGATGATGTGGTCGTCGGGCATTAAACCTCTTAGTGCACTTATACCTTATGAAAACCACAAAGAGGCTGTTTTTGTCTATAATCTTAAAACGATTGTGTTAATACTTTTTATCCTTAGGCGCCTTACATCCCGGTCATTTATGACCGGGATGTAAGGCGCCTTTCCATAACTCGGAATATTTCGACCTTCAACATATGGCCTAATAATGGAAATCGGAACTCCTCAATAAGTTACCAGTAAAACCTAAACGGGCGGTATAACTGACCACAAAACAAAGACCAAATGAACATGCAAAGCAAATACACACGTTCTTCCTCTTCTTAAACCTTTGACTTTTGCAAAGACCAACGTATAAAATATTCTACATGTTAAAGAGAAGAGCTTTTAAATTTAGAATCAAGTCTCCGCAAAAGCATCGAGAAAAGTTCCAGCAGTTTGCTGGAGCCGGAAGATGGATTGCAAACAGAGGCTTAGAGCTAAGAGCCAAAGCTTATAAAGAAAATGGCAAAACCATTACCTATTACGAACAAAACAATGAGCTCGTTGCTTTAAAAGAAGAGTTTCCATGGCTCCAAGAAATCCACAGTCAAGTCCTCCAACAAGCTCTTAAAAACCTCGATTTTGCTTTTAAAAACTTTTTCAGAAATGTCAAGCTAGGAAAAACACCCGGCTATCCCAGATTCAAAAAGAAAGGCGTCCGCGATAGCTTTCGATATCCCCAAGGAGTTAAAGTGGAAGGATCACAAGCTTATCTCCCTAAAATTGGCTGGATCGAGTTTAGAAAATCCCGAGAAATCGATGGCATCATTAAAGAAACGACAATTCTTCAAGAAGGAAATGCCTGGTACATCTGTTTTTCCTGCGAAATAGAAGTTCCCGATCCCGTTCCTGCTCCCCTAGAGGAAGACCGAGCCATTGGAATTGATGTCGGCCTCAAAGTCTTTGCTACCACATCGTCTGGAAAAGAGAACATTCTTGATCAGGTTGCAAATCCCCGATTTCTTAAAAAAAACCTCTCTAAACTCAAATACCACTCCAAACAATTTTCCAAAAAAGTCAAAAAAAGCAAAAACAGCTCAAAGGCAAGACTTAAACTCTCAAAACTTCACGCCATAGTCAAAAACCAAAGAAACGATTTCACCCAAAAGCTCTCTACTCAGATGATCAAGAGCCACGACATCTTTTGTATCGAGAGCCTGGATATCTCCAGCCTCCTCGCTAAAGGCTCAAAAGAGCGCTCAAGAGCCATAAGCGATGCAGGCTGGAGAAGCTTTTTACACTGCCTTAAATATAAGGCAGAAGAGTGTGGAAAACACATAGTAGAGGCAGGCAAGTATTTTCCCAGTAGTCAGCTCTGTAGTTCATGCTCGCATCAAAAAGAGATGCCCTTGGAGCTTAGAAAATACGAATGTCCTAATTGCGGGCTTAAGATCGACCGCGATTACAATAGTGCCATCGTTCTTAAAGCCGCCGGAATATCGGTTTTAAAGCCTGTGGAGCTGCCCCAAATAAGGGGAGCCTTGAAGCAGGAATCTCTCGCCTTTAGGCGAGAGTAGTTCAATCGCCTAACATGGATCATCCATTACCGTTAAGGAGAGTCCGATGAATAAAACCCTGAAACTGATTTCTCTCGCGTTTATGTTTGTTTTCTCAACGGTCTTTACCGAACCTAAAGCTGAACAAAACCCACACCGATTATATGTCACCAAAGTCGACCCGGAATTTCATTGCTTTGTCCTATCGAATAACATGATGTTTTATTCCATCAAAAACGAATGGAAGACTGAAAACCTGCCCGATGTAGGAACCGAGGTTAAATTACTTCCTGCGGAAAGACATCCTGAGAAGAAAAATGCCATTATGGAAGAGGGTGAATTCGAGGCTATATATGCCATCGGCGACCGGAAAAGATCTCTTTTTATTTGGATGCCCCCGGAATCCGAACAATACTGTTTTTCCTATGTTGCATCTAAGCAACTATCTGTCAAGCCAGCCGGGTGGTTTTCCGCTCGTGTGAATCAAGAAATCATCGAACTATCCGATGGGTCTAAATGGCTGGTTGAACCCAAAGAAACCGAGCTTGGGTTCAGCCCAGGGGACCATGTCATTGTAGCAGGCGTCGATGTGACTCGGCATATGCTCATCAATGTCAACCGGATGTTCTATGCTCATATCAATCAGACAGACAAAACGCTGGGATGGTACCGCTATGCACTTGTTAAACCTTATGTTGAGGCTGCCAAAGAGTAATTCCCACACGTAGGATCAGAGAATTATTCAAGCTTTCTCCGGCACTCTAACTGAGTTGTATGCGGCCTAACGGCTGGATGCGCATTTCGGGGACGATCTCTTGGTATGAGACGACCGGAAGATCGGGGAATTCTCCCTCGATGAGCTTGCGGGCGAAGCGGCGGACATCGATTGCCGTGAGCAGGACAGGAGGCTGGCCTCCGGCTGGCGTGGGCGTGATGGTGGTTCGCATGGCGTGCATGATCATTTGGACGGAATCGGGATCTAAGGCCAGGTATGAACCGGCAGAAGTTTGCTTGATGGCCCCGCGGATGAGATCTTCGATTTCGGGATCGAGAAGGTAGACGGCCAGGACCGATTGTCCTTGGGAGTACTTGTAACTAATATATCTTTTTAGAGAAGAACGGACATACTCGGTGAGGAGGACGGTATCTTTTTCAGTCTGAGCCCATTCGCTGAGGGCCTCTAAAATGGTGCGGAGATCTTTAATGGAGATCTGCTCTTGCACTAAGCGACGGAAGATCTCGGTGAGTTTTTGGAGGGGGACTAACCGTGTCACCTCTTTGACAAGATCGGGATACGATTTTTCAACGAACTCCAAAATAGCCCTGACTTCTTGGATGCCGATGAAGTCGCTGGCATGCATCCGATAGAAATAGGAAAGATGGAGGATCATGACTTCTAACGGCTTCCAGAACTTAATGCCGGCTTTTTGGAGGACTTCTTGATACCGAGTGTCGATCCAAATGGAAGGAAGCCCAAAGACGGTTTTAGACTGTGTAAAGGGAATATTGTATTTACGGAGGATGTCGGGGGATTCATTCACCAGAAGATAGCCATCGGGGATTTTACCGCGCAAAACAGGCACTTCATTGAGATAGATCGCATATTCATCGGCTTCTAAGTTTGGAGAATCGGTCCTGACGTGGATGCCGGGGAAGCGGACGCCCAGGTCTTGATAGAGGGCATGCCGCATCTTGGGGATCATCTCTTCAATAAAGGTCGTGCCGGCCCGGTCTTTTTTCATGAGGGCTGACAGGTTTTTGCCGACCTCTAAAATAATCGGAAGGGTCAGGGCATATTCATCGCTGGGGCCGCGAACCATCGCATGCCCTTCGACATCGGTTTCTGCGGTACCACCCACCATGCCGGCAGCAGCCTTTGTCGCCGTTTTTTTCATGCTATACCATTTCGCTGTTCCGAGCGAGCCTGTTAGAGTGGCCATGATAATAAAGATGACTTTTGGGAATCCGGGAATGAAGGCAAATAAGAACAAGACGAATGCAGCGATCATGATCGCTTTTGGCTGTCCGAGGAGCTGTGTGGAAATTTCTGTACCGAGGTGGGAGTCTTTCTTTTCACTGGAGACGCGAGTGGTCACGATACCGGCAGTCATCGAGATCAAGAGAGAGGGAATTTGGGAGACCAGACCGGAACCGATCGAGAGAAGAGTATAGGTTTGGGCCGCTTGCATGGCTGACATCCCATGCATGGAGACCCCGATGATCAATCCAGCAATGATGTTGATCACGGCGATCACGATACCGGCGATCACGTCCCCTTTGACGAACTTCATCGCTCCGTCCATCGCTCCGTAGAGTTGGCTTTCCTTAGCAAGAGCAAGACGGAGGTCGCGGGCTTGGTTGGCATCGATGATGCCGCTTCTCATGTCGGCGTCGATGCTCATCTGTTTACCAGGCATCGCGTCCAATGTGAAACGGGCAGCGACTTCAGCAACCCTCTCAGCACCCTTGGTAACAACGATGAACTGCACGATGGTGATGATCAAGAAGACCACGCCGCCGACAACGAAATTTCCTCCGACGACGAAATTACCAAACGTCTGAATGATATGTCCGGCATAGGCATAAAGCAGAATCTGCTTGGTCGCAGAGATCTCAATACCCAGACGGAAGAGCGTTGTGATCAAAAGGAGAGAGGGGAACATCGACAGGTTGACGGCTTTGGGAATGTAGAGAGCTACCATCATCAAAGCGATAGAAACGGTCATGTTGATCGCGATCAAGTTGTCTAAGAAATTCGAGCTGACCGGGATGATGATCATCATAATGATGGTGATCACGAAGAAAGCCAAGACGACATCGCTCGACTGGGCGATGACGCGTAAGAGTCTTTCGCCGCCTAAGTTGCGGGAGAGATTAGTAAAAAAAGTTTTCATCATTTGACAGCACGGAAACCTAGCCCTTTAGGACTGGGAGGGAGTGCAGCTCCTTTAAAATATTTTAAAATAAAATAACATTTAACTATATTTAGTGCCCTATGAAGTACACCATTAGTATATTTCTTGTGACAACTGAGGCAGATGAGCTGAAGTTTAGAACGCTTCAGGATGCCTATCACTGGGCCTGTAATCAGATTGTTTCTAGTGTTGTCGAGGATAGGTGCTGGAATCGTGTCGCTTTGCATCACTTGGTCTACAAGAAAATACGAAAAAATTCTCTTTTGGGCTCTCAAATGGTCTGCAATGCTATTTTTTCTGTTTGCAAGGCTTATAAGGCAAAAACAATTGGTCAAAAAGAACCAGTCCCTGTCATTCAGTTTCGGAAAAATAGAAGCGTCCATTTCGACAAGAGAACCTATTCTATAGAAGGAAATATTCTCTCTTTGTACACCCTGGAAGGACGTATTCGTATTCCCATGCGGATGGGTGCTTTCCAGGAAGCTTATTTTTCTAAAGGGATTCCAACAGAGGCTGAACTCATCTGCCGAAAAGGCCGGTGGTACTTCAATCTTGTTTTGGAGTTTCCTGACCCGCCAAAAACCGAGAAAACTCAAATGATCGGCGTTGACTTGGGAGAAAATGTGCTGGCAGCAATCAGCAGCGGAAAATTGTATGGCGGAGGCAAGGTCCGTCATGAGAGAAGTAAATATCTTGCCAAACGGCGAAGACTTCAGTCCAATGGTACTCAGTCGTCTAAACAGCTGCTGAAGAAGATCTCTGGCAAAGAAGCCCGCCGTATGAAGCATATCAACCATCAGGTGAGCAAAAGGATTATCCTGGAGGTTATTCAGCAAGAAGCGGGAATTATTGTTTTGGAAGACCTGATCCACATCCAGGCCCGGATTAAAGCGGGAAAGAAAATGAGGACTCGTCTCCATCGGTGGGCTTTTCGAGAGCTCCAAACGATGATTCAATACAAAGCGGAAGGCCAAGGCCTTCGAGTGCTTTATGTGAATCCTGCTTATAGTAGTCAAGAATGCTCCCATTGTGGTTGTTTAGGTGTCCGTCAAAAACACCATTTTAAATGCTTATGTGGACACCAACAGCACAGCGACTTGAATGCAAGTCGAAATCTCTGTAGGTTTGCGCAATCTATAGGTCGCGCAACGTGCGCCGTAAACCGCACGCAGGTGGCAGCTCCTTAGCTGACTATAAAGCTTCTTCCTTTAGGAAGGAGTTGTTTACCCAATGCTCCGTTTCCAAAGTCACCCTTTAAAGGGAAACTTTGGAAAGGGAACAAAATTTATTTAAACAGCTCAGGCTCCTCTTCTCCAGCCTCGAGACGTTTCAACCACTGCAGGATCTCTGCCAGGGCTTCGTAGGTCTCCTCAGGTACATAATCGCCGATTTTGCCTTTCCTGAAAAGAGTTTGTGCAAGGTTGACATTTCGCATGATGGGAACAAAGGCCTGTTGTCCGATCCGGACGATCCGGTCCGCAATGAGGCCTTGCCCCATCGTGAGAATCTTTGGCGCAGGCTCTTTTGTCTCGTCGTATTCGATGGCAATAGCTAAGTGGATGGGGTTAGTAATAATTGCACGGGCGCGTCTAGCGGCCATGGGGCCTTCTTGATAGGCAATCTCTTGGGCCACTTGTTTGCGGCGGCTTTTCATGTGAGGGTCGCCTTCTGTATCTCGGAACTCTTGCTTGACCTCGAATTTTTCCATCTTCATTTCTTTTTGGAAGTTATGCCGCTGATAAGCTAAGTCGAAAATGGCAATAATCAAAAAGAAAATACCGACCCGGATGATGACCTTGGTCAGAAAGGCGGAGAACACGACCGCGCTGCCGATGGGAGGGAGGGCTGCGGTTCCGATGATCTCCGGCACGCTGTTGTAGATCACGGAATAGATCAAAAGCATAGCCCCCGAAATTTTTAAAATCGATTTGATGAGTTCAATCCATGTCTTCATTTTGAACATGTTCTTGATGTTGGTCACAGGATTCAACCGTTTCAAATCGATTTTAAGAACTTCGCTGGAAAAGACAGGGCCGACCGTTAAAAAAGAGACTAAAACTCCGACCATGCTCGTGATGACAACAATGGGAAGGCTGCATTCGAGGATGATCATCAAACACTGGCCTAGATAGCCTCCTGCCCGGTTGGTCATATCGGTGGTGGCCGCCACACTGCGGAATGTTCCCACAATATAACCGCCCATCTGGCCAAATAAATACTTCGTGCTGAAAAGTACAACGGCAATAGAAGTCACGAAGGTAAATGCGGAAGGGAAATCTTGAGCTTTAGCGACCTGACCCTTTTTACGGGCATCCCTAAGTTTTTTCGGCGTCGCCTTTTCTGTTTTTTCTGCCATGAGAGTATCTTTTCTTATCTCATGTTTGGCTATTTTTCAGCACGAGAAGATATGGTCAGGGGCCCATCTTTTGAACAGAGGGAGGTTTCCAGGTGCCTTTCAGGACGGATTTATCGGGCCAATAGAGTCTGAGCATGAGAATAAAAGGGCCTTCGGCTGCCGGAAGCCAATTCGATTCTTTTGCTTCTCCGGGAGATGATGCTTGGACATAAATATCTAAAGAACCATCAGGGTTATATTTTAAATTATCATGGGATCCGATAGCGAAACGGTTAAGGGGATTTGCCACGAAGAAATACTGATCGTTGTACATTGTCAGCGACCAAAAACCTTTGACGGGAGGGAGCTCTTTTTTAGAGAAGTGCAAAACATAATTATGGGTCCCGTCCAGCGGATTTTTATCGGCATCGACAAAGGTATAAGGATAGACGGCGTCTTGAGGAAGATTAGCTCCGAGGCCGATGGCTGCAACCAAAGCTCGCAGAACATAATTGGTGCCGTAAACTCCTGTTTTTAATGTCACAGACCAGCCGTTGATAGTGGTCGTTGCTTCTTTCTGATACGCCAACATCTTTTCAAGTCCCAGCTCAGGAGCCGTAGACAAACCTTTGGCTATGGCGGGGCTTTGCTGACTCAAGTCGAAGTCTTCCCCTGAAATAAGTCCGATCTTGGCCATTTTGGCGACCATTGGAGCATCAGCTGGTGCCGGAGGATTGTTTTTAAGAAGATTGGCAAAAATTTGGAAAAAAGTCGCTGCATCAAGAGCATTCACCTGGTCTCGGACCGGAGTTTGCACGTCGACAGCCGGATCAACTTTTCCGGGCGGAGGCGTATACGGTTTGCCAAAAGAACTGAGCGGTGTCAGCGAATACTGATCTTGGATCTTTCTGATCTTAACATAGTCTTCCGGTGTCCCCGTGCAATATGTCCTGCCGATGACGAAGACCAAATCAGTAGGGGATTTGAGCTGTTTTACCTTAGAGGGCAGCTTGCCTTTCCAGCGAGGCCCCGTAATCGCAAAATCTCCGGCCTTGTCTCCCGTGGTCCGCGTTCCGGGAGCGGCAAAGACATCGGTCCAGGCGCTGAGAAAGGGCATGAGGTAGTACCGGTTGTCTTCATCTGGCACATGTAAAACAAAAGGTTCATTTGACAGGTCAAGCCACGCAAAAGAATAAAGAGTATCGGCATTCGGAGTCGTAAAGTCCGTGTAGGAGGCATCCGGAAAGGTTCTGTAATTGATAAATTGGTTCATCGGAGCTCTTTGACCTTCCGGTTCGACTGTATTGGTCATGACCCTTCTGGTGATTTCCGACGTCACAAGAGGATATCCGTAAATATAGACCTCGGTCCCGATCGACTCGGCCTCTTTTTCACTGATTGCAGCCTGCAGAGCTATCAGAGGCATCACTAAAGCAAGAATAATTTTTAATTGCATTGAGTTCCTCTACTTTTAATTTTTTACTTAGCACACCGTTGGTTTTAGGAGGCAGAGATTTTATAATTTCCATTTTTCCCATTTTGTGGATAATGGTTGTCTTTAGTTTTGAGCGGAAAAGAGAGTCTTCTCGTTCAAAAAAAAATTAGCTCGCCTAACCTTTTGGAGGGGCCCAATAGAAAAGAATATGAACAAAAGTCCTATCAAACACTACCGCTGGGTAATTGCTGGACTGATCTTTTTTATAACCCTGGTGAACTTCATCGACCGTTCTGCGATCTCATTTGTCATCGAACCTCTGAAAAAAGAGTTTCACTTCACTGATACACAATTCGGCATTATTCTTTCAGCTTTCGGAATGGGCTATATGCTGCTGACCGCCTTTGGCGGATGGCTCGTCGATCGCTGGGGAACACGCCTTGTATGGCCTCTAGCTGCTATTGCCTGGTCGCTCTGCGTCGGTTTCTTAGGTTTTGCTTCAGGATTTTTGGGATTCATCGGACTCCGGTTCCTTTTAGGAGTCACGGAAGGCCCCCATTTTCCTGCAATGACCCGCTCAATCAGTGACTGGCTCCCGCCTTCCGAACGCGCCAAAGCCCTCTCTTTAGGCCTTGTCGCCATCCCGCTCTCTGCCGTCGTCGGAGCCCCCATTACCTCTTACCTGGTGGCAGATTTCGGCTGGCGCATCATGTTCATGGCGATGAGCGCTATGGGAATCGTGTGGGCCTTTGTTTGGTATGCGTGTTTCAGAGACCGTCCCCAAGACTGCAAATTCGTCAGTAAAGAGGAACTAGCGTTAATCGAGACGGCCGATACTAATAAAAAGTCTCCTGAGAAACCTATTACCATCGACTGGCGTTTTATCCTGACCCACCCGACCCTCGTCGCTAACAACATCGCCTATTTTGCCTTCGGCTATATGTTGTTTTTTGCAACCCTCTGGCTCCCAGGATACTTCCTTTCCCAGCATGGACTCGACCTCAAAAGCGTCGGTTGGTATTTGACTATTCCTTGGCTCGTGGGCGCTGCCTTCCTAAAAGTGGGCGGTATCCTTTCCGACTGGCTCTATAAAAAGTACGGCAGCCTGCGTGTAGCTAGGTCCCATGTGATCTGGTGCAGTCAATTAATTGCTGCAGTTTTCTTCGTCGCCTTAGGCTTTACTGAGTCTTTCCACCTGGCTCTCGTTTTCCTGAGCTTAGGACTAGGATTTGGACTGATGCCCCAGCCTGCTTTCTTTAGCATCAATATCGATGTCGCCAAAGAGCGTTCAGGCGCTTCCCAAGGGATCACCTCGAGCTGCCTCTCTATCGCGGGCATCGCGGCCCCGATCCTCACAGGATTTCTCATCGATCTGACCGGAAACTATCAAGGAGCTTTTTTACTCCTCGCAGGATTGACAGGCATCGCTGTGATCACAGTGGTCTTGTTCCACCATCCTGACCGGGAATGGACTCCTGCTAAAAGCAGTCCTGTAGCTTAAAAAATCTCTATCTAATGCTCGGCAACTTTTTCAAGTTGCCGAGTTTCACAAAATTGAGGTTTGAAAATGAGTGAAACATTCCTTGATGAAAATATTGAATCAATTGAAATAGCTCTAAGCATTGTACAATTTGTCTACAAATTGAAGGCTTGTTTAGGGAGCAGTGGAATACAAAGCCTGTTTAAGTCTGAGGTAGAGATTAAGGGGATATTACTCGAAAGTAAAAATATCACATTGGCAGATGCAGACGCCTTTATATTTAACCATTTGCACAGTGTATTATGCGCTTTTTGGATAGCATTGGCTGAAGCTCTTGGTAGAGCATTTGGGAATAAAAATCCCGGAGAGAATTCTTTTATAGATGACTTTCGTGCAGTCATATATATGTTTAGATGTGCCTATAGCCATGAAATTAGTAAACCTACATGGAAAGTTAAGACTCAATATGTAAAACGCTCATATCATTTACTTGTTCCCTCTGAATGTAGAGTAGGAGATATTGAAGAGTTTTCTTTTGATTTTGCCGCCTTAAATGGGCAGCGCGTGAAAAATGAAGAATTTAAACTATTAAACGGAATACTGGTCTTATCAAAGATCGCTTGTAAACTATTAAGAGATGCAGCTAAAAAAGAGACCCCCGAGGCCTCGAACACTTCATCAATATCAAGAAATTAACTTACTTTTCGCTAGTATTCTCTATTGCGAGAACATCTGCTTTTTTAGCAGCCAGTTCATAGCGTATTGCTTTAATTTCGTTTATTTACGAAGTAACGAGCTGTGCATGTTCCGCAGCAACATGTTCCAACCACTGTTGGTACTACAACCCAAGCCCAGCAACTGCTGGTTATACATGATGTAATCGCAAGTGAAGCTCCTGCGAGCAATCCTGATAAAGTAAATATAGAAGCGAATGGAGAAATCAAGGTTTCGCTAGGCAGAGCCCTAGAATTCGAATAAACAGTCACTGGAGGGGGTGCGCCTGGGCTGTATGATTGGTAATTGTGATTGGCTAAATTGGCTTTGTTCCGTCGTTCTTCTGCGTTCATTGCATTAGTAAGTGCGACCCGATTGGAATGCTCTACACATCTTTGAGAATTATCCCATGCGCGTTTTTGGAATGCTGTTATTGTTGTCATAAAAATCTCATTTACTAGTTTAATTGTTTAATGAAATTATTATAATAAAAACATCTTTAATTGTAAATATTTTTATTGAACATTTTTTGTTGCAACCACTTAACGTTTAGGTAGTTGAAGATTGCTAGAAAGTCACTGACTTGCAAGATGTTACGCTCTAATTGCTTTAAAAGGCACTCTGAAGCGCATTTGTTCAGACAAATCCTACGCTTTTAACTGACCTTCTCTGCAGATGCTTCCAGAGCAGCAGCTTTTTTGGCAGCCTCTTCACGCCGTGTGCGGTAGAGGATATAGAGATTACTGCCGACGATGACGATAGCGCCGATGACCATGTATCGATCAGGGGACTTGTTCCACCAGAAGAAATCGAGGGCGACGACCCAGAAATAGGTCGAATAGTCGACGGGTGCAAGGATCGAGGCTTGGGTAAAACGGAGAGCTTGTGCAATCGCATATTGTCCTACGGCTGCGATCAGGCCGACAACGGCAAAGAGGCCCCAGTGTTCTAAAGGCATCGGCTTCCAGGGCTCTAAGAAGAGTAGGCAAGGAGTCATGGCCAGGATCATGACAAGGTTCGGGAAAATGGCAATAGAGAGGCTGTGTTCGGTCGCAGCCAGGCGGCGCATGAGGATTTTGTTCAGGGCGCTTAAGAATGTTCCCAAGAGGACGATCAGGGCAACCGCTTCAAACATATTGGTTCCGGGTCGCATGGCGATGATCACGCCGACTAACCCGACGGTAACCGCAATCCAACGCTCTCGACTGACATTTTCTTTGAGCATCCAAGCGCTTAAAAGGATCATGAAGAAGGGAGAGGTGTAGCTGAGAGTATAGACGATGGTCAGAGATCCTTGCTTCATCGCGAACATGAAGGAGAGCGTATAGATTAAGCTGACGGCAAGGCGGACAAAATGCCGCTGAGGATGGTTTGTTCCGAGGACTTTGCGGATTCCGCCTTGAAAAAAGACGGTGATAAAGAGAGGAATGATCCGAGTTAATGATCGGAGAAAAGAGGCTTGATAGACGGAGTAGGTGCCCATGAGATGTTTGATGAAGGCATCGGAAAGAGGATAGAGTGCAAGTCCCGTGATCATTAGAAGAACTCCCAGAACAGCGCGATTCTGAAGCTTCCGATTCATTCCTGTTTCAACTGACATGAAACCTCCCACAAAATTTCATCAAGCTTATCAAGATAAAACCTTATCGTAAACTTGGAAATTACAAATTTTAAAGCGCAAAAAAAAGGGCTTTGATAAGTTGAGAAATGCAAAAAAACTTTTAACCTCGGAAGGAAAAATGGAAGTACATCCAGCCTTGCATCCTGTTGTGGCTCTGATAGCCGGTATCTTGGTCTTGATTTTCCCAGCTATTTTGAATTATATCGTGGCTTTTTACCTGATAATCATTGGAGTTGTAGGACTATTAGGGGCGTTTCAATAATGCCGCTTGTTAAAGGAAAAAAAGCAAAAAGTAAGAAAGGAATTTCTGAAAATATTCGCCGGGAAAAGCATGCGCATCCTGACATGCCGATCAAACAGGCTGTGGCAATTGCTTACAGCCAAGCCCGCAAGGCAGGAGCCAAGATTCCTAAAAAAGCGAAGAAGAAAAAGTAGGGTCTTCTTACCTAACTTGGACAACAAGAAGCGTCATGTGGTCGGGCTTTCCGGGGAATTCTTTCCGGGAAGCATCTTTCATCGTTCGACGGTTGACCATTTCTTTCAAATACTTTTCTGAATGTTGATAGGCAAAGTCCATGATGAGCTCCCCAAGTAGGGCAACTTGAGGAAGTCCTTGTAAAGTTGACAATTTTCTTTGATCAGCTGCACCGAGAGGTTCATTCGTTCCCTTTTCTGGAGGATTTCCATCCAAGTTATCATGGACGCCATCGGTCATGAAAAACAGCCTGTCTCCTGGCTGTACTTCGACGCTGAAGGTATATTCAGTTTTATCTTTGAGAGTTCTATGAGGGCCGAATCTTCCACCGGAATCTGTCGCATCTGTTCGGGCAGGTCTGGTCACTTCAACGAACTTTCCTTTTGTGAGGAGATAGAGCTTAGAATCGCCGCAATTCACGCCGGTAAAATAACGTTTACGGTCTGTAGCTGTGAAGATTATGCCTCCTAAGAACGTTGTTTCTCCATAGAAGTTGTTAAGATCGTCCTCTTTATGGCTTGCTTCTATTTTTCTTTCAGAATCCTGAGCAGCGTCCATGACTATTATTTCTGCTTCAGCTTCCCCTGCACAGGTCCAATAGGAGGTGTTAATAAAATTGTCAACCATAGCTCGGGCTGCGCGCTGAGGCGATTTGCCCCAGCCGCATCCATCAGCGATTGCTGCGACCTGAATGATATCATTTTGAGCATAGCCAAAGGCATCGCAAAAAATTGTATGGGCTTCAACATTTCGTTTTGGATAGTTTGAACAGGTATAGGCTATCCTGTTCTCTCCTTGAAATACGTAGATACGAGAGCGACCTTCCTTTGCTGCCTCTTCTTGTATTCGATTATCAACTCTGGCGTGTATGGTTTCATAGACGAAGGGTTCTTGTGGCTCTGCAGCAGAGATGGTCGGCTTGATCGAGGGGCTGCAATAGTGGAGCAGCACTCCCGTGGCAAGAGCAATTAAAAGAGAGGGGCCGTAGTTGACAAGAGCTGATCCTCCGGAGACGTGGCTGGCCCGCGCCATCAGTGAAATGAGTCGAGGAGAGGCGCGAAAAAAAGAGCAAATTGCAATTTGAGTTGCTTTAGCGGTGATTCCGGCAACGAGGGCCCAGGGTAATGGATTTCTTGATAGGGTTGCGGCAAAAGATCCAAAAGTCGATTGAATTGTCATGTGTTCCTCATATTTTGCGGGAATTCTATGCTACTGAATCGTTTTTATCCAATATTCAAGAATTATTTAACTGTCACAACTAGAAGCGTCATATTGTCTGCTTTTCCGGGGATTTCTTTAGGTGACACATCGACCAATTTTTGACCGCTGCGGGCCATCTGCTCAAAATACTTTGCGGTGTGATCAATGACAGAACAGATAATGTTCCTTCCTAGGTTATCTTGACCGAATTTCTCTAATGTAGATAATTTTCTTTTATCGGCTTGGCCGGGCATTTCCCACACGCCCTTCTCAGGTGGATTGGGGTCGAGATTCTCATGAATACCTGAGGTCATAAAAAGCAGTCTATCTCCGGGTCTTACTTCTGCACTGAAAGAGTATTCTGTCTTATCAAGGACTGTCCTCTTGGGGCCAAATTTTCCACTTGTGACAGAATTTGTCATCTCAGCGAACTTTCCATCTCTTAGACAATAAAGCTTGCAATCTGGACCGCAATGAATACCTGTAAAATAACGTTTGTTGTTTGTCGCTGTGAAGATAATGCCGCCTAAAAATGCGGTTTGGCCATAACATTCTGCTGGATTATCTTCTTGATGGTTTTCTGCTATCTCTTTCTGGGAGTTTTGAACAGCATTCATGACACACGATTCTGCTATAGCGCCCCTATAAGTTTTTATGACGCGTTCCATAAATCCATCAATGAGGGTTCGAGCTGCGAGCTGGGATGATTTTTCCCAACCACATCCATCCGCAAGAGCAACGATCTGGACTTGTTGGTTTTCTGCATAGCCGAAGGCATCGCTGAAATGATGGGGGATGTTTTTAGGAATATTGGGGAAGAAGTGTATCTGACAGTTTCTATCGGCGTTGTGTCCATAATGACCACGGCCTGGCGTTCTATCCAAGAAGTGATTATATGCATCAAATTTGTAATGCGCAGCGGTATACGATATGGGTTCTTTTTGCTCTGAGACAGATGTCGTTAGCTCAACTTCAGTGTGTCTATAAGGTTCTTCTGTCTTTGAGATCGGTTGCTTAACGAATCGGCATAAACGCAGGGCGACCCATGTCGTGAGACTCATTAGAATAGACGGCCCGTAGTTTATTAGGGTTTGTCCTCCGGGGAGTTGCTCGATGCGTGCTATGAGTGAAACCCATTGAAAGGGGGCACGAAAAACTGAGCTGATCGCCATTTGAGTTATTTTAGTGGCGATGCCGGCAATAATGGCGCATGGCAGTGGGTTTCTTAACGTACTGGTAAAGATTGATTGAATTCCCATCGTCTTCCCCTATTTTGCGGAAATTCTATGCTACTGAATCATTTTTATCTAATATTCAAGAATTATTTGACTGTGACAACCAGAAGTGTCATGTGGCCGGGTTTTCCTGGGAATTCTTTAGGTGAAACGTTGCTCATGTCTTGGTTTACCATTGCGTTCAAATATTTCTCTGTGCGGTAATAGACAAAATTCATAATGTGATTCCCCAGATCTTCCACTTGAGCAAACTGCTGTAAAATGGACAATTTTCTTTCCTCAGCCTTGCCATGCTCTTCTTCTATTCCCTTTCCGGGTGGATTGGTATCCAAGTTCTCATGTACGGCCTCTGACATGAAAAGCAGCTTATCCCCGGGGTGCACAGAGAAACCGAAGGTCAAAATCCTATCATGGAAAGATCCATGGGGGCTTAATCTTGAAGCTGTTGCCGAGTGCTTTTCAATGAAGCTTCCATTGTTTAGGTGGTAGAGCTTCCAATTACCACAACTTACACCTGAAAAAAAATGGGCACCAATTGAGCATCCTAAGAATGCGGTTTCTCCATAATGGTTGTAGGGGTCTCCCTCTCGATGTTTTTCCCCCATATCTTTTTGGGATTTCAGAGCAGCATTCTTAACAAGTTCAAATGAAGCACCACTGTAGGATGAGGATGGCATGTGTTCAAAAAATCCATCTACCATCGCTCGAGCAGCGCGCTGAGAGTTTCTTCCCCAACCATATCCATCAGCTATTGCGACGACCTGCACTTGATCAGTCTCAGCATAGCCAAAGGCGCCGCAGAAAGTATCATGAGCCGCTGTGTCTCTTTTAGGATAGTTTGAACAGAAAAATCCTTTCCAGTTGCCTTCCCCGCACCCGGCCATAGAAGAGCGACAGGTATGTTCTGTCTCTGATTGTATATGTGCATCAACTGCATGGTGGAGGGGATGATAAGGTAGTTTAGCGGGTCGGCACAAGCGCAGCACGCCTATGATAAGAGCCATTAAAACAGAGGGCCCGTAGTTTATTAGGGTTTGTCCTCCGGGGAGTTGCTCGATTCGTGTGAGTAATGAAACCCATTGAGAGGGGGCACGAAAAACTGAGCTGATCGCCATTTGAGTTATTTTAGTGGCGATGCCGGCGATAATGGCGCATGGCAGTGGGTTTCTTAACACAGCGGTAAAAGTCGATGGAATACTCATGATCTTCTCACATTTGCAGAGAGTTTATGTCGGTGAAGTATTTTTGCACAAATGAGCATTTCTTGCAGGAAACTGTCACTTCATGACAGTTTCCTGCAAGAAATCTCAATTCGTTAGATGGAGATAGATCTCAAGGCCGCCGTTGAGAAGCGGGATCGGTTTTTTGTGGGGTCTGCCAAAGGCGGGAGGAAGCGAGCGGTGGGGGCTCAGGATCGCAGCGCGGGCTTTGCCATTGCAGGTGGTCTTGAGGAACTCGGCAAGCTCAACATAAGGGTCTGAAGGGGCTGCAATGCGGGTTCCGTAAGGGGGATTGGCGACGACGAGGGTCGGTTGAAGCAAAGTTTTGAAATTGTGGACATGGGCATGCTGGAAATGGAGCGGGAATTTGGTGTTCTTTTGGGTCGCTTTGCAAAGTTCGATGGCTTTTCTGTCGCGGTCTCCGCCGAAGATATAGTAGGGTTTCATCGGCTGGATAAGGCTATCGAGTTTATTTTTGATGGCGAGCCATTCTTCTTCTTTGTAGAGGGGATGGTTAAAAAACCCAAAGTTCTTGCGGAAGTAGGCAGGGGGAGTATTCGTTGACATGAGGGCAGCTTCCCACAGATAGGTTCCTGAGCCGCAGAAAGGATCGCAGAGGACATCTTCAGGAGTGTAATCGGCATATTTCAGGATGGCAGCGGCGAGTGTCTCTTGGAGAGGGGCTTCGACAGCTCCAGCGCGGTAGCCTCTTTTGAAAAGAGGAGCGCCTGTCGTATCGAAACTGATCGTCGCTTTGTTTTCAAAAATAAATATATGGATTTGGACAGCGGGATTGTAGACCTCAACGGAGGGTCGCTTACCGGTTTTTTCACGGAAGACGTCGCAGATCGCGTCTTTGACGACGAGCCCGGCAAAATGGCTATTGCGGAATTCCGGATTGTTGGTGGCATTGGCATCGATCGCAAAGGTTTTATCGAGGGAAAGATAATCGCCCCAAGGAATTTTTTTCGCTTCGTTATAGAGAGCTTCGCGGTTAGGACAATCAAAATGGGCTAGAGGCCAGAGGACACGCGTCGCAAACCGGCTGGCGTAATTAATGATATAGGCGTTTTCCATCGTGAGGGGAGCAGAAACTCCGCGAGGCCAACGGCGTGCGGCCATACCAAGCGATTGAAGCTCTTCGGCGAGCATCTGTTCTAAGTTGGGGGGACAAGTTATAAAAAGGTGCATTAGTTATGGTAGAAGAGAATTACATCGCCATCATGGACAATGTATTCTTTTCCCTCCGAGCGGGCCTTGCCGGCCTCGCGGGCTCCGACGCGGCCTTTGTAGGAGACCATGTCATTAAAAGAGACGACTTCAGCGCGGATAAATCCTTTTTGGATATCGGTGTGGATTTTACCGGCGGCTTCTTGCGCATTGGCACCTTTCGAGACGGGCCAAGCGCGTGTTTCGATTTCTCCTGTCGTGATATAGGTGATGAGGTCGAGTGTGGAGAAAGCGGCTTTGATGAGGCGGTCAAGTCCTGTTTCCTGGAGTCCGAGGCTTTGGAGATATTCTTGAGCCTCAGCAGGTGTGAGCTGAGCAAGCTCTTCTTCGAGTTTGGCGCAGATCGGGATGACGGTATTGCCTTCTTTTTCAGCATAAGCGCGGACTTTTTTAACGAGATCATTTTCGAGAGAGGGTAGGGCGTCTTCGTTGACGTTTGCGACGTAGAGGACTTTTTTGTTCGTAAGGAAAGGATACTGGGCGAGATGGGCTTGCTCTTCAGGAGTGGCGGACATGGAGCGGAGCGATTTGTTTTGGTTGAGATGGGCGATTGCTTTTTGGAGCGTGTCGAAAACGGGCTGGAGTTCTTTTTTAGCTTTGATCTGTTTTTCAAGTTTCTGGGCGATATTTTCAATCATTTGAAGGTCGGCGAGGATGAGTTCGAGGTTGATGACTTCGATGTCATCGAGGGGATCGACTTTTCCTGCGACGTGGATGACATCGCCTTCTGCAAAACAGCGGACGACATGCACGATGGCATCGGTCTCGCGGATGTTGGTCAGAAATTTATTGCCGAGGCCTTCTCCTTCGGAAGCTCCTTTGACGAGGCCGGCGATGTCGACGAAGGTGACGGTCGCAGGAACAAGTTTATTGCTTCCGGAGATGTCGGAGAGGACTTGCAGGCGGGAATCGTCGACATCGACAATGCCGACGTTTGGATCGATTGTACAAAAAGGGTAATTGGCTGCTGCTGCAGCTTTTCGCGTTAGCGCATTAAAAAGGGTCGATTTTCCGACGTTGGGAAGTCCGACGATGCCGCATGAAAGTCCTACCATGGTTTTCTCCCCAGCAGACGGAAGGCCTGCTCAAAATTTCCGGTGTTGATCAGTTCGCGTATTTTTTTGGAAGAGACTGGCTCTCCTTCGAAAATGAATTTTGGAAGATAGATCGCTTCAAAGTTCAGTTCTTTTGCAACGGCTTGGATATTTTCTTGCGTGCCTTGGGCCTGGTGGCCAAGCGTTGAGCCTTCGCCGAGGATCAAGTGGGTGAAGGGGAGATGCCGGTGGAGCTGTTTTAAGAAAGCGTCGTAGGAAAGAGAAGAAAGCTCAGAAGTGAAGGGAAGGATAAGAGCGAGATCGATGCCATGGGTTTCTAAACGGCGGATTTTTTGGTCAAGCGTGTCGATGAGAGGTGGTGTAGACTGAGGCCAGAGGACTTCAGCGGGATGGTTGGAAAATGTCAAGACAGCTGCAGTGCCGTGTTTTTTCAGCTGCTGGAAAAGATATTGGTGGCCGAGATGGACGCCATCGTAAGTGCCGATGGTGAGTGCGATCGGTCCGGAAAATGGGGGGATCGCTTCGAGCCGTTCAACGATGATCATAGAGGAGGGTCCCGTTGATGCTGTCTTTGATGTGAAAAGTTCCGGAGCGGAGGCGGCGGAGCTCGGAAAGGTGGGCGCCGCAGCCGAGGAGGTTGCCGAGGTCGTGCGCAATGGAGCGGACGTAAGTTCCTTTGGAGCAGGCGACATTTAAAGAGAGGTAAGGGTAAGTGTAATCGAGGAGAGTGGTCTTGATAGTGATAGGGACGGGCTTCCGTTCGATCTCGACGCCGCGGCGGGCTAGTTCATAGAGTTTTTTTCCGTCGACTTTTTTGGCGGAGAACATCGGAGGGATTTGCTGGAGAGTGCCCTGAAAGGAGTCGAGAGCTTTTTCGATGTCGGAGAGGGTAGGGATGTGAGAGGAAGTTGCTGTTGTTTGTCCATCGCAGTCGTAGGAATCGGTAGAGACGCCAAGCAGCATTTTACATTCGTATTCTTTGTCTTGGCAGAGGTAGTCTTGAGAAAGGCGGGTGAAGTTTTTACCGATGAGCATGACCATGAGTCCGGTGGCAAAAGGATCTAATGTCCCAGCATGGCCGATTTTTTCAATACGCGTGAGTCTGCGCAGGGCTGTGACTAAACTGAACGAGGTTTTGCCTCGCGGTTTGTCGACTAGGAGGATGCCGTCACTGATCGTCGGTAGGATGGGGGCGTTTGGCTTGTTCATCGTGGATTTTTTCAAGGAGGTTGTGGATACGGAGTTCATCTTCCAGCGTGTCGTCGAGATGGAAAGTGAGCTGGGGGAAATAACGCATCACAACTTTTTTTGCGGCTTGCGTTGAAATATAGCCGGCAGCTGACTGCAGGGCTCTTAGGGTTTGTTTTTTTTCAGCAGCGGATCCGACCATGCTGAAATAGACTTTGGCATGGTGGAGGTCTTTTGTGATGTCGACTTTTTTAATGGTGACAAGGGTGTTGACTTTGGGATTGCGGACATCTCTCATCACGACTTCAGCGATGACTTCTCGGAGGAGTGAATTGAGGCGGTCGACGCGTTGTTTTACCATAAGTTACAACTCTGGTGTGTAGTAGGTGACATCATAGGCCTGCAGAATATCGCCCTCTTTAAAGTCGGTGAATCCTTGGAGGAGGATACCGCATTCTTGGCCTTTGGAGACTTCGCGGACATCTTCTTTGACGCGTTTGACAGAAGCGACAGGCCCTTTCCAGATGACTTCTTTATTGCGGACCACACGGATGTGGCTGGCGCGGCGGATCGTTCCTTCAGAGACTTGGCAGCCGGCAATATTTCCGAGCTGGGACGATTTGAAGATCGCTTTGACTTCGGCTTCGCCTGTATCGTGTTCTTGCGCGATCTTATCAAGGAGTCCGACCATGAGTTCTTTAACGTCATCGACAGCATGATAGATGATGTCGTGGAGGCGGACTTTGACTTTGAGCTGCTTGATTAGGGATTCAGCGTGGCTTTCAACTTGCGTATGGAAGCCGATCAGAGTCCCTTTTGAAGCATAAGCTAATTGAATATCAGATTCTGAAATCTCACCAACAGCGGCTGAAATAACATTGATTTCAGCTTTTGCAGAGGCGATTTTTTCAAGAGAGTGCTTGAGAGCTTCCAGAGATCCTTGTACGTCGGCACGGAGGATGAGGGTGAGAACTTTCTTCTCTTGTTTCTGCATCGTCTGTGCGAGTAGATTTTCAAGACCGCTCCGTTTTGCTTGGAGAGCTGTATGTTTTTTCTTGAGGAGTCGTTCTTCAGAAACTTCGCTGGCTTCTTTTTCATCTTTTACAACGATGAAATCGCTCCCGGCTTCAGGAAGACCTGAAAGACCGGTGAGTTTGACAGGAGAAGAGGGACCTGCGATGGTCAGCGGTTTATTAAATTCGTTTTGCATCGTTTTAACACGGCCCCAATGGGAAGCAAAGACGATCGCATCGCCGATGTGGAGCGTTCCGTTTTGGACGAGAACGGTCGTAACGGCGCCGAGGCCCTTGTGCATCTCAGATTCAATAACAGTTCCGCGAGCACGGGCATTAGGGTTAGCTCTGAGCTCAAGAATTTCGGCTTGCAGCGCTAGCATTTCAAGGAGCTCTTTGATTCCGTCTCCTGTGACAGCCGAGCAGTTGATCGTGATGGTTTGTCCGCCCCAGGCTTCTGGAAGAAGATTGACTTCGGAAAGCTGGCGGTAGACGTTTTCGGAGTTAAAGTTCGGTTTATCGGACTTGTTGATTGCAACGACGATCGGGACAGAAGCTGTACGAGCTTGCTCGATGGCTTCCATGGTTTGTGCGCGGAGGCCTTCATCGCCGGCAACAACGAGGACGACAATATCTGTGACGTCTGCGCCGCGGGCTCGCATTGCAGAAAACGCTTCGTGGCCCGGGGTGTCGAGAATCGTGATATCTCCAACGGCTGTATGGGCTTTAAAAGCTCCAATATGCTGAGTAATGGCTCCTGCTTCTCCACCGGCGACGTTGGCTTTACGGATCGTATCGATGAGGCTTGTTTTACCGTGATCGACGTGACCCATGAAGGTGACAACAGGGCTGCGGAGGACGATCTGGTCAGGTGGAGTTTCAGAGATTTCTTGTTTAATTGTCTTGTCGGTGATTTTGAGACGCTCTTCTTCGCTGGTATCGATCGTGATTTCGCAATCAAAATCATGTCCGAGAAGTTGGATGGTCGTTTCATCATCGATGAAATCGTTGAGTGTGATCACAACGCCTTTCATGAAAAGATTAGAAAGAAGCTGAGAGGCTTTGAGCTTCATTTCAACGGCGAGGTCTTTGATCGTAACAGGAACTCGGATCTTCAAAGTTTTAGGACGGACAATGAGCTCTTCGCCCATGTTTGACATCCGTTTGTGTCCGCGGCCCTTGCGTGGTCGCCAGCCTTCATCGTTTTCATCTCGGAGGCCTTGTTTATCGCGCGAGTCAAAAGCGCGGTAAACTTCAGGCTTTTTATGGGCTTTGATATCTTTGACGTCTTTGAATTTACGTGCTGCTTCGTCTTCGCGTGTTTTGGAGGGAGCATGTTCGCGAGTGGAAGGCTTAGTCCCTAGGCGGTCCATGGGAGGACGTCCCATTCCAGGGCCTCTACCCGGACCTCCGGGAGGTCTTCCTGTTGTGTAAGGTCGATATCCACCCGAACCGCCTGGAGCGCTGCCAGGAGGTCTTGGGCGATAGCCGCCAGCTCCGGGTTGGTAAGGAGGCGAGCCGGGAGGTCTGGGTTTATATCCTGCTGGTACGCTGCCAGGTGCTAAGCCGGTAGGTTTTGGCCGGTATCCGCTGCTACCTTGATAGCCGCCTGTTTGTGGTGCGCCCTGGGGAGAGCCGTGGGGAGCGCCTCCGGCGTGGCGCGGTTGGTAAGCAGGTCGTGGTCCATCGGAATAAGATCGAGGTGCGCCGCCTGCAGGACGATATCCTGATGGTTTAAAAGGGGGACGGTCTCCGGAAGGCCGGTGAGGAGGTCGATCGAGGCGTGGGCCCAAAGGTCTTTCTGGAGGTCTTTCTGGTTGCTTTTCAGGAGCAGTTTCGATCTCCTGTTCAAACGATTCTTCAGGGATTTCTTTGGGAGCTGGTTTTACGACAGGCGCAGCTTCTTGAGTTGGAATAGGCGCAGCAGCAACGGGCTCCTCTTTTTCTTCTCGAGGGGCTTTCTCAGCAGCCTTTTTTGGCTCTGGCTTGGGAGCGGCCTTGGATTCTTGAGGCTCCGGCTTCTTAAACTTTTTTAAGGCTTCGGCCAGCTGTGCATTTTTTACTGTTAACTTGAGGTTTTTAGCCAACTTTTAACCCTTTTTTCTTGCAAATCTCATTTAAAACCTTGTTCGCGATCTCTAAGCTAATCTCCGGAATTTTTGCGAGTTCTTCAGGAGAAGCCAAGAGGACTTTGCGCGGAGTATCGTAATTGGCGGCGATCAAGCTTGCAGTAATGAAGGAGCTCATTCCTTCGAGGTGCAATTTTTGATCGAGGGAAGGATCTTCTGCTAAGGCCAGCTGTTGCCGTTGGATCGCGGCTACCTGCTGGTAGTCGCTCATTTTCTGGACTTGGAGTTCAGCGTCGATGAGCTCGCCGTTCAAACGGGCGTTCATTCCCCGTTTGCCCAGGACGGCCGGATAGCTTTCATCGTCGACAACGATCGTCACAACGGAGTTGTCTTCGTTTACATCGATTTTGCGGATTTCAATCGGCGACAGGGCGTTGACGAGCAGTTGGACCGGATCATCGGTATAAGGGATGATATCGATTTTTTCATTGTTGAGTTCGCGGATGATGTTTTTAACGCGTGTTCCGCGGACGCCGACGCAGGCGCCTACAGGGTCGACCTTCGACTCGGACGATTTAACGGCGAGTTTCGTGCGGTAGCCTGGATCGCGGACAATTTTTTCGATGGTGATGGTTCCGTCTTGCAGTTCGGGAACTTCCTGAAGGAAAAGCTGACGGACGAATTCAGGATGGCTGCGGCTCAAGATGACTTCTGCTCCGCCATTTTCAGTGTCGCGCACTTCAAAAAGGAGAGCTTGGACGCGGTCGCCCACATTGTATTTCTCTATCTTAGGGTAGAATCTGTCGGGCATGATGCCTTCGACTTTTCCGAGGTCGACAATCAATGTTGCACCACGGATGACGCGTTTGACGCTGCCGGAGATGATCTCATTGACACGGTGGCGGTATTCTTCGTAGATCACGTCCCGTTCAGCGGAGCGGAGTTTTTGCGAGATGACTTGGCGTGCGGTCTGCGCAGCGATGCGGCCAAAATCTTGCGGCGTGCAAGGAATATCGACCCATTGGCCGAGTTCTGCATAAGGGTTGAGGACGCGTGCGTCTTCGAGGGTGATCTCTTCTTCGGGGATCGTCACTTTGTCTACAACTTCTTTTTGAGCTGTGACGACAATGTCACCTGTTTTGGAGTTGACATGGACGCTGATGTTGAGGAGACCCTTGATGCTTTTGCGGGCAGCAGCAAGCAAGGATTCTTCCACGGCGGAAATAATCACGTCGCGTTTGATGCCTTTTTCCCGTTCTAAGTACTCGAAGATGGCAAGGAGGTCTTTATTCATTGGTCAATACCTTAATTTTATGTAAAAAACCCCCGGTTCACCGGAGGTTTTTATGAAATTCTTTTAAAGAAAACCCCAACCTTTTAGGCGTTTTCTTCTTTTTCTTCTTCAGCGGACTTTTCTTTTTTCTTCTTAGGCGCCCGCTTCTTTTTCTCTCCGACAAGAATATCGTCGTGATTTTCTTTGTTCTTCTCGATCAGATACTCTTTAATAGAGAGAGAAATTTTCTTGTGCTCCGGGTCTAGTTTGATCACTTTCGCAGTGACCTCTTGTCCTTTGGAAATCACTTCTTCAACTTTTCCAAAAGGCTTGTCAGAGATCTCTGTAACGTGGATCAGTCCTTCCAGGCCATTGTCGAGTTCGACAAACGCACCGAAAGCGGTGATCTTTGTAACGGTTCCCTTGACCAAAGAACCGACTGGCATCATTTTCTCAGTGTTTTCCCAAGGATTTTCACTGAGCTGTTTGACGCCGAGCGTGATCTTTTTGTTTTCTTTGTCCACAGAGAGGACAACGGCTTCGACTTTGTCGCCTTTTTTGAAGACTTCAGAGGGGTGAGAGACTTTCTTGATCCAGCTTAAATCGGAAATATGGATCAGGCCGTCAATACCAGGCTCTAATTCAACAAAAGCGCCGTAATTGGTCAGGTTCCGGATTTCCGCCGTCACACCGCTTCCAATCGGGTATTTCTTTTCAACTTCGTCCCATGGATTCTTCTCTAGCTGTTTCATGCCGAGGGAGATTTTTCCTTCGTCTTTTTGGACGGAGAGGACAATCGCTTCGACTTCATCGCCTTTTTTTAACATCTCGCTAGGATCGTTGATCGTCTTCGTCCAAGACATCTCAGAGACGTGGATCAAGCCTTCGATGCCTGACTCGATCTCCATGAATGCGCCATAAGGAACGAGGCTGACGATCTTGCCTTTGACATGTGTGCCTGGGGGATATTTTTTCTCGATCTCTTCCCAAGGATTAGCTTCTTTTTGTTTCATGCCAAGAGCAACGCGGCCTTTTTCTTTATCGACATGCAGAATGATAACTTCAAGCTTATCGCCGAGAGCAACCATTTCAGAAGGGTGTTTAATCCGCTTCCAGGTCATGTCGGTGATATGGAGCAGTCCATCAACTCCGTCGACATCTAAGAAGACGCCGAAGTCGGTGATATTCTTCACGATGCCATGGCGGATTTCGCCTTCATGGAAGTTTTCCAGCATTTCAACTTTCTTCGACATGCGCTCTTCTTCTAAGAGTTCGCGGCGGGAAACAACGATGTTCTTACGGTCTGTGTTGATCTTGAGAATTTTAAAGTCGTAAGTTTTGTCGAGATACTCATCGAGGTTCTTAATCCGCTTGTTATCGATCTGAGAGCCTGGCAGGAACGCCTCAACACCGATATCGACCATCAGGCCGCCTTTAACTTTGCGCATCACTTTACCGGTGACAATCGACCCTTCGCTGCAATTTTCAACGATATTTTCCCATTGGCGGAGGCGGCGCGCCTTATCTCTTGATAAGACGATCTGTCCATCTTCACCTTCAGTTTGATCGAGGAATGCTTCGACTTCATTGCCTAAAGCGATTTCCGATGGATCTGTAAATTCACTGATAGGGACGAGGCCTTCCGACTTCAATCCGACGTCGATGACAACGAAATCTTTTGTGATTTCAACAATACGTCCTCTGAGGACGTAGCCTGAACTGAGGGAGGCCAGCGATCCGCCGCCTTCACCTTGTTCTTTAGCGCCTAGCAATTTTCTAAATGCTTGTGCGTCTTCCTCGTGATAATCGACATCATCAATGATGTTGCTTGAGTTCCAATCGTGTTTTTTGGACATTATAAATCAATTTCTCCTTCTATGGGATAGTGATCCCAGATTCGTTCTCTTGTAAGGAATTTCTTCAATTGATCTGTATATTAAGACAGAGGCAAATGAGATGCGCTTACAAATAAGTAATGATGAAAAAGATAGCAAATCATTGAAAATAACATCAAGGAGCAAATGGTCTGCAGGGCTATAAGGAGGCATAAAGTTTCAAATTATTCTTTGGGATAGGGGCTAAAAGCAGTTATTTGATGTTAAAAAATATTTTGATCGAGTTTAGGCTACAGCAGTTGCCTAAATAATTTAGGTGGCATTTGTTAGATTCTCTAAACCTCAGTTCTGAATGCAGCTCTCCACTTCCAAAAGACTAAGGCTTGGGAAAAACCCGGTCTTTATTTACGATAGGCATATGAATCACAATATTAAATCTCCAATTGAAATTGCAACTACAGATTCTGACAGAGAGAAATGTAAAGCGCTAATCAATAAATTTTTCCCGGAAAGTCAATCTGTTCTTAGCAAAGGTTATCATTTGATCTCCCACGAAAACTGCACCAAGGAATTATTGCGCGAAGATAGAGAATTATTTATGCTTCATGACCCTATTTCCAAAAATTTAATTGGAACTGTGCTGTTGACTTTGGGCGAAAAACGCCAAAGCTTCGCATGCATCCAATATTTGATTACTCATCCCAATTTTAGAAATCTCGGCCATGGGAGGTGCCTGCTAGAACATGCTGAAAATCGGGCTATACAGCATGGGAAAAAAGAAATCTATATCAGCGTCGTATATCACCCAAAGTTTCCAGCAGAAGCGGACGAGTTGGTGAAATTTTATACTAAACGTGGTTATGAAGAGAAACGTGAACTCGAAAGGTCACCGAATCCTGAAGAATCTGTTGGATTTGCCACAGAATACCGCAATGATGTCCGCATGAAATGGTTAAGAAAGAGTCTCGCTAATAATTAGGAGTATCCCAATATACTCATCTCCACTATTTTTCTGACCCACTTCCTTTGTACCTTAAATTTTTAGAAAAATTTAGCTGAGATAGAGAAACTTTTCCAGTTAGAAGTTCTAAATGCGTCTCTCCACTTCCAATTCAAATACAAAAGGCCGGGAATTTTCCCGGCCTTTTTATTACCCACAACTTGCATATTTTTAATTTTGTAAGCCAAGAATTGAGTTGTTCCTTATAGGATAATAAAGTATAAATTCATCCAATTTGTTTTATAATTGGTGAATGTATGAAGAGATTAGGCTTTGCAAATAAGTTTATACTTTCGATCGTTGCTTTTCTTTTGATTGCCAATTTATCTGCAGCGGCCCCTTCCACCAAAACATCGTGGTTTTGGGAAGCCGAACATCGCATTTTCAAACAAGTCGCTGAGCACCTATCTGCCCAGTCTCTGAATCCTATTCTCTCAAAAGAAGACGCTGATTTTATCTGCACTGGCTTTGAGGGTTCATCTAATGAAAAAGTTGCTTTCCCATTAGGACAATTGAAACAGGGAAAGGAGACTTATGAACTCATGTTTGCGACGGTCAAAAAACCTAATGGAAATATTGAAGTCGGTTTAGTTTGCCTTGCCAAACCCCTAAATAATCTGCCGACACCCCAATTATTCATAGATGTCTTAGCGATGGCCAGCGTCTTTAAGCGCGAGATCTCAGAAATGAAGCCTCGCTATGTCTTGATTGAACCGTCTAATGATTCTCGCCTCATTCAAAAATGGACCTTCTTTAACCCCAAAGATAAAATAACTTTATTTGTGACCCTGAAGCCTGATGGCCGAGGCGGTACGTATTTCACAGTCAGGGACCGGTAACCCTATCTTTTAAATAGCAACAATCAAGGCAAAAGGAGCCACCAGCTCATGGGGTCGTGAGCAAGTTACTGCTTGGACACCCAGCGTTTCTTAGAGTTTAATGCTTCTTAAATTCAACGAGATTTTTGATGCCGAACATAATAGCTTCTCTTGCCACCACGCCCGCAACGCCTCCTGCTAAAACTATACCGAGCGTTGTTTGATAATCCGGAGATTCATTTTTATTCCCAATAAACTTTTTGCCTGCATAGGCTGCAGTCAAAATAGCTGCTGCCCATCCTAGGATGCGATCAGTTCCGGTAGAAAAAAGTGCTACTCGCTGCAACAGTCCCCGTGCAATTCCATAGGCTCCTTTTCCTGCAAAAAAACTGACGGTGCTGAATGCAATCGCTTGATTGACATCCACTGAGGGTGTGTGTAAATAAGCAAGGGCTAAATAAGAGCCTGCAGCAATCATCGAGCTCATTTCGACACATTCCCAAAGTTTTCCATATCCTACTTTTCCTAGTGTAATTCCACTCATAACTACCTTCTTTCGGTTGGCTTTATAAAAGCTTAACAAAATGAGGTGAATTAAAACATGCCTTTATAAGCTCATCTGTCAACAATAGCTCTTTAAACCCACTTGTGAGAATATCTTTGCCTGTACATACTCCAAAATTATGAAAACCCTCGTTTTGAAGTTCGGCGGAGCTGCTGTTGCCAAACCTGAAAGATTTTCTCAAATCGCCGACCTTATCTTAGACCGCTGTGAGCATTATGAAAAAGTTGTCGTTGTAGTCAGTGCGATGGGCAACATGACCGATGAACTGTTGACATTGGCTAGAGAGGTCCATCCCTCTCCTCCCAAACGGGAGCAAGACATGCTAATTTCAGTGGGAGAGCGCATCAGCATGTCGCTGCTGGCCATGGCCCTGGATTTAAAGGGGAAGTACGCCGTGAGCTTGACAGGAAGCCAGGCAGGCATTATGACCACTTCTAATCATGCGGAAGCAAAGATTATCGATGTCAGACCGCATAGAGTCGTCAAATACCTAGAACAAGGGAAAATAGTCATCGTGGCGGGATTTCAAGGGGTGAGCAAGGAAGGGGAGATCACGACGCTCGGCAGGGGCGGATCCGACACGACGGCAGTGGCCTTAGCGGTGGCTTTAGGCGCTGAAAAAGTCGAGTTCTATAAAGACGTGCCAGGAATATTTGCCGAAGATCCGAAAAAAAATCCCGATGCTCAATTTTATCCCTCTCTGGATTATTCCCAAGCTTTGGAGATCACGCAAAAAGGGGCTAAGGTTTTGCAGAGCCGCTGTATCGATCTTGCTGCAAAAAATGGCCTGCCGCTCCATGTACTGCCTTTTAATCAGCCTAAAGATTCAGGAACGTTGATCGGCCAGCTACCGCGCACGGTATCTCAATTAGCCCTCTATGAGGAAGGATGATCGAAACGATTTTTGCTAAAGAGGGCCTCTATCCCCAAGCGATCGAGTCGTCGCTCCGTCAGATTTTTCCCGATCCTTTCTTTTTTAATACACTGAAAGAAGATGCGCAGGAGCTGTTCGATTCCAAATTGCCGATTTTTCGATGGTTTTGGAGAGAAGGCCATCTTTCTTTGCATCTGGTCTGCCGCCACCGTTTAAATGTCGGTAAATTTTTCTATGAGATGATCCACCGCTGGCTGCTTCCCGGCAGAAGACTGGACGTTGCGTTCTTCTTTTCCTCCGATTTTAAATTTTCAGAGGCAGGGCCCCACCTTTATACCTTGGCTGAGATGGCAATCCGTCTCGATCAAGAGATCGACCGGGATCATATGGAACATAATTTACGGGTGATCGAGACGGAGATCCGTTTAGGGATGGTCTCGGTCTATCATGCCAGCAGACTTTTAGAGATGCATCTTCTTTCGGCCCAGGAAAAAAATGGAATTTTGCAGGAAAAGATTTCCAAGCTCATCCAGAGAAATCCCGATGAGATCGATTATGATATCTTTGGCGAGCTGCAACATTTTACCGTGATGAGCAAGGATGAGTTCAAAACCCCTCGCGATCCTCATCACCTCAGCCGTCTTGTGACGCTCTTTTATCTTTTCCGCAAATCGATCGAAAGAGAGAGGGAAAAGCGGCCTGACAAACGACATATCCGGCTTAAACTCGCAACGGTCCAGCTCGATCTCCCCTGGGGGATAAAGAAAGTCCTCGGCGTCTGCGTCGCCCTCAACTTTCTCCGACCCAATGAGCTCTTTGAAGAACGGCATTTGGTTCGCGCCCTGCAGAATGGCCTTGCCGGAATCAAGGCCGTGTCTGATTCCTTCTTTGTCAATGAAGGTACAGATGAAGGGATTCACACTCTTTATCTAGAGATCGAAAAGGAAAACGGGCAAGACTTCACTCCAGATGAGCTTAAGCACTTCCGCAGGTTTCTTCCTGAAGAACTGAAACGGACCGTGGAAGTTCCTCTCAACTCGCTTTTCATGCCCCGCAATGAAGAAGAGATCATCCGTCATGTGGTTTCGCTTTCGGGCCAACTCCGTTTTGTCAAAGACCTGCCGCAGGTGATCTTGATTTTTGATGAACAGAAAGAAGGCGACCTTTATTTTACCGTGCTTTTAGTAAGGATCCTGTATCCGAATAGTGCTTCGATCCAAACTCTCTTTAGCAAAGACGACAGCTCGATGACGTATATTCCCGACCGGGTCAAAAGAGTCGGCATGCTCAGAAAGCGGTATCCGAAAGAAGCGACGATCTTCCGGCTTAAATTCTCTTCCAAACCCTTTTTGCGCGATGACCACTCTGTCGATCTTTTCCGTGCCCGCCAGGCGATCATTCGAGAGCTGCAAAGGCTTGTAGGAGATGTCCGGGACTATAACGGCGGCATGATCGCCAAGCAGATCGAGCTTTTGGGAGCCCTCAAGCAATTATTGGGAGAGGCAGATCGGACCTCCAGCCGGCTTCTGGAATCATTTTTCCATGCCCTTTATCCCATCGAGTCGAGAAGTATTGTTCCGCCAGAACAGCTGAAGAAATTGTTTTTACTTTGGAAACAGCTTCTGAATGATTCTTCCCAGAAAGTCCTTACGGACCAAGATGAGCTCGCGGTCTATGTCATGGCAAGATCGGGCTATTTGCCGGAAATCGATCCGGCTAATTTTGTCGAGATGCAGCTGATCAGCGCAAGACCTGAGCAAGAAGAAAAGTTCTTAGGATATCTCTTCTTTTCACAAGACGTTACAGAAAGGGAAAGATTTTTAGAAAATATCCCCTCTCTCGACCTGAAATCCCTTACTTCTTAAATTATAATTCTATCTCATGAAATAAGGCCCTATGCGTTAGAATTTAAGCTAACAAAGGCTTTTTGTGGCTCTACCACCATTAGATCAGAGGATGAATTGTTATACGGCATTGTTAGGTTATCGAGAGTATCAACCGCCACTGGCAACGCCTCAGCAGCTATCTTGCAACACCGGGGAGAGGCTTCTTCAGGAAGCCCATGATCTCCGCAGCCTGTTACCCAAAGATGAACCACTCGCTACTTCTGCTCCTTCGTCTTTAGCGGGCAAGATAATTGTCAACGATGATGGAAGAGTGTCGATTCAAGAAAGAGCTTCTTTAGATCTTGCAACTGTGCTTCGTACAGATCCGCGATCGCCGGCTGCTCGACGAGCTGTGCAAAGATGGGATGAATATATCGATTATGCAAGAATTAACAAAAGATCGATTAAAGAAAAGGATGACCCCCTTCCTATCTGTGCTAAGTTGTTTTCAGAAGAAGAAAAAGAGGGTCAAGACAGCTGGCTGCCTCGCCGGCATATGTTTGAGACCGCTGCCGCAGATAAAAAGATTTTTTCGTTATCGATTGTCCCTAAAGAGCCTTCCATTTTTCAGCTCTGGTTTTTTAAACAGGCTGTCACGCCTTTAAAAGGTTGTCACGCGCTTATAGCTGGATTACATGAAACCTATGAATTTTTTGATTCTAAGCAAAGAGCGTATGGCAGCATGCCGACCCCTCAAGACCATCCCCGGATCATGCAAGGACTGGTTAAACCCTATCCCACTTTTTGCTCTGCAAAATATCAAGCAGAGATCGATCCAGAGCATTTGCCTGCAAATGTCACGCGCTTCTTTTTGTCTCGTCTAGAAGAAATCCCCTCCGCAATCGAAGACATTTCTCCGCTAGATCTTCGAGAGAAAGTACATACGATACTGACCGATTTTCTAAACGATCCGCATGCGGCGGAAGCGGGAATGACGATTCTTCAGCCAGCTTCAATGACTGTGAAGAAAAGACTTTTTAGTAAACTCAGCGTGGGCTGATAGTCTTGTGTCTCAAGCCCGATGAGACTTGTTTTGTTGTGATAGCTAATGCAAGAAATGTCATTAAAGCAAGATTCGTGAATATGGCTGTTTTAAGACCTGTCGCATCTTCAAGACAAGACTGAGGAGAGGACTCAGAAGAGCTGCACTTACCTAATAACTTCCCATTCAACCAAACAACAGCACAATAAGTCAGAGCCTCTTTAGAAATTTCCGAAGCTGAAGTGAGTCCTTGCTCGCATATAGATGCAACATTATGAATAGTTTCTAGATTTATTCTGATTGCCATATAAATTCCAAATTTTATTTGTGGTAGTTAATTATAGGGGTTCGATGCTACCAAATAGAGTCCTAAATTGAAAACTGAACTTTTTTTTCGATGCTTTAAAAAAAGTAATAGGTCATTTTTCCTTTTTTCGATATCCTTCACCGATTTATAAAAGGCAGGAATTATGTTTAGACTACTTCTGATTCTGAGTTCAATTTGTCTTCAAGTTTTTGCCTCACCCATTCTGATTGGAATTGCAGGAGGAACCGGATCGGGAAAAACGACGATGGCGCAGAAAATCCAAGATGCGTTTCTCAACCATTCAGTCCTTATCTGTCAGGATTCCTATTATAAAGACATTTCCCATCTTTCGTTGGAGGAAAGGGCAAAGACGAATTTTGACCATCCAAACTCATTGGACTTTGAACTGATGCGAGCACATTTAACGGATTTGATGGAGGGAAGGGCGATCGAGCGGCCTGTTTATAACTTTCAAACGCATTCGCGTGAAACAACAACCCAGCGGGTTGAACCGGCTCAACTGATCATCGTTGAAGGCATTCTTTTATTTGCTGCATTAGAAGTTAGAGATCTTTTTAACCTAAAAATCTTCATTGACACCGATGACGATATCCGGCTGCTCCGCCGGGTCGAGCGGGATTTAGCAGAGCGGGGCAGAAGTTTTGACGGTATCAAAGAGCAATACTTGACGACTGTGAAACCGATGCATGATGCATTTGTAGAGCCCAGCAAACAATATGCCGATGTGATCGTTCCGATGAGAAGGCAAAATCAAATCGCTTTAGATTTGGTGATCACCAAATTAAAATCCGATCTTAAAAAGAATGGCCGTAAAACTTAGATATAGTGGCTACATTCTTGACGTGAAGGGGGCGAAAACTTAGAATGATGCGAAATGTCAAAAAAACCCCCTAATCCTCTCAAGGTTCAAGTCATACCGTCCATTCTAGCAGGAGACTTTGCGCGGCTTGGCGATGAGGCCAAGCGGGCTGAAGATGCCGGGGCCGATGCCCTCCATGTCGATATTATGGACGGCCATTTCGTCCCTAATCTGACGTTAGGGCCAAAAGCCGTCGCCGCGATTAATCGAAGTACAAATTTATTTCTTGACGTTCACCTCATGATATACAATCCTTACGACTATGTTGAAAAATTTGTTGAAGCAGGAGCCGACAGGGTGACCTTCCATTTTGAAGCAACAGAGACCGTCAAAGAAACACTGGCATATGTCCGCAAATGCGGAGTCGAGGCCGGGCTTGCTTTTTGCCCCGAAACCTCCCATGAAATGGTCCTTCCTTTTTTAGCGCTATGCGACATGGTTCTTTTGATGACTGTCAACCCCGGATTTGGCGGGCAGTCATTCATGCCAGAAGTGCTGGAAAAAGTCGAATACACCCGGGAAATGGCCAACCGATTAAAACTGCCGTTGAAAATTGAAGTCGATGGCGGCATCGATGATAAAACAGCCCCCTTATGCGTCAAAGCAGGAGCGAACTTGCTGGTCGCTGGAACACATCTTTATAAGGCTCCCAATATGGAAAAAGCGATTACAAAACTCCGCGAGGCCACTCGATGAAAAAAATCGTCACTATCGGCGGAGGGACCGGAAATTTTACGGTTCTCAGAGGGATCAAAAACTACGATATCGATATCAGTGCGATCGTCTCGATGGCCGATGATGGGGGAAGCACAGGCATCCTCAGAGATGAACTGGGAGTGCTTCCGCCGGGCGATGTGCGGCAATGTTTAGTCGCTTTGTCGGATTCTTCAAGGCTCATGCGCAGCCTGATGAACTACCGTTTTGAGCAAGGCGGCCTGATCGGCCATAGTTTCGGAAATCTTCTTCTGTCGGCTTTAGAAAAAGTGACGGGAAGTTTTGAAAAGGCCGTCGAAGAAGTCGGAAAAATTCTCTTTATCAAAGGAAAAGTGATCCCTGTCACCACCCACTTGGTTCGTCTGAAGATGATCTTAAAAAACTGCCATGTCCTAGAAGGAGAAAGAGAGATCTATCTTTCGCAGGAGATCGAAAAGGGCTACAGCAGCATCTATTTAGAGCCATATCCTAAGGCCAATCCCCATGCGATCAATGAAATTATGAACGCCGATCTTATCGTGGTAGGTCCCGGAGGGCTGCATACCTCTCTCATCCCGAACTTTTTAGTAGAGGGCGTCAGCGACGCGCTCCGTCAAAGCGATGCGAAAAAAGTCTTCGTGGTCAATTTGATGAATCGAAGGGGGCAGACCAGCAAATATAAAGTCAGCGACTATATGTCGGAGATGGAGCGTTTTATCGGGGAAGACGTCTTTGATTATATCTTGGTCAATAACCAAAATCCTCCGAAAGAACTTATCGAGCTCTATGCTGAAGAGGGCGATCTGGTCGTCAACGATCTGAAAGACGACAGAATCCGGCCTGCAGCCTTGCTGGGCGAACTAAAGGGCGGACAAGGCGTGAAGAAAGATCTGATTAAGCGCAGCTTGATCCGTCACGATTCTAAAAAATTAGCGCAAGAGTTGATGAACATTGTTAATCATCTTTGATTTGGATGACACTTTAATCGATACCACGGGCTCGATCACTCCCGTTAAGCTGGAGCAGGCGCTTGTGAAGATGGTCGAAGCGGGACTCCAGGCGGGGGATTTTCAAGAGGCCCTTGCGATTTTAAAACGTCTAGACACCGCGACGGAGAGCGCATCACAAACTCTTCTTGAATTTCTTGAAATAACCCAAGTGGATAAAGAGGCCGATAATAAATATTTTGATATCGGCCATGCCGAGCTATACGGCCAGTTACCCTCCGATTTCCCTGTTTATCCCCTGGATCAGGCCTTAGATGTTCTCTCAGACTTAAGCGACCACCATCAATTGGCCCTTGTTTCCATGGGTAAACCGGACCAACAGCTCCTTAAACTGAAAAATGCTGGTATAGATTCAACAATTTTTAGTAAAATACTCATCTCAGAAGACCGCGACAAAAAGCCCCATTATAAGACAATTCTTGACGAACTGGGTTTCACTCCCTCTCAGACCCTGGTCTGCGGGGATCGAGTAAAAAGAGATTTGTCGCCTGCGAAAGAGCTGGGATGCATCACGGTCCATATGCAATGGGGAAGAGGGCTCAGCTGCCTGATATCGGCGCTGCCGCACTATATTGCGCGCGATGTCGATTACGCCATTAAAAAGTTAAGCCAGATAAAGGATATTTTAACCACACTATGACAAGCAGCAATCAAATAAGTCCTGGAATGACCATCTCTCTCGATGGAAAAATCTATCGAGTCGAGTCGTGCGTCAAAGTGACAGTCGCTAAGGGCAATCCGTTCATCAAGACAAAATTGAAAAACTTGATGTCGGAAGAGACGGTAGAGAAAAACTTCAAGCTCGGCCAGCCGATCTCCGAAGTTGCGTTAGCAGAGCGCAAGCTCGAGTATCTGTATCTCGAAGGCAAAGATTATCTATTTCTCGATGTTGGCAACCTCGAACAAGTCTTAGTCCCTGCCGGCGTCATTGGGGACCGCGTGAACTATCTCAAAGAAGGGATCGATGTGAAAGCGATGTGCTACGGCGCTTCGATCTTTTCCGTGGAGCTTCCGCAGTTTCTCGAACTCATGGTGGTCAAGACGGAGACTTCCGAAGCCGCTTCTCCTCTTGCCAACGCCACTAAAATAGCTGTTTTAGAAACGGGTGCGAAAATCGATGTCCCTCTCTTCGTGGAAACCGGGGATATTGTGAAAGTCGACACCCACACTAATGAATACATCCAACGCGTCTAAAGGAGTGTAAATGGAGCTCAAGCAAATCAAAGAACTGATGGCCGCCATGGAAAAAGCGGGCATTAAGCGTCTTCGCATCAAAGATAAAGATGAATACGAACTTGAGTTGGAACGAGAAGACGAATCTGCTCCCCATGCGCATCCAGCTTCTATGCCTATCTATACCCATCATGAGACGCCCCCTAGATTTCCTGCGCATCGAGGACATTTTCCTGAAGAACCTCGTGCTGAAGATAAAAAAGTGGACGGCAAGTATATCACAGCTCCTCTCGTGGGCACCATGTACCAAGCCGCTACTCCTGAAGATGCAGCCTTTGTGAAAGTGGGAGACCGCGTGGATGAAAGCACCATCGTTTGCATTATCGAAGCGATGAAAGTGATGAATGAAGTGAAAGCGGGCATGAGCGGAACGATCGCAGAAATCCTCATCGATAATGCTCATCCTGTCGAATTTGGAACCAAATTATTTCGTATTGTATGAAAAAAGTTTTGATTGCCAACCGTGGTGAAATCGCTATCCGTGTAATCCGGGCCTGTCATGACCTCGGGCTGCAGACGGTGGCTGTCTACTCGCAAGCCGATAGCGAGGCCCTGCATGTTTTGCAGGCCGACGAAGCCATCTGCATCGGCGAAGCCCCCTCGCAGCGGTCCTACCTCAAAGTCGCTAATATTTTGTCCGCCTGTGAGATCACCGGCGCAGATGCCGTGCATCCCGGCTATGGATTTTTATCAGAGAACGCCAACTTCGCTTCGATCTGTGAAAGCTGCGGCCTCAACTTTATCGGCCCTTCTCCTGCCTCTATTGCGCTTCTGGGAGATAAAGCAAAAGCTAAAGCTGTGGCTAAAAAAGCCAAGTGCCCTATCATTCCCGGCTCAGATGGTATTGTTGCCGATGCGCAAATCGGGCTCAAAGAAGCCAAAAAAATCGGCTATCCCATCTTTATCAAAGCCGTCGGAGGCGGAGGCGGAAAAGGAATTCGCATCGCTTATAATCCAGATGAATTTGTCCGTCAATTTGCCGCAGCGCGAACAGAGGCCCAGGTCAGCTTCAATAATCCCGAAGTCTATCTCGAGAAGATGATTGTGAACCCCCGCCATGTCGAGGTCCAGATCATCGGCGACAAACACGGAAATTACGTCTATCTCTATGAAAGGGACTGCACGATCCAGCGGCGCCGTCAAAAGCTCATTGAAGAAGCTCCCAGCCCTATTTTAAGCGACAGCCTGCGCCGTAAGATCTGTGAAGCAGCCATCGATGTCGTTAAAGCCGCCGGCTATTACTCAGTCGGGACCGTTGAGTTTTTGCTCGACCAAGATAAAAACTTCTATTTCATGGAAGTCAACACGCGGATCCAAGTCGAACACACAATCACAGAAGAGCTCACTGGTATCGATCTCGTCGCCGAGCAGATCAAGATCGCCCAGGGAGCCAAGCTTTCCTTCCGGCAAAAAGACATCTCGATGAAAGGACATATTATTCAATTCCGCATCAACGCGGAAGATCCGACGAAAAACTTTGCGCCGTGCCCCGGCCATCTCGAGTATTATATTTCTCCGGGAGGCCCTCATGTGCGCGTCGACAGCGCTTGTTACGCAGGCTACCGGATCCCTCCGAACTACGATTCGATGGTCGCAAAACTCATCGTCAGAGGTAAAGATAGAAAGCAGGCCATTGCCATCGGAAAACGGGCGTTGCGGGAGTTCCATATCGGAGGCGTCCATACCACGATTCCTTTCCACCTCTATATGCTCAACGATCGACGCTTTTTAGAAAACGACTATACGATTACCTACATCGATCAGCTGATTGCTGACGGATGTAATTTTACCGAGAAAGAATAAAATTCGGAGGCTTTCATGCGGAAAGCGTTTCTTTTAGGATTTCTTTTCTTAGGACAACTCATGGCAAATACGACCGAGCAAGATCTCAAACCCCTCATCTCTAAAGAGCAGATCGACAGACGCATTCAAGAAGTCGCCTGGCAGATCGATCAAGACTATCAAGGAAAAGAAATCACTCTTGTCATGGTGTTAAAAGGCGCCATCTGTGTGACCGCCGATCTTCTCCGTGCCATCACCATTCCGTGTGCTTTAGAATTCGTCCAAGCTTCCAGCTATGGACATGGAACGGAGAGCGGCCAATTGACGCTCCAAGGATTGGAAAAATTCTCTTTAAAAGACCGGCATGTGATCATCGTCGATGACATTTTTGATACAGGCAAAACGATGACCCGGATCCAAGAGCAGCTCTTGCTCCAAAATCCTGCCAGTTTAAAAACCCTCGTGCTTCTCTTGAAAAATAGGCCCCGCTCGATTTCCTACGTGCCCGATTATGTTCTTTTTCCCATTGAAGATGAATTTGTGATCGGCTATGGCCTAGATGATAAAGATCTCCTCAGGGGTCTTCCAGGAGTTTACGTAAAATGAAAGGAATCATCCTCGCCGGCGGCAAAGGCACGCGGCTCTATCCCGTCACCCTTGGCACTTGCAAGCAGCTTCTTCCTGTCTTCGACAAGCCTCTTGTTTATTATCCCCTCGCAGTTCTCATGCAAGCTGGCATCCGTGAAGTTTTGATCATCACCACTCCTGAAGATCTCCACCGGTTTCAAGCTCTTTTCAAAGACGGCTCCCATTTGGGGATTTCCATCAATTATGCCGTCCAAGCAGAACCTAAAGGGATCGCAGAGTCGTTTATCATCGGAGCCCCTTTCATCGGCAAAGATTCCGTTGCGCTCATCTTAGGCGATAATCTCTTCTACGGCCACAACTTGGCTGATGTCGTCCGTCCCTGCACCGCCTTAACAGAAGGCGGCATCGTTTTTGGCTATGAGGTCAACGATCCGCAAAGATACGGCGTGATCGCTTTTGATGACGACGGCCTCGTCAAAGACATCATCGAAAAGCCTAAAGATCCTCCCTCTTCTTATGCTGTCACCGGTCTCTATTTTTATGATAACAACGTGATTGACATCGCGCGGAGTCTAAGACCTTCCAAAAGGGGAGAATACGAGATCACCGATGTCAACATCGCTTATCTCCAAAAGAAGAAGCTGAAGGTCCGCCTCCTTGATCGAGGCTTCGCGTGGCTCGACACCGGCACGCATGATGCCCTCCAAAAAGCTTCCATCTATGTCCAAACGATCCAAGAGCGGCAAGGCATCAAGATTGCCTGTCTCGAAGAGATTGCCTATCAACAAGGGTTCATTTCATTTGAACAGCTCGAAAAGCTCTCCGCAGATGCTTCGGTCAGCGAATACGGTCATTATCTGCAGAAGCTCTGCATGAAGAGCGCCTTCAGTCTCTAATCCGACTAAAATAGATTTTAAAGAAAAAAAGTTTTAATATTTCTCTGAAATTAGGGGATTTTATGTCATTAGTTGTCAGAAATGCTTTGAGTTTTCTGGAGCAAACGTCCGCTTTTGTCGGTGATGAGCAGCTTCCTTGTGTTCCTCTTACATCTTCACAGAGCGAGCAGAGATTATTGAGCGGCCTGAAGTTCATATTATTAAACGAACTCAAAGAAGATCCCATGAGCAACACGGTCGATTGGTCAGCAAAGGCAGAGACGCTGCCTCGAGCCTATGGACGGGAAGATATTTTGACACAAATCATCGGCGCCATCGAAAGCAGTTCTGTTATTTTATGCGGCGAATCGGGGATAGGAAAGACAACGATTCTTCAAGAATTTACCCGCCGTGCTAAACACAAGCAAATTTCCAGCCTTAAGGGAGCTCGTGTGATTGCTTGGGCGCTTCAGAAACCCAAAGGAGATGCAACCATCAAAGGGATTCTCAATGATTTTTGGAATGGAGGGATTGAAGACCGTCTTAAAGAGCTTCTTAAAAAGATCCAATATCAGGATGGAACAAGATACATTCTTATCATTGAGAACATTGACCAAATCTTGAGGGATCATATCGATATCTTTGTTCAATTCAAAGAGGCGCTCGGACGTAAGGGAATCACAATTATCGGGACAACAGTCGATAAAAAGGTTGTGGAATCCTTGCGGAGCCAAGAAGGTATGGTGAGACGCATTCGAGTGATCGATGTGCCGAAAATGACACCAGCGGAAGCTCAAGCGACCGTCAGTCTTGAGATGTCGGCTCTTCAGCAAAATTATAGCTCTAGAGATCGGTTTACATTTGAGTTCGAGGGCGAACTCCCATCGGCGATTGTTGAATTGTCTGACAGTTTATATCCAGAAAGATTGCTGCCAGAAAGAGCTGTCGTTTTTTTAAGGGAATTGTGCATCTATTGTAAAAATGAAACAGCGAGCTGTTTGACTCAAAAGACCCTTCGCATCCGTGATGTCATTCAATACGTCTCCTTTCTCACGAAAACGCCGCCCTATCTTCTGGAGGCTAAACTTTTACGAATCGAAAACAAAATCGCCTTCAAAGCTAACTTTGATGCACGGTTTTTTCCTCCTTTAGATTCCCAAGATACGAAGGTTCCTTGGATAACAGCTGAAACTGAGAATTTATACTGGATGCTTAGCCGCCATTCTTTACTCATTTTACAAGGGGATTCGCAAGCCTCTTTAAAAGCGATTGTGTCACAAAGTCAAAATTCAGAGGAACCCCCTGCCATTTACAGATGCGATGTCATGAAGCTCATGAAGGAGGCCGATACGATGGGCGGCCGCGAGTGTTTAAGCGAATGTTGTCATCGCTTGTTCGGCAATCGAGAGAAAAAAGCGATTCTAGTGCTAGAAAACTGCCCTTCTTCCTGGTTTAGCCCTGAAATTCTGCAGGAGCCGATGCGCCCGGCTTTGCCTCCGCCGCCGACGGAGATCCAAGATACCGTTGACTACGGTATCCGCATGGCAAAGATGCTGGGAATCCCAGGAGTAGAAGGGATAGGAAATGTCGTGCAATCGGTCGTTGCTCAGCAGACTCCAGCGCCTCAGAAGCCGGTGGATGAAAAAATGCCGGCTATTATTAAAGAACTTTTTAAGCTTATTGAAGGAGATCCCCATGCTTGCTGCGTGGCCCTTGTGACAGCAGAAAATCGGCTGTCCTTTGAAAAAAAAGGATGGCACTTTTTACAAACTCTCAAGATTCCTCTGCGACAGGCTTTGCTTTGGCTGGAAGAAAAGTATCATGCTAAAAAAGAATTGAGCCCTTCGGATGAAGGCAAGCCTCCGATTCGAAAGATCGTTCAAACCCTCTATTACCTGCAAGATCCCAGGATCACATGCACGATTTTAGACTTGGCTGTGCAAATTGTCGATTTGATCGCGGGCATCAACATTTCGCATTTGGATGGTATTTTCACACATGTTCTGGAATCTAGCAATCGGGGGCCGCGGATCACTCGAGAGAGAGTTAAGGAAGCCTTAGAGTGGAGCGAAAAACGGCATCAGAATGCTCCTTTCATGCCTATTCAGCCCTCCATTAAAGAGATAACGCCTTCTTTACGCAAAGCTCTTCGCCATTTGACGGCTTCGGCAACCCCTGCCATTTTGTGGCTGACAGAGGAAAGCCAGATGGGTAAAAAATGGTTCTGCAATCAAATGGCCTTTAGCCTTCAAAACGAGGAAAAAAACTGTGTATGTTTTAATTCAGACTATACTGAAGAGATCACAAACGCCTTCGAAGATATGGAGATGGAGGAACATCTCGCAGCTCTGAATGAGCAAATAGTGATTATAATGGATGATAAAGAGTTAAAAAATCCTATTATTAGAAAGATGGTGGAGCGAAAAAGAGTAAAAATAATCTGTTTCAAGTCAAGCAAACCGCTCGACACAGCCACGCCTGTTTCTCAGATAGACGATTTGTTTAACACAGGCGTTCAACTTGTCCAAACACATTTACCTCAGGTTCTTTCATCTTTTAACCAGCAAAAACCTCCTTCTGTCGATGTACTTTCGACTTATACGCAATTTACCTATAATCCTGGTGCGAATGAACGAAGTTCTTTGGTTTCTCTTTTAAACCGATATGTCAAAGAAATGGGTGGAACTCCCGAGTTAAGCAGGATTATCGAGCGGCTTTATCCCTTGCTGGGGAAAAACGGGCAAAAAACAGATCACATTTGTGCATTATTGAATAACGATTTCGGTCTTTTAAAAGAGATTCCCCTGGATAAAGTTGGCGGGCAGTTCCATGAATTGTATGGATCAGAGCTTCATATGAGTCTGCAAGATATCCACTATGAAATAAATTCAGCGGGGGCCTCATTCTTCTATCGAGTGAGACGGGCAGCAAAACAAGGGTTTCAGTATGTCATTTCCTTGGCTTCGTTTAGATGGTCTCCTTGGGCCTTATCAACGGCAACCTCCCTCATCGGATCCTCGATCATGGGAAATATTTTCGGGATCCTGCGCCGTTTGGTATTCAGATAGTATAGCCGTAGCGGGCGGCAAGCTTTTGAATATTATCATAGAGCTCGGGATCGAGCTGGGCTTTGAGATCTTCCCAGGAAATTTCTGTATGAGTCCGCGTATTGACATTGCGAGGCACGGCTTCTAATTGAGACCGGTTGAGTTTTCTTCCTAAGCGGCTGCAAAACTCATTCCAGACCTGGTCGATCTGTTCCACTTGGTAGGTCCATTCCGCTTGCTGCTCCGCTTTTAAATTCCAATAATACCAGTATTTGGCGCACTTGACGATGCGGGAGTCTTCTTTTTTAATTTCAGGGATATGCTTGAGGATGTATTTCCATGAAGGCTCGCCTTCGGTTTGGACGGAAGCAATGACATTTAGAGGATGCCTCACTTGATGAAAGATATGGGAAAAGCGGATCTTGTGCCTGGAATCAACAGCCCAGGGAACGTGCTTAGCATCGGTGCACATGACCCAAGAGCTGACGCCGTCCTTTTGGGTTTTTTCATGGCCGATCTGCATTTTGCATGCCTGGAGGAGATGGGAAATAAACCCTGTCCCGCTCCGCGCGCAACCTGTAATCAAAAGATCCCGGTTAAGAATTCTTTTCTTGTAGATCTTGTGATAGCCGAATAACGAGGCTGAACAGATAATCAGAATGGGCAGCAGACGGCCTGTGATGATAAACGATCGGCAGAAAGTAAATAAGTTATGTTTCTTATCCATCAAAAAAGAGTTATAAAAAAAAAGAGATTGGATGTCAAGAGAGTGGCTACTTTCTCAAGTGAAATTAGAAATTTTCGAGAACAGAAGTTTCGCTGCAGTGGCGCACGATCCCATCGACGACCTCGTCGAGATCATCTGTGACTGTGATCAGTTTGAAATCTTCGGGATCGATATAGTGCTGATCGAGGGGAGAGCTTTTGAGCCAGTCCAGAAGTCCGGACCAGAAGGCTTTTCCGACCATGAAGACGGGGAAGTAGGCGATTTTTTTTGTTTTGATCAAGGTGAGAGCTTCGAAAAGTTCGTCGAGGGTCCCGAAGCCGCCGGGGAGTACCACGAAAGCTTGCGCGTAGCGGACGAACATCACTTTGCGGACAAAAAAGTACCGGAATTTGAAGAGATATTTCGGGTCGATGAACGGGTTTGGGTTTTCTTCGGTAGGCAGATCGATGCAAAGACCGCATGACTTCCCGCCGACGCTCTGAGCGCCTTCATTGGCGGCTTCCATAATGCCGGGCCCGCCGCCGGTAATGACCCCAAATCCTTTTTTGGCGATCTTAGATGACAAGACAGCCGCCTGTTGATAATAGGGATTATCTCCCAGGGCTTGAGAGCCTCCGAAGATCGCTACAGAAGGCCCCAGCGAGAGCATATTCTCAAAGCCATCGACGAACTCCGACAAGATGCGGAAAAGTCTCCAAGCATCCCATTCGTGCGAGTGTTGATCAATCAGTTTAGACATGGTGGAAGGGGGGTCGGTATTTTTTCTTGTAAGGCAAGTGGGCTTGTTTGCCGTAGACCACTTCATGGAGGTTTTCAATCGCCATAAAGGCCATGGGATCTTCGCGGAGGACGATCTCTTTAAGTTCTGCAAGATCCAAACGTTCGATGATAATGTAAAGGATTTCCCGGCTGTCTCCTGAGAATCCTCCTTTGCCGTGCATGATCGTCAGTCCCAGTCCCAGCTCGTCCATAATGACGGTGGCCATCTCTTTGGGCTTGGAAGAAATGATCAAGACCGATTTGAGCTCATCGATGCCCATGATGACCAAGTCGATCATTTTGAAAGCGACGATATATAAAATTAACGATTGGAGGGCAAAATGCCAATTGTTGAAGATCCAGCCGTAGCCCCCGAAGATAAAAATATTGATGAACAAGACGACTTGACCGACGGTGAATCCTTTCTTGCGGTTGATCAAGATCGCTAAGATCTCAGTTCCGTCCAAGCAGCCGCCATGGCGGATGATCAGACCGACGCCGACTCCTAGCAGCGCACCGCCCACGACGATCACTTCAATCGGATCGCCGAGGAAAGGGGGGAAGTGAGAGGTGACGATCAAGAAACCTGCGAATAAAACGACGGCAAGCGACATATAGATCACAAAAGTTTGCCGGATATGCCGGAAGGCCAAATAAACAAAGGGGAGGTTCAAAATGACCAAGAGATAAGGTAAATAAGATTCTCCGAAAAGCTTGGAAAGGATCAAAGCAATACCGACGATGCCTCCGTCGATCAGTGAGTTCGGCAGCAGGAAGACTTCGATAGCAAAAGCTGCTAAAAAAGCTCCAACCGTGATCCATAAGTACATGGAGAGATGTTGTTTGGCTGTTTTGCGTAATGAGGGCATAAATCTTATTTTTCCTGTTTCACTTTGGTCTCACTTGGGTTCTGGTTCTACAGATAAGCCTTCACTATTCCAAAGTTTTAATTGTTCGACAAGAGGTTCTGTGCAGCTTTCTACAGTTTGTTTTTTTTGGCAGCAAGCAAGGCCGTCTCGCTCTAACATATCGATATAGGGATTGAGCTGGCGGAAGGTCCGGATTTTCTCTAAAAATCCCGGAACGGTATCAGCGACTATCGTCTCAACTAAAGTCCGCAGCTCTTGAGTGACCTTTCGCACGCGTTGACGGCATTCATAAGACAAGACTTGATCCTTGGCTGTTTTGGGGGCTGCCACCGGAGGAGCGGCACTTTCCTGCTCACATTTGCTGCAGGCCAGTTGATGGATCTGCTGGAGATGTTTAGCTGCCTTATCATATTTTCCTAAGGCGACTTCGCAGATCGCTTTCCCAAAAACGGCTGCGGAGCTTCCTGATTTTGCAGCTCGTTTGAAATGCTGGACTGCCTGGACGTATTCTTTTTGTTTGATCAGTTTGGCTCCTTCTTCGAATTCATCTCCATGAAGAGAGGACAAAAAGATAAAGAAACAAACAAAATATTTCATTTCATAGGTGTAACGTATGGGGAATTAAAAATCAAAGAGAGCCTCTTACAAAACTCCGATTTGGATCATCCAAATCGGAGTTTTGTAAGAGGCTCAAAGAAAATTCGCGGGAGACGGGGCTCGAACCCGCAACCTCTGCCGTGACAGGGCAGCGTTCTAACCAATTGAACTACTCCCGCGTAGGAGCTTGGGCGCAACAGGACTCGAACCTATGACCACCTGTGTGTAAGACAGGCGCTCTACCAACTGAGCTATGCGCCCTTAAAAATTGATCCTGATTTAGTCCATTTATCTGAGCTTTGCAGGATTTTTGCGTTGCAAAATCTCATCAAAAACAACTGCAAATCAATAAAGCAACCAAATCAGAACCAACTAAAATAACTAATCTAAGCTGTTGAAGTTCAATCGCCTAAAAGGCGAAAGATTCCTGTTTCACGGCTCCACATTTAAGGCAACTCCGCAGGCTTTTCACCGTCCTTCCGACGGCAAATCTCTTTACGAGATGCAAAGAGGATACAAAAAAAAGTAAATTTAAACAAGCGCAACCCATCCCGGTCCTAAAGAGGGCTGATTTTCCTTGCGTCAAGGGGATGGGAGTTAGCTCAAACAGGGATAATAGGCAAAGGTTTTTCAAGATTGGCGTTTTCCTTTTCTAAAAGTTCTTTGCTGGCAAATGTCACGATGGTTCCGCTTCCTAATTTGTCCAAAAGCTCTTTTTTGACGGCGAGCCGGATCTCTTGGGGGGTGAGGGCGAGGAGCCTATCTCGATAATGCTGCCGCTGCTTGGGGGTTTTCCCTTCCCGCATCCACGCATAGGCCGTTAATCCGCGGCTACCGGGGGCGATCGGGATGTCCATGTGCTGCATGGTCTCTAATTTCGCCTCTTCTAAGTCGGAGTCTTTGAAATGTCCTTCTGCAATCATTTCTACAGCTTCTCTAAAAATTTTTAATGTCGAAGCAATTTTAGGATCTCGGTAAGAGAAAAGAGTAAAATGGCCTGTCATTGGCGAATAAGTAGCTCCGCATCCGTAAGCGCCGCCTTGCTCGCGGATCTTGGGATGTAAAATTTTATTATCTATAATGTGGCCAGCGACGGTGAGTCCGGGAGCATGGGGATTGAGGTAGGAGCCGACAGGATAAGCTTCGCACGTGAACGCCACGGGCGTTGCCATCGATCTTCCTTGAGAGACGACGGGATAGATCTCATAATCGCCTTTCCAGGGATTAAAGGGCCTCTTCGGCAGGTCTAAAACACCAAAATAATCTTCGAGTTCGAGCTTCTGGTGCATCGCCTCATCGCAGGTGACGACCAGCTGGGCATTATGCAAAGAAATGACCTGATTTTTAAGTTTTTCCAGCCTTTGCATGACCTTGGGCAATTTGCCCGGCAGGTCGCTGACGATCTCTTGGATCCACTTGACAAAGCTCAAGCCTCCCCAGCTTTCGATGATTTTCGAAGAGACCGAAAGGCCACTCAAGGCTAGCTGCGTTGCATAGCGGAGGCTGTTTTTTTGCAAACGGTTCTGGAGCCCTGTGTGAATTTGCAGGATCAGCTCTTCAATCCGTTTTTTTTCATCGACGCGGGCATGGAGAGAAATGTCCTTGAAAATGGAAAACAGCTCTTTGGCATTCCGCTCTAAAGCCTTACCGCGGATAGCAAATGACGGTTTCATGAGATGAGGGCTTTCAGCCTGGACAGAAAGAGAAAGAGAGGTCCCCAGTCCTCCGACATGCGATTGGAGGTATTCCAAGTTCTTAATGTAGTTTCTTTTGCCCATTCCCAGCTCGGATACGATCATCGACAGCAGCTGGATATAGGGGAGGTCTTCATCTTCAATATGAGGAAGATCGAAGAACAAATCGGCGTAGACGATATGGTTGGTAAAACAGGTGTGGGAAAACACCTCGTTTTTCTCTTTTAAGACAAAATGTTTGGCGAGCACCGGCACATCATCAAGGGTGACCTTTGGCAAGCAATCGATATTTTGTTCGACAAGCTTCTGCTGGTACTGTTCCAAATGGTGCATCTGCTGGACGATTTTTTCTTTCTCTTCTCTTGGCAAGTCTTGTTCTAGGGTTTTTAGACGATGTTTTTCTTCGTCGGCTTCCCGTAAGCCAAGTTTGGGATCGGGATGGAATGACAGACGGACGCGGTGGGGGTTTTTGAGCAGATAAGTTTTCAAAAGTCCCGGCAGATATAAAGGGTCTTGAAGCTTTTCGCGGAGTTTTTCAAATAGGCTGTGGATCAAAAGCGCATTTTCAGGAGGGCAGCCATGCTGCTTGGCGAGTGCCGACCGCATAAACAGTGTCAGTCCGAAAGGGGCATGATCTCCCGTTATCTCGGTCCTTGCAAACTCCAATTGATGGAGGGCAGCTTCAATCATATGCTCAGGAATTCCCTGATCGAGCACATCTTGTAAAGAGCGCAAAAGAAGATCATCGAGCGCTTGGACATTTTCGGGATCGCATCCTCTGCAAACGATCATATAGGGCATTTCCGACATATCGGTATCGAGATAAGCATCGGCAGAGGCGCAAAGTCCCGATTGCAAAAGAGGAAGTTTAATCAGCGAAGCATCGGTTTCCATGAGGACTGCATCTAAAAGGGTCAGCGCCAGTAAAGTCTCTTGATCTTGCATCGGCACTGTGAGCCATCCCCAAGCGACCATGGTCTTGTCGTCCATGTCTTCGACATTTGTCGCGGGATAAAATCCTTCCCGTTCAATCGGGGCTGTAAATCTCGGCTGTCTAGGGATCCGCGGAAGAGGGGGGAGTTTATATGTCGACTTCAAGATTTTTTCAGAAAGGAAGTCGAGATGCTTTTTTAAGGGGATGTTTCCATAGAAAAAATATAAGCACCGGGAAGGGTGATAATAAGTCTCATGGAACTGGATCAGCTCTTCATACGTCAGCGAAGGGATGATCTTCGGATCGCCTCCTGAAATATGGGCATAGGTTAAATGGGGGACGAGCGAGTGCATCATTTCATGCCACAGTCTTGTATCGGCAGAGGCAAGGGCCCCTTTCATCTCGTTGTAGACAATCCCTTTCCATTCGAGGCCCGCAAGTTTTTGCGGATCGGCAAATTCAAGCCGGTGGCCTTCTTGTAAAAAGCTCTCTTTTTTTAAGAGCGGATGAAAGACGGCATCGATGTAGACATCGAGTAGATTATAAAAATCTTTTTCGACCTGCGATGAAGCGGGGTAGCAAGTAAAGTCTGATCCCGTCAGAGCATTCATGAATGTATTGAGGCTGCGGCGCGTCATGGCAAAGAATGGATCTTTCACAGGGAACTTGCGCGATCCGCAAAGAACGGTATGTTCTAATATATGGGCGACGCCATTGGAGTTGTAGGGCAGTGTTTCAAAAGAAAGGCAAAAGAGGTTTTCCGGATCGTCGTTTTCAATTTGCATGATCTGCGCGCCGGAAGGGACGTGTTCCAGCTCGATCAGAGTCGCCTTAAGCTCTTCTAAGGGCATTACTTTTTTAACGACAAAATCTTTATACTTTTCGTTTTCTTTCCACATAGGGGTTAAGTATAGAGACGGGAAGTCATTCTCGACAAGATTTGAATTCGGCGGTCAGACACTCTTTCAGATCTATAAGCTTATATAATTTGGAAGGTGGTAACAGCTGTTTATGTTTAGATATAAAATACATAATAAATATCAATTCAATCGAATGTATTAGTTAATTATATGTTAATATAATTAAGCTTGATGCCTGCATCAAAAAGAGATGCCCTTTTGTGTGTTTCATTATTTTTTCAGGCCACATTTTTTTCTTCTTGCTTGGAAAAATAAAGATCAAATTCTATTAATTTTTTTGAGGGGAAATCATAGGGAACTTTCATTCCTATCATGATTTTTTTTGAAAACTTGTAGTTCTATAATAAAGTATTTGCTAGAAAGAACTTATATATAGGTGGGTTTATGTCATCATTGCGAATATTGACTGCGTTGGCTTTGTTAAGTCCTGTTGCTAGCTATGCTGTTTGTACAGGTTCGTGGGACGGCACAACCACACCAACTACTTGGTTTACGACGCCGACGACGACGTGGGTCACGGCCTGCCCCAGCACATATCCAGGAGTAACAGCAGACACTGCAACATTTTCTACTGTGGGG
>Ga0182024_10001679_pt1 | contig 56187 bp, 49 predicted proteins | sample P32metaG_FD_120480 | JGI IMG/M metagenome (GOLD analysis project Ga0182024, IMG submission 120480) | Permafrost microbial communities from Stordalen Mire, Sweden - P3-2 metaG (Illumina Assembly) | ecosystem: Environmental > Terrestrial > Soil > Wetlands > Permafrost | place: Sweden: Stordalen...
AGAACGTGGACTTGCGTATTGGGCTGACCCCGGGCACCAGCAGGAGAACCGAATCAACAACCACGGGCGCGGCTTCTATTTTGAAGATCCCTCCGGTCACAACATGGAGGTACTCACGCGGCCCTACGGCAGCTGACCAAGTGGAGCGCTAGGTCAGTATCTGGCGTCGACCATCTTGAAAGCATCGCTCAGCACGAAAAACTGGTGAGAGGTCGTCGAGTCCACCGAAGATCGTCGCTTCAGTCGGCTTTCGGTCAGTGAAACGCCAGAGTGGTGCGAATGTGTCCGCCGTCTTTTGCGCACCACTGTGCCGAGCGATAGCGCCGGTGTTCTGACTGGTGAGCTCAAGACGCAGCCCGGCCGCCTCGATCAATTTCAGGGGTGAGAGCCAGATCACTTCCTGACCTCCGTCGGTCTGGAGATATTTGTCCAGGAGCTTGCGCATCGAGGTCTCATCAGTAAAGAAGTAGACGCGCTGGTTCAACAGGTGGATCCAATCGCTGACATTGAGCCCGTCACCGAGGATTGATTTCAGATCCTTACGGGCGAATAGCGGGCCCTGGTCTCTGAGGATGACGGTTTCGCCACGGACGCTCAGCCGAACGGACTCCCGACGAGGTGTTGAAAGCAGCGCCTGCCGTTCCTCTTCGGTCAGATCGGCTTCCAAGATCAACTGCTCGGCCGTCCGGAACCCGTGCTTTGTCACTTGTTCCCAGACGCCGACAGGGCCGACGTGACATATTACCTTGCAACGATTGAGGAACTGCTCTGGCGTCATTGGCTTGAAGGATCGCACAGTTCCGATGGGGCAAAAGACCCCAGTACTCCGAAGGGGCCGCCCGGAAAGCCGCACCCTTGGTTCAGACCGCCTCCGTCCGACGCGTAGGTGGGACGTAGGGTGGCCGGGTGCGAGTCACGGTCTTGGGAATGGGCAACATGGGTCGCGCTTTCGCCACCAGGGCGATTGAGACGGGTCACCAGACGACCGTTTGGAATCGCACCCCGGGTCGGGTCGCCGCCCTCGCGGCCAGCGGTGCGATCGAGTCCAACACTTCCACGGCGGCGGCGGCGGGTGCTGACGCCGTTCTCGTCGTGCTCGCGGACGACGCAGCCGTCCTCGACGTGTGCCTGGGCGACGATGGTGTGTTGGCATCGCTCGAACCCGATACCGTGTTCGCCAACGTCAGCACCGTCTCCCCGGAAACTGCTCGACGCCTTGCCGAGCTGGGACCTGAGGGTCGGGTCCTTGACGCTCCGGTGATGGGATCGCCGGCGATGATTGCTGGGGGTCTGGGGAGGTTCCTCATCGGCGGCCCCGCCACAGCGATTTCCGCCATTGAACCCCTGTGGAATGACCTTGGGTCCGGCTATACGCACTGTGGCCCTGTTGGAACCGGGGCCACCATGAAGATCTTGGCCAACTCGTTGTTGATTACCGGGGTGGCTTCGCTTGCCGAGGCCATCGCCACGGCCAGACAGCAGGCAATCCCCGACGAGATCCTCAGGACCGTTCTTGCCGACAGTCCGGTGTTAAGTCTTGCCAGCAATCTCCGGTTGGACAGTCTGTTCGATCCGACGCATCCAGGTTGGTTCTCTCCGGCATTGGCCCGTAAGGACCTGCGCCTCGCCATCGACCTGGCCGAAGAGGCCGGAGTTGGTGTGCGCATCGGACCCGCAACCGACGCCCTCTTGACCACCGTTATTGATGCTGGCGGGGAGTGGCCAGACTTCGCCGCCGTGATCGAAGCACTTTCCTGAAGGTTCGACGGAGGCGACAACCTCCACCGGTTTACGGATGGTTCTGAGCCTTCCCAGGACCAAGAGGAAAGAATGAAATCGCCCTCGGTTCCAGAGAGTCTCCGAGAACGCTAGGCCGTTCAGCTCGCCTCGATCAACGCCCCGGTGGTGACCGAGAGGCCACCTTGCTCAGAGTGGCCCCTGCTCTCTGCCGGTGCGCTCCCGGTGTGCGCATCCCGGCCAGCAGCAGGGCCGACGCTGACCCTCCTCCAGCTCCTCCCGGGCCCGGCGAATGCGACGCTCCCGGGTCTTCTCCTGCTTGGCATCCTCGACCCAGCAGATGAACTCGTTGCGGGCCAGCGGCGTGATGTCCCTCCACGCGTCGAGTGCCGTGGGATTGGCGACCAGCTCGTTGCGCAAGTCTCCGGGAAGCCTGTGTACGACCCCGCCGGGCAGTCGTGTGCTCGCCACGGACCCAGGGTACCGGGTCAAGGCGAGCCCTCATCATCCGGCGGCGTGACGTCCGGCGGCGGCATCTTTGCCTTCGGGGACGTGGCGATCACGTGGTCCAAGGGGGGCATGCGTTGTACGTCACCCGCGCACGGGGTGGCCAGCTCGACGGCCTAGGGGGCGCTGGAATCGGCCCCGATCCGCCTATCCCTCTTCCAGATCCCGCAGGGTGCGTTGGAGCTCCTGCAGTCGATCCCGGCCGATGGTGACCGCCATGGCCGCTTCCATCGCAGCGACCGCCTCGTCGATGATCCGTGATGCGCCGCGCCCTCGGGTCGTGAGCCGCAAGAGGGTGCGGCGCCGGTCGTCGGTGGCGGGAAGCCGGGCCACATATGCCATTGTGACCAGAGAGTCGATCAGTTGACTGACGGCCTGCTTGGAGATCCCCATGCGGGTGACGAGATCGCGGCCGCTGAGCCCCGACTCCGCCTGGGCGAGCGCGCTGACGGCCCAGACCCCTCTTTGGGCAAGGTCTCCGAATCCGGCCGCTTCCAAGGCCTCGGAAACGGGGGCGGTGAAGCGGCGGACGGCCCGACGGAGCAGCCAGCTGAGCGCCTGCGGGTCGTGCGCCGGAGGCAGACCAGAGTCCGTTGGGGCGCGTCGAGCGGAAGGGGCCACGCCGGCTACCTTAGGTCAATTTACTAGTCGGTCAAGATTATTGACTTTTCTGGTGAAGCCTGCCACGCTGCTGCCATGACGAGTAACGGGCGGGAGACCTTCGGTCGCCCGACGCCGGGCCGCCTCAGGCGCCTTGCCGTCTTCGCCGCGTGGAGTGGATTGCTCGCCAGCGGGGTGATGGTGGCGAACGGGCAAGCAGCGACAGCCGCCGAGGGGTCCGGATCAGACGCGGCGGGGGTGACGTGGCTCTGCCGACCGGGGCTCGTGGGTGACCCGTGTCTCTATCCGGATGGCGCGACCTCGGTCGCCGCCGACGGCGCCAAGACGGTGGTCCTTGCCGCGGCGGCGCCCCAGTCCGCCTTCGACTGCTTCTACGTGTATCCCACCGTGACGGCGTCCGCAGCGACATCCAACACGGGGACGGCGGTGACCCCGGCGCTCGAGGGCGCAGCTGTCGCGCAGGCTTCCCGCTTCTCCCAGGTCTGCAATGTGTGGGCGCCCACCTATCGTCAGCGCACCAGTGCGTCGCTGAACGAGGGTCTTGGGAGCGATCCGGCGGCAGACCAGATCTCGTATCAGAGCCTGCTGGAGGGTTGGCGGGACTATCTGGCCCACGACAACCACGGCCGACCCGTCATCTTCATCGGGCACTCCCAGGGGGCGGCCAACCTCATCCGTCTTCTGCGCGCGCAGGTCGATGGTAATCCGGCGCTGCGCGCCCGCATGGTGTCCGCCATCATTCTGGGTGGCAACGTCCAGGTCCCGGTCGGGAAGACGGTCGGCGGAACGTTCGCGCACATTCCGGCCTGCACCAAGGCGAGCGAGACGGGCTGTGTGATCGCGTACTCGTCGTTCTCGTCTCCGCCACCCGCCGGATCATTCTTCGCGCGGCCCGGCCAGGGCGTCAGCCTCCAATCGGACCAAAAGACGGCACGCGGGCAACAGGTCGTCTGCACCAACCCGGCCGCGCTCGGCGAGACCGGCGCAGCCGCGCCGTTGACGCCGTACTTCGTCTCGTCAACCAGGTCGACCGGCGAACCCTGGGTCACCTATCCGGGCCTCTACACGGGCACCTGCGAACGCGCGGGCGGCGCCACGTGGCTGCAGATCGAGACAAGTGCCGGGGACTCCCGTCCGGTGGTCACGCCAACGCTCGGTCCGAACTGGGGTCTGCATCTCGATGACGTCAACCTGGCTCTGGGCAACCTGGTCAACGATGTGACGGCCGAGGAGACGGCGTACTCGGCGCACCACACGACTCGCTGACGCGATCCGGCTGCGGGCCGACCGATCTCCGTGTCGCCGTCTATTCGTCACTGACCTTGCTTGGTTCCTTCTTCTCGACCTCCGGGCGCCAGCGTGACCGTTCCAGCACGCGGGTGATCCGCGCCGCCACCGGCGGAACGATCAGGAAGAGCAGCCATACGAACTTCGCCAGCCGGGGGTCCGTCCAAGCCAAGGCGACGGACACCCCGACGATGGTGATCACCAACACGACACGCACCCTGGCCATCCGCTCGTCACGCGTCGACCGGGCCACATCTTTGATGAGGTTGTGGTGGGCGGCATAGAGGAAGATCCATTGCGTGCTGACGCTGATGGCCACGAGGTTCAGCCCGAAAAGCGTGATGGCCACCGGGTTGCTGCCGTAGCGGCCGATCAGGTCCGACGTGAACGGCATGAGGGTGAGGGCGAGCAGGAAGCCGAAATTGCGCCAGGCCAACCCCTCGCTGTGCCCGCGCATGCCGCGGAGGACACGGTGGTGCACCATCCAGAATTGGGCGATGACCAGGAAGGAGACGAGGTAGCTCGTCATTTCCGCGCCGTCGGGGCTCAGCGCGTGCCACAGAGCCTTCGCCGAATCGGGATCGTTCGCGAGCGCCGCGGTGACGGGCGGCACCTGCAGCTGCAACACGAGGAGGGTCAGCGCAATGGCGACCACTCCGTCGGTGAGTGTCAACAGGCGGTCGATACCTGGAATGTCCTGGTCGTCGTCCTCGGTCGCCACCCACAAGAGCTTGGCAGATGACGCCGCCCGAAACGGGTACTCGCGCCACCGCGGCGGCACGGCGCTGATCAGACGAAGTCCGATCCTCCGTCGACGTTGATGCACGCGCCGGTCACGTAGCCGTTCCGACGGGACACCAGGTAGGCGGTGAGGGATGCGACCTCGTCGGGGAGCCCGGCCCTCGCGAGATCTGCGGGCTGGTGGAATGTCTGCTCGATCCACCGCATGACGTCGTGGGGATCGGACGGGTCCAGGCCCTCGGCGGCGAAGATATCTCGGAGGTTCTCGGTGAAGCTGGCCGTCACAATGGAGCCCGGGCACACCGCATTGACGAGGATGCCGTCGGGCGCCAGGGACTTGGAGAGATTCTTGGCGACGCTCGTCACCGCCGCCTTCGATGCCGTGTAGGCCACCAGTATGGGGCTCTGGCGCTGCACCGAATGGGCCGAGAAGATCGCGACGCGGGCCCACTCCGCGGCACGGAGCAGCGGAACGGCCTCACGGACGCTCCGGACGGCGGACATGGTGCCGAGCGCGAAGGCCTCGTCCCAATCAGTGTCATCGAGATCCTCGAACCGCCCCGCACCCGGCCCGATGGTGTGGACCAGGACGTTCAGCGAGCCCCAGCGTTCGCCCACCTCGCGGAAGGCCAACGCAATGGACGCGGGGTCCGTCATGTCCACGCTGATGCCGACCGCGTCGGGACTGCCTAGGGACTGCAGGGCAGCGACCGTGTCGTCGAGGGCATCGCGGCCTCGTGCCATGACGGCGACCCGGGCCCCGTCCGAGGCGAGGACCTCGGCCACAGCCCGCCCCATCCCCTTGCTCCCTCCGGTCACCACTGCCGTCGCGTCAGCAAATCCGAGATCCACCCTGGTCCACCTCCTTCGTTTCGGACAGGCAGTGTCGGGCGCCCGGCGTCATCGGCAGAACCGCTTGCTCACGGCGAGTCGTCGCGCTGCCATGGTGGCGCGCCGCTCTTGGGCTGTCACCCGGTGGGATCGCGTCGGCAACGAGTGCTCGATGTCCGAGAACTTGACGAGACGCATCGTCGGTACGGGGGCTGTCTCCGTGCGGACGCAACGCAAAATGATGGGGCCGGCGCTGTGCCCGGCCGTGTCGAGCCAATTGGCCACCCCGGGATCTTCGTGGGCGATCACGGTGCGCAGGACGCCGTCGTCGTCCACCGTCGCCTGGTGCCCATTGAGGCTGCTCTGATGTGCGCCGTAGTCGATGGTCTCCCACCAGGGATTCCCGAGCGAGTAGCTCCAGTACAGGCCCTGCGGTGGAGAGACCTCCACCACCAGTGCCTCGTCGGGCGCCAGCTCCCAGGACCCGATGACCGGTCGGTTCTCCGCCGCCGCACCCATCGCCGTCCCGTCGAGGGGAGGGAGGAACGTGTTGGGCGTCTCCGGCCGGGAGAACTGGAGGAAGAATTCGAGATTGGCCACGACGAAGTCCCCCAGGGCGATCAGCTGCCGGGCCACCAGCGCGCGCGGATCCTCCGCAGGGCGCGCCGCCCTCTCGCCCTTCGTCCCGATCCGCTCGATGGAGAGGGATGACGCCACCTCCGTGTCCCAGTCGTAGAAGAAGTGCCGGACCACCAGTGCCGTGGCGTTCTCGGCGATGGCCAACCAGTTCCCCTCATGCGACTCGGCCGAGAGAATGAGGTCCACCTCCCCGGCAGGGCCCAGATCGAGTTCGTCCAGCAGGACGTTCGCCGACGAGGCCATGCCCGCCATCGACTGCAGACCCACATAGCGCGCCGAGCCGCGGTTGCCCCAGAGCCGATACGTCTCGCCGCCCCGAAGTCCCGCTCCGGTATAGATGCAGTCGGGGCAGTCCATGCCCCACTTGTAGATGGCGTCGACGCCGGAGGGTTTCACGGCGAGCACCGAGCCGGACTCCTCCCGCAGGGCGTTGTCGAGTCCGATGCCGAGGAGCACCAGCAGATGCCGGAAGCCCGCGGCCATGTCTGCGGCGTTACGGCGGCCGTTGTCGGCCAGCACGACCGCCGAGGCCTGGCGTAGGCCGTCGAGCATGTGGGACCACGCACGTCCCGACAGGAGGTCGTCCCCGGTCGCATCCCCGGCGCGGGCCGCCTCGCCGACGGAGTGCGGCATCCAGGACGGATTGACGAATGCGGACGTCACGAGGCGCTCGTTGCCCGCGTGCGAACCACTGACGAACTCCTCATGTGCGGACCCCCGGCGCGAGTAGGTCGGGCCATGCTCCCGCACGCCCGGGGGGTCGTCAAACCTCCGAGATCACCCGGATACAAGGACGTTGCGCGTAGCGTGTCCCCGGGAGGTGGCGCGGCGTGCCACAGCGGGCGGTCACAGGGCGGGTAGACGACACATGATCGAACAAGCCATTCCCACGCTGGTCCTCATCGGGCTGGCCGCGGTCCTTGCGCCCATCGTCGCCGAATGGTTGCGTCGGTTCATCGCCATACCGGAGGTGGTGATCCAGATTCTCTTCGGGATCCTGCTCGGTCCGTACCTGTTCAACCTCGCGCACCCGAACAACATCGTGACGGCACTGTCTGATTTCGGTCTGACCTATCTGATGTTCCTGGCCGGCACCGAGCTCGACCTCTCGACCATGCGGCAGGGCCACCTCGGCAGAACGGCGGGATCGTGGGCGACCTCGCTGGTGCTCGCGCTCGGAGTCGGCGCGTTCCTCCACGCGACCGGGCTCGTGCTCGATCACACTGTCGTGGCGCTCTGCCTGACCACCACGGCGCTCGGCACGCTTCTCCCGATCCTGCACGACAACGGGGTGCTGCGCACCCCGGTCGGGCCCTCCATCCTGTCGGTGGGTGCCATTGGCGAGTTCGGTCCGATCGTGGCGGTGGCGGTGCTGCTCACCAACCGGGACGCCCGGGTGACCTTCCTCCTCCTCGTGCTTTTCGTCGCGGTCGCAGTGATCGCCGCCCTGCTCGCCACCCAGGCTCATCCTCCCCGGTTCGTCGCCCTCATGCGCAAGCACCTCCACTCGACGGCGCAGCTGCCGGTACGGATCTCAGTCCTGCTGGTGGTCCTGCTGGTCTACCTGGCCGAGAAGCTCAGCCTCGACGTCTTGCTCGGTGCCTTCGCCGCCGGGGTGGTCGTGCGCCTCTTCATCAAGGGCGAGGACAGTGCGCCCATCACGAGCAAGCTGGAGGCGATCGGTTTCGGCTTCCTCATCCCGATCTTCTTCATCGACAGCGGCATCAAGTTCGACCTCCACGCGCTGATCCACATGCCCAAGGTCCTCTTGCTGGTGCCGATGTTCACCGTCATCTTCCTGTTCACCCGCGGCTTGCCCACGTGGGCGTTCTTCCGGGGGGCCCTGACAAAGGTGGAAGCGCGCAGCCTGGCCATCCTGTCCGCCACGGGCCTGCCGATCATCGTCGTCATCACATCGCTGGGCGTCAGCGAGCACCGGATGAAGCCGCAGAACGCCGCGGCCCTGGTCGCCGCAGGCATGCTCTCGGTCCTGATCTATCCGCTGATCGGGCTCCGTTGGCTCGGCCAGGGCTCCGGAGCAACGGGCGCGCCCGGCGTGTCGGAGCGATCGGATGGCCCGTGACCACGGCTCGGGGAGGCGGGCCGGCCGGGAGTGGGTCCGGCACCGCGCCACTCAGGTGTCGTAGCCGCCGGTGAAGAAGCTCGGGATCGGACGTGCGGGCGCAGTCCGGAAGAACGGGCGGACGTGGGTCTCCATGATCTCCTCCACGACCGGTCCCGCTGTCGGATCGGGCAGAAGGTTGTGGTCCTCTGCGGTGTCCTCCGATAGGTCGAAGAGTTGGCACGGCTCCAACGCGTCCTCGTCGACCACCAGCTTGTAGCCCTCGGTCTCGAAGGCTGCGAAGCCCCAGTTCTCGCTCACCGTGAGGGAGCGGATGGGAAGCGCGGTCGGGTCCTGCACGCTGGCCAGGAGCGAGCGACCTTCGGAGTGCGCGACGTCCGGGGCCCCAGCGATCTCGCGCATGGTGGCCGGCACGTCGAGATGCTCCACCAGCGAATCGACCACATGCGCCGAGCAGCCGCCCGGGGGACGGACGATCAGCGGCACGCGCACGGCCGGCTCGTACAGCACGCACTTGGACATCAGCCCGTGGTTGCCGCCCATCTCGCCGTGGTCACTGGTGTAGATGATCCAGGTGTTGTCCAGCAGGCCCCTGCGCTCGAGTGCCCGCACCATGTCGCCGACGGCCTCGTCGATGACCGAGATGTCCGCGGCGTACGACGTCCGCATACCCCTGATGGCGTCGTCGGTCATCGTCTCGGAGTCGGAGACCCAGAGGAACGCATTCAACAGGCCGCCGTAGCGGCCCGCCCCCTCAATCGTGGGACGGCGGGTGGAGGTGGGCATGGAGATGTCGACGTCTTGATAGCGCTGCACGGCCTCCGCCGGCGCGTCCCAGGGATCGTGCGGCCCGGGGAACCCCACGAAGAGAAAGAACGGCTCCTTGCGGTCGTAACGCTCGATCCACTGCACCGCCTGCCGACCGTGCCAGGCGTCGACGTAGGCCTCCAGCGGGATGGGGGTAGGTGTGGAGTCCCACATGGGCACGCACTTGGTCGCGTTCTGACCGTCCTCGTTCTCACCCTGGTAGCTGCGGTCTGCGATGTGCTGCTTGTAGGCATCGAGCAGGCCGCGTTCGGACAGGTAGTCGGTATAGCGGGTCGGGATCTTCCCCACGAACTTGTCACCCGTCTCAAAAACCTCGGCGAAGCCGAGCGCCTCGAGCCGCCCGGCCATGTCATCCATGTGGGACACGGTGAGCTGTTCGTCGAGGTAAAGGTGTGCCTTGCCCAGCAGCGCGGTGTGGTAGCCGGCTTCGCGGAGGGCCCAGGCATACGTCGGGCTGTCGGGCGCGATCTCGGACGAGTTCGTGTAGACGCCGTGGTCGCGCACGTAGCGCTCTGTCATGAACGAGGCCCGGGCCGGCATGCACAGCGGGCCCTGACACGACACCCGCGAGTAGCGGACGCCCTGCGCGGCCAACGCGTCGAGCGACGGAGTGAGCGCGCTCGCGTCTCCTGCGCATCCCATCATGTCGGCCCGGTGTTGATCCGACATGACCAGCAGAATGTTGGGGGCGCCCGTGGCCATGCTGTTGCCCTTCCGTCCGATCGAATGTTGGTATGGGTGGATCAGAAACGATCATCGCATGAAACCCGGCGCCGAAGTTCCTGCGATCAGGCGAGTCAAGCGCAGCACTAACCTGTCGCCACCGCCGGAGCGAACCCTGGAGCCCAGTGCATGCCCTTTGATCTGAAGCAGGTGTTGGATGAGCGCAGGGGTGAGAACTTCTCCCTCCACTCGAAGTACATCAATCCCCAGCTCCCCCGGGTCCTCGGCCAGATCGAGTTCGATCGGTTCTACGAGAAGGGCGAGGGCTGCTACCTCATTGACGACAAGGGGGACCGGTATCTGGACCTCCTGTCCGGCTTCGGTGTCTTCGCCCTCGGACGGAGTCATCCAACAATCGTTCGTGCGCTGCACGACGCCCTCGACGCCGATCTGCCCAATCTCGTGCAGATGGACTGCTCCCTGCTCGCCGGCGTCCTGGCCGAGGAGTTGGTCGCCCGGTCACATCCGGGGATAGAGCGCGTGTTCTTCACCAACTCCGGAGCGGAGGCGGTCGAGAGCGCGATCAAATTCGCCCGGGCCGCCACGAAGCGCACACGCATCCTCTACTGCGACCACGCCTTTCACGGGCTCACGACAGGGGCGCTGGCCCTCAACGGCGGGAAGGAGTTCCGGAGCGGGTTCGGGCCACTGCTCCCGGGCTGCGACATGATTCCCTTCGGCGATGCGGCCGCCCTGGCCCGGGAACTCCGGCGGGGAGACGTGGCGGCGTTCATCGCCGAGCCGATCCAGGGCAAGGGGGTCAACCTGGCGCCGGACGAGTTCTGGCAGGAAGCCCAGTCGCTCTGCCGCCGCCACAGGGCGCTCATGATCCTCGACGAGGTGCAGGCCGGCATGGGCCGGTCGGGGACCTTCTTCTGCCACGAGCAATTCGGTATCACCCCCGACATCATCACGGTGTCGAAGGCGCTGTCCGGTGGCTACGTGCCCGTGGGGGCCATGCTCAGTTCCGCCGCGGTCTCCGATGCCGTCTACAGCTCCATGGACAGGGCCGTGGTCCACTCCTCGACCTTCAGCACCAACCAGCTGGCGATGGTGGCGGGACTGGCCACCCTGGCCGTGTTCGACGACGAGGACATCCTCGACCGGGTGCAGCGCACCGGGAAGGCCTTCGCCAAGGCTCTCGAACCGCTGGTCGAACAGTACGAATTCCTCCACGAGGTGCGGGGGAGGGGGCTCATGATCGGGCTTGTCTTCGGCGAGCCTTCGACGCCGGGCCTGCGCCGCCGCTTCAAGATGGTCGAAGCGGTCCGGCCCGCCCTGTTCTCCCAAATGGTGGTGACCCCGCTGTTCCACCGGCATCGCATCCTCACGCAGGTGGCGGCCGACAACATGAACGTCATCAAGCTCCTGCCGCCCCTGATCGCGGGTGAGGACGAGGTGGACCTCTTCGTCGACGCCCTCGACGACGTGCTGGCCAGCGCCCAGCGCGGCTCCAGCCTGATCTTCGAGTTCGGCAAGACGATGGCCAAGGGCACGCTGCACCGGGCGCGGCTGTGAAGCTCGCCTCCGGAGACCGGGTGCTCGTCACCGGGGCCAGTGGGTTCATCGGCTCGGCGGTGACGCGTCAGCTGGTCGGGCGCGGGCAGGAGGTGATCGCGCTGGTCGAGCCGGGTGCCGACACCGCGAACCTCGAAGGGCTCCCGGTGAAGCAGGTCGTCGGCGACCTGCGAAGCCGTGACAGCGTGCAGAGCGCGATGAACGGCAGCCGGGCCGTGTTCCATGTGGCGGCGTTGTACCGCTTCTGGGCGCGGGATCCCGACACCTTCTACGCCATCAATGTCGACGGCACGCGGAACGTCCTCGGCGCCGCTGAGGAGGCCGGCGTCGAACGGTTGGTGTACACCAGCACCGTCGGCACGCTCGGGCTCGAACACGTCTCGGGCTCCAGCTCGGCCGACGAGCGGTCCTTCCCCGATGTCAGGCATCTCTACGGCTCCTACAAGCGGTCCAAGTACGTGGCCGAGCACGAGGTGCTGCGCGCCATCGCCCAAGGCCTGCCGGCGTCGCTGGTCCTGCCCACGTTCCCGGTCGGGCCAGGGGACCGTGCGCCCACGCCGACCGGCAAGCTCGTCCTCGACTTCCTGAACGGCCGGATGCCGGCCTACGTGGACACTGTGTTGAACGTGGCCCACGTCGACGATCTGGCCGCCGGGCAGCTGCTGGCGCTCGAGAAGGGCCGGACCGGACGGAGCTACATCCTGGGTGGAGAGAACATGACCCTGGAGCAGGTGCTCGCCGAGCTCGCCATCCTCACCGGACTCCCGGCTCCGTACGGCAAAGTGCCCAACTCCCTGGCCCTGGCCGTGGCCGCCGTCTCCGAGCTGGTCGAGGGCCGGCTCCTGCGTCGGCATCCGTCCGTGCCGCTGGAGGCGGCGCGGATGTCGACTTCCCGGATGTCCTTCGACATCAGCCGGGCCCGAGAGGAACTGGGGTACGCGCCCCGGCCTGCAGTCGAGGCACTCGAGGCTTCCGCCCGCTGGTTCGTGGAAACGGGCATGGTCCGCGCCAGCAGGTTGAGCAGGATCCGCTGGTCCTCCGACCACTGACGCTCCGTCGGCGCGGCGGGACGTCCCGCATCGGGCACACTGGTCGCCGTGGCTCCTCAGTTCATCTACACCATGCGCGGGCTTTCGCGCTTCTACCCTCCCGATCGTGAGGTGCTCAAGGGCATCAACCTCTCGTTCTATCCCGGGGCGAAGATCGGCGTCATCGGCTCCAACGGCTCGGGAAAGTCGTCCCTGTTGCGGATCATGGCCGGTGAGGACGATGGATTCTCGGGTGAGGCCCGGCTGACCCCGGGGTTCACGGTCGGGCACCTGGCCCAGGAGCCCAAGCTCGACGAATCCAAGGACGTCGCCGGGAACGTGGCCGACGGTGTGGGCGAGGCCAAGCAGCTCGTCGACCGGTACAACGCGGTGTGCGCCGCCTTCGGCGATGCCGATGCGGACATTGACGCACTGCTGGCGGAGCAGGCCGACCTGCAGGCCAAGATCGATGCCGCCGGAGCCTGGGAGCTGGACCGTACCTTCGAGATCGCCATGGATGCGCTCCGTCTCCCACCCGGTGACGCCGACGTCGGCACGCTCTCGGGCGGCGAACGACGAAGGGTGGCGCTGTGCCGGCTGCTCCTGTCCAAGCCCGACCTGCTCCTCCTGGACGAGCCGACCAACCACCTCGATGCCGAGTCCGTGGCGTGGCTGGAGCGGACGCTGCAGGTCTACCCGGGCACGGTCGTCGCGGTGACCCACGACCGCTACTTCCTCGACAACGTGGCCGGCTGGATCCTCGAGCTCGATCGCGGTGCAGGCATCCCGTGGGAGGGCAATTACTCCTCCTGGCTCGAGCAGAAGCAGGCGCGCCTGGCGGCCGAGGAGAAGGCCGACCGCTCCCGGCAGGCGTCCCTCGAACGCGAGCTCGAATGGATCCGGATGTCACCGCGCGCCCGGCAGAGCAAGGGCAAGGCGCGCATCACCGCCTACAACGAGCTCGTGACCGAGGCCGAGTCCGCCGAGCGGCGGGCCGAGCGGGTCGAGTTGACCATCCCGCCCGGCCCTCGCCTGGGGGACCAGGTCGTCGAGGCGGCCGGCGTCGTGAAGTCGTTCGGCGACAACCTGCTGATGGATGGCCTGTCGTTCAACCTCCCCCCGGGGGGCATCGTCGGCGTGATCGGGCCCAACGGCGCCGGCAAGACGACCCTCTTCAGGATGATCGTCGGCGAGGAAAAGCCCGATGCGGGCAGTGTGACGATCGGTGCCACGGTGCAGCTGGCCTATGTGGACCAGTCCCGCGAGTCACTGGCGCCGGACGCCACGGTCTACGAGGAGGTCACCGGGGGGGTGGATCGGATCGTCGTCGGCGGGCGGGAGTTGCATGGCCGCGCCTACGTGGCGGGCTTTGGTTTCAAGGGGAGTGACCAGCAGAAGAAGGTGGGCCAGCTCTCAGGAGGCGAGCGCAACCGGGTGCTGTTGGCCAAAGTGCTCCGCAGCGGCGGCAACGTCCTCCTCCTCGACGAGCCGACCAACGATCTCGACGTGGACACGCTGCGGGCACTCGAGGATGCACTGTTGACCTTCCCCGGTTGCGCCGTTGTCATCAGTCACGACCGGTGGTTCCTCGACCGCATCGCCACCCACGTGCTCGCCTTCGAGGGGGAGTCCGAAGCCCGGTGGTGGGAGGGGAACTTCAGCGACTACGAGGCGGATCGCCACAAGCGTCTCGGGGTCGACGCCGACCAACCTCACCGCCTGCGCTACAAGCCGCTCGTCCGCGACTGAGCCCGGGCTATCCGACCGAGCTCCCACAGACCGCTGACGTCCTCGTAGGCCGTCGTGCAAGGGGGGCCGTCGGCCACCCACACGCGTGGCGCTGCCTTCCCGGAGGGCACCCGCACAATGCATGACGATCGTGTCCCGAATGCCTCGAGGTGCACGCAGTTGGCCGCGTTCGGCCGCTCCTCGCCCTCGGGGTTCCGGTGGTCCGCCAGGACGCGGCGAACAGCATCGGCCACCTCGTCACCGTCGGGCGCGACATCGAGACCCGCCCGCACCAGGTCGACTTTGGGCGAGTCCTCGCCGAGCGCGCGGTTCTCGAGCACATGGATCCCCGGAGGCAGGGCGATCGCCGTGCCCTCGCCCGAGCCCGTGAAGTCGACGAAGAACAGCGAGGTGCGGTCCCCGACGAGGAGCCACGAGCCGTTGTAGTCAGCCGGGCGGAAAGCCGACAGGAGCGCGGCGACGGCATCGGAGGCGGTGGCGTGCCGGGCGAGCTCCAGAGGCAGTTCGCCCCGTGATCGCTTGGAGGGATCCTTCGCCTCACCCAGTGGCTGATTGGTCAGCCCGGCACAGACGCCGTGCTCGTTGACGGCCAGCCACGTGCCGCCGGAGAGTTCGTCCCGGCCGCCGATCACTCGGGGTGGTCCCTCCTCCAGAACCGTGACGGCGGTCGACGGTCGCTCCAGGACCTCGTCGCGATTGGCCCCGACAATGAGCGGCTCGCCGGCCACGACCTGCGACGCCACGACCAGGAGGCACACGCCGGCCACCCTACCGAGCGCTGGCGTGGTGACGGCTGGCACCGGTTCGACGGCGGACCCCACGTGGCCGGCGAGGGGCTACCGTGCCGGGCATGCCAATGCGCAGTGTTTCCGGCGCGTCGGGGTCACCGTGGCCCTTCGGGTTGACCACGTGCTCGTCCAAGCCACCGGCCGGCCTCTCCTTCCTCCCTGCCCGGGCCACCGACGTGACCGCGCAGGGAGGCGACCGCATCCCCTGACGAGAAGTGGTCGATCGCTGGCAGGAGAGTGGCGTCCCGCGTGGAGCGGACTACGACCGGCGCTTCGAGGACCTGGCCGCCACCGGCATGGACATGCACGGTGAGGCGGCCCTGGTCGCCTCCTACGCGCCCGGATCCGTGCTCGATGCGGGGTGTGGCACCGGCCGGGTGGCGATCGAGCTCAGCCGGCGCGGCCACACCGTCGTCGGCGTCGATGTCGACGAGGCGATGCTCGAGTCGGCCCGCGCCAAGGCGCCCGATCTGGCGTGGGTGCGTGGTGACCTGGCGGACCCAGGGCTTGACTTCGGGCAGACCTTCGACGTCGTGCTCATGGCCGGCAACGTGTTGATCTTCGTCCCCCCCGGTTCCGAGGGTCAGGTCATCGCCAACTCGGTGCGCTGGCTCCGCCCGGGAGGACGCCTCGTGACGGGCTATTCCTTGGGGTCGGACGGCTTTGGTCCCCGCCAGCACGACGTGCTGGCCGCGCGGTCGGGTCTCGTGCTCCAGGACCGCTGGTCGACGTGGGACAAGGACCCCTTCTCGCCGGGTGACCGCTACGCCGTGGCCGTGCACCGGCGGGAGATCTGAGCCTGCTGACGGCTCCCCACGCAACGGAGGAGCAACTCTGCGGCCCTCTGGTGCACTGAACGTGCAACACAACCCTATTTCGTTAGGCTTCCGAGATGGGAACTGAGGACCTCGATCCGATCGATCATCACATCATCGAATTGCTCTCGCAGAACGCCCGCAGGACGATGGCCGACATCGGAGAGCAGGTTTCGCTGTCCGCCTCCGCCGTGACGAGGCGTATCGAGCGGCTGGAGCGCACCGGGGTGATCGCCGGCTACACCGTCGTCGTCGACCACCGCAAGGCTGGGCGCCCGATTCAGGCCTTCACCGAGGTGCGGTTTGCCGGGACCGCTGACCTGCAGGAGATCAAGGAGACGGCGATGCAGCTCTCCGAGGTGCAGGCGGTGTTCACCACGGCCGGTGATCCCGACGCGCTCGTCTGGCTCCAGGTGCCGGACGTTGAGCGTCTCGGGCAGGTGATTGAGCAGCTACGCCGACGCGGTCGCGTCACCGGTACCAAGACCCTGATCGTGCTCGATACGTGGTCGCGCCATCGCGCCCTCGAGGCGAACGGCCTCCCGGCCCGCAGGTAGTGCCGAGGCCGGCGGGACCGATCACGGCGGCGCTCGCCGCCGCCGCGCTGCTGTTCCTCGCGGCCGGATGCAGTCAGACCCCGGGGAAGTCCTCGAGCGCTCCCACGACCACCACCCGCGCCACCACGACCACGACCGTAGGGCCGGCCGGCACGTGGTCCAGAGCGATCCGCGTCGCCGCCGACACCAACCTCTCCGTCGTGTCGTGTCCGGCGCCCTCCTCGTGCGTCATGGGCTCGACCACCGGGCAGACCTATCGCCTGTTCTTGGACAAGGTGGGCGCGCTGGGATCGCCCGTGCCCTCCCCGTCACCCCAGGGCGTGGCCTACGTGTCGTGCGCCGGCGCTGGCTTCTGCGCGGCCGCACCGAACATGAACCAGGTGGCGTTCCTCAGCGGGTCGGCGTGGCAGGCCCCCGCCACCATCCCGGCCGCGCAGGGCATCACGGCGATCGACTGCACCGGGCCCACGTTCTGCGTGACGATCGACGGCGAGGGGAATTCGTTCGCCTACGACGGCAGTGGCTGGTCCGGCAATTTGGGGGCCTGGGGGGCCGCCAACCAGATCTCGTGCGTGTCCCCGTCCTTCTGTGTCGCCGCCGAGGGCGGGCCCTCGGTGTTCAACGGCCAGACCTGGACCCAGCCGGGCGACATCGACAGCCAGGGCCAGCTCAATTCGGTGTCCTGCGCCTCGACCACGTTCTGCGTCATGGTCGACAGCAACGGTGCGGTCCTGACCTGGAACGGGACCACCTTCTCGCCCCCCGCGTCGATCGCCACCGAGCCGCCGCTGACCGGCACCAACGCCTCGGGCCTGACCGCTGTCTCGTGTCCCACCGCGGCGTTCTGCCGCGCCGTCGACTCCATCGGGCGGGTCTTCGCCTGGAACGGTGCGACGTGGAGCGCCGGCACGTTGATCGACGACGGCCACGCCCTGACGAGCATCTCGTGCCCGACGGTGTCCTACTGCGTGGCCGTGGACCGCGCCGGCAACGCGTTCGTGTCCACCTGACGGACGAGCCGAAGATGCGCTACCAGGGGGCCAGTACGGGCGGCTCGCCGCGCCCGATGACCCAGGCCAGCAGCTCGGCGGGGTCACTCCGCTCCGCCAAACGCGGCAGCTCCCGTGGCAGCCATACATCGACCAAGGCGGGCGGGAGGGGCACCGGCGCCAGTCCGAGATCGCCGTGATGCACGACGACCTCGCGCCAGCGCGACAGCGCCGCGTCGCGCGAGCTCTCCACCACCCCCCGGGATGTCCGCGACAGGGCGTCCCAGGCGGCAGGGGAGAGGTCGGCCATGGCCTCTTCGACGGCGCTCGCGCTCAGGCGCACGTCATCGACCAGCTCGACCGCCGGCCGACCGGCGCCGGCGTCAATGTCTCCGGCGCGCTGCTCCAGGCCGCCGGGGTACTGGTCCCGTAGCTCGCCCAGCGCCGCGCCTTCCAACCGCCACACCACGCTGTCGGCGTTGCGGGCGATGTGCGTCAGCACGTGGCCGACCGTCCATCCGGGGAGCCGGCTCGGCCGGCGGACCACGTCGTCACGCAGGTCGGCGATGTCAGCCAGGAGCGTTGCGTGGGCGGCCACGCACCCTTCGATCAGAAGCGCCGGCGCTGTCGTCTCCGCGGTCGTCATGCAGGCGGGATGGTGGACTGCCCGTCGAGCATGTCGGCCATGACGGCACGGATGAATTCGTCAGCCTCGTCGGTCATGCCGCCGGCCACGCCGCCGTAGATGGCGCCCGAGCGGGGCGCCTCGTCGGCGTGCTCCTTGGCGTAGGCCACGGCGTCGGCCAGGTCAGCCGCGAACTCGGGTACCACCTGGGGCTGGGTCTGGGGCCTCGTCACCGCCATGTGCAGCGCGTTGGGGTACTGCTGCCCGTTGAAGCGCCAGCCCCTCGTCCGCATGAAGTCGTTCACGTGGTAGATGTCGAACTCGTCGGAGGTGAAGGAGAAGAGGAAGGTCGGCCGGCCGACCAGGCGCAGCTCGGGGTGCGACAGCACCGCCTCCTGCATGGCGGCCGACGTCTCGAAGATCTCCCGGGCGTAGCCGAGGTAGCCGGCGTGGCCGTACTGCACCATGGCGGCCCAGGTCGCCGCGATCAACCCACCCGAACGGGAGCCCTCCATGCCGGGCGAGGTGTATTTCCCGCCGCTCCAGTCCGTCAGGTAGAAGTACTGCGCGTTGCGCAGGGCCTTGGAGCGGAAGCTGAGGACCGAGGAGCCCTTGAAGGCGTAGCCGTACTTGTGGGTGTCGGCCGACATGGAGGTCACGCCCGGCACCGAGTAGTCGAAGGCCGGAATGTCGTAGCCGAGCTCGCGGCCGAAGGGCAGGATGAACCCACCCAGGCAGGAGTCGACGTGGAGCCCCACACCGCGCTCGAGGGCCAGGTCGGACAGTTCGCTGATCGGGTCGACCGTGCCGTAGCCGTAGTTGCAGGCGGATCCGATGAGGGCGACGGTCTGGTCGTCCACGTGGTCACGCACCCAGTCCACGTCGACCTGGGTCGTCACCGGGTCGATCGGTGCCCGTCGCAGCTCGACGCCGAAGAGATGACAGGCCTTGTCGAAGGCGGGGTGGGCCGTCTCGGGCTTGATCACGTTCGGCCGCGTCACGCCGCGGGTCTGGGCGGCGTGCTCGCGGTAGGCCAGGATCGCGTGCAAAATGCTTCCCGTCCCGCCCGTGGTCACCAGCCCGCACGGGTCGTCACCGGAGGCCAGCGCCGCGTCGCCCGAGTGCAGGCCGAGCGTCATGGCGATGATCTCCGCCTCGAACTTCGTCGCACTGGGGCACATGTCCCGTTGCAGGACGTTGACGTGGGCAAACAGGCCGAAGGCCTCGTTCATGAAGTGGTAGTGGTCGTGGTCGCCGCAGTACATCGTGCCCGAGCACTTGCCGGTTTCCCAGAAGGCGTCCTCCTCCGTGGCCATGGTGCGTAGCTCGGCGAGCACCTCGTCCCGGCTCATGCCCTGGTCCGGGAGCACGCGGTTGATCGCGAAGCGGTCGGCGTAGGGATAGTCGCTCATCGGGTGTTGCCTCCTTGGGGTGACGGGGATGGGAGCCGGCGCTGGGATCCTCGGACGTCGCACCCGAGACTATTCAATTGAGTCAATCTGGCGAACCCGCCGGTGGACGATGATGTCGCCATGCGCCGACCCCGGGCCTTCGAGTCGCTGCACGGCTACCAGCGCGCCTGGGTCAGCGCGGACCTCGTGGGGGGGCTCATGCTCCTGGTCATCGCCGTTCCTGAGCAACTGGCCACGTCCCGATTGGCGGGCATGCCGCCCATCACGGGCCTCTACGCCTTCGTGGCGGGCACTGTCGTCTTCGCGCTCCTCGGCTCCAACCCCCAGATGTCGGTCGGGGCCGATTCGACCATCGCGCCCCTCTTCGCCACGGGAGTGTCCGCTCTCGCGTTGACGGGTTCCCCTCACTACGTCGAATTGGTGGCGATCCTGGCCGTCATGGTGGGGCTCATGGTGATGCTGGTGAGCATCCTGCGGCTCGGCTGGATCGCCGACTTCCTGTCCACGCCCATCGTGACCGGCTTCCTGTCCGGTGTGGCCGTCATCATCGTCATCCACCAACTGCCCGACTTCCTCGGGCTGCCTCCGGTCACAGGCTCGAACGCCCACCGCGTCGCGTCCGTCTTCACCCACCTCGGTGAGGTGAACGGGTGGACGCTGGCCATTGGCGCCGGCGTGCTGGTCGTGCTGTTCGTGTGCGCCCGCCTCAGTCGCCGCATTCCCGGTGGCCTGATCGGCCTGATCGGCTCCACGGCGCTGGTGGCTGCGCTGGGGCTGGAGGCGCACGGCGTCGCCGTGCTCGGCACCATCGAGAGCGGGGCGCCGCACATCGGGCTGACCGGGCTGTCCTGGTCCACGCTCGCAGGTTTGGCGCCCCTCGCCGCCGTGGTGGCGCTGGTCGTCGTGACCCAGACCGCGGCGACCACCCGCGGCTTCGCCGACCAGGGTGGCTACGACGTCGACGCCGGGCGTGACTTCCTGGGCGTCGGTGCGGGCAGCGTGCTCGCCGGCCTGGTGGGCGCGTTCCCCGTCGACGCCAGCCCGCCCCGGACCGGGGCCGTCGTCGCCGCGGGCGGCCGCACCCAGGCCGGCGCGCTCGGAGCGGCGCTGGTCGTCCTCTTGCTCATCCCCGTGGCGAATGTCCTCAAGGACGTGCCGCTGACGACGCTGGCGGCCATCCTCATCTACGTGGCGCTCCGGCTTTTCAAGCCGGGCGACCTGCGCGCCATCGCCCGCTTCGACCTCTTCGAGTTCGGGCTGACCACGGTGACGCTGCTTACCGTTGTCCTCGTCGGGGTGGAACAGGGGATTGGCGTCGCCGTCGGCCTGGCCATCCTGGACCGCATCCGGCTGAGCGCCCGCCCCCAGCTCCACGAGCTCGGGCGTATCCCGGGCACTACCAGTTGGGCGCCCCTCACCGCGGCGTCTCCGGCGGCCGAGCTCCCCGGTGCCCTCGTCCTCCTGTTCGCCACACCGCTCTGGTACGCCAACGCGGTGCACTTCCGCGACGAGGTGGTCGAGGCCCTCGCCCGTGCTCCGGGCACGCGGCTCCTCGTCCTCGACGCGCTCGGGATGTCCGACGTGGACTTCACCGGGGCGCGGCAACTGGGCCATGTGCTGGGTGCCTGTGAGCGCGCCCACGTGGCCTTCGGCGTGGCACGGGCGGGCGGGCACCTGTACGACATCCTGCAGCGCAGCGGCCTCGCAGAGCGGATCGGCGAGAGCCACTTCTACCCCAGCGTCGATGAGGCGGTCACCGCCTTGGCGGGCGAGACGGAGTCGCCCCCCTCAGACGTGAGGGACGACGGAGAGCCCTAGGAAGGTGGGCCCACGTCCAGTTCGGCCCGGACCGGACGGTGGTCCGAGCCCGAATGCGGCAAGACCACGCCGGCCAGCGGGCGCAGGGCACCCCGGACTAGAATGTGGTCGATCTGGCTGTGCGGGCGCCAGGCGGGCCAGGTCGGGCCGATGACGGTCCTCCGCCAGCCGGGCATGAACCGCTTGACGAGCGGACCCCAGGTGTTCATGTCACCGGCCAGCACGGCGTCAGGACGGACCTCGGTCCGCAGTTGCCGGCGCAATTCGGCCCAGTTGCGGTGCGACCCCAGGTGCAGGTGGGACATGTGGGTGCCCGCCACCGAGATCGGCCGGCCATCGACAGTGAGGTCGACGACCAACGCGGCGCGCCTGACCCGGTCCCTGCGCAGGGTGCGCATGAGCAGCAGGCGCGTCGCCTCAATCGGGAGCTCGGGCCGCACCAGTACGGCGATGCCCCAGGTTCCCTGCTCGGCCTCCCGCCAGCGCGCCAGGGCCTGCACGTGCGCCGGCTGGGGGCGCACGCCGTCCATGTACAGCGCCTGGTTCTCGGCCCTCCAGATCGGCCGGGCCAACCAGGTCTGGGTCGCCGCCGGCTGCGGCCGGATGCGCCGCCCCTCGCCGAGCGTGTGCGCCGCTACCTGGTAGCCGAGAAGCCGGGCCGCCTCCGCCGACTGACCGCCGCTCCCGTCGCCCGCCACCGTCCACGCCTCCTCGAGCACGATGACGTCGGCGTCCAGCGCGGCGATGGCGGCGAGATAGTCGTAGGGCCGGCCCCACCCGTCCATCCCACAGTGCATGTTGTAGTTGGCGATGCTCAGCACGGTCCGACCAGACGATAGGCGAGCCAGATCGCGGTTGGTACCATCGTCGCGGTGGCGGCGGGGGATGCGTATCTGACCCGCCGGCTGCGCCCCTTCACCACCACGATCTTCGCCACCATGTCGGAGTTGGCGGTGGCGACCGGCTCGGTCAATCTCGGGCAGGGGTTCCCCGACACCGACGGGCCCGAGGAGCTGCGCGAGGTGGCGGTGACCGCCATCCGGGAAGGGCGCAACCAGTACCCCCCGGGCAACGGCATCCCCGAGCTGCGTCAGGCCGTGGCGGACCACCAGCGGGACTGGTACGGCCTGGAGCGCAACCCCGAGACCGACGTGCTCGTGACCGTCGGGGCGACCGAAGCCATCGCCGCCACCATGCTGGCGTTGTGCGAGCCGGGCGACGAGGTCGTCATGTTCGAGCCGACCTATGACTCCTACGCCGCCAGCGCGGCCATGGCCGGCGGCGTGCCACGGCTGGTGCGCCTGCACCCGCCCGACTGGCACTTCGACCCCGACGAGCTGGCGGCCGCCGTCGGGCCCCGCACCAAGATGGTGCTGCTCACTCGCCGCACAACCCCACCGGCAAGGTGTTCTCGCCGGACGAGCTGGCGCAGGTCGCCGCCCTGTGTACCGCCCACGACATCCTGGCGGTGACCGACGAGGTCTACGAGCACCTGATCTTCGACGGATCGCACGTCCCGTTGGCCACCCTGCCCGGCATGGGCGACCGCACCCTCACCATCTCGTCGGGTGGCAAGACGTTCTCCTTCACCGGGTGGAAAGTGGGATGGGTGACCGGCGCCGCGCCGCTGGTGGGCGCGGTACGGGCCGCCAAGCAATTCCTGACCTACACCAGCCCGGCCCCGTTCCAGCTGGCCATCGCCCGCGGTCTCGGGTTCCCGCCCCCCGCCATGGGGCACCTCGCCGCCGAGCTCGAGGCGCGGCGGGACCAGCTCTGTGACGGCCTGGCCGCTCTCGGCTACGAGGTCTTCCGTCCCGCCGCCACCTACTTCGCCACCACCGACATCGCGCCGGTGGCCCGTGGCCTGAGTGCCCAGGAGTTCTGCCTGGCCCTCCCCGGGCGCTGCGGGGTGGTGGCCATCCCGAGCTCGGTCTTCTATGACCCGGCCGACCCCGAAGCCGGTCGGACCCTGGTGCGCTGGGCCTTCTGCAAGCGCGCCGACGTGCTGCAGGATGCGCTGGCCCGCTTAGCATCGTGGGGACCATGACGATCCCGATCACGTGGGTCGACGCCTTCAGCGACGTCGCCTTTGGCGGCAATCCGGCCGCCGTCTGCCTGCTGCGCCAGCCGCTCGATGACGGCCGCATGCAGTCCATCGCCTTCGAGCTCGGCATCGCGGAGACGGCGTACCTCACCCCCTCGGACGACCCGACCACCTTCGGCCTGCGCTGGTTCTCGCCCGCCGTCGAGATCGACCTTTGCGGCCACGCCACGTTGGCCTCGGCGCATGCGCTGCGCGAGGCGGGCATCGTCGACGGCACCGCCCCGTTGACCTTTCACACCCGCAGCGGCCCGCTGCGCGCCGCCTTCGCCGGCGACACCATCGAGCTCGATTTCCCGGCTGAACCGGTCGTGCCCGCCCCCCTGCCCGACTCCTTGCAGGAGCAGTGGCCGGGCGCCGTGGTGGCGAGCGGGCGTACCGGCTTCTTCACCTTCGTGGTGCTCGCATCGGCCGAGGCCGTACGCGCCTACCAGCCCGACCTGGCTGCCATCGCCGCCGCCGGGGCCAAGGCCCTGCTCCTGACCGCGGCCGCCGCACCGGGTTCGGGGGCCGACTACGTCTTGCGTGTCTTCGGCCCCAACGTGGGCATCGACGAGGACCCGGGCACGGGAGCGGCCCAGTGCTGCGCCGGCCCCTATTGGGCGTCCGAGCTGGGACGCGACAGCCTTGTCGCCCATCAGCTCTCACGGCGCGGCGCCACGCTGTACGTACGACCCGACGACGAGAGGGTCCGCATCGCGGGGCACGCCACCACGGTGCTCAGCGGTGAGCTGTGCTAGGGATGCGGACGATGGGGAGTCCGGCGCTGGGTGCCACGACGGAGGACCTGCGCACGTTGGTAGAGGGCCACGAGCCGTCGTCATCGCGCGAAGTGGCGGCCCGGGAGCGCTTCCTGTCCGAGTTCGACCGACTGCGCGCGCCGTGTGACGAGCACGCCGGCCCGACCCACGTGACGGCGTCGGGCATCGTCGTCGGGCGGCGCGGCACCGTTCTGCACCGCCACAAGCGGCTCGGCATCTGGATGCAGCCCGGCGGCCACATCGATCCCGGCGAGGCCCCCGAAGACGCCGCAGTGCGCGAGGCGACCGAAGAGCTCGGTCTCGCGGTGGCGCATCCGTCGACGGGACCGCTGCTGCTCCATCTCGACGTCCACCAGGCGGCCCACGCGCACACGCATCTCGACCTGCGCTACCTGTTGCTGGGCGCGGAGGAAGTCCCGCACCCCCCGCCGGACGAGAGTCCCGATGCCCGCTGGTGCAGTTGGGAGGAGGCCCAGCAGATGGCCGATCCCGCGTTGATCGACGCCCTCCCCCTGGCCCGGGCGGCCTACGAGGCCATGGCGTGACCGACTCCCTCGAACACCTGCTGGCCGTGCAGGACCTCGACACCTCCATCACGCAGCTCCAGCACCGCCGCGCTGCGCTGGTCGAGTCGTCGGGGCTCGCCGCCGTGGAAGCGCAGCTGGCCTCGCTCGAGGCCGCGCGGGCTGAGGCCGCGGCGCGGCGCGGCGTGCTGAGCGCCACCCAGAAGGAGCTGGAGGAGCAGATTTCGGGCATCAGCGATCGTCGCAGCGTCATCGAGAAGCGGATGTATGCCGCCACCAGCTCCTCAGGTCGCGATCTGCAGGCGATGAACGAAGAGGTACGGCACCTCACCGATCGCCGGGCCGAGCTCGAGGAGCTGGAGTTGGTGGCCATGCTCGAGCAGGACCCCATTGACGCCGAGCTGGTCGGCCTGCGCGAGCGAGCAGCGCCGCTCGAAGCGAAGGCCGAAGAGCTGCGCCGTCATGTGGCCGAGGGTCGGGTGGAGATCGACGCCGCGCTGGGCGAGGCGGTCGGGTCCCGGGCGGCCGAGGCGGCACTCCTGCCGACTGCGCTCTCTGACCGTTACGAGACCCTGCGGGCTCGCCTCAAAGGCACGGGTGCAGCGCGCCTGGTGGGCAGCCACTGCGATGGTTGCCATCTCGAGCTGTCCTCGGCGGAGGTCGAGAAGATCCGCGCCCTCCCACCCGGCGAGGTGGCCACCTGCGAGCAGTGCGGCCGCATCCTCGTCCCCGCTTGAGCGGGTCGGCTCCCGCGTGCTGATCCTGGTGCGGCACGGCGAGTCGGTGGCCAACGCGCAGGGCCTCCTACTCGGCCGGACGGACGCTGAGCTCACGGGCACGGGTCGGGCCCAGGCGGAGGGTGCGCGCGCCCTGGTGTACGGGCCGGTGGCCGAAGTGCGTTCGAGCCCACTGCGTCGTGCGCTGGACACGGCCGAGTTGCTCGCCTTGGGCCCGTCCATTGCCGTCGACGAGCGGTGGATCGAGGTCGACTACGGCGAGTTCGAGTGCCAGCCGCTCGGCGGCATCCCAGCCGAAGTGTGGCAGCGCTGGCAGCGCGACCGCGACTTTCGCCCGGAGGGCGGCGAGACCCTGGCGGAGGTGGACCGGCGCATCGCCGGTGCCTGCGCGGAGTTGTTCGCGACGGACGGCGCCGGTGCCCGGAGATCCGACGGCGACGTGGTGGTGGTGAGTCACGTGAGCCCGATCAAGGCCGCGGTGGCCTGGGCGCTCGGGACGGTCGACCTCTACTGGCGTCTGCACCTGCGCACGGCGTCGGTGACCCGGATCGGGTGGAACCGCGACGCACCGATCCTCCACGGCTTCAACGAGGTCGCTTTGGCGCCTCGCCCCGGCGGCGCGCCACAATCAGCCGGTGCCTGATCGCCCTCCCACGCTCGCCGCGCTCCGCCCGCCTCCGGGCTCGGTGGAGGAACCTGTGCACCGGCGGACCATCACCATGGAGGTGTTCCAACGCGACGACTACTTCGCCGTGGTGGGGACCCTGCATGACGAGCGCCCCTGGGCCGGTGGCGACTACTCGCCACGCCATCTCCATTTCATGGACCTGGGCCTGGTCGTCCGTCGCTCCGATATGACGATCGTCGACGCCGCGGCCGACATGCAGACCTATCCCCACGCGGAGTGCACGGATATCGAGCCGAGCTTCCGCGATCTGATCGGGTTGTCGGTCGCGCGGGGCTATTCCAGCGCGGTCCAGGAGCGTTTCGGCCGCCAGCGCGGTTGCAGCCACCTGGAGTTCCTCGCCCGGGCCATCGGGCCGGTCGTCGTCCAGGGCGTCACCTCGGCGGCCGCCTGGCAGGTGGAGAAGGGGGACGGCGAACACCCGATGCGTGAAGGCGGCTTCAGCTTCTTGACCAACACCTGCCACGTCTGGACCGAGGACGGAGCGGGCGCGCAGAAGATCAGCCTCGGATGGCGGCCGGGCCTACTCGGCTACCCGGCACCCCGCGTCGCCGAGGTCCCCCGGCACACGGGCGAGGAGTCCGAGGACTGACTAGGACGTCGTCGGCGTCGTGCCGATGGCCGCCGGTCGCCCGCCATTGTCGGCGCCGGCGCACAGCGTCTCGAGCAGGAGGGACATCACCCGCCGAGCTGCCTGCACCGGGACGCCCGATGTCGTGCGCAACCGCTCCCAGGCCTCCCAGGACGTGCCGGTGTCCATGGCGCCGAGATACTCCGCCCGTGTGGTGGTCGCCAGTCCCGCCAGCTCGGGGGCGAAGGTGGCCCGCAGATCCTCGAGGAACAGGTTGTCGGCGGCGGCCACCGCCTGCCGGACGCCGGGCGACTTCGGTACCCGGCACAGCAGGGCCCGCCGGACGGCGGAGGACTCCTCGAACAGGACGGCGCGGTGCGCCACGGTCCGTTCGATCCGGGTCGACAGCGCGAGCCCGGGGGACACCTGGGGCATGTCCGACCACTGGCGCCGGAGCTGCAAGGTGGCGACGAGCTGGTACAGGTCGTCCATGTCGACGAAGTGGTGGAACACCAGGCGTAGCGAGACGCCGGCCCGCCTGGCCACGGCCTTCGCGGTCGGGTCCGGGTCGCCGGCGCGCAGCAGGTCCATGAAGGCCTCGGCGACGTTGCGCCTGGTCCGCTGTCCCCGGGCGACGCGTCCGTCTCGAGCCGGCTCCTCGGGCGCGACGAGCGCCGCCAGGTCGAGCGGCACCTGTCTCTGATCGGCGTCGTCGGGCACCGCGAGGTCGCGACCGCCTCCCGAATCGCCCGATCCGTCAGCTGCTGCCGAGGGGGTTGCCGTCACTGGAATCACCTTCCTGTCTCTGAGAGGAATCCAGCAACCGCTCGATACTTGCGCCCACGCCGAGAGACGCTCCGATCCACCGCGGCAGGGGGACACAAGGGGGCGCGACCCTGGGGAGTAGGTTCGGACCGGGTGCGGGAGGTCGGTCTGGGGGGTGATCCCCCGGTGGCCGAGATCGGGGGGAGGTCCGGGTGGCACGAGGGACAATTGGCGCGCGGGGGGCGGTGATCGCGGCCGGCCTCTTGACCGGAGCGGTACTTGCGTCGTGCTCATCGCCGAGTTCGTCCTCCGCTGTCCTGCTCGTCGGCACATATCACGGGAAGGCCGGCCAGTACGGTTCCATCCAGGCCGCGGTCAACGCAGCGCAGCCCGGTGACTGGATCCTTGTCGCACCAGGCGACTACCACGAGACGGACGACGCCCACGTCACTTCGGCCAGCCAATTGGCGACAGGCGACCATGGGGGCGTCGTCGTGCACACGTCGAATCTGCACATCCGCGGGATGAACCGTGACACGGTCATCGTGGACGGGACCGAGGCCGGCGCGCCCACTGCGTGCAGTTCCGCTGCGCAGTACCAGAACCTCGGGCCTGTCGTCGATGGCAAGCACCAGGGTCGCAATGGGATCGTCGTCTGGAAGGCGAACGGCGTGAGCATCGAGAACCTCACGGCGTGCAACTTCCTCGGTGGCGCAGGCGACTCGGGGAATCAGATCTGGTGGAATGGCGGTGACGGGTCGGGCAAGATCGGCCTCTCGGGCTACACCGGGTCCTACCTCACCGGGACGACCACCTACTTCAGCACCGAGGGCACAGCAGCGGAGTACGGCATCTTCTCGTCGAACGCCCAGGGGCCGGCCAGCTGGAACCAGCTCTACGGCTCCAACATGAACGATTCGGGGATGTACGTCGGGGCCTGCCATCAGGTATGCGACGTCACCATCGACCACGCCTGGATGGAGAACAACGCACTCGGCTACTCGGGCACCAACTCAGGCGGCGCGATCGTCATCGAGAACTCGCAGTTCGACGAGAACGAGGACGGGGTCGACACCGACACGCAGATCGCCGGCGACCCTCCGCCACCGCAGAACGGTGCATGTCCCGACGGCGCGACCAGCCAGGTGACACACACCCATTCATGCTGGCTGTTCATCCATAACAACGTGCACGACAACAACAACGGTGATGTTCCAGAAGCCGGTGACGCCGCCGCCGGGCCGATTGGCACGGGTATGACGCTTTCGGGTGGCCGGAACGACACGGTCATGGACAACACGTTCTCGAACAACGGCGCTTGGGGGATTTTGTTCGTGCCCTACCCCGACAGCGGGACACCCTCGCTCAACCAGAAGTGTGCCAACTTCGGTGGGTTCCAGATCAGCGGTCTCGGGTGTGTCTTCGAGCCTGAAGGAGACGCGCTGCACGGCAACACGTTCGTCAACGACGGCTACTTCGGGAACCCGTCCAACGCCGACTTCGGGCAGATCTTGCTGCATGCGGGCCTGCCCTCGAATTGCTATGCCGACAACGCCGCGCCTCAGGGCAGCGCGCCACCGAATCTGGAACAGCTCCAGCCAACCTGTGGCGTGACGACGACGACGACGAACAGCGACGGCACTCTGGTGGCCCAGGTGGAATGCGACTCGCGACTGGCCGCCTGCCCCGCCGGCGCAACGTACCCGCTGCAGACCGGCGTGCACCTCGCGCCGCTGCCCGCTGGGCTGCCGACCATGGCCGACCCGTGCGCAGGCGTCCCTTCGAACCCCTGGTGCCCGTCGGGCGGTTCGACCGGTTCCTCGCTCCGGGCCCCGGCGGGGTCAGGCCAGGCCACGACTGCGGCGGCCGTCGTCCCGGGCTATCGCCGCGGGCGGGTGTGACTGCTCAGGGTTGAGCTGGGACGACGCGGCCGGCCTCGAGCGTCACCACCATGTCGCAGCGCCCGGCCTCGGCGGCCCGGTGGGTGATCACCAAAATGCTCCGTTCCCGGGCGGCGGCGAAGACACCGTCCATGAGCTCGTCGGCCAGGGTGGGGTCGAGCCCACTGGTGGGCTCGTCGAGCACCAGGACGGGACCGGGTGCCAGGAGGGCGCGGGCCACCGCGAGGCGCCTGCGCTCGCCGCCGGACAGGGCGACGCCGTCCTCGCCGACCGGCGTGTCGAGCCCCTGGGGCAGACCTTCCACCCACGCCTGGAGACGGGTCACCCGCAGGGCGTCGGTCATCTCCGCCTCGGTGGCATCAGGCCGGCCGAGGGTGATGTTGGACCGTACCGTGCCGGCGAACATCTGGGCCCGCTGATCGGCCAACGCGCTGGCTGCCCGGACGTCGGCCTGGCGCAAACGTTCCACGTCCGTCCCGCCGAGCGACAGCGCGCCCTCCTCGAGCGGCCAGTAACGCAGCAGCGCGGTGACGAGGCTTGACTTGCCGGCACCGCTCGACCCGGTCACGGCGACCCGCCCGCCGGCCGGGAGCCGGAGACTCACCCCGTCGAGGGCGCGGGGCAGGCCAGGGTCGTAGCGGAGCGCAGCATCGGTGAAGGCCACCTCTGGCACCCCCGCGGGGAGGAGAGACGGGGCCGCCGCGTCGCGCACCGGGACCTGCACGTCCTCCAGAACGAAGAGGCGTTGGGCCGCGGCCCGCACCTCCAGCGAGCGGGCCACGGCCAACGGCACAGCCGGGACGGTCTCGAAGGTCGCCAACGCGGCAAGCGGGAGCACGGCCACCATGACCTGGCCGAGATGATGGGCATGGACGGCGGCCACGCCGGCCGCCAGCACGGCCGTCACCGCGACGGCCACGCACGCCTGCATGAGCAGTGTCACCGCGGTGCCGAGGCGGGCATGGCGGCCCTCCAGCGCGTCGGAGCGCTGTCCGAGCTCCTCGACGGTGTTCAAGAGGCGAGGGGCGGCGCCAAACGCGAGGAGCTCTGGTGCCCCGGCCAGCGCGTCGACGACCTGGGCGGAGAGGGAGCCGGCGAGCGCCGCCACCTCCTCGTCGCCGCCGCGACGCCACGTGAGCAGGGCGGGCACGGTCAGCGCGACCAGAAGCGGGAGCCCGAGGGCCAGGGCGGCCCACGGAAGGATGAGGCCGACGGCCACGGTCCCGATGGCGGCCGCCCCCGAGGCGATTGCCACCGGCAACAGCGTGCGGAGGTAGAGGTCTTGCAGCGCATCGACGTCGTCGATGGCGCGGGCCAGGAGGTCGCCGCTGCGCCACCCGGCCAGCGCGGCCGGCACCCGGGGAGAGAGGCAGTCGTAGAGCCACAGCCGCCAACGCGTCAACGCGCGCAACGCCGCGTCATGCCCGACGAGCCGTTCGGCATAGCGCAACGGCCCCCGGAGGAAGGCCAGCACCTCGACCGCAGCCAGGATGCCGACAAGGGCGGACAGGCCGGGCCGCAGCGCGGCGCGTCCGACCACGTAGCCGGACCCGGCCAGCAAGCCGATGGTCGCGGCGGCGGCAGCCAGGCCGAGCAGCCCGGCCAGCGCCAGGCGCCCGTACGGCGTGCCCGGCTCGGCCAGAACGCGCCGGAGTGGTCCACGGGTGCGGCTCATGGCGAGACCACCAGCGGGAGGTGGACCGTCGCCGGCAAGGTCACCACGGTGTCGAAGTGGGGGAGGAGGACGGGCTCGTGCGCCGCCACCACGACGGTACGTCCGGAGAGCCACGGCTCAATGGCCGGCGCCAGGCGTGCCACGGTGGGTGCGTCGAGAGCGGCCGTGGGCTCGTCGAGCAGCAACACGGGCGCGGGGCGGAGGAGGGCGCGGGCCAGGGCCACGCGTTGGCGCTCCCCGGAACTGAGGGTGAGGCCGTCGTGGCCGACCGCCGTCAGGAGCCCGGCGGGCAGGTTGGCCAGGAGGTCGGCGAGGCCGACGGCTTCGAGCACCCGGTGCAGCTCCTCCTCGGGCGCGTCGGGAGCGCCCAACCGGAGGTTCTCAGCCAACGTCGCGTTGAAGAGGTGGGGTCGTTGGGGCAGCCACGAGAAGTGGCCGCGCCACGCGGCCACGGACTCCGCGCCGGCCGGCTTCCCGTCGAAGGTCATGGTGCCCTCGGTGGGCTCGACGAAGCACAGCAACGCCGCGAGCACCGTCGACTTGCCCGAACCAGACGGCCCCGTCAGTGCCACACGCCTCCCGCGTGGGGCCTGCAGGGACACGCCCACGAGTGCGGCGCGCTCGCGGTGCTCGTAGCCCACGCTGAGACCGTCGATCGTCAAGCCGGCGCCGGCGCCAGCGTCCGCCTCGGCGCCGCCATCGCCACCGACGACGGCGGTGTTCGCCGAGGTCGGCAGGGGCGTCGCGAGCACCTCGACCACCCGCGCCGCCGCCGCTTGCCCTTCGGTGCTGGCGTGGAACTCGGCCCCGGCGCGGCGCATCGGGATGAAGATCTCGGGCGCCACGAGGAGGACCGCCATCGCGGTCTGCAGGTCGAGCTCGCCCCACAGCAGGCGCAGCCCGAGCACCATGGCGACGAATCCGACGCCGAAGCCGGCGATCATGTCCATGGAGAGAGCCGACAGGAAGGCGACACGGAGCGTTCGCATGGTGGAGGTCCGCACGCCTTCGGTGGCCGCCTCGACCTCACGACGCCCCTGCGCCTCCCGGCCGAAGGCGCGCAGCGTGGGGAGCCCTTCGATGAGCTGCAGGACGCGCCCGGCGAGCGAGCCCAGCCGGCGCCACTGACGCTCCGAACGCCTGGTGGCTTCTCGACCGAACGCGATCATCGTCACCGGCACGGCCAGCACCAGGGCGACGACCACCACGAACGACAGCCAGTCCTGGCTGGCGACCCAGGCGAGCAGGATGACCGGGATGACAGCGGCCGCGGCCGCCTGGGGCAGGTACCGCGCGTAATAGGTATGGAGCGAGCGGAGCCCCCTGGTGGCGGTGAGCGACAGCTCGCCCGGGCGTTCCCCGCCCAGCCAGCCCGGCCCGAGCGCCAGGGCGTGTCCCAGCAGCTGGCTCCTGAGCGTGGCCACCACGCGGTCGGCGGCCCGCAGGGCGGAGAGATCGCCGGCACCGTGGAGCGCGGCGCGGAAGAGGATGGCCAGGCCCAGCACGACGAGCGCCGGTGTGACCGCGCCGAGCGATGCATGGTGCAGCAGCGAGCGGTCGACGACGGACGCCAGGGCCACGGCCTGCACGACGATGGCCACCGCGCTCACGACGGCGAGCGCCACCGCCGTCACCGCGACCCGCCGCAGTCCGGGTACCCGGGCGGCGAGGTCGGGGTCGACCAGCCGAGGCCGGCTCCGCGGGGGTTGTGCGCTCACAGGCTGAATGTCGTGTCCTTCACCGAGACCGCTCGCCCGATGAGGCCGTCGCTGACGGCGAGGCGGGCGGTCTCCGCATCTTCGCAGGTGGCGGCGGTGCGGACCCCATCAGGGAGGCCGGCCACGATAGCCGTGCGGACGGGGTCGAACCCCTCGTCGCCGCCGTAGGTCACCGTGAAGGACACCACCGTGGCCGCCGTCTCGGCACGGGGCGGGACCTCGACGACCGGCACGACCTCGGTGGCCACCGTCGTCTCGGCTGCCATGTCGGCCAGGAGCACCGCCCCGAGCCCGGCGGGCGGCGTGGCCGACCAGATGGCGAGCCCGGGCTTGGAGAGCATGCCGGACACGGTGGTCAGCAGGCCGCGGGCCTCCGGCTCCTCGCGCAATCGCCCGCCGAGCACCCGCAGCGACTGCAGCACGAAGTGGTTGAAGGGTCCACCGGCGAAGGCCATGCCGCCGGAGAGGGTGGGCGTGCCGGCGGGATCGAGCCCGAGCTCGCGTTGCTGCACCCGCACGGCGGCGGGGAAGCAGGAGTAGACCTCCGCCAGGGGGAGGTCGCCCAACGGACGATCGACGTGGCGCGCCGCGGCACGGCCGAGCACCCCCATGGCGGGCCACTCCTCCAGACGGCGCCGCGCGGTCAGCGTCACCGCCTCCGACGAGTGCAGCGCCACGTGGGGGAAGAGCCAGCGTTCGGGCGGGACACCGCTCGCACGCGCCCGCTCGGCCGAGCAGATGAGCAGGGCCGAGCCCTGGTTGACGGTCCACTGGCTGGCGTGCCACCGGTTGTAGGGGTAGGCCAGGGGCCGGTTGTGCGGTCCGGGCGTGGCGATGTCCGCCGCGTCGCGTGGCTGGGGGAACGCCGCCTCGGGGTTGTGCACCGCCACCGCGTTGTACCGCGCCCACAACGCGGCGATCTGGTCGCGCTGGCGGTCCGACGGGAGGAATGCAGCGGCGGCGAGGGCGTTCTCAATGAGCGCGTACTGCTGCGCGACCGGCCAGACGATACCGGCGGCGATCTCCACCGGGGCAACGAAGTCGGGCGGGCGCGTGAGTACCTCGTCGGGCGGCTGCCCCCCTTCGTCGTTGTCCACGCCCCCATCGCGGGCCCAGGCCCGATCCTCGGCGCCGACGACGGCGACGGTGTCGAAGCGCCCCGAGGCCACGGCAGCCAGCGCGTGGTTGATGACCTCTTGTTGGGACACGCCGATCTCGCACAGCAGCGTGCGCGCCTCGGGTGACCCGACGCGCCGGGCCACCGCGCGCCCCGGGTCGGTGAGCGACCAGGAGCCCTGGGGCACGGCGATGCACTCGATGCGGCGGAGGAGGCCGGGCGCACCGGCATCGGCTGCGGCCGCGCCCACCGCGGCGGTCATGAGATCGACGACCGGGGCCGGGTCGTGCGCGGCGCCGAGCCCGACCAGAACGGGCAGGCGCGGGTCGAGTGAGCGCATCGGTCCGGCCACGACGGCCGATGCTACGGTCCCGCCATGGCCAACGGCGAAGCGGGCAGGTGGGAGGCGGAACTCGACGATTTCGCCAAGGAATCCTTCGAGGCCGACGGCAAACGGCGCGACGTCTTCCGGATCGGGAGCGGTCCCGCCGTGATTGTGATCAGCGAGATCCCGGGCATCACCCCGCTGGTCGCCCAGTTCGGTCGCCGGGTGGCCGCAGCCGGGTGCACGGCCGTCCTGCCGGTGCTGTTCGGCGACCCGGGTCGACCGGCGACGGCCGGTTATGCCCTCCAGTCCATCGGGCCGGCCTGCGTGTCGCGGGAGTTCTCCGCCTTCGCGCTGAAGAGGACCAGCCCGATCACGGTGTGGCTGCGCAAACTCGCCGCGGCGGAGCACGAGCGCTGCGGTGGCCCCGGTGTCGGTGTGGTCGGCATGTGCTTCACGGGGGGCTTCGCACTGGCCATGATGGTTGATGACATTGTGCTGGCGCCCGTGCTGAGCCAGCCGTCATTGCCGTTCCCGCTCTCCAAGAGGTTCAAGGCGGATATCGGGATCTCCGACGGTGATCTCGCCCGGGTGAAGGAGCGGACCACGACGGGCACCTGCCTGCTCGGCCTGCGCTTCACCAATGACCCCTTCTGCTTCGAAGAGCGCTTCGAGACGTTGCGCCGGGAGCTCGGTGACGCGTTCATCGCGGTGGAGATCGACTCGGCGCCGGGCAATCCCCACGGGCACCCGAAGAAAGCCCACTCCGTCCTGACCGAGCACCTGCAGGACGAGGAGGGCACGCCGACGCGGGCCGCGCTGGACCAGACGCTGTCATTCTTCCGGGAGAAGCTCGGCGTGGGCTCGGGCCCCGGACCCCGGCCGACACGCTGACCGCGTCGGCCTCAGGCCGGCGCCGTCAGGATCTCCTCGCAGACGCGCTCGCCCGAGCGCACCGCGCCGTCCATGGCGCCGTACGACGTCGACGCCGTCTCGGTGCCGGCCCAGTGCAACCGCCCGACGGGCTCGCGCAGGCGGCGCCCGTACTGTGTCAGCACACCGGTGGGGAAGTGGCCCATGGAGCAGCCGCGGGTCCACTGCTCCTGCGCCCAGTTCTGCTCCAGCACCTCGAGTGGCGAGGCCGCACGGGGACCGAGGCGCCGGGTGAGCATGCGGACGAACACGTCGCGCCGCTCCGCCTCTCCGAGCGCGGCCAGGGCGCGGGCGCGCGGGCCGGCCGCATACCCGGCCACGACACCCTGGCTGTGGTGCGGTTGGCCGGTGTCGAGCGTGACCTCTATGTCGTCGTCGGTGGCCACCGTGGCGCCGGAGATCCCGTCGCGCCGCCAGAAGGGCTCGTCGTAGACGGCGACCATCTTGACTTCGGTGCCGGCCGGCACCTGGTGCAGCAGCAGCGCGTGGTCCGCCGGTAGCACCGGTTCGAAGCGGATGCCCGACGCCAGCGCCCGCGGCAAGGCCAGGACGACTCGCCGCGCCGACACCATGCATGCGGCGCCGCGCACCACCACGCGGTCACCGGTGACCGTGACGGCCGTCACCGGTGTCCCGAGCACGACGGCCTCGCCGAGCTCGGCTGCCATGGCGTCGGGTATCTGCCCCACACCGCCCTCGAACTGCGCGTCCTGGTAACCGCCGGCGATGTTCATGAGCGACTCGATCCCCCCGGCCGAGCGGGCCAAGAAGAGCCAGTTGAGGAGCGAGACCTCGGACAACTCGGCCGCGAAGCACGCCCGCACGGTCGCTTCCATCAGGTCACGGGCGAGCCGGGTCGGCACGTGCGCCGCGCTGAGCCAGGCCCGGACCGACTGCGCGTCCCAGTCGGCGGCCTTCGGTGCGTCCCACGGCGCGTCGACGGGCACCTTCTTGGCCATGGCGTTCATGCGCGCGATGGCCTGGCCCGCGCTGAGCAGCGCCAGCGGGTTCACCCGGGGGATATCACCGCGGTAACGGCGCACCTTCCCGCCCGTGGCCAACACGTTGTCGCCGTCGACGAACGTCTTGAACGTGGCGACGCCCATTTCCTTGGACAGCGTGTGCATGCGGTCGTGGTGCGGGCCGACGAAGCAGGCCCCCATGTCGACCGGGACGCCGTCGCGGCTGGATCTCGTCCACACCCGGCCGCCGACGCGGTCCCGTGCCTCGAGCACCACCACCGAGCGGCCGGCCTGGCTGAGTCGCCGCGCTGCCGTGAGCCCGGCCAGTCCCGCCCCGACGACGCAGACGTCCGCTTCCCTGGTGGTGATCGCACCGGTGCCCGCAGTCGCGCTCATGATCCCTCCTCGGTCCTCTGGAAGGTAACATGCGTGCGGCCCGCATGTAAATGTCCGGAGGAGGTGAGGCGGTGAGCACGACGGCAACACCCAGCAGGTCGCGGGAGACCCAGGCGGCCCGGTCCGCCCGCACCCGGGCGGCTCTCCTGGCCGCGGCGCGGGCTCTTTTCGCCGAGAAGGGCTTTGCCGCAACGGGACGCGACGAGATCGCCGAGCAGGCCGGCGTGACCAGGGGTGCGCTGTACCACCACTTCGCGTCCAAGACCGAGCTGGCCGCCGCCGTGGTCGAGGGGCTCGAGGACGAGCTGGTGGACCTCGTCGTGACCGCCGCGCTCGACGGCACGGGCGTCCGGGACCAGCTGCACCGCGGGTGCCGCGCCTACATGGACGCGTGCGCCGACCCCACCATGGCCCGGATCCTGGCCGATGCTCCTGCGGTGCTCGGGATCGAGGCGTGCCGGGCGCTCGATGCGGTGGCCTGCGCCCCCCTGCTGGCCGAGGTCTTCGCCCGGGCCGAGGAGGAGCAGATCGCCGTGCCGGGAGATCCGGAGGTGGCCGCCGCCCTGCTGCTGGGCTTCCTCAACGAGGCGGCCGGCCTCATTGCCGCCGCACCGGAGGACCGGGCGTTGCGGCGTCGGGTCGGCGACACGGTGGACGAATTCATCACGCGGCTCTTCGGCTGACTCCCCTTCATGAGGCCATTGAGCCGGGGCGACGCAGGTGGGAGGATCGTGGCGGACCGACGTCCGGTCAGCGGTGGGGGCCGCCCCCCGCGTGAGCAGTCGAGGAGTGCCATGTCCGATTTCGTCATGACCATTGCCGGGGAAGCCTCTCCGACTGAGGGCACGTTCGGTGTGCGCAACCCCGCCACGGGCGAGGTCTTCGCCCAGGCGCCCGAGTGCACGCGCCAACAACTCGACGCCGCCTTCGACGCCGCCGCCAAGGCGGCGCGTGACTGGAAGGCGGACGAGGCGGCTCGTCGCGCCATCCTCCTGCAGGCGGCCGATGTGCTGATGGCCTCGACGGCCGATCTTGCACCGGTGCTGACCGCCGAACAGGGGAAGCCGCTCAGTGACGCCGGCATCGAGGTCTTCGCCTCGGCCATCTGGTGCCAGTACTTCGCCAACCTCGAGATGCCGACGCAGATCATTCAGGACGACGACACGGCCCACGTGGAGCTGGCGCGGCGCCCGCTCGGCGTCGTGGCCGCCATCACGCCGTGGAACTTCCCGCTGACCCTGGCGTTCTGGAAGATCGCGCCCGCGCTGCTGGCGGGCAACACGCTGGTGCTCAAGCCCTCGCCCTACACCCCGCTGACGACCCTGAAGGTCGGCGAGATCCTGCGCGACGTCTTCCCTCCGGGCGTCGTCAACATCGTGAGCGGCGGCGACGATCTCGGTGCACTCATGACGACGCACCCCGTGCCACGCAAGATCAGCTTCACCGGCTCGGTCGAGACCGGCAAGAAGGTCGCCATGTCGGCGGCTCCTGACCTCAAGCGCGTCACGCTCGAGCTCGGTGGCAACGACCCGGCCATCGTGCTCGATGACGCCGATCCGGCCGCCGTGGCCTCGGCGATCTTCGCCGGTGCCTTCAACAACAACGGGCAGGTCTGCTCGGCGATCAAGCGCGTCTACGTTCCCGAGGCCCTCTACGATGACGTGGTCGAGGGCCTGGCGGCGCACGCCCGCTCCATCAAGGTCGGCGAGGGCACCGAGGAGGGCGTGAAGCTGGGACCGATCAACAACGAGCCCCAGTACGAGCGGGTCAAGGAGCTCGTGGCCGACGCGCTGTCACACGGCGCCACCGCGGTCACCGGTGGGAAAGCCATGGACCGCTCCGGCTACTTCTTCGAGCCCACCATCCTCACCGGCCTTTCCGACGGGACCCGCATCGTCGACGAAGAGCAGTTCGGCCCGGCGCTGCCGGTCGTGTCCTACCGGGACCTGGGCGACGCCATCGACCGCGCCAACGCCACCCACTTCGGGCTCTCGGGCTCGGTCTGGGGCGCCGACACCGAGCGCGCCTCGGAGGTGGCCGCCCAGCTCGAGTGCGGCACGGCGTGGGTCAACACGCATCTTGCCTTGGCCCCACAACAGCCCTTCGGTGGCTTCAAGTGGAGCGGGATCGGCGTGGAGAACGGCCCGTGGGGACTGGCTGAGTTCTCCGAGTTCCAGGTCGTGCACCGCTCCAAGTCGCCCGACGGGCTGAACCTCAACACGGCATCACTTCTTTCCTAACGCCGCTCCGGCGTGGAGGCCGGCGCCCAGCGAGCCCTGCAGGTCCTGCACCACCTGCTTGACGTCGGCGCGACCTTTTCCGAGCGCACTGGTGGCCGCTTGGCTTGACGACTGGACGCGTGCAGCAGCGACGTGTCGGCGTTCCGCTGCGTGGTCGTGAAGGCGAGGACCGGGGACGGGCCGCACCAGGCTGTCGACGCGGGAGTCGTGTGCTCCTCTCGTCCGGCCCGTCGTGTCGGGTGCCAGGTCCACGCCGTGGTGCGCGTCGTCGAGCAATCCGGTGTTCGGCAATCGTCATGGTTCTGTAAGGGGATCCCGTATTCCGGCAATTGGGGGTGCGGGAGATGGGAGGCTAGGAAAGTGAGCGCAGAGAGCGGGACGGTCGTCGTCATCGAGGACGATCCGCACATTGCCGACCTGGTGGACCTCTACCTGCGTCGGGACGGCTTCCGCGTGCTCCTGGTCGGCGACGGCGAGAAGGGACTGGAGATCTTCACGCTGGAGGACCCCTGCATCGTGATCCTCGACGTCGGCCTCCCCGGGGCTCGCGACGGCTTCGACGTCTGCCGCAACATACGCGCCCGCAGCACCGTGCCCGTCCTGTTCCTCACCGCGCGCGACGACGAGATGGACCGGGTTCTCGGGCTGGAGTTGGGGGCCGACGACTATCTGGTCAAGCCGTTCTCGCCCCGGGAGTTGGTGGCGCGCGTGCGGGCCATTCTGCGGCGGACGCGGGAAAGCCCGCCACCCCAGGACGTGATCGCCCTGGGCGATCTCGCGGTGGACCTGCGCCGCCGCGAGGCCCGCCGGGCCGGCGAGGTCGTCGCGCTGACGACTCGCGAGTTCGATCTGTTGGCGTTCCTGGCCAACAATGTCGGTCTCGCGCTCTCGCGCCAACAACTGCTCGACGGGGTCTGGGGTACTGACTGGTACGGCGACGAGCGGACGGTCGACGTCCACGTGGCCCAGCTGCGCAAGAAGCTCGGATCCGATCTCCCCCTGGCCACTGTGTGGGGCGTCGGGTACCGGTTCGGCTGACCGATGCGCCGCCGTCTCATGGTGGTCATGGTCGGCCTGGTCGCGGTGGTGCTCGTCATTGCCGGAGCGGGCAGCCTGATCCTGACCCGCAACGCGGCGCGCAACCAGGCGGAGGAGCAGCTGGTCTCCGAGGTGAACTCGCTCACCTCGTCCAAGATCGGTTCGGGGTCGTTCAAGGTGCTGAGCATCGTGCGCACCACCCTCAAGCTCGAAGACGCCGACGTCATTCAGATCAACCGCCTCGGCAACGTGGTCAAGCCGCTGCCCGAGGGCCTGACCACGCAGGACATCGACGTGGCGGCGGTACAAGCGGGGCAGACGACTTCCGGGCGCAAGGGCAACACCGTCTATGCCGTGGCACCGGTCACGCTCTCCGCGCAGGAGCTCACCCGTTTGCAGAAGCGTCTGCACGTTGCCTTCGAGGGCACGTTCGCCATCCTGTTGACCCGCGACGTCGGGGGCCTGGGTCCGAGTTGGGGCTATTTCATCGTGGCCGGGGGAGCGGCGCTGCTCGTCGCCGCCCTGGTGGCCTGGCAAATGTCGCGTCGGATGGCCCGGCCGTTGGTCGAGGCCATGGAGGCGACCGGCCGCATCGCGTCGGGCGAGCTGGCCAGCCGCGTCCCTGTCCGGCGCAGCGACTACCCAGAGTTCGCCTCGCTGGCCGGGTCCATCAACGACATGGCCCAGAGCCTGGAGGACGGCCGCGCCCGTGAGCGCCAACTCCTCCTGGCGGTCTCGCACGACCTGCGCACCCCGCTCACGTCCATCCGTGGCTTCGCCGAGGCGATCCAGGACGGCGCGATTGCGGACAGCGCCCAGGCGGCCGACGTGATCATCGCCGAGTCCCGACGGCTGGAGCGACTCGTCGGGGATCTGCTCGATCTCACCAAGCTCGAAGCGCGGCAGTTGTCGATTGCCCTCCGCCCGACGGACGTCACCGAGGTGGTCACGACGACCGCGGAGGGTTTCCGCCCCGCCGCGGCGAAGAGCGGGCTCGCCATGGTGGTGCTGGTACCCGGCCAGGACGGGCCGCCCATGGCGACTCCGGCTCTCCCCGTGGTGGCCGATCCCGACCGGCTGGCGCAGTTGTTGGCCAACCTGCTGGAGAACGCCATGACGTTCGCCCGCACCACCGTCACGGTGGGGCTGGCCGACGACCACGCAGCGGGCGCGTGCGTCATCACGGTCGAGGACGACGGGCCCGGCATCGCGCACGGTGATCTGCAGCGGGTGTTCGAGCGCTTCTATCGCGCTGACCGGGGGCCGAATCGCCAGATGGGATCGGGTCTCGGTCTGGCCATTGTGGCCGAGCTGGCGTCGGCCATGGGCGGGACGGTGCGCGCCGAGTCGCCGGTGGATGACGACGGCGGGTCGCGTTTCGTCGTCACCCTGCGACAGTGGCAGGCCGCGGCGGCGCTGCCGTCAGGCGTCTGACCGCCGGCACCGGCGACTTCAGGGGAGCGGTGGGGACGGTGTCGTGACGGTGTGGTGGCCGCCCGAGGGGACGGGCGCGATCGATCCCGCCGAGGATGCGGGGGCTGAGGCAATGACAAGGGCGCGGTAGGTCGCCGTGTACGAACCCACGCCGACCAGCGCGGTCACGGCGAATGCAGCGACGAGCTTGGTGCGCCGGAGGCGTCTCGGGGTCTGGCGCTGCGGGAGCGGGGCGGCCGTCCGAGCGTCGTCGGCGAGCCGCACCGCGAGGATGTCCACACATCGATGTCGGAAGAAGCGCGCCGAGCCTTGAGGGACGCCGCCTGCTCATATGCTCCACCTGGGCTGAAGGCGAGAGCCGGCCAGCCCTGAGCCCGGTGCTGGGATGGGCGCGTGGCTCCCGGAGGCGCTCACTTTCGCGCGTGCACCGATATGGCAAGCTTCCGATCCGTTGCGAGCGCCGGAGGGAGGGGCTGGACAGCGTGATGACAGAAGGGAAGATGAGACCTGGGCCAGCGCCCGACGCCGCGTGACGGGCGTGCTCAGCAGCGCCGACCAGGCGCAGTGGGAAGAGGATGGGTGGTGCGTGGTGCGCGACCTGTTGTCGCCCGAGACCATCGCCGCGGCGCAGGCGGTCCTGCCCGGTTTGGTCCCGACGGCGGAGGAGTTCGCCGACAACGAGAACTCGGCACGCAACGAGCCCTTCCGGATCGATTCGCACCGCGTCATGCCGCGGTTCCCCTTCGAGGACGGCGCGCTCAACGACATCGTGGTGCACGATCGGATCATCGACCTGGCCGAGCAGTTGCTCGGCATCAGCGACCTCCGGCTCTACCAGGCCATGTTGAGCGCCAAGTACGGCGAGGGCGCGCTGAGCGACGAGCAACTCCTGCACGTCGACTTCGGGAACCACACCCTCGTCGTTCCCCGCCACGAGCCCGGCTATCAGCAGCTGGAGATGTTCGTCTACCTGAGCGACGTGACGGCCGAGACGGCGGCGACCCGGGTGGTGTCGCGGCGCCTCACCTCCGACATTCCGGTGGAGCGGACCTACCTGAGCCAGACGGCCTACGCGGACTTGTACGCGGCGGAGGTCCCCGCCGTGGGCCCGGCCGGTTCTATCCTCGCCTACCGCCCCGACGTGTACCACCGCGGCGTGCGCATGACGGCGCCCGGGTCCGCCCGCTTCATGGTGCACGTCTCCTACAAGCCGGCCGCCACCGACTGGCTGGGCTCGCACGGATTGCCCAGCGCCGGCGAGGACATGTCGTGGTACCGGTTCGTGTCGGGAGCCAGCGAGCGTCAGCTCACCGTGCTCGGGTTCCCTCCGCCGGGCAATCCGTACTGGACGGCCGAGACGCTGGCCGGGGTGGCGGCCCGCTACCCGATGCTCGATCTCTCACCCTGGCAGGGCGCCGCCGCGGGACACCTGGGCTCGGACGCATGACGGCGGCCGACGAACCGTGGTGGAAGGCCGGCGTCCTGTACCAGATCTATCCACGTTCCTTCGCTGACAGCAACGCCGACGGCGTCGGTGACATCCCGGGCATCACGGAGCGCCTCGACCACCTCGCCTGGCTCGGCGTGGACGGCATCTGGCTCTCGCCGGTCACCGTGTCTCCCAACGCCGACTGGGGCTACGACGTGTCGGACTTCTGCGCCATCGCGCCCGAGTTCGGCGCCATGGACGACTTCGACCGGCTCGTCTCCGAGGCGGGCCGGCGCGGCATCCACGTCCTCATGGACATTGTGCCCAACCACACCAGCGAGCAGCATCCCTGGTTCGCCGACTCGCGCTCGTCGCGCACGGCGGCGCACCGGGACTGGTACGTCTGGGCCGACGCCAAGGGGGACGGGGAGCTCCCGAACAACTGGATCAGCAGCTTCGGCGGCCCTGGCTGGACTTTGGAAGAGACGACGGGCCAGTACTACTTCCACAACCATCTGTCCGAGCAACCCGACCTCAATTGGTGGAGCGAGGACGTGCGCGCCGAGTTCGACGACATCTTCCGCTTCTGGTCGGACCGGGGCGTGGCCGGCTTCCGCATTGACGTCTGCAACGTCATCATCAAGGACGCCCAGCTCCGGGACAACCCGCCGGCCACCGAGGATGACGATTTCGAGACACAGATGTTCGGGCAGCGCAGCGTCTACAACGCCAACCGGCCCGAGGTCCACGAGATCATCAGGCGCTGGCGCCGACAGGCCGACGGCTACGACGAGCCCCGGCTGCTGATCGGCGAGACGCCGGTTCCGTTGGACAAGCTGGCCGAGTTCTACGGCAACGGGTCCGACGAGCTCGGGCTGGCCTTCAACTTCAATTTCATCAGTGCGCCCTTCCGGGCCGACGACATGCGAGCCATTGTCGAGGAGACCGAGGCGGCGCTGCCGCCGGGGGCCTGGCCGGCGTGGACGGGCTCCAACCACGACATGTTCCGCTTTCCCACCCGCTGGGCCGAGGACGACCCGGCCAAGGTCCGCCTGGCGCTCCTCATGCTGCTGAGCCTGCGCGGGACCCCGGTCCTGTACCAAGGCGACGAGATCGGCATGGCGAACGTCGCAGTGGCCCACGAAGACATGCGCGACCCGCTCGGGGTGCGCTTCTACCCCTACTACGAGGGGCGCGACGCCGGCCGCACGCCGATGCAGTGGAGCGATGGGCCGGGGGGCGGTTTCACCGACGCCGCGCGACCCTGGCTCCCGCTGGGCGACCTCGCTGCGGCCAATGTGGCGGCACAGCGGGAGGATCCCGGTTCGATCCTGACGCTCTGCCACGATCTCATCGCCTTCCGGCGCGACCACCCCGAGTTCTGCACGGGGGAGACGGAACCACTGATGACACCCGCGTCGGCCTGGGCGTTCACTCGGGGTGAGCGCCACGTGGTCGCGCTCAACATGTCGCCGGAAACAGTCGTCCTCACGGACTTGTCGGGCACCATCGCGGTCTGCACCGATCGCTCCCGCGAGCACGATGTCGTTGCATCGGAGCTCCGCCTGGCACCGTTCGAGGGGTTGATCCTCGAACGCCCGTAGGGTCGAACAGCGTCAGTACGACAACGGAGGGAAGGGAACGACATGGATCGTCTCAAGGGGAAGGTCGCGATCGTCACCGGGGGTGGCGGTGGTATCGGCGGAGCGACCGCCCGCGCACTGGCTCGCGAGGGCGCGTCGGTCCTGGTGGTCGATATCAACCTCCCGGCCGCCGAGAAGGTTGCCGGAGGCATCGCGGAGGCGGGCGGCAAGGCCTTGGCGCACCAGGCGGATCTGTCCGACGAGGCGCAGGTGGTGGCCACCATCGGCGCCGCCACGTCCCACTTCGGCGGCTTGCACGTCCTGCACAACAATGCAGCGCTCACCGACTCGGACTTCTTGGCGCGTGACACGGCGGTCACTGAGCTGTCCCTCGAGGTCTGGGAGCGCACCATGGAGGTGAACCTCCGCAGTCAGATGCTCACCTGCAAGCACGCCGTCCCCGAGATGGTGCGCGGCGGTGGCGGTTCCATCATCAACATGTCCTCGGGCGCGTCGCTCAAGGGCGACCGGACCCGGACCGCCTACGGCGTCTCCAAGGCAGGCGTCAATGCCCTGACCATGTACGTGGCGACGAGTCACGGCAAGCAGGGGATCCGGGTCAACACGATTCTGCCCGGCCTCATCATCACGGACGCGGTACGCGCCCATTTGGACGAGAAGATGGTGGCCGGACTGGGCAAGGCCGTCTTGACGCCGTCCGTGGGCCAGCCCGAGGACATCGCGGACGTCGTGGTGTTCCTGGCTTCTGACGAGTCCCGCTACATCACGGGCCAGATGATCCCCGTCGACGGAGGGATGTCAGCCCACGTCGGGCTCGGAGGGAATGGCTGAGGGGGGAAGGAGAGGGCCGTCCGCTACGAGGACGGGCCGAGGACGTACTCGCCCGTCTGCGCATGGTGGTACCAGCCGCTCCCGGCATTCGTTCCACCATCGACATGGATCGTCTGGCCCGTCACGTAGCTGGACAACTCGCTGGCCAAGAAGATGGCGGCGCCGGCCATCTCGTCGACATGGCCGGCCCGGCCCATCGGCACGGTGAGGCCGAACCTGCCGCCGGTGTCCGGAGCAATGGCGGCGATGCCTTCGGTCATGGTGATGTCGGGCGCCAAGGCGTTGACGCGTATGCCGAGGTGCGCCAACTCGAGGGCCGCCGTCTTGGTGTAGTTGATCACCCCGGCCTTGGCGGCGGCGTAGGCTGCATAGCCCGGCGCGGCGCGGACGCCCTCAATGGAGGTCACGCTCATGATGCTGCCGCCGATCTGGTGCTCGACCATGACCCGGGCCACCCGCTGCGTGCACAAGATGACGTGCTTGAGGTTGGCCCGGTAGAGCGCGTCCCACCCGTTCTCCGTGGTCTCGAGGAGCGGCGAAGAGAACACACCCCCGGCGTTGTTGACGAGGATGCTGACCGGACCGAGCTCGGCCACGGTTTGTTCGAGCGCGCGGTCGACCTCGGCGGACTCGCGGACATCGGTCGGAATCGAAAGGCCGCCGACCTCCTTGGCCGCAGCCGCCGATGTCTCTGGGTTCTTCTCCCAGATCGCCACCTTCGCACCGAAGGCGGCGAAGCCGTTTGCGATCCCGCGGCCGATACCCGAGCCGCCGCCAGTCACGACTGCAACACGATCTGTCAAGAGCACTGCGGATGGGTCGAGAGGCACGAAGCGACGTTACAGTAGGCACGTCACCAATTGAGCGAGGTCTCCGCGGTCGGACCAGGAGGCGGATGGGGGTTGACATGCCGAGGATCGAGCCGATTCCGCTGGAAGAGATGACACCGGAGGTTCGCAGCATCATCGAGGAAGGGGTGGCCGCCGGAACCTATGCCACGCCGATCCCGCTGCAGATCTTTGCCTACAAGACGTCGCAGATCATGATGGTCAATATGGCGCGGCAAAGCTTCGGGAAGAACGCCCTCCTCGGAGGCCGTATCACTGAGTTGTTGCGCATCCGGAGTGCCCAGCTGGGCGAGTGCCAGCCCTGCAGCCAATCGAGGAAGCACGACTCCATCTCGGACGAGGACGTCGCCTGCCTCATTGCTCCGGGCCACGGGGGCGATCTGACCGAGCAGGAGCGCCTCGCCGTGGAGTTCCTGGACCTCCTGTCGGCCGATCACCACGCCATCGACGACGAGACCTATCGCAAGCTCGGCGAGGTCTTCACGTCGGCGCAGATCGTGGAGCTGGGATTCGCCTGTGCCAACGCCATGGGCCTGCACCGCTTCCTCCACACCCTGGACCTGTACGGCACGGGCGAGCCCGTCATCCCCTACAACGCTGACCAGGTGGACGCGGCCAAGCCCGACCAGCCCGCAATGAAGGCATCGGCATGAGCCAGACGGTCCTCGTGACCGGCGCCACCGGATTGGCCGGCGCCAATATCTGCAAGTTGTTGACCGAGCGCGGTGACAATGTCCGGGCGCTCGCGCGGGAGACGGCGGACACCGCACCGCTGGCTGCGCTCGGCGTCGAAGTGGTGACGGGCGACGTCACTGATGCCAAGGCCGTGGTGCGGGCCGCCCGCGGGTCCGACTCCATCATCCACTGCGCCGCGTTGTTGGGTGGCGCCAGCCAGAACCTGGCTGACTTCGAGGCAGTCAACATCAACGGCACCAAGAACGTCCTCGATGCGGCCGAGGCCGTCGATCTGGGACGGGTCGTCGCCGTCAGCACCGGCACGTTCTTCGACACTGCGGGCGGACTCGACCGCGAGGACGCACCCGTCACCAAGGAGCCGAGCTCCGATCCGTACACCATCACCAAGATGGCGGCCTTCCTCGACGCCATGTCCCGCGCCGAGAAGGGCAGGGACGTCGTGAGCACGCACCCCGGGGCGATCTTCGGCCCCTCGCCGGTGGTGAGCAACGCGCTCGGTATGACGAGCTTCAACCGGGTCCTGTTGTCTGCGGCGCGTGGGCGCATTGAGCGCTACCTGAAGTTCCCCGTGAGTTGGGTCTACGGCGAGGACATCGCCCGGGGATGCATCCTCGCGTTGGACAAGGGCGTCTCCGGCGAGCGCTACATGCTCGACGGCCGGCCCGAGGACGTCGTGAGCATCGCCAACGCCTGCAACCGCATGGGACAACTGGCCGGGCTCGACCACGAGGTCGTCGACGTCGAGCCCTCGGACGACCCCGAGCTGGCCAAGGTGTTCGGGCCGACGCTGGTGGCGATCGCAGAGAAGGCGGCGAAGGCACGGCCGGACCGGCGGAAGCTCGAAGACTCGAAGACCTACAAGCGGTTGGGCTACAGCCCCATCAGCCTCGATGAGGGTTTGGCGACGACGCTGGGTTGGTTCAAGGAGATCGGCAAGCTGGACAAGAGGTAGACCCGACGAATCCCGCAAGGTGAGGGTGTGGGCGTCTGCCGGTTCGACGGCCAGGCGGCACGTGGGCGGCATGGGTCGCGGCCGAGTGCCGTGACCAGGGACGAGTCACACCCTCTTGACCTGCGGGTGCGTTGACCCGTGGCATCACGTTCGCAGGCCTTGACCGCAGCTTTGTGGACCGGCCGCGGCCAACGGACGAGCGGTGACTCGAGTGACCCAAGAGTCAGCGAGCTCGCATGACGTCACCCCGCCTACGGCAAAAGACAGTTGACACATTCCACGTGGCCTGGTCCAATACCGAGAGCACAGTCGAATATTGAGCGCAAAGAGGACTGATTCGTCAGGGGGGTTTTCATGCACATTCGAGATGCCATGATTCCGAGTTCAGAGGGGTCACGACCGCTACGAGCTCTTGGTGCTGCAGTGCTGCTGGTGGCGTTCGCCTCCGTCGCCGTTCTCATACCCACCCACGCGGGAGCGGCTGATCCGAAGGTCGTGCCCCATTACACCGGGTCCGGCGTCGCTCACAACGCCCCCGGATTCCCTGGGACCTCAACCACCGCACCGTTCAACGAGTGTCCCCAGATCGGCTACGACGCCAGCTGCGGTCTGGTCATCGTGATCAGCAACAACGGCGAGCAAGTGCTGCAAGATACCAACAACCAGGCATCTACGGTACCGCCGACGGCGGGTCAGCAAACGCCGTACGACTCTGCCGACGACACACTCGTCGGGATCGTGAACCAGTCGAGCAAGCCGGTCTATGCGGTCCAACTGTCCGGCGAGTCGACACAGACGCCGCTGTTCGGTTTTGAGGGTGACGGCATCTGCACCTACGCGACCGGTGGCTCCAACACGGCCGCGGTCGGAACCGGAGGCGGTGGCGCCCAGGTTGGTGGCGCAGGTGAGCCACCGGTGTGGACAGGCGGCACGTATTGCAGTGCTGCACAGTTGGCCGGCGCTGCGGGCGCTTCGGGTGCGGACCCGAACGGCAGTGATTACCAGGGTCCTGCCAACACGTTCTCCAACATCAGCAGCGACACCGACACGGGGAACGTCAATTTCACTGGGGGCCTGAACCCCGGCCAGTCGACGTACTTCTCGCTGGAGGACTCGTTGGCCGCCAATCAGGTTTCCGTCACGTACGGCTACTGGTTGGCCGCGTCCGATGGTGGCATCTTCTCGTACGACGCCCCGTTCTTCGGTTCCATGGGTGGCAAGCCGCTCAACGCGCCCATCGTGGCGATCGCGGCTGACCCACGCACCGGTGGCTACTGGGAGGTGGGGTCGGACGGCGGCCTGTTTGCCTTCAACGCGCCGTTCTTCGGCTCAATGGGCGGCAAGCCGCTCAATGCGCCCGTCGTCGGCATGGTGGCCACGCCGGACGGGCTCGGCTACTGGGAGGTGGCGGCCGACGGCGGCATCTTCAACTTCGGTGACGCGAAGTTGTACGGCTCAATGGGCGGCAAGCCACTCAACAAACCGGTGGTCGGAATTGCAAGCTCACCCGACGGCCTCGGCTACTGGGAGGTCGCGAGCGACGGCGGGATCTTCAACTTCGGCGACGCCGGCTTCCTGGGGTCAATGGGCGGCCAGCCGTTGAACAAGCCGATCGTTGGCATCGCAGGCGACCAGGCCACGGGAGGTTACTGGGAGGTGGCGAGCGACGGCGGCCTGTTTGCTTTCCATGCGCCGTTCTTCGGTTCTCCCGCTTCCATGCCCCTGAACCAGCCCGTCGTCGGAATGGCTTCGACGCCCGATGGTCAGGGGTATTGGGAAACAGCCAGTGACGGCGGCATCTTCAACTACGGGGATGCCTTCTTCTGGGGATCCACGGGATCCACCACGCTCAACAAGCCCGTGATTGGAATCGCCGGCAGCAGCACATAGCCGGAACCGCCACCTGCATCCTGACCGTGCCCCCGCGAGAGATCCGGGGGCACGGTCGCGTCCGCAACGGGCGACTGGACCTCCATGAGTCCGAGTTGCGGCGCCGCTTTTCTGTCGCACTCCCCCCGTCATCTGTCCGCAGACTGGCATGAGCGAAACTCCACGTGAACGGGTAGCAGGGCGACGGTGAGCCAGCCTGCGGGTCGGGATTCTGTGACGGTCGAGACGATGGCCAAGCACGACGAGTTGTGCGCGTCGTGTGACCTGCGAGTTTGTTGATCGTCATCAGGGAACAGATGCGGACGTTGATCATCGTTGTGAGGACCGATGGAGGACTCATTGACGACGGTCTCCTCAAGAGAACCCCTTGCTCGCCAACCTCATCGGTTCGCCGATGCATCAACGATGGGCCATCCGTGCCACCCCTGCATCGGTCCATGTGTACTAAGCAGATGTCCTCGGGGCGACCCTCGCGAGGCGCACCAGCGCAACCTGCCCGGTTGCAGGCACACCAAAGGAGCGGAACTTGTTCACAGTACGAATGGTCTCGTCAAGAGCGCTGATTGCCGGAACGGCCGTCCTCTCCCTGGTTGCACTTGTCGCCGCCTGCGGTCCGGCATCACTCGCGTCGGCGAGTTCGAGTGGGGCGACCACAGCGCCTCTCTCAGTGACGTGGATGCCGAGCTACGCCGCACCGGACACGCCGGCGCAGTACAACAAGGTCGGCGTCCTCAAGATCGGTCCGAGCTCCGCCAAGAACGTGCTCGTCCTGGAACCGGGGACCTCGGCCGGCAGCGCCTACTTCGTGCCGCTGGCCAAATGGATCGCGTCCAAGACGCCGGGCTGGCAGGTGTGGTCGGTCGAGCGCCGTGAGAACCTGCTCGAGGACCAATCAGAGCTCAACCTCTTCAAGGAGGGGAAGGCCACGTCGACCCAGCTCTTCGACTACTACCTCGGCTACCTCAAGGACCCGGAGATCTCGCACCACTTCCAGATGATCCCCAACTCGACCGTCGAGTTCGCCAAGAACTGGGGGATGAACGTGGCCGTCCAGGACCTGCACACCGTGATCGGGGCCGCCAAGAAGCTGGGCGGCAAGGTCGTGCTCGGTGGCCACTCCCTCGGTGGCTCGGTCGTCACCGCCTATGCCACGTGGGACTTCAGCGGGAAGCCCGGAGCCGATCAACTGGCGGGCCTCGTGTACATCGACGGGGCCAGTAGCCCTGCGCCGGAGGCGCTCAGCACCAGCGGCGCGCCGGCACCCATGACCGCTGCGCTGGCGACGCAGGAGCTGCAGGCTCTCGATGCACCGTCGGAGTCCCCCTGGCTGAGCTTCGGCGGGATCACGGCGCCCTTCGCCGGCCTGTTCGAGGCCACCGGGTCGTCTGCGGCGTTGCTCGATCCCAACTCGCCCTCTCTGGGCCAGACCTCGGGGCTCCTGCCCTCCGACATCGTCCCGCCGGTCAGTGTCTCCAACATCGGCCAGTACGGCTACGCGCTCAATGTCACCACCTCGCCTCCGTCTCTCGAGGCGGCCCAGGCGCACCTCGGGGAAGGTCTGTCGTCCAAGGGCCCGATCCACGGGTGGGACGGCACGGGAGCGCTGACGCCGATCAAGCGGTTCGCCAAAATGTTCTCGGGCTCGGGGGTCGACAACGCGGACGGTACGGAGTGGTATTTCCCTCAGCGCCTGACCGACGACACCGCCGCGGTCGCCGACGGCAACGCCAACCCGGCGCAGAGCGTCCTCCAGGTCCAATCCACCATGGGCCACGATCTGCCGCACAGCCTGCTGATCTATGCCTTCGCTGCCCACCTGGGCGGACCCGGAGTGCTCACCGCCACGAAGATCCTGGCGCAACAGTCGGGCATTCCGACGAGCCACCTGACCCTGATCGACGAGCACGACACCTACGCCCACAACGACCCGGCCGGTGCGTATCCGAACAACATCTTCTTCAGCCACCTGGTTCCGTTCCTGGACAAGGTCGGTCGGTGACGGTGACGACGATTGTCCAGCGAACGTGCTGAAAGGAATGAGACGGGTGACCTTGTTTTCTCAGTTGTACGTGAAGTTGTTTGCTGCGCTTCCGGCGCTCGTGCCCCCGGACGCCGTCACATAGAGGCCGAACGTGCCGGCCTTGGCTCCACCGCCGGTGGTGGCGGTGATCCGGGTGGACGAGACCACCTTGACGTTGGTGGCCGATATGGCCCCAGTCAGCGGCCCGCTGCCCTGACCAATGGTCACTTTCGCACCCGCGATGAAGCCGGTCCCGGTGATGGTGATCGCGGTGCCACCCGAGGTCGATCCGGTGCTCGGGCTTACCTTCGAGACCGTGGGAACGACCGAGGCCGCTGTGTAGGTGAAGTTATCGGCGGTGCTCGCGGCACTGGCGCCCGCACGGTGGCGACGAACAGGCTCCGCGTGCCGGCCTTGCCCCCCCCGTCATGTGTAGTTGAACCAGTCGGCTTCGTGGGCCGCACTCTTGCCTCCCGGTGTCTCCACGTAGACGTTGCGCAGGCCTGCCGACTGGGCCGGGGAATCGACGGTGATCTGGGTCGCAGAGACGACCTTGAGGTTCGTACCGGCGACGGTCCCGAACAGCACCGGGGTGGCCCCTTTGAAGTTCGTGCCGGTGATGGTGACAGGCGTGCCGCCGGTCGTCGGGCCCGAGTTGGGCGAGACCTTCGTCACGGTCGGGGGTGCATCGTAGGTGAACCAGTCGGCTGCGTGGGCCGCACTCTTGCCTCCCGGTGTCTCCACGTAGACGTTGCGCAGGCCGGCTGCCTGGGCCGGGGAATCGACGGTGATCTTGGTCGCAGAGACCACCTTGAGCTTCGTACCGGCGACGGTCCCGAACAGCACCGTGGTGGCCCCTGTGAAGTTCGTGCCGGTGATGGTGATGACGGTGCCGCCCGAGGTCGGCCCGCTGTTGGGGCTGACCTTCGAGACGGTGGGGACGACCGAGGCGAAGGACGCAAGGACGGTGTCGGTGGCTCCCTGGACGGTCACTTCGATCTGGTCACCGGCGTTGATCGGCCCGTAGTTGGCGTACTCGTTGCCGAAGGCGAAGACGACCTTCGTGCTGCTCCACGAGGTCAGGAGCAGCCCGATGCAATCGCCCAATTCGCCGCCCCCCCAACTCTCGGTCACGTCTTGGAATTCGAGGCCACCGAAGCCGTAGTCATTGCCGGTGTCGCCGGCCGTGCAGGTCTCGGGGGTGGCAGTGGGCGCCGCGGAGCCGAAGTTCGAACCGGTGACGGTGACCGTCGGGGCGGCGGGCGTGCCGCTGAGCATCACACTCGAGATGCTCGGCGCGGAGGTGGATCCCGCCAGGAACGGTTGCTCCTGCGCCCACGTGAAGACGATGTTGGCTGGAGCCGTCGCGTTGGGGTTGACGACGAAGATGGCGTCGTAGTCGGCATTCCCGCCGCTGTCGGTACCGACGCCTGCGTCCATCTCCGTGGGGAAGCCGAACGTATTTGCGTCGGCGAGGATGTTGTCACGGTGGCCCCAGCAGCCCGACATATCGGTCCCCGTGCAGTCTGAATTTTCCCCGCCCGGGCCGTCGTCGTACATCCAGCCGTATATGGCGCCGAGCACGGTCGCATAGGCGCCGGCCCAGATCGACCCGGAGTTACCGGGAAGACCGCTCAGGCTCGGATCCGCATCGTTGGTAAGGCCCGTCTGGACAGCGGCGTTGTAGGTGTTGACAAGATTGGGGATCGCCACCTCGGATCGGCTCGTGCGCTCGAGATTGGTCCAGACGAACATCTGCTCGGGACCGGTGAGCGTCGACCAATTGCTCGGAAGCGCCAGCGGGGGTAGTTGCTCCTGAGCGGCGCGGACGCCGTTCATGTCGTTCACGCAGGCGGGATCGCCGGAGCATTGGCCGAAGATCCCGTTCGCTGACGGGTTGTTGGGAGGATTGATGGGCGTGCCCGGGCCCGTGGGCGCCGCCGTCGTGGAGAAAGTGCCCGGAGCGCTGTCGAAGATGGCGTCGTTGTCGTCCTCCGTTGCCTGCAGCTCGTACGTGTACGAGGTGTTCGGCGTCAGCTGATCGACCGCCATGGACACGGCTTGCGGTGTTGACACCCCCGCATTGAAAATGACAAGTCCCGCGGTCGGGCTGGTCGAAGTGATCGGGGTCCCGGTCGGTTCGTAGACAACCTGGGCGAAACCGGCTTCCCCATCCGGAGTGACGCTCCCGTTCGCAACGAACCCTGTCGTCGTGGCGCCGCTCGGCACGCCGAGTGTCACCGTCCAGGTGCCCGCCGCCGAAGCGGGGGTCGCCAGAGGAAGCATGGCGATCACCAGCGCCGCAGATGCGGCGATGACCGACCCGGCCAGGCTCAGACGTCGTGCGCGGCGTCGACCCCGAGCAGGTACCGACCGCTGCCCCCCACCCTCGTCTCCGACAAGATGCCCCAGATTCGATGCGTCGGACCTCGCCATAGCTACCGCCTCTCTCTGCGCGCCACGGCCGTCTCCCGTGGCTCGCCGGTGTTTGGTTGGCTTCGCAGCCCATTTCATTTCAACACGAACCGCCTACCTACAACCCAATCCGTACAGGTCTGTCACATTCTCCATTAGACGGGGCGGCGGGTGCCCTGCCAATGGTGGTGTCACGCGGGGTCGATGGGGTGCTGCCACCCCTCGCCTCCCACGGGTGACGGTGACCCCGCCCATAGGCGGGAGAACGCGGTGTCCGTGAGCCGGGGTTTGTCGGGCGATGTCATGACTAGTGACCTGGGATTACGCAGTCGTGGCGACGGCCTGGCGGCGCTGGCGCGGAGATATTGAGTCCGGATTGGCTCGGGTCGCAGGAGCGCCAATGCCTTCGGGGAACTCCGTAGCGGCGGCTCTCATGGACTCAGAATATTTGATTGGAGTGTCTCCGTTCGCCGGGACGGAGGCACAGGCCTGGATTGAGCCAAGATCGTTAGATGGAGACTCGCAGAACAGAACATAGCGTTGCAATTGCTGTAACAGGGATCGTACTTTCGTTGCTTCTCGCTATTCCAGGTGCAAGTGCAGCGCGGATCACAATAATCGCAACCGCTGCATCTTTGACGATCCTATTCATCTACTTCAGATCCCTCCGACAACGCGTCAAAGATGCGGTTGAGGAACGTGCACGCAACCAACTACGACAGGAGGACGGCGTCCGCTCAATTGGCATTTCCGAAGGCGACAGTCGCGTGTTGGATCTCCCTTCGAATGTCTATGGATACGAGGAAATATTCGCACTTGATGGCTTAAGAAAGTGGCGGACTGAACACTTGGCTCGGCTAAAGCCCGATCGTACTGACCCATCTGGACGTCCCTATCCACTGGAGGTACAGAAGCTCGTTGCTGACGTCTACATTGTCGGGTTTGTAGCAGAAGCCGATCGGCAGATAACCGAGCACCCAGAGGCTTGTGGGCAAGTAGTGCTGTGCATGAGACGAACTCGCTGGGCTCCCGCGATTGCAAAGATACCGGTTGGCAGAGTCGTTGACGGATGGCCACGTGGCGACAGGAACGACAGTCTTGCTCGCAATATCTTCAGACTCGAGCTTGTACTGGAAAAGACAGGCGCCGTTGCAGGCCGCTAAGCAGGCGGACAGCAGTGACGGGCGCGATATGTACCGATGCGCGGCAGGTTCTGGTGTCACCTATCGCTGGTTCGGACGGCAACGAACGCGTGATGATTCGCCACGATCGTTTGGGAAGCGAGCAATCCAGGGGCTATTCCTTGACCGGGCTAGGCGGCAGTAGATTCAGCCAACCCGGGTTCTGGTGGGGGTTCGTGGATAGCCGCCTCCCAGACGCCTGCTGCGGCCCGTATTGCAAGCAGCCGGGCTACTCCGACACCGACACCTGTTGCGACTGCCCAACTCATCGCATCTAGCCACGGGGACCGGCGGTCCGCCAGCACCTTCGGTGGCGTCGACCCTCGTAGCAGCTTCCACGGCACTTCAAAGAGACGTTGCGTGGCGAGGCCGACCAGAGCACCAAGCGCGATCGTGATTGCCTTCCACCCGTACTTCTTGGCAAGCAGCAGCACAGTTACTTTCTTACCCCGATCACTCCGGCTTTTAACCATCACAACGGGCCCCGGGCCCCGGCTCCAGGCCGGCTTTTTTCGCGTCCGGGATTTCCTCGCGATTTACTTTTGGACCAACACCACCAGAGAATCACCCGTTCGGGTGGCATCTCTGAGCGGCTCTTGGGTATTCCTCCGTTGATCACGACGAGAAAGCGAGGATCACATGTCTGCGACGGACAAAGCCAAGGACAAGCTACAGGAGGCCAAGGGGCGCGTGAAGGAAGCTGCGGGCAAGGCCACTGATGACCGCTCCCTGGAGGCGGAAGGTAAGGGTGACAAGGCTGCCGGCAACCTCAAGCAAGCAGGCGAGAAGGTGAAGGACGCATTCAAGAAGTAGCTCGCAGCGTCTGGGCGGGGACAATCTGCTGGGAGGTGACCCCGGCTTCGGGCCGGGGTCACCTCGCGTCTGCGGGCGTGCTCGGGCCGATCCAAACCGTCGCGAACGGGGTATCGCCCAACGCCAGGACGGTGAGACGATTCGGTCCAGCAGATGAGGGGCGCTCAACGGGGGGAGGGGCACGACCTACCCGTGTACGCAGTCCCGGGAAATGTCGCACCGAGGGAGTATGGAGAGGACGGAAGAGCGAATAGCGAGTAGCCGTGGAGGTGCAGGCTGATGGAAGTCCAGTTTGTAACGAGCATCGCCCCGATCGTGCGAGACGCTGA
>Ga0182024_10001680_pt1 | contig 56179 bp, 52 predicted proteins | sample P32metaG_FD_120480 | JGI IMG/M metagenome (GOLD analysis project Ga0182024, IMG submission 120480) | Permafrost microbial communities from Stordalen Mire, Sweden - P3-2 metaG (Illumina Assembly) | ecosystem: Environmental > Terrestrial > Soil > Wetlands > Permafrost | place: Sweden: Stordalen...
AGGGGTTTGCATCGGCCAGGAAATTCAACGAAAAAGGACCCTCCGCATTGGATCGCTGAGGCCCTAACGCTACGGGGAAATCCGCGCCGGAGCATTCGACAACCGCGTAAGCGGGACGCGGCGAGCCGCTCTAATCGGACAACCGGCGAGCGCTTTCCACTCCCGACGACGCGCGTGAACGACAACCGTGGCGCGCGCTCCGCTCCTCGTGCCCGCAGCGACATTCGTCGGCACGCTCGCACTGATGTCGCTCGGACCGGCCGCCGCGGCGTGCGCGGCATTCGGCGGCGTGGCCGGTCTGGCGTGGCCCCGCACGCGCGCCGCGGCGGCCGCGGCCCTCGCCGCGCTCGGCTGCCTCGCGTGGCGCGGCGAGCCGCCGATGATCGAGCACGAGACGCGAACCGCACGTTTGGGCGGAACCGTCATCGGCGACGTGCGGCGCGGCGCCGACGCGGCAGCCTTCCCGCTCGCACTGGACGGCGGCGTCACGGTAGCCGCAACGGTACGCGGGCCGATCGAGCCCGGCGACCGGATCGTCGTCCGCGGGCGGCTGACGCCGTTCGATGAAGCCCGCAATCCCGGCGAACCCTCGCGGCGCGCGCTCGCGCTGGGTGAAGGCATCGCCGGCCGGCTGAGCGGCGCGCTCGTCGCGCGTGCGCCGCCGGATCCGCGCGATCCGCGTGCGTGGGCGGCCCGCCTGCGCGCCGCGCTCTCGCAGCGGTTGCGTTCGGCCGTGGGCGAGCCGGAAGCGACCGTGGTGGCGGGCGCCCTGTGGGGCGAACGCGGCACGCTGCCGCACGAGCTGCGCGACGATTTTCAAGCCACGGGCACGGTCCACGTTCTGGTCACCGCGGGTCTCCATCTCGGCGTCGTCGCCGGACTGCTGGTCACGCTGTTGCGTTGGTGCGCCGTCCCGCGCATCGCCGCGTCGCTGCTCGCGATCCCCGGCGTCGCGACGTACGCCTGGCTCAGCGGCGGCCATCTCCCTTCGCAGCGCGCGGCGGTGATGGTCGGTCTTGCGCTGCTCGCGCGCGCCTGCGGCGCACGCGTCGTCTCCTGGAATGCGCTGGCACTGGCAGCGCTGATCGTCGCCGTGATCTGGCCGGCGTCGGTGACGACGGTTTCGTTCGCGTTGTCCTTCTCGTGCGTCGCCGCGATCGTGCTGTTCGCGCGGCCGATCGAGCACGCGCTCGCGCACACGCGGCTGCCGGACCGCGTGCGCGAAGCGCTGGCGCTGACGGCGAGCACCCAGATCGGCGTCTGGCCGCTGAGCGCCGCCACGTTCGGCTTGGTAGCGCCGTACGCCGTGCTCGCGAACGCGTTCGTCGTCCCGGCCACCGGTATCGCGATGCTCGGCGGCATCGCGACCCTCGCCTGCGCCGGCGTTCCGCTCGCAGGCGCGTACGCCGCGGGCATCACGGCGCTCGACGTTGACGCGATCTTGCGCGTCGTCGGCGCCGTCGCGGCACTGCCCGGCGCCCGACTCAGCGTCGCGCCCCCGCCCGCCCTCGCCATCATTGCCTACGACGCGCTAGCGATCGCGGCGGCGCTCTTGCTCGAGCGCCGTCCACGCACAGCGGCAGCGCTGCTGGCGGTCGCCTGCGCGGCAGTTTTCGCGACGACGCTGCGCCTTCCGGACGGCCGGCTCACGATCACGATGCTCGACGTCGGGCAGGGCGACGGGATCGTGGTGCGCACCCCGGGCGGGCACGTCATCCTCATCGACAGCGGCGGGCGGCTCGAACGCGGCTCCGGCGAAGGGGGCGAATCACCGGCCGAGCTCGTCGGCGAGCGGATCGTGCTCGCGTATCTGCAGCGCCAGGGAATTCGGCGCGTCGACCTGCTGGTCATCACGCACCCGCACGGCGATCACGTCGGCGGCTGTTTCCCGATCGTGCGCGCGCTGCAGGTGGACGCGATCGGCGATTCCGGGCAGGCCTACGGCGGCCGCGCATTCCGCGATTGTCTCGGCGCAGCGCGCGCTCGTCGGGTACCGGTCATCCTGGTTCGCAAGGGGATGCGCTATCGCACCGAGGACGGCGTGACGTTCGACGCGCTGGCACCGCAGCTGCCGCTGCTTGCCGAAGGCCGCAACGACGTCAACGAAAACTCGGTCGTCCTGATGATGACGTATCGGTGTGCGCGGTGCGCGCGGCCGCTCCGCATGCTGTTCACCGGCGATGCCGGCACCGCGACCGAGGCGCGGATGCTCGCATCCGGGGCGAACCTCCAAGCCGACCTGCTCAAGGTCGGCCACCACGGCTCCGCCTACTCGTCCTCACCGGCGTTCATCGCCGCGGTACGTCCGCGGGTCGCGCTCATCAGCGTCGGCCGGCACAATCTGTTCGGACATCCCGCCGCCACGACGCTCGCGACCTTGCGCGACGCCGGAACGATCGTCTACCGGACCGACCTCTGCGGCGCGATCGTCGTCGAGGCGGAAACGAGCGTGCGCGCGTCGACGACCCTCCGTTGCTAGGCGAAGCACGCCGGGGCCACCTGCCCGCGCGTCGAAGTACGGCTGCCTTCCATGTCGACACGCGCTGCCTTCATCGCCGGCGTCGCTGCCGTGAGTGCGACGCTTCGAGCCGCTTCTGCCGCGCTCGCTCTTCCGGCGATCACCGGAGATGCGGAAGCAGCGCAGCGTGCGATCATAGCGGCGATCCTTCCATTCGACGATCCGACCTTCGCGGCACACGTCGATCTCGAGCGGGTCATCTCGCGCATCGGCGCTCTCTTCGCGCCGCTGGACGATCCGGCGTATCGCGCGGCCGTTCTCGTCATAGGCTCGGACCAGCGCGGACCCGCCGAGGCCTATCGCGCCTGGTTCTCAGGGGACGACGAGCGGCGCCGCCGGTTTGCGCTCGCCGCGAAGAGTATGGCGATGATCGCGGTGTATTCCGACGCGGCGATCTGGCCCGCGATCGGCTACAGTGGTCCGGTACTTCGGCGATGACGCAGTTGACATGCGATGCGCTCGTTATCGGCGCCGGCGCGGCGGGTGCGACGGTCGCCGCGACGCTCGCCGAGGGCGGCTTCGGTAGTGTCGTCCTGGTTGAGAAGGGCCCCTATTACGATGCCTCCTTCTTCAACCAGCGCGAACTCGACATGAGCATCCTGCGGGCCGACCGCGGACGCCGCACGACCGCCGATGGCGCCTACCCGGTGCAAAGCGGCGAGTGTGTCGGGGGCGGGACGACGGTGAATTTTGCCCTGTGCTTCGATCCCGTCCCGGCCGTATGGCGACGCTGGCGCGACGAGTTCGGGGTTGCCGGCTTCTCGCTCGACGAACGTGCCGCCGACTACGGCATCCCAGGACTGAATCTGGCCGCAGCGGTGCGCGACGTGCGACGGCGGATCGATGTCCGGCCCGTTCCCGCGACCGCCGTCAACGAGAACAACCGCCTCTTCGCGCGGGGCGCGGCGGCACTCGACATCGAGGTGAAGCCGTTCGAGCTGAACATGCGCGGCTGCATCGGCTGCGGTTTCTGCGGGCAGGGCTGCGCGTACGACGCAAAGCGCGGGACGCTCGTGACATACGTTCCTGACGCGTTGGCTCGGGGCGTCCGGCTGGTACACCACTGCGAGGTCGAGCGTTTGGTTTTCACCGCAGGGCCGCATGGCGTGCGCGCAGCGGGCGCTCGCGGCACGGTTCGGACGACCGTATCGGGGTCCCGTGCCAACATGGTGGAGGCCGGACCAATCGCGATCGAGGCCCGCATCGTCGTTCTCGCTGCAGGCGCCGCAGCGTCACCGGCGCTGCTCCAGCGTTCGGCGTCCCCGATCCGGACGACGTGGTCGGACGCGGCGTGGTTCTCCATCCGAGCCTTCCCGTCGGCGGCGTCTTCGATCACGTGGTCGACGGTCACCGCGGAATCACGGGCGCATACTACAGCGATGCGTTCCGCGAGGCTGACGGTTATGTGCTGGAGTGTCTCTTTGACCAGCCGGTCGATCTCGCACTCGCGATCCCGGGGATTGCTGACGAGCATTGGGCGCTCATGCACGCGTTCCGGTCGCTTGCAGGCTTCGGAGTTATGCTCGTCGACACACCTTCGCCCGACAACCGTGTCGTGTGGGACGCCCAGGCAGAGCGACTCTCGGTGCAATACGTACTTTCAGCTCCCGACGCGACACGACTTCGGCGCGGTGCCAAAACGGCGGTTCGCATGATGCTCGCCGCCGGGGCGCGCCGCGCGTTCCTGACCTCCGACGAACGCCCACGAGGTCGTCCCGCGGCTTTCACCGACAGCGCCGATGCAGAACGCGTCGATGCGCTGACGTTTGCGCCGCATGCGACGCTCCTCGCGTCGGCACACATTCAAGGGTCGGTCAAGATGGGCGACGACCCGCGCCGCAGCGTCGTCGACGCCCGCGGGGAGGCCCGCCGCGTCCGCGGACTGATCGTGTGCGACGCGTCAGTGTTCCCGACGTCGTGCGGAGCGAACCCCATGCTCGCCATCATGGCAATGGCGCGCTATCAAGGCCTGCGCATCGTCGCCGAGCAGGGCCGTTACAGCTGAGCTCGCATCGCGGCACGAAACATCTGACGCGCGCGCGCCGGCTAGGGCGCACCGGCGGCTGCAACGAACGCTCGACGTGATGGAGAGGTTCTACAGCTTGGAAGCGCGCGAACGAATAGCGTTGACGAACCAAGCCCGTGAGAACGGCGAACCTCTGATGGAACGGTGGGCCGCGATGCAGCCCGATTTCGGCGACCCGTGGGAAGGCCGCGCAGCGCTCGCCGGCGGCTGGCTCGCGGAAGCGAACACGATCGCCGATCTGGGCTGCGGAACGATGAACCTCGAGCGATACCTGCGGGCCGGCCAGACCTATATCCCGGTGGACCTCACGGCGCGTGACGAGCGCACGCTGATCCTGGATCTCAACCGTCCGTCCGATCTCGACCGGCTGCCGGGCGCCGACGCGTGCGCGCTCCTCGGCGTCCTCGAATACAGCTACCTGCCGGATGCGCTGCTCGAAGCGGTGCGGCGCGCCTACCGGCAGGTGGTGCTCACGTTCAACGTCCGGCTCGATGACCAGGGGCTCGACGCTCGGCTCGAACACGGGTGGATCAACCACTATTCATCCGACGAGATCGCCGCGCTCTTCGCGCAGCACCGGTTCATCGTGGCGCGCGAGCACCTCTTCGCCGGGCGGCGTCGCGAGCGTCTTTTCGACTTGCGGCGCGACGATGCGTGAAGGCGGCGATCTCGCCCCGATACGGACCTCGTACTTTCAGCGCGTTCGCAACGTCGGCGATGCAATCGCACCGCTCGTCCTGGGCCACGTCGCGCGGCGGCCGACGATCCTCGCGCGTTCCACTGAGCTCCCGTATCTGCTTTCGGTCGGCAGCCTGCTGCAAACGGCGACGCCGCAGTCGTTCATCTGGGGGACGGGGCTCATACACCCAAGCGCCGGGGTCGGCGAGCCGGCCGCGGAGCGCATCGTCGCGTTGCGTGGGAAGCTGACCCATGCGGAGCTTCGCCGTCGCGGCATTCCGGTAGGCGACGTCCCGCTCGGCGATCCCGGTGTTCTCGTTCCCCAGATCTTTCGGCCGGCCGCGGCCGGGCCGCCGCCGTTTCGGCTCGGCCTCGTCCCCCACGTCTTCGACCGGGACCACCCGTTTTTTCTCGCGGCGGCGGCGCATCCCGACGTCAAAGTCCTGGACGTGTGCGCCGCGCCGGACACGTTCTTCGCCGAGCTTACCTCGTGTGCCGCAATCGCGAGCAGTTCGCTGCACGGGCTGATCTTCGGGGAGGCGTACGGCCTTCCAACGCTGTGGCTCCGGGTTTCGGACAAGGTCATCGGCGGCGGCTTCAAGTTCGCCGATTGGTTCTCGCTCGCCCGGAATCCGCAACGCGATCCGCACGAACCCCGGACATTCGTTTCCGCAACCCAGATTGCCGATCGCTGCGAGCCCCGGGGGGTCGAGATCGACAAGAACGCACTCGCGCTTGCGCTCACCGCCGAAGTGCTCGAGGCGTGCAGCTGGTGGCCGCAACCGCAGCGGCCGACGGTCTCGGTCGCCGAGTGCCGATCGCAGCCGCTGCCCGTCTTCGTCGCATCCGCTCCGCGCGGCGCATTGCGGTCGGCGCTCTCATCGCCGTGGCGAGGCCATCCTTCCGCGACGATCGTCGGCTGCGGCTCGGATGAGAACGCCGTCGGCGGCGACGGGTCGGACCGCGTGAACGAAGCGCTCGAGTCGTTCTTCCGTGATTGGCAGGAGCCGTCGCGCTTCGCCGTGGCCGCGCGCGCCGACGATCTGTCGACACTGGCGCGCGGCTCGCTCGACGCATACGACGATTTGCTCGATCGTTTTCCTCGCGTCGACAGTGTCGGGCCGGCCGAAGAGGTTCCGGTGCAGTGTCGTTGCGGCATCGTCGAAGGGAATCTCGACGTCGGGTTCGCGTTGTACCGGGCTGGAACGACCCTCGGCCCGGCGATGCGCAGCTTCCGAGTCTGCGCACAGCACCGCGCCCACGCCCACTAGCGCAGCATTCCCGGTTCGTTCATGCGCTGCATCTCGAGCGGTCGGCACATGGCGCCGCGGCCTCCGGGGGGCTGACGGGCCGCGATAGCCAAACGCACGCCGCGTGCGCATCCGCGTCGCCCTCTTCGGTCAGCCCCGGGTCGTGTCGGACGACGGCTCACGAGAGTATGCGCTACCGCGCAAAACGCTGAACGTCCTGGCCTATCTCGTTCTGAACCGTCGGCGCGCGCCGACTCGCGATACGATCGCGTTCGCCCTCTTTCCCGATGACGACGAGGAAACGGCGCGCGGGGCGCTTCGCCGCAATCTTTCGTACTTGCTCGGCGCCTTGCCTGACGGCAGAGCGTTCATCGACGCCGATGCCGAGCGCGTTGCCTGGAAGAACGGCTCCCCGGCACAGGTCGACGTGATCGCGTTCGAGCTGGCCATGAGCGAGGGGCGTCATGCGGATGCGATCGCACAGTACGCCGGCCAATTATTGCCGACGATCTACGACGAGTGGACGACGGCTGACCGCGAGCGCTTGCGGGATGCCTTTCACGAGGCCCTGAGCCAAACCGTCGCCAGCGATCGCTCCCGCCGCAGCTACGACGCAGCAACCTCCGCGGCGCGTCGACTGCTCGATGACGACCCGTGGCGCGAAGACATCGTACGGCAGTTGATAGCGATCCGGTACGAGGCCGGCGACCGGGCCGGCGCCCTGGCCACCTTCGAGCGCTTCGCAGCGATGCTGCGACGCGAAATGCAAAGCGAGCCGATGCCGGAGACGTTTGCGGTGCGCGACGCTGTGCTGCGCGGCGCGCAGCTCGCTACCAGCGAACCCCAGAGGCTCCTGACGGTAACGACGCACGGATCCGATCTAGCGCCTCCGTTCGTAGGCCGCGAGGCCGCGATGGAACGCGCGCACGCGGCGTGGCAGTCCGCCGCGAACGGCCGGGCGAGAGTGCTGTTCGTCTCAGGCGAAGCCGGCGTCGGCAAGAGCCGGTTCGCGACCGAACTCGTGCGCATCGCGGAACGCGAAGGCGCATTCATCCTGCGGGGCTATACGTCATCCGGCGGCGAGCAGCAGCCCTATCAGGCGTTCATGGACGCACTGCACGGCGGCCCCGAACTCCTCGACGAGCAGACCCGCACGACGCTCTCCGACGACGGCGCGGCCAGACTCCGTCTGTTCGATGCTGTTCGCCGCCGTTTGAGCGACTTGTCGCGCGCGCGTCCGCTCGTCTTCGTCCTCGAGGATTTGCACTGGGCGGGCGCACCGACGATCGATCTGCTTGACGCGGTCGCTCGGCGCCTCGAACACGCGCCCGTGCTGATCATCGCGACGTCGCGCAGCGACGAACTTCCGCGCGCTCACCCACTCCGGGCGTTGCGCCGTCAACTGCAAAGCCAAGACCTTGCCGGCGAAGTCGCGCTCGAGCGGCTGAACATCGATGACGCGACGCGAGCTGCGCGTGCGATGCTTCCGGCAACCGTTGATGAAGACGCCCTCCGTCAGATCCTTACGTGGGTCGACGGCGTGCCGCTGCTGCTCGTCGAGGCCGTGCGCGACCTTGCTGCCGGGCGGACTTCCAACGCGTCGTCGATGACCTCACTTGTGGCGGAGCGTTTCGCGCGTCTTTCGCCGGACGCCGAGACCGCTTTGATCTTCGGCGCCGTCATCGGTGAACGATTCGATTTGGGGACGCTGAGCGCGGCCACCGGCTGGCGCGACGATCAGGTTCTCGATGCAATCGGCGAATCGATCGAGCACGGATTCGTGCGGGCCAGCTCACGGGCGCCCGGGCTCGCCTTCACCTTTACGCATGATCTCGTTCGTGTTGCGGCAACCGAACGCGTCTCGAAAGCCGACCTTACACGCTCGCACGGACTCGTTGCGCGTGCCATCGCTGCGCAAGCTGCAGACGGCGGCGCGCGGGCCGGACAGATTGCGCGACACTTCGCAGCTGCCGGTGAAAATCTGCGCGCGGCAGAGTATTTTCGCGACGCTGCACGCTACGCACTTGACGTCTTCGCCAACGAAGATGCACGCGAGACCGCATCGGCCGGCCTCGCCCTTTGCGACGACACCGACCCGGGAGGGCGCGCGCTGCGCTACGAGCTCGTCGACGCGCGCGAACGAAGCTTGGCCCGCATCGGGGCCACGGAGCAGCGGAGCGCCGACGCGCGCCTCCTCGTCACTCTTGCCGCCGGCGACGAAGGCGCGGCGATCGCGCTTAGCCGCTTGTTCGATGCGCACGAAGCCGACGTCGAAGGCCGCGGTGATGCGCTATCGCGCCTGGCTGCCGTCGCCGGCGCGTCCCCGCTGGCGGCGCGAACCTACGCGCACGCCGCCGCCAGACATGCCTACCTTCTGAACGATTTCGCAGGTGCCCGCCGGGCGGCGCTCCAGGCTGCGGAGGCCTTTGCGCTCGCCGGTGACCTTCGGGGAGCGATGAAGGCGCGACTGATGGCGATCGGTTGTCTTAGTCGACTCGGGTCGTTCGCGGAAGCGATAGCTGAGGTGGAGGAACTCCGTCCGGCCGCTGACGCGAGTGATGACGCCGTGTTGCGGTGGGAATTCCATTTGGTCGCATCGATGGCGCGCGCCGAGACCGATCGGGCGGCAGCGACGGAGGATGGGCGCCTCTCGTTAGGTCTTGCGTTGCGCATCGGCGATCGTCTGGCTGAGGCGCGTGCGCGCCAGAACATTGCCGCCGCGGAGAGCAAACTGCGCCGGTACGGGGAAGCTCTGGAGAATCACGAGCTCGCGTTGGCGGCCTATCGCGACCTCGGCAACGTTCCCGGCATCTGTGATGCGACGCTCAACATCGTCGCGGTGCGCATATTTTGCGGTGAGTACGAGCGGTCGCGCGAGCTGCTCGATGACGTCCCCGACGATATCACACCCTTCATGGCCTTGCGGGGCCAACTGGTCCGCGCCTATTTTGCCTTCCGTACGGAACGCCTCGCCGACGCGGAGCATCGTTTCCTGGCCACCCGCGCGCTGGCCGAGGAACTCGGCGCGCGGTTCGTTCACGCGCGGGTCGAACACGAACTCGGGGCTCTTACGATGAGGCTGGGCCGCCTGGACGAATCCGGGGCGTGGCTCGAGTCGTCGCTGAAGGCATTCGCGACGATGGGTCAGCCGGAGGTTGAGGTCGAGGCGATGGCGCTGTCGGCGCGACTCTTCGCCACCGTAGGCAACGCGTCGATGGCTTCCGTACGGGCGGCGCAAGCACTCGAGCGCTGCGCGCGTAAACGCCCTCAGGCGTACAGTGAGATTGCCTGGAACCTCGCATCCGCGTTTGAATTGATGGGAGACGCGGCGGCAGCACAGGAACTCGCACGTGACGCCGCTGCATTCTGCGTCGAAGAAGCGCTCGGCATGCCCGCGGATCTCGCCGAAACGTTTCTCAGCCTGCCATGGCATCAGGAAGCGCTGGCCTATGTTTGGTCGAGTTCGACCGCCTAGCGGCCGGTAGACGGTCCGCGCCGGCCGGCATCACGTTCCGATACGGGTTTCACCCTCCCAACGGAGTGACTCGACGTCGTCGAACAGCGCGATGTCGGTACGCAGCGTCGCCAGCGTGCGAAAGAGCAGCGCCTTGTCACGCTCCAGTTGCAGGATCGGCGCGAGTCGGCCGGGGTTCGTAACCCGAACGGTCCAGTCGCGGGGATCGGCCGGGATCGCTTCCAGATGTTCGTAGTGGGCGAGCACTGCGGCGGCCGATTTCGCACCCCAGCCCGGTAGTCCGGGAAAACCGTCCGCCGCATCGCCGACCAGCGCCAGGTAGTCGGGGATGCTGGCCGGCGAAACGCCGAACTTCGCGCGGATCCCCGCTTCGTCGAAGAACGTCCGCGTGCGCCGATTGAGCTGCAGGACGCGCGTTCCCCGGACGCACTGTGCGAGGTCCTTATCGGGCGTGCAGATGACCACGCGTTCGACGCGCGGATCGGCGGCGGCCGCCGCCGCGGCCGCCGCGAGCGCGTCGTCGGCTTCGAATTCGACCATCGGCCAGACGACGATCCCCTCGGCGACGAGCGCCTCTTCGAGCAGCGGAAACTGCGCGAAGAGTTGCGGATCGATCCCCTCGCCGGTCTTGTATCCGGGCCACAGACCGTTGCGGAACGACTCGATCACGTGGTCGGTGGCGACCCCGATATGTGTCGCGCCGTCCCGCAGCATTCCGCGCAGCGAGGTCAGTACGCCGCGCACCGCTGCGACCTCTCGCCCCCGCTCGTCGCGCGCCGACGGCAGCGCGTAATAGTGCCGAAACAGTTCGTACGTGCCGTCGATGAGGTGGACGATCACGGCAAGAGCCTCATCAGTTCTTCGGCCACCGCATCGAGCGGGGCAACGCCTCCCTCCGCGCGGCACAGAATGAGCGCGCCTTCCATGCCGGCGAGCGTCGTGAGCGCGATCGCCCGTGCGCGCGCGGCCGGCACCCCAGCCGCGACGAGTTGCTCGGCGAGCTGCTCGGACCACGACCGGAACGCAGCGTTGACGGCGTGCATGACATCCGCCTCGTCGTGCGGCGTGTCGAGAGCGACGCCCGCGACCGCGCACCCCGCCGCGGCATGCGACGATACGACGACATGGCGCCACATTGCGATGAAGTATTCCAGCACGTCTCCCGGCGTCGCCGCCGTCGATGCCCGAAGGTGCGCCAGCACGCGCTGCGCGGTCCAGCCGATCGCGTCGATGGCGAGCTGTTTTTTGCCCTCCGGAAAATGGTGGTAGATCGAGCCGCGCGGAGCTCCGCTCTGGGCGATCACATCGCTGAAGGACGTGGCGTTCGCGCCCCGCGTGCTGAAGAGGGTGGCCGCGCTGCGCACCATGCTGGTCCGGCTGTCATTCGTCACGGTCGATCCCCTTGACTATGACGATCAGTATAGTGCATGCTACCAGCAGTCAGTATGACGATCATCATAGTACCCGGAGGACCACTCTCATGCCCATGATCGACGTGTATGCCGTCAAAGGCACCTTCAGCAACAAGCCCGAGCTCACGCGAGCCCTGACGGCGGCGCTCATGCGCTGGGAGAAGGTCCCGCACATCGCGCTCTTTCTCGACAACACCGCGGCCTTCGTCCACGAGCTCGAAGCCGACGCGATGGCGAACGCCAACGGGGCCAGCGACTACGTTCGCGTGCAGATCCTCACGCCGGTCGGCGTGCTCGATCGTGACAAGAAACTCGGCGTCACCAAGGAGATGACCGAGATCGTTGCCGCGCAGGCGGAAGACCCGACGCTTGTCGACCGTACCTGGTGCCTGATTACGGAAGCGCCCGACGGCGGCTGGGGCATCGACGGCCACGCCTACACCTCAGCCGAGATCGGCGAAGCTGCCCGCAAAGAACTCGCCGGCGGCACGTAGCCGGCCCCGCGGAACGTCCCCGGAACGCCCTCCGGCTAGTGTGCGAACGTACTCTTCGCCAGGGAGCGTTCTATGTTTCTCCGATCGGCAGCACCGGCCGCGCTTCTCCTCGCCGCAACCATCGCCGCGGGTCCGCCCGACCATGTGAGCGTCAGGGCACCAAGCGCACCGGCGCTGGGGTCGGTTCTCGGGCCGGGAAGCGCGGCGCGCGCAAAGCTGATCGCGCTGATCGAGTCTGCCGGCGGTACCGCGACCGATGAGTACAAACCGGATCCGGTCGATTTTCCAGCCCCCGTCCTGGCCAGCATCGATGGGACACCTTCCGACGCTGCTACGCCGAAGCCCGATGAAGCCGCGCTGTGCGCCGCGGGAAAGATCGCGCCCCGTATCCGCAAAGTCAAAGGCGACCTGACGTCGCAAGGCTACATGGTGATCGAGGGCAGCTGCTTCGGCCAATCGGGTGCCGTCCTGCTGGGTGGTTTTCCGAACAGCGTCCCGCAGGTCACGATCGAAGCGTGGACACCGACCGCGATCACGGTGCAGTTTCCCAAGATCGTCGGCGTTCCGGATCTGATTATGACGGTCACCGTGACGCACGGACCGGGCGGTTCCTCGGGGGGATCTCTTCTCGGACAAATCGCAGCCGACGTCTCGGGACAAGCGTCAAAACCGGTCGCGGCGAAGTTCACCGCGGCGATCGGCGATCCGATCCCGCTGCCGAGCAAGTACATTGCGATGAACGCATGCGGCGGCGGGATTCCGATCTGTTTCGCGGCGCCGCCGGGGGTGGCAGTCGGGATGCACGTCGACACGACACCGACTTCGGGCGCCGATATTTGGACGTTTACGATTCCGGAGCACTGGCATCTGCACGCGGTCCATCTCGTGCACCTGACGCCGTCGGCCGCTTCGTCGTCGACGATCAACGGGAGCGGAGCGCAGAAGACGATCAAGGTTGCATGGACCGAGACCGCCGTCCAGCAGCGCGCGGACTCGTCCGCCCAATGCAGCCCAGCCGCGCTCAACAGTCTGGGCGAGTTCGAACGCCTGCTCATGCAGCAAGCCTGCGCGGCGAATCAGGTCGTCGGCGTTCTCTACGACGGGAACTATCGGATGGAGCCGATGGTGCGCGGACCGGCCGGGATGACCGTACCGTGAGCGGCGAGTAGGCGGTTCGAGGGATCTGATGGCACGACGCAAGGACGTCTTTGTCGTCAGCCTCTGGCGCGACGGGGACGGCCTCGTGCCGACTGCGGACTGGCGCGGAAGCGTCGAACACGTCCATTCGCGGCGACGGCTGTACTTTCGGGAGCTGATCGATCTGGTCGCGTTCCTGGCCGGCTACATGAACGCAGCGGCAGGCGAAAACGGAAGCCACGCCGTGCGGGATTCCTCCGGCCCGCCGGAACCCTAAGAACTGGCTGCAGCCCTGCAAAGACGTTCGCCGAGCCGCCGTCGAACGCGCCCCGCGATGGTTCGGCGGTGAGCGATATCGGGCTTCGCCTGGACGGCTTGGTGCTGCTCGCGACGATCGCGCTGGGGGCCGCGATCTTCGTCTTGATCGCGGCAATCGCCGCAGTTCGCACGCTGGTCGTGCGCCGCCCCGGCGGACGGGCACCGCGGATCGCGGGAGTTGCGGCGCTGCTGGGTCTGGGCAGCGGTGTGATCTTCGTTCTCGTTGCGGTCGTCGCGAATACAGCGCCGGCCAGCGACGCGCCGGATTGGCTGGATTGGATGAGCCTGCCCTACGCGGCCGCCTTCGTCGCCGGGATTTGGCTGCTCGTTCGCCTCAAGTAGGGCCTGGAGGTTCCGCTGATGCCGCCTGCACCCAACGATGGGAGCGCGTATCGGTTCGTGACGCGGTGGCGGATCGATGCGCCATGCGAGGATGTCTCCGATGCGCTGGAGGACACCGATCGCATCACGCGCTGGTGGCCGTCCGTCTATCGCGAATGTACGATCCTCGAGCGGGGCGGCGTTCACGGCCTGGGGCGTCGCGTCGAGGTATCGACCAAGGGTTTCCTGCCCTATCTGATCCGCTGGCACTTCACAGTCGTCGAGGAGAACTACCCGTACGGTTCACGGATCCTTGCCGGCGGCGACCTCGAAGGCGAAGGGCGTTGGACGCTGCGGCCGATCGCAAAAGGCACCGCCGTGACCTACGAGTGGACGGTGCGCGCGAACTATCCCTTCATCCGGCGGTTCGGCCGCTTCTTGCGGCCGCTGTTCGCAATGAACCACGACTGGACGATGCGCGAAGGCCTGCGCGGTCTCCGGCGCGAGCTTGAGACGCGCCGCGCGGAGCACGCGCCCGAGACCTCGCCCGAGCGCTAGCGGTTCGCTCCCTTAGCGGCCTCCGACGTGCCAGCGCAGTTGCCCGCGCACGGTGCGGGGGGGCGTCGGGATCAAATCCGAGGAGTATCTCGTTAAGCCGGTCGAGTTCTCGGCCACAACCGGGACGCCGAGTCCTGGCGCCGCGAGGTTGCTGAAGTTGTTGGTGTTGAGTAGGTTCTGCACCGACACTTGCAGCTCGAGGGTTCGCGTGAGCGGACGGCGCGCGGTCAGATCCAGTTGCGCGAACGGCGGCTGGTAGTAGGCATTGTTCTTGCCTTCGTAGTCGACGCCCAGCGATGCGAAACTGCCGCCGTGCCACACGTAATCAACGTGCCCGTAGGCCTTCAAGTACGGTATGCACGTCGCGAGCCCCGGCGTGAAGAGCCCGTTGCCGCAGAGCTGCACGTTGTTGACCGGGAAGCCCGGGTTGCCGTTGTAGGCGGCGTTCGGAATCCCGCTCAGAATCGAACGGTCGGCGGCAGCCGAAAAACCGTAGCCCAGACCGAAAGCTGGCTGATAGGCGTACTTCAGGATCGCGACCTGGGAGTGCAGCGTCGCCACGTTGATCGGCGTGAAGATGCCCAGAATGCCGGTGTTTCCGTTGAAGGTCGTGTTCTCGGCGAGCGTCAGTTGTTGAAAGACGTTGTGCACGGTCGTGTCCTGAAGGTCCATGCTCAGGACGCCGCCGCTGTGGAAGCGATGATCGAAGCCCAGATCCCACGCTTGACTGAACTCCGGCGCCAGGTTGGGCGCTTTCTCGGTGAAGATGCCCAGCGTGTAGAGCGGCGCCGATTGCGCGAACGGCTGATACGCCGCCGTGCCGCTGACGTCGCCGATGAACGGGAACGTCTCGGAGGTGCCCCACGCCAGGCGGAATGAATCGTCGCGGCCGGCGCGGTCCACCAGCGCGATGTGCGGATCGGTGCGGTTGACGCTGCGGAACAGACCGGTGATCACCGGACTGCCGTCGGGATTGAGGACCGGGTTGCCCATCGCATCAACCTCGGCTTTTTCGCCGGTGATCGTCCAGGTCGTGTTGTACAGGCCGAAGTCGACGGAGAGTTTTTGGGTCGGATGCACGGAGCCGGTCAGCGAAAAAGTCGAGTAGCGGTTCGCCGAGTTCGGGACCGTCACGTTGCTGGGCGTATTGGCGTATGCGAACGTGCTCTGGCCGTGGAAGTCGTAGGTGAATTCGAGGAAGTTCTCGCCGAACGGATGGATCAGCGAAAAGGTCGTTCCGTAGAGCTTGTCCTGTTCGTAAAACGTGTACGGATATTGGAAGCAAAGTTCTTGATTGCCGGCGGTGACGACCGTATTCTTGGGGCTGTTCAGCTGGCTGTAGCTATAGATCGTTCCGGTGGGGCAGAAGCTCTGCTCCCAGGAATTGGCGCCGGTGGGCGGGCTCGCGGTGGGGTCGGTAAAACCGGGCGGGATCTGCTGGCCGGGCGCGAGCACCGACGTGGTGCCCGGCGGGCTGAAGAACGACGGGAACCCGCCTTCCTGGGTGCCGTCGTACGACTCCGGCTGAATCGCACCCAAGTACGGACGCACCAGCAGCGTGTTGTCCCCGATCGAGGTCCGGAACTGGCCGGTCCAGATCTGCTGCGTGTTGGTGACGATCGTCCCGGGATACCAGCTGTAGCCCGTGATCGTTTTCCCGATCAGGCCGGCGTCGGCCGGGTTGGTGCAATAGCCGCTGGCGAAGCTGCTCATGCAGCCTTCGATCAGCGTCGGTCCCAGCGCATTGCCCCAGGCCGAACCTTGTGGTGAGTATCCGCCGAACGAGCCGACGAAGCCGAACTCGAACGAGGTCGAGGGCGTAAAGTTGTAACGCATCTTGAGCAGCTCGCCCTTGGTATAGAGCGACCCGCTCATATCGCCGCAGAACTGCACGATGCCGACCGAATTCGACGAGTTGGCCGCGCCGTCGGCATAATCTTCGGTCACCGCGCAGGCCTTCTTCTTGAAGTACGGCCCGTTGCTGCCGGCGGTTCCGGCAGCAACGACGTACTGCAGGTTCCCCGCGCTGCCCGTCGCGAGCAGGTTCGAGTACTGCGAGGAATAGCTGTCGATTCCGGTCGTGAACTCCGCGGTCGGCCGCGCCGTGAAGCCGGGCGTCAGGATGTTGACCGTTCCGCCGACCGCGATGTTCGCGAACGGAGTCGTGTTGCCGGGCCCGGTCTGCGTCTCGATCCCGCCGACCAGATAGCTGGGGAACAGATGGCTCAGCCACACGCCGTACTGTCCGAGTGCGAGCGGGTGGCCGTCCATCAGCACCTGCGTCTCGTACGGCTGCAGGCCGCCGACGACGATCGAGGTGTCCTGCTGGCTGCCCATCTTCTGCACCGTGACGTCGGGGATCCGTTGCAGGATGTCGTTCACTTGCGGGTTGCCGAGATTCGCGAACACCTGCCCGCTGACGTACGTCGACGACGCCGCGCCGGTGTTGATCGTGCTGGCGCCGGCGCGTCCCGAGGTCGTGACGCGCCCGATCGTGCGCAGCGACGAGAGGTCGGTGGCGGTCATGACGATCGTCAGCGGCTGCGACGTACCGGCGACCACCGCGACGTCGGTCAGCGAGGCCGGCTGGAAGCCGCCGCCCTCGACCGAGATGCTGTAGACGCCGGGCACCAGGTTGAGCGTGAAGGCGCCGGTACGGTCGGTAACGGTCGAGGCGACGGCCGGACCATTTGCCGTGACGTGGGCCCCCGCCACCGGGGAACCGGCCGCGCTCTTGACGGTGCCGGTGAGCTGCGCAGTTGGCGCGGAATCCGCCGCTGCCGCGGGGACGGCGCTGCCGAGGAGGGCAAACGAAACCAAGGCTGCAGCAAGGGCGCCGCGCCACGTCGATGAGCTTTCCATTGATTCCAGCGAGGATAACGCTGCGCTCGCTCGGTGTCATTCGACACTGGGCTAACGCTGAGCGCGGCGCTCTCGAAGGGGGGCCCTATCCGAGCCCTGCGAAGTCGTTGGCGGAGGTTTTTGCCATGCTCGAATCGCGCGCGTCGCTGGTCGGACCGGAAAAGATCGTGCCGTTCGCCCCCGGCATTTCGTGGGCGGTGCTGCCGGGCGACGGCATGACCCTGGTCTACTGGGTCTTCGAACCGCCGGCGTGCGGCGAGGTCCCGCTGCACCAGCACGCGGCATCCCAAGGCGGCGTCGTGCTCGAGGGCTCGATCCACCTGCGGGACGAGCAGGGCCGCACGATGACGCTGCGGGCCGGCGACGTCTACACGCTGCAAAGCGATGCCCCGCACGGCGCCACCTTCACCGAGCGCTGCGTCGTGCTCGACGTCTTCGCACCCAACCGGGTCGAATACGAAGAGCGCTACGCCGCAGGCACGACCGCCGATCAGTTCGTCGTCGTGAAAGCCGGCGCGTAGTGCCCGAATCGCTCGTGCCGGTCTTGAGTTCGTCGGTGCACGGGCCGCTGGGTATCAAGCACCTGCCCCGCCTCTGGCTGAAGATTCTGCTCCACGGGTGCGGCCGCTTACCCGAAGGCTATCGTCACGGCGCGGGCGGCTTCGATGAGTTTCTGACCACGACGCTGGGCCTCGACCGCGAGGCGTTCGTCGCGTACGTTCGCGACGAGAAGCCTACCTATCTCGCGCTGGAGGCGTGGGTGCGGGCGAACGCCGCGAAGCTTACCCCGCAAGCGGTGGCAACCGTCAACGAACGAATCGAAACTGCGGAACTGCCCGACGCGATGCGCGCAGAGCGACGTGCGCGGCTCGATTTCTTCGATCCCTCGTACGTCAGCGCGGTCGCGCTCAACGATCTCGACGACTGGGCGGGCATGCACGAAATGCTCGTCGCCGGAAGCACGTTCGCGAAATAAAGCCCGAAAAAGCGGGTACAAAGCAAGCGATGGAGCTTGCAAAGAACCCGCTGGTGCGAGATCCGGAAGTGCTGGGCGCATTTCGTGAACGCGTCGAGCGCGGGGAATGGACCGCCGCACGGCGGCTCGGTATGGCGCTCGAACTGCATCGATCGGATCCGCAGCAGCTCTTCGAGCGCGACGATGCGTATTTGCGCCGGCTCGCCGACCGCTATGCGGCGCTGCCGCGTCTGCGCGCTTGGGCGCGGGCACGCCGTCGGCGCTCGCGCTGAGCGGCTAAACCCTACGCCGCGAGGGTGACCGCGATGATGCGGACGGTCTGCAGGGCGCCGAGCCGCCCGGTCGGCGCGCCGGTGAAGACGCCCGACGACGGCGCGACGTCCTCGTAATCCCGCCCGACCGCGACGACGACGTAGCGCCAGTCCGTGGGCCGCCCGGTCGTCGGATCGAACGCCGCGACGTGCGCGTCACCGCTCTGGTGCGGGATCAGAAACTCGACCCAGGCGTGGGTCGCACCCTCGCCCAGCAGATGGCCCGAGACGTAGCGCGCGGTGAGCCCGCAGGCGCGCGCCAAGGCGATCGTCACGTGCGCGTAGTCCTGACAGACGCCGCGCCGCATGCTGAATGCGACCGAGGCCGTGGTGAAGATATCGGTCACGGCTTTGGTGTAGATCATCTCGCGGTGGACGAAACGCACGATTGCTTCGGCGCGTTCGGCCGGCCGCGGATAGAGCGCGCGAATCTCCGCCCCCGCGTCCCGCAGTCCCGCGTCGAGACGAATCAGTCGCCGGATGCCGCGCAGCGCCGGATCGGCGAGCTGCGCGGGGTCCACGCGATGCGGTCCGAAGCGCCGGTCGCGAACGACGCGCGAGTTCAACGTAAAGCGGATGCTGCGCTCGACATGCGAGACGGCGAAATCGACGATGTCGTTGCCGAACGCGTCGCGGTCGCTGCGGGCGCGCGCGTCGGGCGTCACCGACAACTGCTGCGAGAGCCTGCGCTGATCGCCGTGTTCGTCGCGCGGCACGACCACCAGCCGGTGGCGCAGGTCGCGGATCGGTGTCTCGTATTCGTAGCAAAACGACTGTTCGACATCGTACGTCACCGCGACGACGGCATTGAAATCGAGCGCGCGATGGTCGATGAAGCAGTCGCCGCTCACGCGGCGCTCCGGTCGGCGCGCACGACCATCTCGTGGAGAATCGCGGTGCCGAAGGTCGTCACCATCGCCACGTCGAGTGCATCGCGGCCGCGCGCGATGACGACGCGGCCCTTTCGCCGTTCGTTGTTGCGCGGATCGAAGGTCCACCAGCGGCCATCGAGATACGCTTCCAGCCACGCGCAGAAATCCATCGGCGGGTACGGCGGTGCAACGTCGATGTCCGGCAGGGAGCCGAACACGTAGCGGGCCGGGATGTTCATCGCCCGCATGAAGGCGATCGCCAGATGGGCGTAGTCGCGGCACACGCCGGCACGCGATTCGAACACCTCGACCGCGGTCGTCATCGGCGTGCTCGAACCGTAGCCGAATTCAACGTGTGAGTGTACGAAGTCGCAGATCGCCTGGGCGCGCGTCCAGCCCGGCTCCGTCCCCGCGAAGAGTCCCCAGGCCCGGTCGCCGAGCACGTCCGAGAGGCAGTAGCGGCTCGGCAGCGTGTACATCAGCACGTCGTCCGGCAGGGCGTCGGCAGAGGCTTGCTTGGCACCGGGATTGGCCTCATCCAGCGCGTCCGTCACCTCGACCGTGGCATCGTAACGAACGCGCGAGCGACCCGAGGCGAGCGTGAGACGGCGACACTCGTTGCCGTAGAGATCGACGTAATCGTGATAGGGCGCTGCGGGCTCGGCGTGCCAGTGCTCCTCGAGGAGCGTCTGCGGCGGATTCGCAGGCGACGGGCGAACGACAAAGATCGCGGGCGTCGGTGCCCCCGTCTCGTAGTCGAATTCGCAGCCCACATCGAGCTTCATCCGTGCTTTCCCATTCCTACGCCTACCGTGTTGCGTCCATCGTCCGGGCTCCCTTTTCGCCAAATGTCCCACCCCGCGAAACATCGCGGAGCGAGCCGAGCCGGCGCGCATACACGATCGTGAACTCGGCACCGAACAGAAAAAGGTATGAGGAGTAATAGAGCCAGAGCAGGATGACGATCAAGCTGGCCGCGCTGCCGTAGGTCCACGGCAAGTTGACCGAGGCGAGATAGATGCCGATGACCAGCTGAGCGAAGGCGAAACCGCTCGCTGTCGCGGAGGCGCCGATCCACACGTCGCCCCAGGTCAATGCGTCGCCGGCAAGCCAGCGAAAAAGGGTCGCCACGATCGGCGCCAGCAGCGCAGCGCCCGTCAGCGCGATGCCGGCGCGCGCACCGCCCGAAGCCAGCACGCCGTGCACGCCGGCACTGTGGGCCGCCGCCACGAACGCCGCGCTGCCGAAGATCAGCACCGTCATCGCGGCCACGACCCCCACTGCGAGCAGCCCCGCGGCCAGGAAGGCGGCGACCGTGCCGGCCGTGCCGGCGGACCGCGCGGCGCGGGTGTTCCACATCAAGTGCAGTGCCCGCTGCAGTGCGTAAAACAGGCGCGAGCCGCCGAACAGCGCGACGGCTGCCGCCAGGACGGTCGGCAGAAGTCCGCCGGTCGGCCCCTCCCCGTGCGCGGCGATGCCGTCGAGCGCGCGCACGCCGCCGCGCCCGACGATCGGATCGATGATCAGCGCGAGCGCGTGAAAGACCATCGTTTGACCGCCGATGGCCTCGGCAACGCGCAGCGTGATCACCAGCAGCGGGGCCAACGCCAAGGCCGCAAAAGCGGCCATGGCGGCCGCATACAGCCAGCCGTCGTCGGCATTCCATTTCGCATACGTCTCGCGCAGCAGGGCGGCCGGCTCGCGCGCGAACGTCTTCACGCCAGTGCTTGATAGACCAGCGCGCGCATCAGCGATCGGTAGTGCACCCGTTCGAGCGGCGCCTGCAGCATCAAAACCGCCACCAGTTCCTCGACCGGATCGACCCAAAAGTACGTCCCCGAGATTCCGGCCCACGAAAAATCCCCGACCGACCCTGGATTGGGATTGCGGCCGGGATCGATCCGCACGTTGACGCCCAGCCCGAATCCCTGGCCGAACTGCGGGAACGGCGCAGTGATCCCCAACTCGGGCGTAAACGGACCGAACGCGACGTTCGGCGGCAAATGATTGCTCGTCATCAGCGCTACCGTCTTGCGGGCCAGCACGCGCCGGCCGTCGAGCGAACCGCGGTCGAGCAGCATCTGCGCGAAGCGCGCATAGTCGCCGGCGGTGGTGAGGATGCCGCCGCCGCCCGAAAACCACGCCGGCGGCTGCGCCGGATCGTAGAGCCCGTTCAGATTCGGCCGCACACCGGTCGCCGGATCGATCTGCGGTTGCGCGAGCCGGTCGACGTCGGCCAGCGCGAAGCCGGTGTCGGGCATCTGGAGCGGCCCGGTGATCCGTTCGCGCAGGACACGATCGAGCGATTGACCGCAAATCGTCTCGATGACCGCGCCCAGTACCTCGATCGACATCCCGTATTCGAACGTCGAGCCGGGCTGGTAGGCCAGCGGCAGCGCGGCCAAACGTTCGACCATCTGCGCGTTGGTTTGCTGCAGGTCGGTGACGTTCGCGCGCCGGTACGCGCGCTGCACGAGCGAATCACCGAACGCGCCGTAGGTGAAGCCGGCGGTGTGCCGCATCAGATCCTGAATCGTGATCGGACGCGCCGCCGGCTCGAGTACCAGGCTTCGCTCGCCGGCGTCACCGACGCGCTCGACGCCGACCTGCAGCTCGGCCAGCGCGGGCAGATAGCGCCCGAGCGGCGCGGCCAACTCGAGTTCGCCCTCATCGAGGAGCGTCAGTGCCGCCGCGACGGTCAGGGGCTTGGTGATCGACGCGCCGCGGAAGACCGCGTTGCGTTGCATCGCGACGCCGCGCTCGCGATCCTGAAAACCGATCGCTTCGAAGACGGCCGGCTTCCCTTTGCGCGCCACCAGCACGACCGCGCCGGGGATCGCGCCGCGCTCGACGTCCCGCGCGAACGCGTCGACCAGACGCCGCAGTCCCCCGCTGACAAAACCTTTCGGCATGCGAATCCTTAGGGTGCCGCCGGCGCCCGGCGGCGCACCAGACCCCCGAAACCGCCGGGAACGAACAGCACCAGCACGATGAATAGTAGCCCTAGCAAAAACAACGGCTCGGAGAGCGGAATCCGCACGACTGCCGGAAACGCCTGCAGGACGGGGGCGTTGGCCAGCGCGACGAGCCGGAAGTCCAAGTACTCGTAGACGATGCCGCCCAGCACCGCACCCCAGAGCGTGCCGACCCCGCCCAGCACGACCATCACCAGCAGCGCGAGGGTAAAGCCCGAGGTCGTGATCTGCGGGTTCGCGCCGCCCTGCAGCAGCACGTACACGACTCCGGCCGCGGCCGCGATCATGGCGGAAAGCACGAACGCGCCGAGTTTGAAGCCGTACGGGTTGAGGCCGAGCACCGCGACGCGGCGCTCGTTCTCGCGAATCGCCTGCCAGACATGGCCCGCCGGCGAATCGACGGCCCGCCGCGCGACGGCGTAGGCGACGATCAGCAGCGCCAGCGCGATCCAGTACAGGTTGTGGGTGTTGGGGACGCCGACCAAGGCGGCCGGCAGCGCGTCCGCGCTCAACGCCAGGCCTTCTTCGCCGCCGGTGAGCCCGAGCGGGTTTTGCATGACGAGAATCGAGCCCGCTTCGGCGAACGCGAGGGTGACCATCGCAAACGGAATGTCGCGCATGCGCAGACAGATCGCGCCGAGCGCGAGCGGGAGCAGAAAAGCCGCGAGGGCGGTCAGCGCCAGCGCTGCGGGCAGCCCGACGTGCCAGCGCGTCAGCGCGATCGCGAAGACGTACGCACCGTTGGCAAAATAGAGCGCGTGACCGAACGAGAGCAATCCGACGTAGCCGAAGAGCAGATCGTAGCTGAGCGCGAGCGTCCCGAACACGAAGCACAGCGCGAGTACGTTGAGGGTGCCCGGCGCGTCGAGCGAGCGTTCGAACAGCCCCGGGATCGGCACGCCGATCCACGGCAGTGCGACCAGCAGCGCCAGCACCGCCGCGGCAATCAGCAGCGTGCGCCCTCTCATGTCGGCGCGCTGCCGGCGATGCCGCCCGGCCGCACGAGCAGCACGACCGCCAGCAGCGCGACTACCGCGAAGTCGCCGACGCCGGCTGCGGCATAGAAGTTGAGGAATTGCTGAAGTACGCCGACCAGCACCGCGGCGACGGCCGAGCCGCCGATCGAACCCAGCCCGCCGATGACGGTAACGATGAAGGCGAAGATCAGCATCGACGTGCCGCGTGAGGGATCGATCGTTCCGTAGTATGCGCCGGCGAGGACGCCGCCCAGCCCGGCGGCCATGCCGCCGATCGCAAAGACCAGCGTGAACGCGCGCTGGACGTCGATGCCGAGCGCCTCGACCATGGCGCGATTTTCAACGCCGGCGCGCACGATCAACCCGTAACGGGTGCGGCTCAGGAAGAGCAGCAGCAGCACCAGCACCAGTGCGGCGGCGAAGATGACCAGCAGCCGCGCGTTGGTGATCGCGGCGCCGAGAATCGTCGTCGTCCCGGTCAGCGCGTCGGGCAGCAGTATCTGCTTGGGATCGTTTCCGTAAGTGCCTTCGACCAATGCGAGCGCGCACAGCGAGACACCGACCGTCACCAGAACTTGCCCGACCGGGCGCGCGTACAGCGGCCGGATCAGCACCACCTCGGTCAGCGTCGCGAACACGCCGCCGGCCGCGATCCCTGCGACGAGCGAGATAGACCACGACAGCCACGGCGAGGCGGACGGCAGGGCGGTGCTCGCCGTCCAGCCGGCATACGCACCGACCGTGAAAAAGGCGCCGTGCGCGAAGTTCAGCACGCGCATCAGACCCCAGATCAGCGACAAGCCGGCCGCGACCAAGAAGTACAGTGCGCCCAAACCGAGTCCGGTGATCAGGAGCAGGACGACGTCGCTCATCACACCTTAGTGCGCTGCTCCGGCAGCGACCAAACCGAGGTGTTTGCGCGCGAGTTCCGGATCGTTCATCAGCGCGTCGACGTCGCCGGTGAAGCTGACGCGGCCCTGATCGAGCACGATGACGTCGCGCACCAGCCGGTGTGCGACGCGCAGGTTCTGTTCCACCAGCACGATCGTGACCACCTCGGCCGCACGGCGCAGCGCGTCGACGACGTTGCGCACCACCAGCGGCGCCAGCCCTTTGGTCGGCTCGTCGATCAGCAGGATCCGGTTGTCGGCATTGAGCAGCGCGCGCGCCAGCGCCACCATCTGCTGCTGACCGCCCGAGAGCGTTCCCGCGCGCTGCGAGCCGCGCGCTTTGAGTTCGGGAAAGAGCTCGTACACCAGGTCGTAGCGGAGCACCGAGCCCTGCCGTTCGGCCAGGCGCAGGTTTTCGGTGACGGTCAAGCCGGAGAACACGTCGCGATCTTCGGGCACGTAGCCGACGCCCTGGCGCACGACGGCGTGCACGGGCAGGCCGACCAGTTCCGTTTCGCCCAGCCGCACGCTCCCGCTGCGCGGGACCAGTCCGAGGATGCCGCGCAGCGTGGTCGTTTTTCCGACCCCGTTGCGGCCCAGCAGCCCGGTGATGCCGCCCGCCCGCACGTCGAACGAGACGCCGTGCAGAATGTGCGACTCGCCGATGTGGACGTTGAGGCCGCGCACCGCGAGCAGCGGCCCGGCCGCGTTCACAACGGATCCCCGAGATACGCCGACTGCACCGTTTCGTTGGCGACGATGCGGTCGGGCGTGTCGACCGCGAGCAGCGTGCCGTGGTGCATCACCGCCATCCGGTCGGCCAACCCCATCACCAGATCCATCCGGTGTTCGACCATCAAGACGGTCGCGTGCCCGTCGCGATGGATGCGCTGGATCACCGCCACCAGCTCGGGGATGTCTTCGACCGCCATCCCGGCCGTCGGTTCGTCGAGCAGCACGACCCGCGGCTCGGTACACAAGACCAGCGCCAAGTCCAGCTTGCGTTTCTCGCCGTGCGAGAGCGCGCCGGCCGGCACCTCGGCTCGATGCGCGAGCCCGACCGTTTCCAGCGCCGCCTCGGCGCGTTCGAGCGGCACGCGCGCTGCCGACGCGCTTCGCAGCACATCGGCCGATCCGCCCAGATGCGCTTGGGCAGCGATGCGCGCGTTCTCGCGCGTCGAGAGTCCGGCGAAGATGCTCGAGGTCTGGAAGGTGCGGCCCAATCCCAACCGGGCGCGCTGATAGGGCGCCGCGCGGGTGACGTCGCGGCCGGCGAAGGTCACGCTGCCGCTGGTCGCCGGCGTGAGGCCGGAGAGCAGGTTGAAGAGGGTCGTCTTTCCGGCGCCGTTCGGACCGATCACGACCAGAAACTCACCCTCGCGCACCGCGAGCGAAACGTCGTCAACGATCGGAACGGCTCCGATCCGCAAGCCGAGACCGGCGGTGCGAAGGACCGGAGGACGTTCCGCTTCGCTCATCGCGAGGCCGGAGCTATTTGAACGGGCGAACCGGCGGGGCGAGCGCGCCTTGCGGTATCGTGCGCAACAGATGCGGCTCGACCGCGTTGCCGCTGCCCTGGAGTCGCGCAACGAACATCGGCTGGATCATCGCATGATCGGCCGCGCGAATCGTCTGGCGTCCCTTGGGACCCTCGAACGACCAGCCTTCGAGCGCCGCGATCGTCTTTCCGACATCGTCGCCGTCGGCGGTCTCGATCGCGTGCACCATCATCTGCGCCGCCACGAAGCCGTCGTTGTCGAAGATTTCGGGAAAACGGCCTTGCTTCTTGAGCGCGTCGACGAGGTAGAGGTTGGCCTTGGTCGTCGACGCCTCATAGAAGTAGTGCGCCAGAAACTGCAGCCGCGATGCGAACGGCGCGAACAGCGGAAACGCGGCACGCTGATCGAGTCCCGTGACGGCCTTCGTCGCGGCGAACACGCCGCTGTCGTCGAGGCTCTTGAACATCGCCGGTCCGGTCGTGCCGGCCCACGCGACGTAGAGCAGGTCGGGATGGAGATCTTTCAACTTCGCCGCGAACGGCGTGAAGTCGTTGGCCGATAGCGGGGCCAGCACGCCGTTGACGTCGGCGCCTTCGGCACCCAGCACGGCGCGCACCGCGTTGAGGTTGGCCTGACCGAAGGCCGAGTCTTGCGCGAACACGCCGACCTTCTTGTTGCGCAAGTTCGTCCCGACGATCGTGCCCGCCGTGAGCACGTCCTGGTAGGTCTGACGCCCCGAACGAAACGTGTTGCGGTTGTTGCCCGTGATCGCGTCGGCGGCCGCGGGTCCCGAGATGAACAGCACGTTGTTTTCTTTGGCCAGCGGCGCCATCTGCAGCGCAACGCCCGACGCCGTCGAGCCGCCGAGAATCTTGAAGCCTTGTCCGATCAGATCTTTGGCCGCGGCGACGCCCTTGGCGGGGTCGCCCGCGTCGTCGCGCTCGGTGACGACGATACGATGCCCGCCGGCCATGCCGGTGCCGTGCGTCGCATAGGCGAGTCCAACGTTGAACCCTTCGATGTACTCGGCGCCGTACGCCGAGAGCAGTCCGGTCTTGGAATAGATCAGCCCGACGTTGACGGGCGATTTCTCGGCTGCCGGCGCCGGCCCGCCCGAGAGTGCTCCCATGGCAAGCAGCAGCGTCGCCGCGGCAAAGCGAGCGATCAGATCACGGCGTCGCGACACGTGTTTTCTCCTCGACGTGCGGTGGTTCCAGAAGCCATACACCAGGCGGCGCGGAATTCCGCTCGCTGGTTCTTACGCAAAGCCCTGGGCCGGGAAGTCGCCCTCCCGCTGCAACCAGTTGCACGGATCGTACGGTACGCGCCCGTCGACGAAGTGCAGTGTGTAGGCGTGGCGCGAGCTTGCGGACCGATTGGGTGCGCTGTAATGAGGCAGTAAGCCGTGCAGAACGACCAGCGTGCCGGCCTCGACTTCGACCGCCTCGGCTTCCGCCTCGACGGGCCACGGGGCGGCATCGCGCTGCTCGAGCCGTCCGGCACCGGCGTCGACGACGAACTGCTCGCGCAGCGGCGTGCGATGACCGCCGCGCTGGACCCACAGGCAGCCGTTGCTGCGGTCGGCGCGCTCGAGCGCGAACCACAGCGTCGTCACCGTAACCGGCTCGGTCGAGAAGTAGGTCGCGTCCTGATGCCAGCGGACCTCACCGCCGATGCGCGGCTGTTTGAAGATGTACATCGACTGGTACACCCGCGGGTCGGCGTTGCCGAGGTCGGCCGCGAGCGCCGCCAGCTTCGGGCCGTGCGAAAAGGCCGCGAACACGGGGTCGAGATCGTGCATGGCGTGCCCGATCTTGTTGATTGAGAGGGCCTTGGACTGCCGCAGGCCGCCCGACTCATCGAAGGCTTCCTCTTCGAAAAAACAGCGAACCGTCGTCCCGGAACGTAGGAAGTAGGCATCGGATTTGGTCTTCGCTTCGTCACGCGTCGAGAAGACCGGCGCAGCATCGCGGGGGTCGAACGCCGCGACGATCTCGGCCGCGCGTGCGCGCAGCGATGCGATCGCCCCCGGTCCGACGAAATCCGGCAGCACCAGAAAGCCGTCGGCCTCAAAGCGGTCCTTCAGCGCTGCGGCAGCCTGCATCAGCGCACGGTTTCGTATGCTGCCGCGCGACTCTTTGCGGAGCCGGTCAGCTCGCGGGCGGGACCTCGTAGGCGGCGCTGAAGGCGAACCTCGGCTCGCGCGTCCCGCCGAAGAAGGCTTCCATGTCGGCGACCATGCGCCGGCAGCCCGAGGGGTCGAGGGTATAGTCCGCGTTCGCGGCGCGCCGGTAGACCGGGACCGCGGGAGCGCAACTCACCGCGTCGTGCAAGGGCCGGTCGACGAAGGCGGCCTCAGCCGAGCCATCGTCACGTAAGGCCACGACGACCATGCGGCCGTCGTACGACCAGCGAACCACGTCACCGTCGCGGCAGACCGTCAGCCGGTCGCCGCAGGCGGCAGCCAGCGGCGCGAACGCGTCCGCCGGCGACCATCCGGATCCGAGCCGTTCCATGCGGCCCAGCGTACCGCCACGGCCGCCGCCGTGGCACGGGCCACCAGGCTAGGCCGGCAGCGGAACAATTGATGATGCGGCTAGGTGCGCGCGCTCAACCGGGCGGCGATGGTGGCACTGACCGACTCGGGGATCGCTTCTTGATACGCCAGCGAAAGCTTTTCGCCGTTGTCGAAGTCGAACGCGACCGTCGACTCGTTGTTGTCGAGCGAGGCAACCACGGTCCCCCCGCTGCCGACCCACATCGCCGAGTCCCACGACAGCTCTTCCGTACGCACCGAGCTGCCGAGACGGCCGTGCAGGTCCGCATTTACCGAATCAATCCATTGGTCGAATGTCATACTGAGGCCTTACCCCTTTATCCGTTTGTCGAACTACCCTCAGCATACTGCGCGCCGCTGTGGCTGGCAAGCGGCGAGATATGCGTCCCGTCAGGCTGCCGGCGCCGCGCCGGACGCCGTCCGCGGCCGAAGCCGCGGGCGGGCGCCCGGTACGGACGAACGGTCAGTGGTTGCGGTCATGCCCGGACGCGTGCGGCGCGCCGCCGCCGCCATGGGCGGGCGCACTGTGCGACCGCGCAGGGGCGCTATACGACCGCGACGGTGCGCTGTACGACCGCGACGGTGCGTACGACCGCGACGGCGCGTAGGTATTCCGTGACGGCGTGTACCCCCGCGTCGGAGCGTTGTACGAACGGGACGGCGCCGCATACGACCGGGCCGGTGCGTCGTACGTCCGTGGCGTCGCGTAGGAGCGCGATGGCGCCGTGCGCAGGTTCGATCCGCCGGAACTCTGGTACCCTGCAGATCCATTGAACCGGCCCGGCGTACCGTTGACCGAGCCGTTCGGCACGTTGCCGGTTCCGCGCGCCGCGCGGTCGACATACGGGCTCGCGCCGTACGTTGAACCGCCGCCGCGCGCGGCGTCGATCCCACGGTTCTGGCCGAAGCGACCCCACGCATCGGTCGCCGGGTGGTTACTCACCGGCGCACTCTGCTCGTGGAAGTTGCCGCGAATGGCGCCGTTGGGGGGCGCGTTGCCGGTGAAACCGCGGGATTCCGGCGTCAGCGGCAGCCGGGTCGCCGCAGCGAAGGCCGACCGCTGCTGCTCGAACGGCACCCGCCGCACCGGCTCGACCGAGCCGGCGAAGGCGCGCTGCGAGAAGCTCGAGTGAACTGCCAACCCCGAATCGACGTGCGCGTTGCTGTAGCGCAGGTTGGCCGAGGTGGGCACCACGGGGACCGCGCCCCGAATGGCTTGGACGTTGCGCAGTTCGCCGGGTGCGACGACCATCGGATGACGGAAGTTGCCCTCGGTGAACCGTTGTCCCGGCACCGCGGTCACGCCGTACTGCGCGTTGCGGTACGTGTGCACGAACGTCGTGTTATTGATGTAGGTGTTGTTGATCGTGACGTTGCCGCCGGAGCCCCAGCGGTTGCCCCACCAGGGGTGCCACGGCTCGTAGGGTGCGAGCGGCACCCACCCGATGTTGAGGCCCAAGCCGCCGCCATATCCGCCGAAGCCCACAGATCCGCCGCCGCCGAAGGAGACGAAGGCGACGAGGGCAGGGCGCCAAACGGCGACGGGGCCCGGGCGCGGCGGGAACCAGCACCAGCCGTAGGTCGGGTTGCGATACCACGAACCGTAGTGGTAGGGCGCCCAGCCCCAGGGCTCAGCACCGATCCAGGTCCAGCCGAAGTTGCCTTCCCAGACCCAGTTGCCGTCGCGATAGGGCGCCCAGTCGGCCGCCACGTTCGAGGGCGTCCAAACCTGTCCGTAGGTCGGGTCGGAAACCCATTGTCCGTAGGCGTCAAGATCCTGGACACCGGTGACGTCCGTCGCCACGTCCGGGACATTTTGAACGTCGGCCACCGCGTGCTCGTACTGAGCGTCGCGCTCGGCGTTGAATTGATCGAAGGCGTCCGGCTGGAGTTCCGCCTGACTGACGATCGAGGGATCAGACGACGGGCCTTGCGCGACGATCGTCGTGCCAGAGGCCAACGGCTGGGCTCCCTGCGGCCCGACGATCTCGGCGTCGCCGGAACGGACGGTGACCACCGTTTGGCCGTCCGAGGTCACGCTGACGCGGTAGCTGCCGCTGCTGCGCGGCCGGACCGAAATCGACGGCGTGTCGACGTTGGAGGTGCCGTCGGTCCCGCGCAGCAGGCGCAGTTCGATGGTACCTTCGGCGAGCTGGATCGAGCGCGTATCGTTCTCGAGATGCGTGAACCGCATCTGGACGCCCTCTCCGAGGCGGACGATCGTTCCGCCGTCGACTTCGATCTCGGCGCGCGAGCCGTCACCGGTCGTGACATAGTCGCCGGCCAGGATCGGGGCGTTGATGACTGCTGCGGTTGGGTCGGTGGAATCGCCGCGCTGCACCGCGACGGAACCGGAGATGAGGCTGACACGAGCGACGGCCACGTTGGCCGCGTCGTCCGCTTGGGCGAAGGCTGCGCTCGGACTGATCAGCGGGACGGCGAGCGCGACGGTCGCGGCGAGCAGCGCGATCCGTCGTGGAACGGAAGATAAATGCATAGGAATCCTCGCGGGATGATGGTTTTTACCCAACGCTAGAATACCGCGACGCGGTTCATCGCCCGCCCGGCCAGATGCCGAACTCAGCGTACTTTAATCCCGCCCCTATGGTTATCGCGGTTCGAAACGCCGATGCTGTGAAGAAGCCCCGCGCGCACCATGGTGTGTTCGGGCGCTCTTTCGCTATAGGAGATCGCCATGAAGCTCCGCCTGCTTCTCCTTTCCCTTGCGTTCGCCGGGCCGGCCGCTCCGGCGCTCGCCGACGACGTCCTGCCGACCAGTGCGGTTCCGATGCGCGCGCTGGCGCCGGCGGACGAATACTTCGGGCGCGCGCGGATGAGCGTGCTCGGAATCGCGAATACGATTCGGGACGCCGGTGCGCGCATCGACGAAGGCTCGCCGCCGCCGTCGATGGTCGACGGGCCGCTGGCGTTCGTCGGCGATGCGATCCGCGACTGGCAGCGCCAGTTTCCGCGCGATCCCTGGATCGCACGCGATCTTTACGCACTCGAGCTCGTCTATCTGCGCGTGCACAATCCGCAGGGCCTCGCGCTGGCGCGCTCGACGGAAAACTGGCTCGTCCGCGATTACCCCGATTGTACCGCCGCCCGCGACGCACGCGTTGCGCTCGGCGACACCGACGAGGATGCCGGACCGCCGCGTGACGCGTGGGGACGTTTTGCCGACCTGCGCGCGCCGCTGCCGAGCCCGCACTAACCGAGCACATCCCTAGCGTTCGAGAACGTACGTTCCGGGCGCGTCTTCCAAGGGCGGGTGCCGCGCGGAACCGAGCCCGTCCGGCGCGGTGGTTCGCTCGGGTGAGCGGACCGCGAGCCAGCCTTCCCAATCGGGCCACCACGACGAGGCGTCGTGCTTCGGCGCCGCAGCCAGCCACGCATCGGCGCTGGGCGGCGCGGCCGCGTCCGACGGAGCGCCCCACCAGGCGGCCTTCTTCTTTCCGGGCGGACTGATGATGCCGGCGATGTGACCGGACGCGCCGAGCCGGAACGTGACCTCGCCGCCGAACAGCTGCGTCATCGCGTAGACGCTGCGCCACGGCGCGATGTGATCCTCCGCAGTCGCTACGCAGTAGGTCGGCACGCGCACGCGGCCGAGATCGAGCGGGACGCCGTCGACCTCGAGCACGTCGGGCTTCGCCAAATTGTTGGCCAGGTACATCTGGCGCAGATAGTACGAATGCAGCGCTGCCGGGATGCGTGTCGCGTCGCTATTCCAGTAGAGCAGATCGAAGGCCGGCGCGTCTTTGCCGAGCAGATAGCGGTTGACCGCGACCGACCAGATCAGATCGTTCGAACGCAGCAGGTTGAACGTGTCGGCCATCTCGCGGCCGCTCAGGAATCCGTGCTCGTTCATCCGCTCTTCGATGTAGGCCAGCGATTCTTCGCTGATGAACGCCTGAACTTCGCCGGGATCGCTGAAGTCGACCAGCGCTGCGAAGAACGTGGCCGTCGCGATCAGCTCAGATCCGGTGCGGGCGAGATATGCGAGCAGCATCGCCAGCAGCGTTCCGCCGATGCAGTAGCCGATCGCATCGACCTGCTCCGTCCCGGCGATCTCGGCGGCGACCCGGGCCGCCCTCAGCGGTCCCAGGCGCAAGTAGTCGGCCATCGTCAGATCGCGCATCGATGCGTCGGGGTTCTTCCACGACACGACGAACGTGTTGCGGCCCGCATCGAGCGCGTACTGCACGAAGCTGTTCGAACGCTGCAGATCGAGCACGTAGAATTTGTTGATCCACGGCGGCACGACGATCAGCGGGCGCGCGTACAGTTCCGGTTGCGTCGGCGCGTACTGAATCAGCTCGATCAGCTCGTTGCGAAAGACCACCTTGCCGGCGGTCGTCGCGACGTTGCGGCCGACGGTAAACGCCGACTCGTCGACCAGCGCAGGACGCCCTTCATTGTCGCGCGTGTCGGCGAGGATGTTGCGCAGCCCATCCTGGAGGTTCGCGCCGCCCGTGCGGACCGTCGTTTCGAGCACGTCGGGATTGAGCCACGGGATGTTCGACGGGCTCATCGCGTCGAGAAATTGGCGCGTGAAGAACCGCATGCGGCGGCGGGTCTGCGGATCGACGCCGTCCGCACCCTCGATCGTCTGCAGCACCGTCTCGGACGCCAGCAGGTAGGCCTGCTTGAGCGCGTCCAGGTACGGATTGGTTCGCCAGGCTTCGTGCGCGAAGCGCTTGTCGTTCGGACCTTCCGACGCGAGCGGCGCGGGCCCACCATCCGCGGCGGCGCCGGCCGCGGTCCGCATGGTCATCTCGCTCAGCGCGCGGCCGAAAGCCAACTGCGCGTCGAGCAGTTCTTGCGGGTCGGAAAGCAGCGACCGCCACAGCGCGGTCGAACCGGCCGCTAGGCCGAACGGGTCGAACGGATTCGCTGGCGACTCCGCCATGGCTGCCTCCGGGTTCGGGGACGGTTCGGTTTCGGGAACGCGCCGAAGCCAGCCTTCGGCGCTCAGCCGCCCTCGCGAACGTGCGAGTCGAGGAACGCGGCGATGCGCCCAAGCACCGCTTCCGGCGCGTCCCGGTGCGGGCTGTGACCCGCCCCGGGCACGATCAGGCTCTCGGCGCCGCTGCCGCGCACGATCCGCGCGACCTGCTCGAGCGTGCCGTACTCATCGCGGTCGCCCTGAATGACGAGCACCGGACACGTGACCGTATCGACGTACGCCTCGATATTCCAGTCGCGAAAGCGCGGATCGAGCCAGACGTCGTTCCAGCCGCGAAAGGCCCCCTCCGGATCGTTGTGATACCGCGCCAGCCGCTCGCGCAGGTTCGTCGCGCCGAAGCTGATGCGCGCGCTCTCGATGCTCGACACCGACAGATCTTCGACGAAGACGTGCGGCGCCTCGAGCACCAGCGCCGCCGCCAGGCCCGGACGTGCTCCCGCCGCGATCAACGCGATCGACGCGCCGTCGCTGTGCCCGAAGAGCACCGGGCGCTCGAGCCCGAGTTCTGCCAGCAGCGCCGGCAGCACGACCTCACCTTCGTAGTGCATGTACCGGATGTCGCGCGGGCCATCGAGCGGCTCGGACGCGCCGTATCCCCAGCGCGAGTACGCGACCACCGTCCGCGCAGTTCGCGCCGCCAGGAGGTCCGGAAAGTCGCGCCACATCGCAACCGACCCCAGCCCTTCGTGCAGCAGCACGACCGCAGCGCGCGCAGGATCGCCGCCAAACCGCGCGACTTCAAGCCGCTTCCCGTCGACGACGAGCTCGGAGCGCAGCGGTGTTGCGTTACTCATCCATCGACTGCCGCACAGGAGTCATCGCGCGAACGGCATGATAGTGCAGTGCGGTGTTTGACTGCAGAGCCAAAGTGCACGAACCCCACCGGCGCAACACGTGAGGCGGCCGGCTTCGGAATTGAACGCCGACACGGCGTTCTTGCGCCTGCTCGGCGAGCGCGTCCGGCGACTGCGCGCCGGGAGCGGCCGTTCGCGGCGCACGCTCGCCGCGACCTCGGGACTTTCGGAGCGCTACATCGCGCAACTTGAAACGGGGCGCGGAAACGTGTCGGTCCTGCTGCTGCGCCGGCTCGCGCATGCTCTGGATGTACCGGTCCAGCTGCTCCTGACGGACGAGCCGGTCGACTCGCAAGACTTCGCCCATGCGGCAGACCTGTTGCGGCAGCTCGATCCGGGACGCCTGGCGGCGGCGCGAGCGCTGCTCGCTCAGAGGTTCGCCGCACCGCCGCCGGTGGAGCGGCGCGGGCGTCTTGCGCTGATCGGTTTGCGCGGGGCCGGCAAGACGACGCTGGGCACCGCCGCGGCCGCGCGGCTCGACGTGCCGTTCATCGAACTCGACCGCCAGGTCGAGACTGCGGCGGGAGTCCCGCTCAGCGCGATCTTCGAGCTTTACGGGCAGGAGGGATACCGGCACTACGAACGCGCCAGTCTCGAGCGCCTGCTCGACGAACATGAACGGTTCGTGATCGCCACGGGCGGCAGCATCGTCGCCGATGCGGCCACGTTCGAAGTGCTGCTCGCGCGCTGCTTCACCGTGTGGCTGCGCGCATCACCTGACGAGCACATGGAGCGCGTGATCGCGCAAGGCGACCTGCGGCCGATGGCCGGCAACACCGAAGCGATGGCCGATCTGCGCCGTATCCTGGCCGAGCGTGACGCGCTCTACCGCCGCGCCGACGTGACGATCTCCACCAGCGGACGATCGGTCGCAGAATCGACGCAGGCACTTCTGAACGCGCTTGCAAACGCGAGCCCGGAATAACCTTCGCGTCTGGACCGACGCCGATGTGGTTTCTCTGGCCCCCTCGAGGTCCGCAAGACGTCAAGGACCTTCAAGCGCTATCCGCAAGATCGCCGCACGATCCGCTGGCGAGGCGAGTACATCGCGCCTTCCTCACCATCGGCATCTTCGTCGCCGCCTACTTCTTCGCGCGATAAGCCAGCGACCGGGTAGGTCCGGGCTCCGAGAGGCGCATCGTTGAGATAGGCACTATATTGCATCTCACTCGCCGTCTCTATTGCAGTATACTACCGATACCGTGTTGACAATTGCTGCGCCGGAGGCTGCCGGCCCGATTACCTTCGACACGTCGCCGGACGTCTATCGCCATTGGCGGCTGGAGGTCGACGGGCGCGTCGCCACCCTGACGCTCGATGTCGATGAAGACGCCGGGATCCGGCCCGGCTATAAACTGAAGCTGAACTCGTACGATCTGGGCGTCGACATCGAGTTCCGCGATGCGCTCGACCGGATCCGGTTCGAGCACCCCTCGGTGGCGTGCGTCGTGATCACCAGCGCGAAGGACCGCATGTTCTGCGCCGGGGCGAACATCTACATGCTCGGCACGTCGTCGCACGCGTGGAAAGTGAACTTCTGCAAGTTCACCAACGAGACGCGCAACGGCATGGAAGACTCGAGCCGGCACGACGGACTGCGCTTCATCGCCGCGGTGAACGGCGCATGCGCGGGCGGCGGCTACGAGATCGCGCTGGCATGCGACGAAATCCTGATGGTCGACGACCGCTCGACGACGGTGTCGCTGCCGGAGGTGCCGCTGCTCGGCGTGCTGCCGGGTACCGGCGGCCTGACCCGGCTGGTCGACAAACGCAAGGTGCGCCGCGACCTGGCCGATCTCTTCTGCACCAACGCCGACGGCGTGCGCGCCGAGCGCGCGCTGGACTGGAAGCTGGTCGACGCGATCGCGCCACCGTCCGACTTCGCGTCCCTCGTCCTCGCCCGTGCGGCCGCAAGCGTTGCGAACTCGCCGCGCTCCGAAGGCGCCGCTGGTATTGCGCTGACGCCGCTGACGCGAACGATCGATGACGGCGGCTATCACTACCGGTACGTTGATGTCGCGTTTGCGCGCAACGAACGCACGGGGACGATCGTCGTGCGGGCGCCCGAAGGCGCCCAGCCGCAGGAAACCGCTGCCGTCCTCGCCGCCGGCGCCGGCTGGTGGCCGTTGGCGATGGCGCGCGAACTCGACGATGCGCTGCTGATGCTGCGCGCGAACGAGCGCGAGCTGGGCCTGATCGTGCTGAAGACCACGGGCGACCTCGATGCGGTGTTGGCCGTCGATCGCATACTGATCGAACACGCCGACCACTGGTTCGTCCGCCAAACGCTGGGTTTTCTGCGGCGCACCTTGGCGCGGCTCGACGTGAGCTCGCGCAGCTTGTACGCCATCGTCGATGCGGGCTCGTGTTTCGGCGGTCTCCTCTACGAGCTGGCCGCGGCAGCCGACCGCATCTACATGCTCGACCTCCCGGGCGAGGGCCCGCAGCTCGCGCTGGACGCACTGAACTTCGGGCTGCTGCCGGCCGTCAACGGGCGCGCGCGGCTGCAGATGCGACTGCTCGGGGAACCCGAGACGTACGCGCGCGCCGAAGGCGAGGCGGGCCGGCGGTACGCGGCGGACGAGGCGCTCGCGGCGGGGCTGATCACGGTCGCGCCCGACGAACTCGATTGGGACGACGAAGTGCGCCTCGCGCTCGAAGAACGCACCGCGCTCTCGCCCGACGCACTGAGCGGGCTCGAAGCGAACCTGCGTTTCCCCGGCGGCGAAACGCTCGAGACCAAAATCTTCGGACGCCTTTCGGCTTGGCAGAACTGGGTGTTCGTGCGCCCGAACGCGACCGGCGAGCGCGGCGCGCTCAAGATTTTCGGCAGCGGTTCCAAACCGCACTTCGACTGGGAGCGCGTCTGACGTGGCCATCGACTACACGGACCGGATTCCGAACAACGTCGACCTGGCGTCGAACCGGACCCTGCAGCGTGCGCTCGAACAGTGGCAGCCGGCATTTCTTTCGTGGTGGCGCGAACTCGGACCGACCGACTTCCAGGGCTCCGACGTCTACCTCCGCACCGCGATCTCGGTCGACGCCAAAGGCTGGGCCAACTACGGCTACGTCGAGATGCCCGACTACCGCTGGGGGATCTTCCTGGCCGATCCGGAGCCGGACCGCCGGGTCGGCTTCGGTGATGAGTACGGCAAATCGGCGTGGCAGCAGGTTCCCGGCGAGCACCGGAGCACGCTGCGGCGGCTGATCGTCACCCAAGGCGACACCGAGCCGGCATCGGTCGAACAGCAGCGGCTGCTCGGCCACACCGCGCCCTCGCTCTACGACTTGCGCAACCTCTTCCAGGTCAACGTCGAGGAAGGCCGTCACCTGTGGGCGATGGTCTACCTGCTTCACGCGTACTTCGGACGCGACGGCCGCGAAGAGGCCGAAGCGCTGCTCTCCCGTCACTCGGGCGATCCCGACAACCCGCGCATCCTGACCACCTTCAACGAGCCGATCAGCGAGTGGCTGTCGTTCTTCATGTTCACCTTCTTCACCGACCGTGACGGCAAGTTCCAGTTGAAATCGCTCGCCGAGTCGAGCTTCGATCCGCTGGCGCGCACCTGCAAGTTCATGCTGACCGAAGAGGCGCACCACATGTTCGTCGGCGACACCGGCATCGCGCGTGTCGTGCGGCGCACGCTCGAAGTGATGCGCGACCTGGGCAGCGACGATCCCGAAGCGGTCCGCGCCGCGGGCGCGATCGACCTCCCGACGATCCAGCGGTATCTCAACTTCTGGTTCAGCTCGTCGCTCGATCTGTTCGGCGCCGATGCCTCATCGAATGCGGCGGCGTATTTCGCCAACGGCATCAAGGGCCGGCCCGATGAGAAACGCTTCGCCGACCATCTGGCCGCCGGGACGACCTTCGATCTCGAGGTCCCCGACGGCAATGACCGGACGCGCATCGAGACGATCCCGATGCGCAATGCGATGAACGAAGTCGTCCGCAACGCCTACGTCGACGATTGCATGAAGGGGCTCACGCACTGGAACCGCATCCTCGAGGCCGCCGGACACGCCTACCGCTTCAGTTTGCCGAGCACGCGTTTTCGGCGCGGCATCGGCAGCTGGGCGAACGTGCCGACCGATCCGGCGGGGCGCCGGATTGCATCCGCCGCCTACGAAGCGCTGCTGCCGTCGTGGCTGCCCAGCGCGGATGATCGCGCGTTCGTCGCGAGCCTGATGGTGCCGGTGACCGAGCTCGGCAAGATGGCATCTTGGATCGCGCCGCCCGACAAGGGCATCAAGGATCGCCCGGTCGACTACGAGTACGTTCGCCTGCAATGACGCCACCCCGTCCCCCACGCGCGTAGCGTGGCCGGACGCACCTGCTTGACGACGACCCGCGTTCGCTTCGCCGACACCGACGCCGCCGGGATCGTCTTCTATCCAAACTTCTACGTCTGGTTCGACGTCGGGACGCACGCGCTGCTGCGCGCGGCCGTCGGCGCGCTGGGAGACGCCCAGGGGCGGCCGCGCTGGCCCCTGCCGATCGTCGAAAGCGGCGCGCGCTTCTCGGCGCCGTTGGTGCTGGATGATGAGATCACGATTCGCTCGACGGTCGTGAGCGTCGGCACGCGCTCGCTGCGCGTCGAGCACGTGATCAGCCGCGGAGAACGCGAGGTCGCGTCGGGGTTCGAGACGCGGGTCTTCATCCGGCGCCAAGGCGCGCAGATCGTCAGCGAGCCCATCCCGGCCGAACTGCGCGACGCCCTGAACGAACCCGTCTCGACAGAAGGCTGGGCATGAACGCATTCGACCCATCGCTGTTGCTGTTCGTGCCGGGCGACCGTCCCGACCGGTTCGCAAAGGCGTTGGAGAGCGGAGCCTCCGGTGCGATCCTCGACCTCGAGGACGCCGTTTCGCCCGACCGCAAAGCGGTGGCGCGCGAGGCGGTACGCGCGTTCCTCGAGGGGGCCGCGGACCGCAGCCGCGTCGCGGTGCGCATGAACCCGCCGGCCGGCGACGATGGACGCACCGATCTCGCGATGCTCGCGGCAGCGCCCGCTCCGGCGGCGCTGCTCGTTCCCAAAGTCGACGACGCCGCGACCCTCGCGCGCATCACCGCGGGCCTGGGCGGTGTGCCGCTGATCGCGCTGATCGAGACCGCGCGCGGCCTGACGCACTGCGAGGCGATCGCCGCGACGGACGGCGTACTCGCGCTCGCGTTCGGGCCCTACGACCTGGCGGCGGAACTCGGCGGCGAGAGTACGCGCGACGTGCTGCTGCCGCACCGCGCGCGGATGATGGTCGCCGCGCGCGCGGGCGGCGTGTGGGCGCTCGACGGCCCCTCGCGCGAGTACGGTAACCCGGCGATTCCGGCCGCCGACGCCGATCACGCGCGCCGGCTCGGCTTCGACGGCAAACTGCTGATCCACCCGGCCCAGATCGCACCGGTGCGCGCCGCCTTTACGCCTTCGTCCGAAGAGCTCGCCTATGCCCGGCGGATCGTCGCCGCCGCCGAACGCGGCTCGCCGGCGGTGCTCGACGGAACGATGATCGACACACCGATCGTCACCGCCGCGTTACGGATAGTGGCCCGCGCAGGAGTACCTAGGCTCCGCTGACCCGCCGGACCTGTTCGCGAATCCAGATTCCGACTTCGTCGATCAGCGTGTCGCCGCCCGGATCGTTAAACGGTTCGTGGTGGCCGGCGGGTATCGCATAGAGCCGCACGTCGTCGCTGTTGGCGGCTTCGACGAAACGGCGCGAACCACCGATCGACGCAATCTTGTCGTCTTCCCCATGTACGATCAGGATCGGCAGCGCAAGTTCGGAGGCTTCATCGAGCGCGACCGCGGCAGCGCGATTCAGCTCCTGACCGGTCTGCGCCGGAATGCCGCCCCGATGCGTCAGCGGGTCGGCGCGAAATTCTTGGACCACCATCGGATTGCGCGAGAGCGCGCGGATGTCGTGTGACTCCGCGTGCAGTGTCGGCACCAGGCTCGCGACCAGCGGGTTCAAACGGCGCACGATTCCCGACGTGCTCGTGCCCCCGGAGAACGTTGGCCCGACCAGCACGAGGCCCGAGAAATCGTCCGGACGGCGCAGCGCGACGTGCACGGCGAGGACTCCGCCCATTCCCGCGCCGAGCAGGAAGAGCGGCTGGTCGCTCTCTTCGGCAGCCATGGAATCGAGCATAACCAGCGCATCGTCGACGAGGTTGTCGAAGCTGCCCACGAACGCGCGGCGTCCGGGAGAACGCCCGTGACCGCGGTGGTCGTACGCGTACGACGCGACGCCGCGCGCCGCCAGACGGCGCATCGCGCGCTCGTGACGTCCGGCGTGTTCGGCGAAAGCGTGCAGGATGAGCACCGCGCCGCGCTGCTGTACGCCGGGCCGCATACGGAACCCGACCAGGTCGCCTCCGGCTCGCCATTCCTGCATCAGATGTCCCTTTCGCCAAACGCTCCGTCGGCACGTGCTGCGGAAATGTGCTCGGCATCATATCCGAGCACCTCGCGGAGGATGGATTCAGTGTGTTCGCCGAGCTGCGGCGCACGGCGGTGTGCGGCGGGGGTGCTGCCGATTCGCACCGGGCTTGCGATCCAACGCGCGTGACCGAACGTCGCGTGGTCGGTTTCGACGACGAGTTCGCGGGCCAACGTCTGCGGTTCGGCGAGCGCGGCAGCGACGTCGTTGATCGGGCCGCACGGCACGCCGGCCGCGGTCAGCGCTGCGATCCACGCCGCGCTCGTGTTGCCGGCAAGGACGCCTTGGAGCCGCGCGGTCACCAGTTCGCGGTGCGTACGGCGGGCCGCAAAGCCCGCAAAGCGCGGATCGTCACGAACCTCCGGGATGCCGAGCACGTCGATCAGGCGCTGCCAAAACTTCTCCTTCGCGCACACGACGACGATCCAGCCGTCGGCGGTGCGAAAATTCTGAAACGGCACGATCGAGGGATGGGCCGAGAGCGGCAGCCGTTCGGGCACGTACGCCCCGTCGTCGGCGAGCGTCCAGGCCGCGACGTAGGTCAGCATGCTCATTGCGGTATCGAAGAGCGACGTGTCGCAGTCGCAGCCCACCCCGTCGCGGCGCGCGGCATGGACCGCGCCGAGCAGCGCCAGCGCGGCGACCAGGCCGCCGCTGTAGTCGACCAGCGAGAGTCCCGATTTCGTCGGCGGGCCGTCCGGCGCGCCGGTCAGCGATTGCCAGCCGGCCAAGCCCTGCAGAATGTAGTCGTAGGCCGGCTCATCGCGGCGCGGCCCCGTCATCCCGAATCCCGACAGCGAGACGCAGACAAGGCGCGGGTTGAGGTGCGCGAGATCGGCGTAACGCAGGCGCAGCTTCGCCGGACCGTCGCCGCGCAGGTTCGAGTACACCGCATCGCTGACGCGCACCAAACCTTCGAAGATCGCGCGGCCGGCGTCGGCGTTCAGGTCGAGCGCGAGGCTGCGTTTGTCGTGATTGAAGGCCTCGAAGAACAGGCTGTCGTCACCCGACTGATACGGCGGAACGCTGCGGCCGACGTCGCCGCCGGCGTGCGGATCCTCGATCTTGATCACGTCGGCGCCGAGCTCGGCGAGCTGCACCGAGCCGAACGGTCCGGCCCCGAACTGTTCGACGGCGAGGATGCGCAGATCGGCGAGCGGCCGCATCCCGGGGAGACCTATGGCGCGATCGCGTCGCGCGGGTCGTTACCGCGCTTATAGACCATGAACGTGCGCTCGTAGGAGATGACCGTCTCGCCGCGCTGATTGACACCGGTCGTTCGCGCGGTCACGATCCCGACGTCCGGCCGGGAGGCCGATTCCCGCGCGTTCAGGATCTCGCTGCGCGCATAGATCGTGTCGCCGATGAACACGGGGCTGGGAAGCCGGACGTCGTTCCACTGCAGGTTCGCCATCACGTGCTCGCTCAGATCCGCGACCGAGAGTCCGACCGCGAGCGAGAGCGTGAAACACGAGTTGACCAGGATCTTTCCGAACGGGGTCTTGGCGGCCAGGTTCGCGTCGAAGTGGATCGGGTTGGTGTTGAGCGTCAGCATCGTGAAGAGCGTGTTGTCGGTCTCCGTCACGGTGCGGCCGAGGCGATGGCGATAGAGGTCGCCCACCTCGAAGTCTTCGTAGTAGCGCCCGCGCCAGCCGTCCTTGAGCATGCCGCTCGCCTTCGCAAACCCAGCCCCTCGTCCTTCGGGTTCTGGCTTTCTAAAGTCCGGGGACGCGTGGGCCCCAGCCCATGAACGGCGCGGTGTCGGGTGCCAACGGCCGCACGGTGCGGATCGGCCGCTCGGGTTCGGGTCGCTGTGTGGTTGTCTTCATGCCGGATGTACGGGGCATGCGCAGCGCGAGTTTCGAGCCGGACCGAGCAAGCGCGTCGGCATGACGCAAATCGAACGAAGAAATCGGCCTGCAACTCCAGGAGTTGACCCGGGTGTCTCGGAAAGTAGAGCGATAATCTCCGGCTCTTGCAGGTGCGCTTTGCGCCTCGAACCGGACCTCTCGCCCCGCCGAGGAGCGGCGGAGCGTCTCCCTCACTAAGGCGCAATGGAACTTGAAGAAGCGACGCCGGCCGTTCCTACACGGTCGCGTCGTCGCCCCGCGCTCGATACCGTCCGCCCGCATCCGCAGCGAGCGCCCCAGCTTCGGCCGTATCAGGTTGAAGCGCAGCAGGCAATCCTCGAACATCGCGCGCGCGGCGTGCGCAGTCAACTCGTGTCGCTGGCGACCGGGCTCGGGAAATCGGTCGTCATCGCGACCCTGCCGAAGCTGCTGTCGCTGCGGCCGGGCGACGTCACGGTCGTCGTCGCACATCGCGACGAACTCATCGATCAGCTCGTCGACAAGTTTCGAGTCGAGAACCCTGAGGCGATCATCGGCATCGAGAAGGCCGAACGGCGCGCTTCCGAAGAGTGTTCGATCGTCGTCGCCACCGTCCAGACGTTGGCCGAGCGCCGCCTCGACGAGTTCGTAGCCCGCTTCCGGCGCCGCATCTCGCTGTTCGTGATCGACGAAGCGCATCACGCGGCAGCGCCCTCGTATCGAGCGATCGTCGACGCCGTGCTGGCCCAGCGCCCTGAAGCGATGATCCTCGGCTTCACCGCGACGCCAAACCGCGGCGACGGCGTCCGGCTGGTCGACGTCTTCGAGAAGATCGTCTACACGATGGACGCCCGCAAGGCGATCGACGCGGGCTACCTGGTGCCGGTCAAATCCTACGCGGTCGCGACCACCACCAACCTCGACGACATCGCCTCCCGCGGAGGTGATTTTGTCATCGGGCAGCTCGCGGCGGCCGTCAATACGGTCGACCGCAACGCGCGCATCGTCGCCGCCTACAGCCAGCACACGCCGGGGCTCAAGTCGCTCGTCTTCACCGCCTCGGTCGAGCACGCGCGCGACGTGGCCGAGGAGTTCGTCGCCAACGGCATCCGCGCCGAATGGGCATCGGGCGAAACCCCGCGCGACGAGCGCGAGCGCATCGTGCGTGAGTTTCGCGGCGACGGCATCGACGTGCTGGTCAACTGCGGACTCTACCTCGAGGGCTTCGACGTCCCGTCGGTACAAGTGATCCTCAACGCGCGGCCGACGAAGTCGACCACGCTCTACACCCAGATCACCGGGCGCGCGCTGCGCCCGGTCGACGACATCGCCCACAGCCTCTCCCAAACCGGGAGCGCGCTCGAGCGGCGCGAGCTGATCGAGAAGTCGCCGAAGCCGGCCGCGATCGTGATCGACCTGGTCGATCAGGCGCATCGCCACGAGCTGGTGACGGTGCCCTCGCTCTACGGTCTGCCGCCGCACATCGACGCGCAGGGCCGGATGACGGCGCAAGTTGCCGACAAATTCGAAGAGCTGCTGCGCCGCGATCCCAAACGGGCGGCCAAGGTGCGCAGCGCGGAAGAGATCGAGACGGCGCTGGTCGAGATCGATGCGCACGCCGCCCCGCGCGAGATCAAGCCGACCTGGCAGGCGATCGATCCGGTCGATCATTGGCGGCTCGAGCTGCCGCCGACGCGCGTCGCGCTCGACCGCCGCGGACGGCCGATCGCGGACTTTTCCGCCAAGTGGAACCAGTGGGTGGCCGAAGCGCGCCGCATCGCGCCGCACGAAGATGCCGAACGGTTCGCCACCCGCATGCTCAACGTCGATCCGAAGTCGGTCCGCTGGGAACGGCGTCGCATCGACGTCAAACGCGACGGCGAAAAATACGTGACCCTGTACTCCACCGAAGATCTTCCCGAACGCGTGATCGAGGTGAGCTCGTCGCTGCCGGGCGCGCTGGGCAGCGCGTATCAGCGCGTCGACGAGATGCTCTCGGGATATACGTCGATACCCGCCAACGGAACGTCGCCGGCCCGCAACGGGACGCCGGTCGCCGCCGGCGACAAGCACCCGAGCGGAAAACGTCGCCGCGGACGGCGTGCGCGCAGCCACCAAGGTTAGGGATGTCCTGAAGGACTCTCGTATCGCCAAGACCGGCAGGGTCGCACTAGCCGCGGCCCTGCTCGTCCTCACGGCCGCGGCGTCGCCGCCATCACGCCATCCCTGGACGCAGCCGGGGCACCTGCGCTTGGGCGTGCTGCGCACGATCGACAATTTGAACCCGCTGCTTTCAGGCCAGGCCGGCGTGACCGACCTAGCGCAGTTTCTGTTCAGCGGGCTGATCCGCTACGACGAACGCGGCGACTCGATCCCCGACGCCGCGACGGCCGTGCCGACCCGCGAAAACGGCGGTATCAGTGCCGACGGCACGACGATCACCTATCACCTGCGCGCGGGAATCCGCTTCTCGGACGGCACGCCCTTGACGGCCGACGACGTCGTGTTCACCTTCACCCAGATCATGAACCCGCGCAACAACGTGCCGTATCACTTTCCCTACGATCAGGCGCGCAGCGTGACGGCACCCGACCCGCGCACCGTCGTCGTGCGGCTGCGCGCACCGTCGGCACCGTTCGTCACCAACTTCTTCCGGTGCGGCGTTCAGGGCGCGATCCTGCCTAAGCATCTGCTGGCCGGGAAACCGGATCTCAACCAGAATCCGTTCAACCTGCATCCGGTCGGGAGCGGACCATACCGGGTGACGAGCTACGACGTCAACAGCACGCTCGAGATGGAGCCCAATCCGTTTTGGTACGGCGGAAAACCGGGACTCCAGCGGATCACGTACCGGATCATTCCGAGCGAAAATACGCTGCTGGTCGCGCTACGCACGCACGAACTCGACTTTTACTTCGGCGCTCCCGAACAGCAGTATCGTGAACTGCGCGAGCTGCCCGGCATCGCGTCGAGCGCGCTGCCGTCGGCGCAATACGAGATGGTGACGTTCAACGCGCGGCGCGAACCGCTTTCGGATCTGCGCGTGCGGCGCGCGATGGCGCAGGCGATCGATTGGCGGACGCTCGCCCGCACGACCTACCTCGACGTCGATCTGCCCGACTGGGGCGACATCTTTCCGCGCTCCTGGGCCCACACCGTTCAGCCCGATCCCAATCCGTACGATCCCGCGGCGGCTCGCGCGCTGCTGGATGCGGCGGGCTGGGTCCCCGGGGGTGACGGCATCCGCGTGAAGGACGGCAAACGGCTCGAGGTCGAGCTGCGCACGGTGGCCGGCGTCATCGTCAGGGAGAACGCCGAGGTCGCGATGCAGCAGCAGCTGCGTGCGGTGGGCGTCGACGTCGAAGTCCACAATGCGCCCGCGAACATGCTCTTCGCGCCGCTCGGGGCGGGCGGACTGCTGGCGGCCGGCAAGTTCGATCTTGGCCTCTACGCGTGGGTCAAGGATCCCGATCCCGACGATAGTCAGACCCTCGGCCCCAAGTATCTGCCGCCGCACGGCGCCAACTATTCCGGCATCACCGACGCGCAGGTCGGCACGCTGCAGGCACGGGCGAACGCAACCTACGACCGGCCGCGGCGCAAAGCGATCTACGCGCAGCTCGAGCGGCGGCTTGGTGTTCTCGCGCCATTTCACACGATCGTGTGGCGCGCCAGCATCAACGCGTGGAACGACGACCTGCGCGGCGTCCGTCCGGCACTGATCCTCACCGACTTCTGGAACGTGGGAACGTGGACGATCTGAAACCTGCCTGGGTCCTCCGCAGCGACGCGTTGGCCGAATCCGTCGTCGCGCTGGAGACCGCGCATGGGCCCGAAGGCGCGTCGAAGTTGGGGTTGACGCAAGCCGACAGCGCAACGCTCGACCTTTCCGCGGGCTGGCGAGAACGGGTCGCCGCGGCCGCCGCGCACGCCCGCGCCGTTCTCGACGCCGCCGCGCCGCACGAAACCGACGAACGCGTGCGCGAAGATATCGTCATCCTGCGCCGCAAGGTCGATGAGATCGTCGACCGCATCGCGGTCGAAGACGCCCATCTGGTCCCGATGATCGACGTCGCGAAGGTCGCCTTCGGCGGGATTCGCGTCCTGCTCGACGAGCAGAACACCGCCCAGCGCCACGCGCTCGCAGTGCTGCGTCTGCGACGCTACGCGGGCGTGGAACCGGGCTGCGAGCCGCTGGCGGTCGCCGCCGAACGGGAGACGCGCGAGCGCCTTACGCTGACGGGAACGGCGGGTCCGTACGTGGTCGAGGTCCGCACGGCGCTGGCACTGGGCCCGGTCCTGCTGGCCGGCATCAAGGACATGTTCGTACGCTCCGGGCTGGACGGCTGGTCCGAAGCCTTCGCGGCCTTCGAATCGCAGTGTGCCGCCTTCGCGGCCTTCGTCGAACGCGAGCTGCTGCCGCGGGCGCGCAGCGACCATCGCCTGCCGTGTCCTGTCTACGCCGACGCAATGCGGAGGGTCGGCATCGATATTCCGCCGGCCGACCTCGCCGCGCAGGCTCATGCCGCCTTCGAGGCGACCGTGGCGGAGATGCAGGCGCTCGCGCCGCGCGTCGCGGCGGAGCTCGGGATCGACTCGCACGATTATCGCGAGTGCATCGCCGCGCTCAAGCGATCCCAGATTCGCGGCGATGCGGACGCGATCGAGGCCTTCTATCGCGCCCGGCTCGGCGAGATCGAGGCGATCGTCCGGCGCGAACGTCTGGTGACCCTTCCGGCGCGCCCGGCGCGCATTCGCATCGCCTCGCTGGCCGAAAGTGCGGAACTGCCGGTCGCGCACATGAACCCGGCGCCGCTCGTCGGCAACACCGGCCAGGTCGGAGAGTTCGTGCTTCCGCTCGAGGTGCCGCCGGCTGCCGGCGGCCGCGCGACCGAACGATCCGACGACTTCACCCACGACGCGGTGACCTGGACGCTGACGGCGCACGAAGCACGTCCAGGCCACGAAGTCCAGTTCGACCGCATGCTCGAGGGCGGTCTCTCACTCGCGCGGGCGGCGTTCGCTTTCAACTCGGTCAACGTCGAGGGCTGGGCGCTGTACGCCGAGCGCGTCATGCTGCCGTACATGCCGCTCGCGGCGCAGCTCTGCTCGCTCCAGATGCGTCTGCACCGCACCGCGCGCGCCTTTCTGGATCCCGAATTGCAGAGCGGCGAACGCACGCCCGACGACGTACAGGCGTTCCTCGAACGCGAGATCGTTTTCTCACCGACCTTCGCGCGCAGCGAGGTCGAACGCTACACGTTTCGCTCTCCCGGCCAAGCCACGGCGTATTTCTACGGCTACGTGAAATTCGTCGCGCTGCGCGACGAAACCGAAGCGCTGCTCGGCGACGCGTTCGAACCCTGCGCGTTTCACGACTTCATCCTCGATCAAGGTCTCGTGCCTCCGGCGACCCTTCGCGAGGCGGTTCTCGATCGTTTCGTCCCCGCCGCGCAAGCGCGTTAACGCAGCCCCGGCGAGACCGGGCGTCAAAATGAACCCGAGCGGAGATCAGCGCGGCGCGGGAACGGCGGCGGTCGCGGGCTGCGGCGGGCGAACCGCGAGCGCCGCGACGATGCGCTTTCGCATCGGCCGCTCGACGACGCCGTACATGAGAAAGCTCAGGCCCAAGGCTAGGGCCAAGCCGCCGATGGAAATTCCGAGCGGGGATCGCGTAAAGTCCGTAACCAGCAGCAGCGCCAGCGGATGCACGAGATAGAACGCAAAGCTGATCTCTCCCAGTCGAACGAAGGCCGGTGCCGTCAGGAAGTTGGAGATCGCTCCACGCTGGGTCGCGAAGGTAAACAGCAGGGCCGCTAGAGCCGGTATCATCCACGCGGCCAGCCGCAATCCGTACGGTGCGAAGGGCGAGAGCACGACGCAGACCGCCGCCAAGAGGAAGACGTTGATCTCCCTGAGCGTTCCGCCGCTCTTTGCAGCCGAGAAGAACGCGATCGCCAGCAGCATCCCGAGGAAAAATTCCGGGAAGCGCACGACCGGCAGGACGTACGACCACTTGATATACGCCGGTCCGATGTGGGTCACCACAGCCGCGAGCGTCAGCAGAACCACGCCGGCCGCAATGGCGATGCCCCGCGGATGTTTGCTGAGCCGCCAGATCAGCAGTGCCGAGATCGGGAAGAGCAGGTAGAAGAACGCTTCGACGGAGATGCTCCAACCGACGAAGTTGAGGCCCTCGTAGACCAATTCGTTGTGAATCCAGCTCTGCACGAGGAACATCTGAGCGAAGAAGACGGGGACGGCTTCCGCGAGCCGAAGCTTTCCGAGCGCGGCGAGGGCGAGCGTCATGGTGAGCAGGGCGACCAGATACGCCGGGTAGATGCGCGCAAAGCGCGCCACGTAGAACTTCCTCACCTGGGGCCAGCGTATCCCGGCTGCAAAGTCGGTCCCATGCGAATACATCAGCACGAACCCGGAGAGCAGGAAGAAAAAGCCGACGCCGGCCGCACCGAATCCGAGATGGTGCGAGGCCCACTCGGTGACCGGCGCATGGTCCATGAACACCATGAGCGCCGCCAGAAAACGGAGTGACGTCAGCGCCTTCAGCTCGGGTCGAGCGATCGACGCCGGGGCGGCTGAGCTCGGCGCGGCGGGGCCGGTCGCGGGCGCCACGGCGGCGGCGGCGTGCAGCGGGGAACTCCACGTGGTCGCCATCTACGCGGTCACTTCGCGCTCGTCACTATACACGCCGCAGTGCAACGCGCAGCCCCAGCATTCGCGAACCAACGCGTTGGATCAGGTTCTGGGCGGGGCGCTCGACGAGTTCGTGCGCGGCGACGGCCACGATCAGCGTTGCGGCCAGTGCGACCGGCAGCGGGAACGATTCCACGATGATGAGGTGTACCATGTAGATCGCAAAACTCACCTCGCCAAGGTAGACCAGCGGACGAGCCGAGAACAGCCGCGAGAGCATGCCGCGGCTATGGGCGAAGACGAAGACCATCAGAACGGCCAGCGGGGCGGTCAAAACCGTCGGTGCCAGCGGCGCGGCGATGGGCACGAGCGCGGCGGCGAGGAAACCGCTGAACACGACGATCTCGGCCGTCGTCCAAAGCGAGTCTTTCAACTGCAGTTCGGATCGGGCGAAGACGTGCGCAACGAGCACGCCGCACAAGAAGAACGGCAATTGGGTGAGCGGGAAATAGAGCGAATTGTACATCACCGCCTGATGGGGTATGTGTACGGCGGAGACGACCAGCATGGTCGGCAGCACGATAATGCAGGCCGCAAAGACGCACTGCGTCACGGTCGGGCGTGCGCGTACCAGCGCCAACGCCACGAATGGGAATACCGCGTAGAAAAACGCTTCGTCGGAGATCGACCAAGCCGGCTGATTGAAAGAAAAGAGCAGCGACGGCACCCAGCTTTGCAGCAAGCCCAGCTGCAGGACGAACGCGGCCGGCGTGTTGGTCTCCAGATGCGGCCCCCACAACGCGAACACGAGAAGCATCATGAGGTGCAGCGGGTAGATGCGCGCGAACCGTCGCAGCCAGAAGCGGCGCGCGGTCTGCAGTTTGAGCGCACCGCCCCGAAAATCATCCCAGTGCACGTAGGTCAGAATAAAACCCGACAAGACGAAAAAGAACGTCACCGCGTGCTGACCGAAGAAGGTCGGCAAATGCTCCCGCGTGGCCGGAAGATGGTTCGCAACGACCATGGCCGCCGCGAAGAAGCGCAGTGACGTGAGCGGTTCGATCCGGACGACGCGCATCGCTTAGGCCACGACCACGCGATCACGTCCGAGCCGTTTGGCCGCGTAGAGGGCGCGGTCCGCAACGGCGACGAGCTTCGCGGGATCGTCCACCTTGCCGGGAATCCGTCCGCCTACACCGACGCTCACCGTCACGACGCCGCTCTCGGCGGTAGGGTGCGGAATTTCCGCGGCGTGGACGGCCGCGCGCGCCGACTCGGCGATGCGCTTGGCGTCTTCGAGACCGCAGCCCGGAAGCAGCAGCACGAACTCCTCGCCGCCGTAGCGCGCCAGCAGATCGTAGGGCCGCCGGATTGCAAGCCCCAAACAGCGCGCGACGGCGGCCAGCGTGGTGTCGCCTTGCTGGTGTCCGTAGGCGTCGTTGTACGCCTTGAAATGATCGACGTCGAAGAGCACCAGGGCGAGATTGACCTCGCTGCGCACCGAACGCTGCCATTCATCGGCGAGCCGGGTCTCGAACGCGCGGCGATTCCAGACGCCGGTCAGGGCGTCGCGCAGCGCAACGGCTTCGAGATCGTCGCGCTCGCTTTTGAGGATGTCGACTTTCTGCGACGACGCGAGCGCCCGCTCGGCGAGCGCTGCGCCGAGGAAGATCGCCTGCCAGGCCGCGCCGATGCCGGCTGCAGCCACGGTTCCGAGCGTTTCGTGGATGAGCCCGTGGCGACCGGCCGCGGCGATCATCATCCCGATCATCCCGCCGCCGAAGGCGAGACAGTACGTCGCCGAGAGCAGGTCCCGCTGCCGCCGCCAGACGGCGAAACCCGAGAGCAGCACCGCGCCCAGGAAAAGGCCGCTGGCAAACGGGTCGAGGAGCGAGAGGATGTCCAAACGCTCGGCCAGATTCGGCCACACCGTGACGACCGCCGCGGAGACGAAGACGATCGCGTAGGCGATGCGCAAGACGCGCCACATCGCCGGCGCTGTTTCGGGGAGCCGCAGCAGCACCCGGCTGAAGGCGACCACCAGCGCCAGGTACACGACGTACGTGAGGTAGACGAGCGGCGTGTACGACAACGACAGAGCCGGCCACAAAAAACGCCAGGCCAGCCCCGGCGCCGTGAACTCGTAGATCGCGAGGGCGAGCATCGTCCCGGCGTACCAGAGGAAGATCGGATCGCGGAAGATCACGCCCAGGATCAATCCAACCAATCCGAGCGCGACCACCATGCCGATCGTCGCGGCCAGCGCCAGCAGGCGTTCGCCCTCGGAGCCGGCCTCGTGAACCAGCAGCCACGATGCGGGCCGCAGGTCGAAGGTCGCGAAGCGTTCGTCGGGTGTGACGATGCGCAGGTAGAGCGTGCCGTCGTGCAGCGCGCCGGCGGGGACCGGCGCGAGGACTTCGGATGACGGCACCGGGCGGCGCGCGACCGGGACCAGCATCCCGAACGGGATCGAGTCGACGGTGCCGTCCGCCCGGACGTAGTAAAGACCGGCGCGGTCCACCTGATAGCGCAGCCGGACGTACCAGAGCTGATTGTCGTTCGAACGCGGATGCAAACGAAACCACAGGACGCTGGGCGCGAACACGCTCGCGCGCACGTCGATGGGCAAGGTACCCCGATGCTGGAAACGATCGCTGTGCTTGCGAACGTCGTCGAGCGTCCAGTGGCCGGTCGGATCGCGCAAGACGGCCGTGTCGGCGGCAACCCGGTCGAGACTGGCGTCGATGGCCGGACGCGAGGCGGCCACCGCCGGCGAAAAAGTCGCAGCGAGGAGGCATACGACGGCGACGGCGATGCTCCGGAACACGGACGAGTTTCGTTCACCCCCGGAAGCGGGCAACCTAGCCGGGCGAGGCGGGCGGACTGTAAACTCTCCGTACATGTGCCGCGGCTCGACGCGGCTCGGGCCGGCCGCTAGGGCGCGGTCGGCGCCCGCGAGACCAGCACGGACTGCCGCGACGCCGCGGCACGCTGGGGGGTGACGTCGACCGGCGGGCCGGCTTCGATGCTGCGGGTGCCCATGCGCACGAACCACGCCAGCAGCAGCGCCAGCAGCACCGAGTCGCTGAAGAGCCCCAGCACCGGGATGTCGCCGAACAGATCGATCGGCGAGAGGATGAGCGCGGCGCCCGCAGCCGTCAACAGCTTGAGCCGCGACGGCACGCCCGGATGACGCAGCAGCCGGTACGCCTGCACGATCAGACGCGGCGAGCGGGCGAACAGCATCAGCAGACCCATCAGTTCCCCATACCCGCTCGCACGGCGGGACGTTTCAGGTCAGTGCGCGCTCCAGCCGCCGTCGATTGCGACCGGCGCACCGGTGATCGAAACCGCATAGTCGCTGCACAAGAACGCACACAGCGCGCCGACCTCGCCGACGTCGATGAAGCGCTTCGTCGGCATCGCATCGAGAAAGGCGCGCTCGAGGGCTTCTTCCTCGCTGATGCCGCCGCCGTACGATTTCACCAGGTCGGCCGCTTGACCGCGCACCAGATCCGTCATGACCGCCCCCGGACAGATCGCGTTGACGGTGATCGCGTGCGGCGCGCCCTCGATCGCCGCGGCGCGGGTCAGCCCGACGACACCGTGCTTCGAAGCGACGTAGGCCGCCTTGTAGGCGGACGCGACGAGACCATGTACGCTCGCGATGTTGACGATCCGCCCGCGTCCGCGCGCGACGAGATGCTTCCAGGCCGCCTTGGTCGTGTAGAAGACGCCGTCGAGATCGATCGCGCGCACGAAGTCGTACTTTTCGTCCGGAAAGTCGACGATCGGTGAGACGAACTGAACGCCGGCGTTGTTCACCACGTGATCGAGTCCGCCGAAATCGGCCGCCACCGCGTCGACCGTCGCGCGAACGGCGGCGGGGTCGCGCACGTCGCACGCGTAGCCGCGCGCGACCACGCCGCAAGCCTCGGCGATGACCGCGGCGGACGCCTGGGCGTCCTGGGCGGAGAGATCGGAGATCGCCACCGCGGACCCGGCCTGCGCGAGCGCCGCGGCGCACGCGCGCCCGATTCCGCGCGCGCCGCCGGTGATGAAACTCACCCGGCCACAAAGATCGATCGTCAGCACGCAGAGCCCATTCGTCGCTCCTGCGCGGAGGTCATGGCCGCGCCGGCACAAGGTCGGCGCCGACGGCCGGGTAAGGAGGCGGCAGTGCGAAGCCTGACGCTTTCCCACGTCGCTCGTTCGTTCGGCGATGCGGTCGCGGTGCGCGACATCTCCCTTACCGTTCCGGCCGGCGCAACCTTCGGACTGCTCGGACCCAACGGCGCCGGTAAGACCACCACGATGCGGATGATCCTCGGCATCCTCGCTCCGGATCGCGGACGAATCACCTGGAACGGCGCGCCGATCGATGCCGCCGTCCGGATGCGATTCGGATATCTGCCCGAGGAACGCGGGCTCTACGGAAAACTGCGGGTCCGCGATCAGATCGCGTATTTCGGCCGGCTGCATGGACTGCGCCGCCCGCACGACGACGAAGCCGCGCAACGGTGGATCGGCGAACTCGGCCTCGACGAGTACGCGCGCTTGCCGTGCGGAGAGCTGTCAAAGGGGAACCAGCAAAAGGTTCAGTTCGCGTGCGCCGTCGTGCACGGCCCGGAACTGGTGATCCTCGACGAGCCATTCTCCGGACTCGATCCCGCCAATGCCGACGTGATCCTCCATGCGCTGCGCGGGCTGCATGCCGCCGGCACGACGCTGATCGTCTCGACGCACCAGATGTGGCAGATCGAAGAAGTCTGCGACACGTTCTGCATCATCGCCGGCGGGACGGTGCGCACCAGCGGCACGCTCGACGAACTGCGCGCGGCGTGGCCGTCACGCCGCATCGAGGTCGAGCCCAACGTGCCCGCGCTGCGCCGCGTGCTCGATGGGCTGCCTGAATTGCACGCCAGCGCGATGCGCACCGGCAACGGTGTCCCCAGTGCGCTCGTCTACGACCTGCCGGCCGAAGCCGACGTCTCGGCGATCCTGCGGCAACTTGTCGAGGCGGGCGGCGTCACGCGCTTCGAGCGGATCGAGCCCAGTCTTCAAGAGATCTACGCGCGCACGACAGGCGCGACGCCGTGAACCGCGTCGGCGTCATCTTTGCAGCCGAGTTCCAACGCCGCATCCGCTCGCGTCCGTTTCTGATCGGCACCGTGCTCGGGGCCGCCAGCATCGTCCTCACGACGATCCTACCGGTCGTATTCAGCAGCGTGCCCAACGGTACGACGCGCGTCGTGCTGGTCGGCGAGCCGGCGCTGACCGCGGCAGTGAAAGCCCTGATCGCCGACGACTACACGACGGTCGAACGGCTGCCGCGCCCCGATGGTAAACCGACGGTCGAATTCCTGAAGGCTCACCACGACGCGGCCGACGTCATCTTCCTGTGGCGTGCGCGTGACGGACTGCGGGCGAAGGTGTATGCGCGCGATCCGTCCAGCTTTGGGCCCGCGTTCGCCCGCCACCTCGGGCCGCTGCAAGTCGCGCTGGCGACCGGGCTGCCGGTAGGCGACATCAAGCACCACGTCGTCGTGCCGGTTGCCGTGCGTGACGCGGGGGGCCGATTCGCCACCGTTTCGTCCGCGAAGGCCGCCAAAGGCGTGGCGTTCCTGTTCATCATTCTGCTGTACGTCGCGATCCTGATCAACGCGCAAGTGATCATGTCGTCGGTCGCCGAAGAAAAGACCAGCCGCATCGCGGAGCTGCTGGTCGCGACGATCGATCCCGCGCAGCTGCTGACCGCAAAGGTGCTGGCGTCCGGCGTGACCGGCTTGATTCAGCTCTTGGTATGGGTCCTGTTCGGCGCGCTCTCGTCGCAGATCGTCGTCGCGCTGGCGCCGCATGTCGCGGCGATCGCCCACCCCAGCACCGCCGGCGCGATCAGCGCCTCGCCCGGCGAGATCGCGGCCTTCTTCGCATTCTTCGTGATCGGCTACGCGCAGTATTCGGTGCTCTACGCCGCCGCGGCGTCGCTGATCACGCGCACCGAAGACCTGGGTGCCGTCGCCGGGCCCGTGCTCATCCCGGTGCTGGCGGGCTTCCTCGTCGCCGAGTTCGCGGTTGCGTATCCGGAGAATCCGTGGATCGCCGCGTGCTCGCAGGTACCGTTGCTGGCGCCGTTCGTGATGTTCAGCCGCATTGCGACCTCGACCGTGCCGGCCTGGCAGATCGCGACCTCGCTGGCGATCAACCTCGTCGCCGCGGTGGCGTTCGCGCTGGTCGCCGGGCGCATCTACCGGGTCGGCCTGCTGCTCTACGGCCGGCTTCCGTCCCTGCGCCAAGTCGTCATCGCGATGCGCGGCTAAACAAAACGCCCCCGGCCTGGTGCCGGAGGCGTTCTGGTTTCCGCGCTGAGTTCGGTGGTCTAGAAGATACCGCCGAACGGGGTCGGAGTCGGGCTCGGAACCGGCGAGCCGGTGCCGGTGCCGGACGCGGTCGGCGTCGCGGTCGGCGTTGGGCTTGCGGTCGGGCTCGGTGTCGGGCTTGCCGTTGGGCTCGGCGTCGGCGACGGTGTCGGGCTCGGGGTCGGGCTCGGCGTCGGCGACGGCGTCGGCGACGGTGTCGGCGACGGTGTCGGGCTCGGCGTTGGGCTCGGCGTCGGGCTCGGCGTCGGGCTCGGCGTCGGCGTCGGCGTCGGGCTCGGGGTCGGGCTCAGCGTCGGCGTCGGCGTCGCGGTCGGCGTCGGGCTCGGCGTCGGGCTCGGCGACGGGGTCGGCGACGGCGTCGGCGTCGGGCTCGGCGTCGGCGACGGCGTCGGCGTCGGGCTCGGCGTCGTCGTCGGGGTCGGGGTCGGACTCGGCGTCGCCGTCGGCGTCGCGGTCGGCGTCGGGCTCGGCGTCGGCGAAGGCGTCGGCGACGGTGTCGGCGACGGTGTCGGGCTCGGCGTCGGCGTCGGCGTCGCCGTCGGCGAAGCCGTGCCGGTGGCGATGGCAGTTGCCGTCGGGCTCGGTGACGGGCTAGGCGTTATCGTCGGCGTCGGCGTCGCGGTCGGCGTCGGGCTCGGCGTCGGGCTTGGCGACGGTGTCGGGCTTGGCGTCGGCGTCGGGCTCGGCGTCGGGCTCGGCGTCGGCGTCGGGCTTGGCGTCTTCGTCGGCGTCGGCGTCGGCGACGGCGACGGCGTGGGCGACGGGGTCGGCGTCGGCGACGGTGTCGGGCTCGGCGTCGGCGTCGGGCTCGGCGTCGGGCTCGGCGTCGGCGTCGGGCTCGGCGTCTTCGTCGGCGTCGGGCTCGGCGTCGGGCTCGGCGTTGCAACCAGCGTCGGCGTCGGGCTCGGCGTCGGGCTCGGGGTTGCCGTCGGGGTCGGCGTCGGCG
>Ga0182024_10001681_pt1 | contig 56165 bp, 51 predicted proteins | sample P32metaG_FD_120480 | JGI IMG/M metagenome (GOLD analysis project Ga0182024, IMG submission 120480) | Permafrost microbial communities from Stordalen Mire, Sweden - P3-2 metaG (Illumina Assembly) | ecosystem: Environmental > Terrestrial > Soil > Wetlands > Permafrost | place: Sweden: Stordalen...
ATCATCCGCTCCACTTCTCGGGCGGGGATCGTCTGGTTGGGTTCCAACTCCCAGATTCCCCCGCCCGGCTAGAGCGGACACTTCATGTGCTATTTCCAGCGGACAGATCGTGTGCTACTGACAAAAACCATTATGTACCTTGCACAATGCCGATAGGCGGTTTATACTGCATTTTTTCGGGTCACACGCAATGGCATTCCAGGAAGAGATCGACCCAATGGCTCCACAACGGGAAGCGGCGCTGTTTTACGGCCTGTTTCTGCGCGGCCATTCCGCGGAAACCTTGCGTAAGGATATCGACGTGCCGCGCAAACTGCTGGATAAGTTGATGAAACGGCACCGCAATGAAATGCAGGTGCGCGAAAAGCTGCATCGGGTCTATAACTTCCGCAAACAAGTCTTAGCGATTTTCGACGAACTGGTAGACCGCGAACGCACCGGTAAACGATTCCAGGAACGCGTACATTAGCAAATCTCCTGGCTGACGCCAGGGGTTATAACCCCGTCCCGTCAGGGTGGGGATACGGCACTACAGCGCTTCCGGAAGCTTCAACTGCGCCTTATTCAGCGCCTTTTCCAACATATCCCCGGCTTCCACTTCGCTCAATCCCCGCGACGTTGAGAATTCCGTGATCAGCATGTGCCGCGCCCGGTCCAGCATCTTCTTCTCGCGGAACGATAGAGGCTTTTCGAGTTGCAGCAGCAGCAGCCCTTTCATGACCTCGGCGACATCCAACAGACTCCCGTTCTGCATCTTCTCGCTATTCTCTTTAAACCGGTCTTTCCAGTCCTGACGCCTCCGGCAGCGTCCTTCGGACAGGAACCCGATCACCCGCGAAACATCGACGTTCCGCGTCACCTTGCGCAGCCGCAGATCCTCGACGTGGGAAAAAGGCACCATCACCGTCATGCTGGTGTAGGTGAGCTTCAGCAGGTAGAACCGCTCGAAATGCCCGGCGAATGCCCGGCTGGAAATATTCTCGATGGTCGCAACCCCATGGTTCGGGTAAACGACCTTCTCTCCGATGTGAAAGGTCAAGCTCGGATGCACCACGCACTCCTTAGGACCCGTTGGTCTCCGCCCGTTATTCTCCCCAATCCCCTGGAGGAGTAGGGAAAGAGCATCTTAATTTAAACTTAATCTTCTGTCAACAAGAAAGTGAGTCTTTGAATCCCATTACCCAGGCCATTGATTCTACGCGGGAATTTGGCCGGCTTGGAGCAATCGGTTACGATGAATAAATACCGATGCCCTACGCCGATTTAAAGAAGACAGTCCATCTTCCCCGTACCGATTTTCCGATGAAGGCGAATCTCGGCACCTTGGAACCGAAGCTGCTCGCGCAATGGAACGAAACCAATCTTTACCAGCGCATTCGCGACGACCGCAAGGGCCGGCCGGAATACATTCTGCACGATGGACCTCCCTACGCCAACGGGATGGTCCACCTTGGCACCGCATTTAACAAAATCCTGAAGGATTTCGTCGTCAAGCTGAAGACAATGGAGGGTTATGACTCGCCCTACATCCCTGGCTGGGACTGCCACGGACTGCCCATCGAGAACAAAATCGACAACGAACTGGGCTCGAAAAAAGCGCACATGACCCAGACGCAGATCCGCAGCGCCTGCCGCATCTACGCGCAGAAGTACGTCGACCTCCAGCGTCGCGATTTTATCCGCCTCGGCGTGCTCGGCCGATGGGACGATCCATACCTCACCATGAGCGCTCAATACGAGGCCGTGATCGCCCAGGCGTTCGTCGATTTTTTGGACCAAGGCTTCGTCTATAAAGGCCTCAAACCAGTCAACTGGTGCATCCACGACCGCACCGCTCTGGCCGAGGCCGAGGTCGAGTACGAGAACCATTCCAGCCCGTCGATCTGGGTTCGTTTCGCACTCCAGTCGGACCCCGCGAAAATCGACCCGGCGCTGGCCGGCAAGCGAGTCTTCGGCCTGATCTGGACCACCACTCCCTGGACGATCCCGGCAAACTTAGCCATCGCGTATCACCCGAAGTTTACTTATTCAGCCGTTGAAAATAATGGAGATGTCTATATCGTCGCCGAAGATCTGGTGAACGCCACGGCGGAGGTCCTGGACTGGCAGGCGCCTACCCTCCTGGCGACCTTCCCTGGTGAAAAGATGGACAAAACCGTCTTCCGCCATCCGTTTCTGGACCGCGATTCCATCGGCATCCTGGGCGACCATGTGACGCTCGAACAGGGCACCGGAGCCGTTCACACCGCTCCCGGCCATGGAGCCGATGATTACGTGGTCGGCCGCGCCAACGGCCTTCCCGTCTATTGCCCCGTCGACGCAGCGGGAAAATTCTACCAGGCCGAGGGCGCGGCGGGAACGTTGCCCGAGGAACTCATCGGCAAAACGGTCTGGCAGGGCAATCCGATCGTGATCGAGATCCTGAGGAGGGTCGGAGCCCTGGCCGCGACGCGCGACATCAGCCACAGCTACCCCCATTGCTGGCGCTGCCACAAACCGACCATCTTCCGCGCCACCGAACAATGGTTCGTCGGCATGGACAACAACAACCTCCGCGCGAATGCTCTCGCCGCGGTGAAACAGGTCCACTGGACGCCAAGTTCAGGCGAAGAACGCATGCACAACATGATCGCCACACGCCCCGACTGGTGCATCTCCCGTCAACGAGTCTGGGGCGTCCCGATCACAGTGTTTTATTGCGAGGGCTGCAATGAGCCTCTCACCGATCACGCGATTCTGACCCGCGTGGTGGAAATGTTCCGCATCTACACCGCCGACGTCTGGTATTCGATGTCGGCCGAGGAGCTGATCGGGAAGCCAGTGAAGTGCAAGAAATGCGGCGGCGGCGCGTTCAGAAAAGAGAGCGACATTCTGGACGTCTGGTTCGATTCCGGCGCCAGTCATCTAGCAGTTCTAACCCCCGAAAATAAGCTGCCCTGGCCCTCCGACATGTATCTCGAAGGAGGCGACCAGTATCGCGGCTGGTTCCAAAGCTCGCTGCTCATTGCCGTGGCGCTCAAAGGCGCTTCGCCCTACCGCGCGTCGGCCACCGCCGGCTGGACGCTCGACGGCGACGGTCATGCCATGCACAAATCGAAAGGCAACGCGGTCGAGCCCGAAATCTTCATCAAACAACACGGCGCGGATTTGCTGCGCCTGTGGACCGCCTCGGTCGACTTCACCGAAGACGTGCGCCTGTCGCAGACCATCATCGACCGGCTGGTGGAAGCGTATCGCAAGCTGCGCAACACGTTTAAATACTCGCTCGGCAATCTGTACGATTTCGACCCGCTCGTCGATTCAATCCCTCCGGAAAAAATGCTGGAGCTCGACCGCTGGATCCTGGCCAAAGCCGAGGATCTGGTGCGCAAGTGCCGCGGGTTTTACTCGAACCTGGAATTCCACAAAGTCTATCGCGCCGTCTACGATTTCGCCGCCGCCGACCTTAGCTCGGTTTATTTCGAAATCCTGCGCGACCGGCTCTATACGACGGCGACTCAAAGCCATGCCCGCCGCAGCGGGCAGACCGCGGTCTATAAAATCCACTACGCGCTGACCCGTCTCGTGGCGCCTCTGCTCTCGTTCACGGCCGAAGAGGTCTGGTCCTATACGCCGCAGCCCTTCGGCGCGCCCGATAGCGTCCACCTGGCGCGGCTTCCTGAACCTGAGGAGTTGGCGGGCGGCCTCGACGCGCCGGCCATGGGGAAATGGGACGGCCTGATGGCCGTGCGCGAGCGCGTCCTCAAAATGCTGGAGACAGCGCGGAAAGACAAGCTGATCGGCTCGCCTCTCGAAGCGAAGATCACCTTAAAGCACGAGCCGCTGCTCGAAGAATACTTCGCTTATCTGCCGGCGCTGTTTGTCGTTTCCGAAGTCGAGTTCGGACACTACGACTGCGTCGACAAAGCCAGCGGCCAGAAGTGCGAGCGCTGCTGGAAATACATCGCGGACATCGGCGCGCAGGTCTGCGCCCCCTGCCGAGCCGCGCTCACGGAAATGGGCATCGTGGAAGATCCGGAATGACCGCGCGCCTCCGTTCGGCCTCGATCATCGCCGGCATCGTCATTGTGGACCGCATCACCAAGCTCTACATCCAGCACAACTTTGCGTCCTGGGATTCGAAGACCGTGATCGGCGGATTTTTTAATATCGTCCATGCAGAAAACCCCGGCGCGGCATTCGGATTTCTTTCGGATTCGACCAGCCAGTATCGAGGAACATTTCTGGTGGGCGTTTCGCTCGCGGTGATGGCCATCATCGGGACCATGCTATTCCGGCCCGCGGTGAAAAAATCACATCTCCTGGAGATCGCCCTGGCGCTGGTGTTCGGCGGGGCGGCCGGCAATATGTGGGACCGCCTGTTCCGCGGCACGGTCACAGATTTTCTGCAATTCTTCTTCGGCAATTACGAATTCCCCAGCTTCAACGCCGCCGACAGCGCGATCACCATCGGCGCCTGCCTCTTGATCATCGATCTGTGGCAAAACCGCGGAAAATAAACACAGACTGAAGTCTGTGCCACCCTGACTCCTGACATTAGGTGGGATAGGCTGCTTGCGCACCAGACAAACCGTTGATCGGGAAAATCGTCCAACACGCATGACCTTGTCCGGTTGGCTCATCGCCTGGCGCTCCTTGCGCCGCAGGCCCGCGTTTTTTGCCGCGACCCTGCTGATCCTGGTGCTGGGCATTGCGGCCAACACCGCTGTTTTTTCGGTGGTGGACGCGACGCTGCTGAAACCTCTTCCTTATACCGATCCGGACCGCCTGGTGGTGGTGATGGAGGGCAGTCCGAAGACTGGCCGCGAAGGGCTGCTCGCGCCGGGGCGCCTCGAGGACTGGCATCGTCTCAGCCGCACGTTCGCCGCGATCTCGGGCTCCTACAGCGAGAATGTCACCGACACCAGCGGCCAGGAGCCGGAGCGTCTGAACGGCCGCCGCGTTGCGCCGCGATTTTTTCAGGTTCTCGAAACGCAGGCTGCCCTGGGGCGCTATTTCACCGCCGGGGAGGAGGCCGATGGCGGACCGCTGAGTGCCGTGATCAGCTACAAATTCTGGACACGCCGCTATCGTCAGTCGCCTTCGGCGGTGGGCAACCGGCTGATTCTCGCCGGGCAGGGCGTGACCATTGTCGGGGTCGCGCCGGCCAGTTTCGGCGATCCCAGAGTCGACCTCTATCTTCCCGCGCAGATTAAGCCGTTCCTGATGCGGGCCCGCGACGCACGCTTCTTCTCCGGCATCGGACGTCTGAAGCCCGGCGTGACCATCATGCAAGCACGCGAGGATCTGACCGCCGTACAGAACCAGCTGGGCGGCCAGTTTCCGGCTACCGATCGCGGCTGGACAGCCGTTGTCAGCGATCTGAAAGAAGCGCGCGTGGGAAACTACCGGCGCGGACTGTTTTTGGTGCTGGGTGCGGTGGTCCTGCTATTCCTGATCGCGATCGCCAATACGTCGGCTCTCGCGCTGACGCAGGTCACGCGGCGCTCGGGCGAATTTGCGATCCGCGCCGCGCTGGGGGCGGGGCGCTGGCAGATCGCGGCGGGCGTGCTGAGGGAATCGGTGATCGTCGCCCTGGTTTCGGCGGCGGCTGGAGCGGCGCTGGCGGCGGGGCTGCTGGGCATTCTTCGATCGCGCCTGGCGGCGCTGCCTCGTCCTACGGAGATTGTTTTGGACTGGCGCGCGCTCGCCGTCGCCACGCTGGCCGGATGCGCCGCGGCGCTGCTGTGCGGGCTGGTTCCGGTGATGCAGGCGACAAACTCGTCGCGGCTGGCTTCCGGGGGACGGGGCAACTCGGGGCAGCGGCATCGGTGGCAGGGCGCGCTGGCGATGGCGCAAATCGCGCTGACGTTTCTTCTGTTGTCCGCCGCCGGGCTGATGCTGCGGACGTACGAGAATCTCTCGCATTCCGATCCCGGATTTGAAACCTCCCACGCGATCACCTTCCACGTCGGCGCGGCCTGGGACGAGGATCGCACGCGCATCGGCCATTTGCAGGAAGATATTCTCGACAAATTGAGCGCTCTGCCCGGAGTGCAGGCCGCCGGGTTCGCCAACTTCCTGCCCGCGTCCGGCGCGACCCTCCGCTATCAATACACCTTCGGCAACGAACCCGCGGTCACGGCTGGCGAGCGCAGCGTCACACGCGACTATTTCACAGCCGTCGGCACGCCGCTGGTGGCGGGCGAATCGTGTCCGGTTTTTCGCTCCGTTCCGAGCGTCCCTCCGAAAGCTTTGGTCAACCGCCGGTTCGTGCAGCAGTTTCTGAACGAGCAGAATCCCGTCGGCCGGACATTCAAAATGTCGGATGTTTCAAAACCTTTCGAGATAACCGGCGTGGTGGCCGATGCGCGGGAGGACGCACTGAATACGGCGCCAGTGCCCTACGTCTATATCTGCCTCGGACCCGGCTACTGGCCCGATCCCGAGTATGTGGTCCGCACCGCCGGCGACCCGGCGCGCCTGCTGCGCGAAATTCGGGCCGCAGTCCGTGAGGCCGCTCCCAATCGAGCCATCTTCGGGCTCGCCACGTTGACTGATGTGGTGGATGCTACGCTCGCACAGCCGAAGCTTGACGCGCAGATGATCGGCTTTTTCGCTGTGGCCGCGCTGCTGCTGGCTTCGGTCGGTCTCTATAGCCTGGTGACGCTGGTCGTGATTTCCGGAACGCGGGAGATCGGCGTGCGCATGGCTTTGGGCGCGGGGCCAGGACAGATCGTACAACAGATCGCCGCGGGGGTCGCGCGGCTGCTGGTGGCCGGGATGGCGCTGGGGCTGATTGCCGCTGTTTTTGCCGGGCGGGCCTTCCAGGCCGTTTTGTTCGGCGTCGATTCTTTCGATCCTGCGACTTTGGCGCTGACGCTGGTGACGGTGGCCGTTGCTTCGATTATCGCGGTGTTCGTGCCGGCAAGGCGGGCGGCGCGGGTGGATCCGGTGATCGCGATTCGGGCGGAGTGAGAAAGAAGGAGCCAGAAGCCAGGAGCCAGGAGCCAGAATAACTTCAGGCGTGGCGGACGGCTTCCATCGGGTTGATGCTTAGCCAGGGCTTCGCCGAAAAGTACGCCACTGCCGAGCAGACGGCCAGCATGGCCAGGCTGACTGGCAGCAGCACCGTCCATTCCACGGCGCGGACCTGATAAAACTGCGAGCGCAGCAGCAACGTCGCGCCGACGCCGAGCAGGAGGCCGATGGCGACGCCGGTGCCGGCGATCAGCAGCGTGTGGCGCACGATCATTTCGAGCAACTGCCCCGGCCTTGCGCCGAGCGCGACCCGAATGCCCAGCTCCTTGCGCCGCTCGCTCACAGAATAAGAAATTGCGCCGAACAGGCCGATCACCGCCAGCAGCAGGCCCAGCGCGCCCAGGCCGGCCACGCAGGCGGCTGTTGCGCGCTCGAAAAACAGCGTGAGGTTCAGCCAGCTATCGAAAGTGAACGGATTCAGAGTCACCACGTCCAGGTCGCGCAGAGTGCCGGCCATCGGCACGACCCATAATTGAGGGTCGCCGGCGGTCCTGGCGACAACGTCGATCGCGCTCTGGTAATGCTGGCTGAGCGCGTAGTAGAAAAACGGCTTGGGCTCTTCGTCCAGGTCGTCGTATTTGCCGTCGGCCACCACGCCCACCACTGTCGCCTTGCGCGGCTTCTCGCCCACCATGATAGTTTTGCCTACCGCGTCCTGGCCCGGCCACAGCGTCTCCGCCATTTTTTTGTTGATCACCACCACCTCTGGCGATTTTTCCCGGTCGAAGGAATTGAACACGCGGCCGCTCAGCAGGCGGATGCGGAAGGTATCGAAGTAATCTTCGTCGACGTCGCCATGCATTACTTCAGTGGCCTTGGTCGCGCCGGGAAAAAGGACCGGCTCCCGGCCTGCGCCTAGCAGAGGCACGTTGGAGGTCAAGGTGACGGCCTCCACTCCGGGCAGCGCGGCAACCTGGCGCCGAAGATCGGCGAACAACGGGCGGCCTTTGGCCTCCGGCAGCGCGTCTTCTTTCGGATACACCGCCATCGCGACCAGGTTCCTGGCCGAAAAGCCGGGATCGACGTGGCGCAAATTATAAAGACTCCGCTCGCAGAGCCCCATGCCGATCAGCACCAGCGTGCATACGGCGACCTGGACGATCACCAGTATGTTCCGGCGCACCGCTTTGCCCGTTCCGCCGACCACCAGTTCGCCGCTCAGAACCTGGGACAGGCTCGGGGCGGAAGCGTACAGCGCTGGGGCGAGGCCCGTCGCCAGAATCGCGATGAAGGTTAAACCCAGGAAAAACGCGGCCACGGTCAAATCCAGATGCAGATTGAGTCCGAAGGAAACCGCTCCGACCATGGGGAAAGTGATGCTGACCTCAGAGAATCGGGTAATGACGAAGGCCGCGATGGCGTAGCCCAGGGCGCCGCTGGCCGCGCACAGGAACGCGCTTTCTTTTAAGAATTCGCGGATGAGACGGCCTCGGGGCGCGCCGAGCGCGAGTTTGATGGCGGCTTCCTGGCGGCGTCCGACGGCGATGGCCAGCAGCAGGTTCGCGACGTTCGAGCAGGCGATGCCGAGGACCAGCAGCACCACGGCCATCAGCACCGCGGTCATGAGTTGCGCGGTGGGAATCGCGTCCGGAGGCAGCATGGTGGCGCGGGTCACGATGGCGGTGCGGTCCTTATCGTCGGCCGGGTACGCCGATGCAAGCTGACCGGAGAGCGCGGCGATTTCGGCCTGCGCCTGCCTACGGGTCACACCGGGCTTGAGCCGTCCCAGGAGAAGGAGGTGGCGCCCGTCGCGGCGCAAGTCGTAATTGGTATCGCCCATGGTGACGAGCAGATCGCCGTTGATCCCGTAGAGGGACCCGGTGAACTCCTTCGGCATGACGCCGACGATCGTCTGCTTGGCGAATACCTTGCCGACGATATTCGGATCGGCTCCCAGCCGTTTCCAGCAGGAATACATCATCACCGCGATTTGCGTCTTGCTCTTTTCATCGTCCGGCGAGAGCAGGCGGCCGAGCAAAGGCCGCACGCCCATGACGTTCAAATAGTTCCCCGAAACAGGCCGCGAGATCAGCTTCACCATCCCTCGGCCGGGCTGCAAGTCTTCCGTCAAGGAAATCGAATTAGGAGCCGCCGCGAGGTCCGAAAAAACGTGATTGTTCTCCCGAAAATATTGGTAATCCGGATAAGAAACCTGCCCGACGTCCTCGCTGGGCGAATGCGAGTAAATCATGACCAGTTGTTCGGGCGCAGGCGCCGCCGGAGGCAGCAGCAGGAAGGTATTGGAGACGCTGATCGCGATGACGCCGAGGGCCATCGCAATGGAGAGGGAAAACACGGCAATGAGCGTCAGCTTCCAGTGTTTGCCGAGGATTCGCATGGAGCGAAGGGCGCGCATGAATTTTATCTTTGCATTACTCCGGAAAGCATTTCTACTGCGAACTGGTTTTTCGATTGCAGCGCGATCTCGAGCGCGGTATGGCCATCGCGGTCCCGCGCGTAAAGATCGGCATGGTTGGCAAGCAAATGAGGAATCGCGTCCACGAATTTCCCAGCGGCCGCGTGCATCAGCGCCGTGTGTCCGGAATTGTCCTTCAGATTCACATCCGCGCGACCTGCTATCAGCAGCTTGACGGCTTCCTCATAGCCATAGCTAGCCGCGTGCATCAAAGCCGTCGCCCCACGATCGTCGCGCGCGTCGACCTGAGCGCCGCCGTCGAGCAGCGCTCTGATGACTCCTACGTTGAAGAATCCAAACGTCGGCAGGAAGCTGATTCCATGACCATCCTTTGCCTCGGGATCGGCACCTGCGGCCAGAAGTGCCTTCATGACCTGGATCTTGCCCCAATGCGCTGCTTCGCCAAGAGGCGACCACAATGTCACCTGGGGCGGATTTACTGGAACTCCCTTTTCTATCAGAAGCCGCACGGCGGCTACGTTTCCAACCCGAATCGCCTGGCTGAGCGCGGGCGACGGCTTGCCATCCTTGGCGTCAACACCATCCCTGGAAAGCAGTTCGGCGAGCTTCTCGATACACCCGCCCGAAGCCGCGCGCTCAAGGGAGTTGATTGTTGCGCATCGGGTTTCTTGTTCCGGGCAAGTTAGTGGCTCATCCTCCTGATCTGGTTCGAGAGGCCTAGGTGTCAGCTCTTCGTCCAGGACGGTTTCGACTACCAGTTCTGCGGCTGCGAAGTTGAGGTGGCCGAAGCCATTTGTCAGATAGTCGCCACTCCCGCGGCAATATGCGTGATACTCGCTTCGCATTCGCAGATGGCCGACGAATGTCGCCGTGTTGACGACGTTAAAGTGGCCGCGCAAAGTCTCCGATCCCCTGGCTACGGAATTTGATCTGGCGGGCAGGAGTGCGGACGTCTTCTGCGAGTAGTAAGCAGGCAACCCATAGTTGAGGGCCACCGGCCAGCGGTATCCATCCGTGATGAACCCTCCCTTGCAGTGGCCGGACAGACCCGAGGCCTCGCCAGTGCTGTAAGTCTCGCCTCTCACCGCAATCCGCTTATCCCGCCATACCGGTAGGTTCTGGAAGAGTTCGCAAATCGGAATGACCGGCAACCCCGCCGCGTCTGGCAGAGCCTCGACTCTCATGTTTTCGACGGATTCGAAGATCAACTCCGCAGGAAAGTCCGAAACTGGCGCGACCCGCAGCCTGCCTGCGAAGGACGCGGAAGCGCTGACGGTCTTTCCGGGCAGTCGCAGCTGGTCGGCTTCGAGAGCCGCATCCTTTAGGCGTTTCAGTTGATCGGCAGGGGCGCCGGGAGCTGGCCGCAACGAGATTGCCGTGGGCCATTGATAATGATCGGAAACATATCGGTGATCGCAGTCCGCAGCCCCAAGCGCCGTCAGGTTCTTGGAAATCAACAGATCGCCGGTTACTATCAGCCGCGCCCCGTCGTTCGCCGGCAAATCAACGAACAACTCGCATACCGATTTCTGTGCGAAGGCTGAGCCCGCCATCAAAGCAAAGGCCGAGATCACGATTCCGAATCGCACGATGAACCTTGCAGCCCATTGTAGTTTATCTTCTTGTCGCGAAAAACGGCACGGACGCATTTTCGATCATTCATAGAATGAGGGGCGGACCAGCCCGCCTCCTTTTGGCCGTTGCCAGGACGGCGATTTTCGCTTACTCTGAAGCCATGGAAGTACACTTCGCCCCGGACGTCCAAGCCAAGCTCGAACGCCTGGCGAGCGAAATCGGGCGCACTCCGGACAAGTTGCTGGAGGACGCGATGGCGGGTTACTGGAACTTGCCCAGACACGCGAACTCCTCGACAGCCGTTATGACGATCTTGGGGGGCAAAAGGGCAAAAGGGGACAGACGCCGTATTTTTTACGCGTAAGTGTCCTTCGACCTAATGAGGATGGCGGCGATCTCCGTCACGCCGCGACTTGGAAATTCCTGGAAGACAATCCGATATATGCCGACTTTCTTGCGCAGCAACCATCGTAATCGAGAAGTTTGACCCGTACGGAGGTCTGCCGTACAATGTAGACGAGATGAAACAGCTTACTCAGCCCACGGCCCGTCTGGAGGCTCGGCTGCCCAACGACGTGCTCGCCCGTCTGAAACGCGCCGCGGAGATACAGGGGCGCACGCTTACCGACTTCGTTGTCGCCGCCGCCGACGAAGCTGCGTGCCGGGCCATCGAGCGTACGGAGATTATCCGCCTTTCCGCGGAGGGCCAGCGCCAGCTCGCCGCAGCGATTCTGAACCCTCCCAAACCGACCGCTGCGCTGAAAAAGGCCTTCCGCCAGCATCGCGAGCTGTTCGGCGAGGAATGATCCCGTTTCGTTATGAGCCCCTCTCGGATCGGCACGACCGCACCGCGTTTCATTGCGGCGAAGACGCCCTGGACCGGTACTTCCGAGAGCAGGCTACGCAGGATATCCGCCGCCGCGTAGCGAATTGTTTCGTGGCGGTCGAGGCCGCAACCGGACGAGTCGCTGGGTACTACACGTTGTCAGCGGCGAGCGTCCCGTTAGTCGATCTTCCGCCGGACGAGAGCAAGCGGCTCCCGCGCTATCCCGCCTTGCCCGCCGCCCGTATCGGACGCCTAGCGGTCGACTCGGGTTTTCAAGGACTCGGATTAGGTGCGGCGCTATTGGCAAATGCTGCTCGCCGGACCCTGCAAGCCGAAGCTGCGGTCTTCACTCTTCTGGTCGATGCCAAGAATGACCAGGCGGTCGCCTTTTATCAAAGATATGGCTTCCGCGCGCTTGTTGGGCATCCCAGGACGCTGTTTCTTCCCTTGGCGACGGCGCAAAAGGCTCTCTTCGGAGAAGGTTGAAACCTACCGCTTCACCCTCCCTGACCCTCCGCCCTTTACAAGATCTTCTACCTCGCTGCGCGTCAAACGGCAGTAATCGCCTGGAATGGAATGCTTCAAACACGACGCCGCCACCGCGAACTCCAGCGCTTCCTGATGCGATTCGTGGGTCTGCAATCCGTAAATTAAGCCTCCGCCGAATGAATCGCCGGCGCCGACGCGGTCGACAATGTGCGTGATCTCGTAGTACCGGCTCAAATGGAAATTTCTGCGGTCATGCAGGCACGCCGACCAGTTGTTGTGCGACGCGCTTTTCGATTCGCGCAGCGTAATCGTCATCATCTTCAGTTCCGGGAACCTCTCCAAAACTGTTTGGGCGAGCTTCTCGTACGCGCCGCGGTCGAGGTGCCCGCTTTCGACATCGGATTCGCCGTGCATACCCAGCGCGAGCTGTACGTCCTCTTCATTGGCGATCCCGACGTCGACAAACCGAAACAGCTCCGGCATGACCTCGTGCGCTTTCTTGCCCCACTTCCACAGATTTTTTCGATAATTCAAATCGCAGCTCACCGTTAGGCCGAGCTTTTTCGCGGCCGCGACGCTCTCCATCGCCAGCGCGGCCGACGATTCGCTGATGGCCGGCGTGATGCCCGTTATGTGGAACCATCCGGCGCCATCGAACGCCTTCTCCCAATCGATGGAGCCTGGCTTGGCCAAGGCGATGGCAGAATCGTTGCGATCGTAGGTCACTGCCGAGGGCCGTTGGTTCGCGCCCGATTCGACGTAATAGACGCCCATCCGCCCTTCGCCGCGCACGATATGCGACGTATCGACACCCAACCCTCGCAGTTCGCGGATGCACGCCTCGGCCGCTGGATGTTTAGCGGGCAAAACCGTGACATACCGGGCCGGCAATCCGAATCCAGCGACGGCTACCGCGACATTCGCCTCGCCGCCGCCGAAAGTGGCCATCAGTTCGGGCGATTGAAAGAATCGCTCCATGCGCGGCGGCGCCAGGCGCAGCATGATCTCTCCAAAGGACACTACGAGTTTGGACATAAAGCAATGAGTCTACAATAACGGGGACCACCAGTCGTCCGTTTACGCGTTGGTTCAACCCCATGCGTCAGCTTGGGGCTAGTGCGGGCATGGAAATAACCCCAAGCTGACGAGTCAGTGTGAAAAGTCAACTTAAACCGCTCCTGCTAGTCGCGGCTCTTTTTCGAGCCTTGAGGATTCATCAAGACAAATGGAGCCGCGACCAGCAGGAGCGGTCAGCACCGCGGTTTTCACACAAACTCTGACGCATGGGGCTGGAATGCGCGACCGGCGTCAGGACGACGAAAACCGCTCCCAGCCGATGCCTTCGAGGGTCGGCTCAAAGGACTCGGGATATAAAATTTCCGCCAGAATACGCAGCGACGCCGCCACGCGCGGGCCAGGACGATTTAAATACTGATTCCCATCGGCCAGAAAGACCTGCGCCCGCAGCTTCGACCAGTCGTGCCAGTGCATTTCTTCCCGAGTGCGCTTCAGATCGTACCCGCAGGGCATGCAGATCACGATGTCCGGATCGGCAGCGGCCATCTGCTCCCACGTCATCCAGGGCGAATGAGCGCCTGCGGAGCCAAACAAATTCTCCGCGCCCAGCATTTCCGTCAGTTCGGGGATCCAGTTCCCGGCGGCCATGAGGGGTTCCTGCCATTCTACGTTGATGACGCGCGGGCGCCGTCCTGTCGCCCTCGCAAGCGCCGCGATTTGAGACATATCACGTTGAATCTCGTCGACGATTCGCTTGCCGCGATCGTCGACGCCACACGCGTGAGCCAATCGAAAAATATCGTTGTAAATCTCTTGGAGCGAATTCGGTTCCATCGCGACCACTTCCGGCCGGGTCGAAAACCGCGCGCTTAGCGCCCGCTCGACATCGCCCAGGCTGACCGCGCACACTTTGCATTGCGTCTGGGTCACGATATGGGTTGGCTGTAAGCGCTCCAGGACGTCATCGAATACCCGATAGACGGATTCGGCGCCGGCGAGCGTTTCTTTCACCCGGCGGTCGATTTCGCGAGCGTCGCCATGGATATCGAAAAGAGGAGTCGTGCAAACGGGAAGTTCAAGAACCTGTGGAGGATAATCGCATTCGTGGGAACGCCCGACCTGAAAATCGCCCAGACCCAGCGCATGCACCATCTCCGTGGCGCTGGAGATAAGGGAGACGATTCGCACTCCCTTAATATACCGTTAGCGTTTCTGGGATGTTTCCTGCTGGGCCAGCAGGTCTTCCAGTTCCTCGGCTTGCCGTTGCGCTTCGCCCTGCGAGGCTATGTTCAGGAGGCTGATCTGGAACTGGATTTCCGGCAAAACATGCATACTTTTCTTATATCGGACATATGTCGCGCCGTCGATAGGAATAGGGTACTCTTTCCAACCTAAAAAGCCTTAACGGAACGCCCTTAGAGGGCTCAGGGAACCTGGTTGGGAGGGAAACAGGGGATTTTTAGAGGGTAAGGGTAGAGGAAAAACTGGGAGAGTTTTTGAGAGGAGCAACCAGGGTTCCTTGAGCACTCATGTTATTCGTCACGCCAACAATGAGAGCAATCCCCCTGCCAATTTCGCAACCTATTGATTTTTGGATACGCGCGACCGGCAATTCCCTTTTTGGAAGCCATTCCCGGAAAGAGTTACCGGAACTGGCCGATGTTTTACCGGCCATATTCCACCACTACCTGTTGTTTTCGGCCACGGGCAGAGGGCTCGGCGCCTTGGACACGTGGCCTTTTTTCGCTTCGTCGATTTCGATACTGTAGGCGTCGAGCACGCGACCGGTGGCGACGTCGAGCTGGAGACGCGCCTGGATGTAGGTCGCCTCGGCGACGACTTCCGCGCCGCCGGCGGTCGACAAGTCGCGCTGCGCCTGAATGACCAGGAAGGGTGTCGATGCGCCGACAGCGAACTTCTTCTGTTCGGCATCCAGCGTCTGCTCCTGCAAAATCCGGCTCTTCACGGCGGACGCGTATTGGGCCCGCGCCTGCTGGACGGTGATCAGGGCATTCTGTACGTCCACGTGGATCTGGTTGATCAGCTTTTGCACGCTCAACTCGCTCTGGCGCAGATTCACCGCCGCAGTGGCGTAGTTGGCCTGCGCGTTCCGGTTCCGCAGGGGGATGCTCAACTGCATGCCGACCGAATAGTTGGGAAAATTGCGGGAAAACACCTGCCCCAGCGCGTTACCATAGCCGCCGACGAAGAACGGATTCTGATTGGTGGCGTAAGGCGTGGTGGTGCCGGGAACCGGCAGCGTGTTGGGGTCGCCCGCGAGGCCGGTGTTGCGCACGTCGGCGAAGGCGCTCAACGTAGGGAGCATCAGATTGCGCGTGCCGGTCAGCAGAATCTTCTGGTTTTCCAATTGGATGCGGCTCTGTTGCAACTCGGGCCGGTTGTCGACCGCGCCGGCAACCAGGTCCTGAAATGTCCCCATTTTCTCGGTTGTGGGGATACGGATGCGGTCGGTGGTCACAATTCGCGCAGCGGCGATTCTTGGATTGGCCAGTCCGTCCCGGCTCAGTGCGTTCTTAAGGATGGTCTCCTGTTGCAGCACCGTCGTTTGCGAGGTGACTAGCGCCTGTTCGTCGGAAGCCACTTCGGCTTCGGCGCGAACAATCTCGATGGGCGCCAGGCTTCCGGCCTCGACCTGCTTTTTGTTATCGCTATAGAGCTTCTGAGAGAGCGCGATCGCCTTGAGCTTGACCTCGACATCCTCATTGGCGCTGACCAGCAGCCAGTACGCCTGCACCACGGTCTGGACGGTGACGATCACCTGCTGTTTGAAGACGATATCGGCCGCGCGCAGATTGTTTTTCGCAACGCGGATCGGCCGGTTGTTGAAGGCCGTGCCGAAGCCTTGCAGAAGCGGCTGGGAAACGGTGAGATCCAGATAAGCCGTGGTAACGGGATTTAACAGGTTCAGATAGGAGTTCTGGGTGGAGAAGGTATTGTCGTAGCTGAGCGTGGCCGATCCGCCGGTGGAGAAATTGTCCTGGACGCTGAAGTTGGCTACCGTGTTGGTCGATACCAGCGAGGTTGTTCCGGTGGTCACGGTGTTTTGCTGCGGCGTGGTGATGTGGCCCCATTGAACCGTGCTGTTGATGACCGGGTCGTATCCGCTCAGGTTGGGGTTAGCCGACACCACGCTGCCGTTGAAGAATCCGATGAAACTCTGGGCCTGGGTGGTGCCCAGGCCGGTGGCGCCGCCGGAGGTCGCAGTGGAAAAGCCCTGTGCCGAATTGCCCGATTGCGCTCTCTGGAAATCCGCCTGGGCCAGGGGGAACAGATAGCGCTCGACTTCGATATCGATATTGTTTTCGAGCGCCAGTGCGACGGCGTCCTGCAAAGAAAGATATAGCTTGTCGCCGCGCAACAGGGCATCGATGCGGGCGGTGTTGGAAACGTTCAACTGCGGCACCGCTTTGGGCGCGTAGGGCCGCGTGACCGGCGAATACCAGGTTGATTGTTGAGCAAAACCCTGCATGGCGGTCAAAAAAACGCAAAGGATTTGTTTCATTTGTTCCTTTAGGTTACCCAGATTGGCGCTGCGCCCGGTTGGGAAACCGGCAGACGGCGAAAATCGGCGGACGAGTGGCGGGCCCACAGGCCTGCCCCACACTGTTGGAAACGCTCTAGCGGGTCAGGGCGTAGATGAACAGGGCTACTCTTCTCGCTTGGGGGGTTTGGGAGTTTAGCTCGATGGTTTCGCCGGGGGCGTGGCCGCCCGAGCCGAAGGCGCCCAGACCGGAGATGCTGGCTACATACGGGGCGACGAAGGACAGGTCGCCGGCACCGCGGCGGCTGGGATCGAAAGGCTCCATGATGTCCATGCCGAGCGAGCGGTTGACCTGATTTAATTCGGCGAGGAGGGCTTTGTTGGCGTCGGTGGCGGGCATGGAGGGGTAGCCGTCTTCGAATTCGATCTCGGCAGAGGTTCCGGGCAAGTGCTGCGCTACCAGCTCCTGCATTTTTTTCTTGACCCGCTGGTATTGTTCGTCGGTCACGGTGCGCAGGTCGCCGTGGGCTTCGGCTGCGGCTGGGATGATGTTCGATTTTCCGGTGGCTGCGGCGGTCGCGGTAGACGGGTCGTAGGATTCGGTGGCGCCACCGGTGATCAGGCCGACGTTGTAGGTCAAATCCGGTTCGCGGAGCTGCCGGCGGAATTGGTCCAGAATGCGAACCAGTTCGTAGATTGCGCCGAAACCGTCTTCGCCGAAGACGCCGGCGGAATGGCCGGTTTTGCCGGTGGTTTTCAAGAGCCAGGAATAGGCGCTGCGGCGCGCGATGCTGGCCATATCGTGGCCGGCCTGACGGACGCCGGCTTCGAATTCGAGAGCGGCGTCGCTATGCTTGCCGGCTTCGACTAAATCGCGGCGGGAGATAGAGAGAGGCTCGCCGTGGCGTTCTTCATCGCCGGTGAGGAAGACTGTGATGTTCGTGCCGTCGAGGGCGCCTGCCGAGTGGAGAGCTTTGAGCGAGGTCAAGATGATTGCTAAGCCTCCTTTCATATCTTCGGAGCCGGGCGCTACGGCGATGTCGCCTTTGCGCTCGAATTTCTGAAACGGGCTGGTGGGTTCGAAGACGGTATCCATGTGACCGATGAGGAGCACTCGTTTGCCATGCGTGCCTTTACGGGAGCATTCGAGATGGCCGGCGCGATGGACTTCTTCCATGGGGATGAAGCGGCAGGTGAAACCGAGCTCTTCGAAGCGGGGGCGCAGGAGATCGGCGACTTTGCGCACGCCTGGGGAATTCAGTGTGCCGCTGTTGATGTTGACCATCTGTTCGAGGAGACGCAGCGAATCGTCGGCATCGGCGTTCACGGCCGCTACGATTTTTTGTTGAAGGGGCGATAGAGACTGGCCGGCCACGGTCAGCGCAAAGCAAAATGCAAGAATCCGCATCATCTCAGTTTACTTGGCAGATATTTGCTGAGAATGATTTTTGGTAGGCGCTAGATCTTCCTCCAAAATACGCAATTTTAACTTAAGGGCAGTAGATTTTCTCTTGGAGGACGAATGATCGGACGACTAGGTGGTCTGCTGTTCTTGATTGGTTCGGTGGCCCAGGCCGGGCAGTTGGCCAGCCAGGCCGCACTGACGGCGGCGCTGGGAGGCTCGTTGATCACCGAGAACTTCAACCATTTCTCGGTCGCCAGCGGGATCGGCATTAACCTCACCTGCGCCACCCTCAATTCATCGGCCGTGTGCAACTCGCAAGGCCCGGGCCTGGTGGTGCAGGGAATCAACATCGCTTTCGGTTCCGGCCAAGGCCAATGGAACGGCGTCAGTTATTACGGATCGCCGGCGCAGGAGGTCGGGTCACACGGGCAGCCGGTCACGGTGACGTTTACCACTCCCGTTACCGCTTTCGGGCTGAATGTCAGAGCTTATGTGGGCTTCCCGGCGACCGCGACGGTGACCATGCTGGCGACGGATAACGTGACGGTGGTGGGCACCATCCCCAATATCGTGCTGGATAGCGTGGGCGGAACGACTACGTTCGCAGGGTGGCAGAATACCGCTGGCATCGGCGCGGTGCAAATCACGCAAACCGGGCAGACTTACGGAGGACCGATTGAAGCTCTGCAATTCGGAGGGACGCCCGGGGGCATCGCGCCGACGACTACGCCTGCGCCGTCGACATGGGTGCTGTTCGCTATTGGGCTGGCGGCGTTGGGGCTGTTGCAGTGGCGGCGGAAGCTTCTCAATTCGTAGGCAAGAGGCCGGGCCGCCGGCTACTTCTTCACCAGTACGACATCCGCCTGCCTGATTTTTCCCGGCTTCGGCTCCGTCTGAAAATTTACTTCCAGCAGATTGAACGCCGGGCCGGGGATCAGTTCGATGGTGCCTTTCGTGCCGTCGCTGGTGACCAGATCAAAAACCTGGTTGCGGGTGGGCTGAAAATTTCCGGAAAAATCGAAGCGCAAAACGGGGTCGCCGGTGGAGCCCGGGGGCAGCTTGAAACGTCCGAACACGGTGCCGGTGGCGCGGCCGTTATCTTCATACACCAGCACGTCGATGAACTCCGGCTGCGGGCCGTGAAACATTCCGTTCGTTTGCGGATAGGTCCACGCTCCGATGTAGCGGGCCAGAGGCACGGGCGTAACCGACGGGGGCGCGGGCGCCGGATTCGAGAGCATCGCGGGAGGCACGCCGGCGGGCGCTTGCGTGATCGGCGTGGCCGTGCCCTGCGCTCCTTCGCCCAGCTTCCGGTAATATTCCGCCCAAGCTTCGGCCTCGCGGGCGGTCTGGGCCGCGGCGTCCTTCAGCCCTTGGAGCATGGCGCGCGATTGTTCCAGAGCCTTCACGCGACCCTGCCCGATGGCGGCCGCCGCCACGTCCGCCGCATCGGCCGATTTCTGGCGCTCCGCAACCGCTTGGCCCACGGCCTCGAGCGCGGTCTTCTCCCGTGCCAGCGCCTGCCGCAACTGCTGGATGCCTTTATCCGGATCGGAGGCGAAGGTTTCCATGGTGCGGGTGACGCGAGCGGCTTCCGTGGCGATGAATTGCGAATCGGACCTGGTATCGGCGGCGGCCGGCTCGGCGCCGATGGCCGCGCTTTCCAGCCATGCGATCTGCTGCGACTGGTCCAGCATGGTCCCTTCGAGAAACGCTTTGCGGGCAGCCGCGGATTTTGCCGCTTCCGCCGCCATGCGATCCGCGCGCTGGGCCACGGGCGCGCCTCCGGCCGATGCCTCGCGCTCCAGGTTAGGGTCGGTTTGCCGCCACGCGGAATACGCGGCGCGATAATCGTCTCGCACGCGCTGGGCGAGACACAAGACGGCAAGAAGCGCGAACAGGCAGGCGCGTCTCACGGCAGTTTCTTCCGTGGCGGAGCGTTTCCACCTGGATTATTGATGATGGAGCATTCCGTCGCGGCTCGCGCCAGGCGCGCCGTGTAATAGGCGCTCCACCGGGCGGACTCGACATCCAATTGCGCGAATTGTTTCTCGAGGGCCGTCTGGCGGTCCTGGTAGCCGACCACCAGGTCCCCCAGCAGCGCGTTCACGACGTCCTTGCGGGCGGCCAGGTCCGTCGATTTCGAGCCGCGCTCCTTCACCATGCGCGCGATTTCGGCCAGCACCTGTTCCGCGCCGGCCAGCGTCGCCCGCTTCCTCATGCTCTCCTTCAAGTCGGCCACCTGAGCTTCGATCGCCGCGCCCTGCTGATCGGCTTCGGTACGTTCCGTGTTCCATCCGCCCGCCAGCGCGGCTTGCGCGGCAAGCACCTGCTTGGCCGCCTCGGTATCGTCCTTGGCCCTGGCGGCGGCCGCCTTCAAATATGCCGCCAGGGCCGAAAGACGGACCTCCGAGGCGTGGCTCACCTCCTCGACCGCCGCGCGGGCGCTCGGATCGCAGGGCAGCAGGCGTGCGATCCTCGGCTCCAGCCCTTTGGCCAGCGCGTCCCAATCGGCTGCCGCTTTATCTGCGGTTTGCCGAAGGGCGGTGATGGAGTCCACTGGCTTTTCCTGGGCGCTCGCGGACTGTGCGACGGCCACCAGCACACATAGCGAAACGGAGCGGATCATTTCTTACTCAACGGCGCCCACCTTCTGAGGCGCCTTCGGAATGGTCGGGTTCTTCACGTATTTGTCGAACCACTGGAACTTCTCCCACAGCAGGTGTTCAATGGTTTCCTTGGCCCTGTAGCCGTGTGCTTCGTCCGGCAGGAAGACCAGCCGCACAATGCCCTTGTTGCCGCGAATTGCCTGGTACATGCGATCGCTCTGAATGGGGAAGGTGCCGGAATTATCGTCCGCCTCGCCGTGGATCAGCAGGATCGGATCCTTGATCTTGTCGGCGAACAGGAACGGCGACATGTTCAGGTAGGTGTCGCGCGCTTCCCAGATGGTCCGCTCCTCACTCTGGAATCCGAACGGAGTCAGCGTGCGATTGTAGGCGCCGCTTTCGGCGATGCCCGCGCGGAACAGGCTGCAATGCGCCAGCAGGTTCGCGGTCATGAACGCGCCGTAGCTGTGCCCGCCCACGCCCACTCGGTCCGGATCGATGACGCCCATCGACGCCGCCTTATCGATGGCGGCCTTCGCGTCGGCGACGATCTGCTCGACGTAGGTGTTGTTCACCACGTCGATGGTTCCCACCACCGGCATCGCCGCGTTCTCCATCACCGCGTACCCTTCGAGCAGGAAGAACAACTCGGAGTACCCGGTAATGGTCGTGAAGCGCTTGGTCGAGCCTTGAATCTGGCCGGCCGTATCGGCGTCGTTAAATTCGCGCGGGTAGGCCCACATCACGGCCGGAAGCTTCGTGCCCGGCTTGTAATCGGGTGGCAGATAAAGCTCCATCGACAGAGGCACGCCGTCGGCGCGCTTGTAGGTGACCAGTTGCTTGGTGATGCGACGAAGCTGCGGCGCAGGATCCTTGAAGGATGTCAACGCGGTGACCTTCGTGCCGTTGTACAGATAATAATTCGGCGGCTCCGAGGGGCTCTCGCGGCGCGTGATGAACTTCGTGCCCGTTTCGTCGAGCACCGCGTCCACCACCTCGAACACATCGTCGGACGATTGGAAAATCTTCTCCGATTGCAGCGTGTTCAGGTTGAACCGCGACAAAAACGGATGGTCGCCCGTGGGCGATGCGCCTTCGCCCTCGAGCAGAATCGTCTCGCCGGATTGCACCAGCTTGCCTCCGCCCCCGCCTCCGCGTCCACCGCCACCACCACCACCTCCGCGTCCACCGCCGCCGCCCGAGACGGAAACGGGACGGCCCGGGTCCTTATAACGGTCCTGCGAATTGCGGCTCCAGATGAGCTTGGCTTCGGTGCCCGGATGCTCGGGATCGATTTTGAAAGTCCGCACAATGCGCGTGATGCGGGCACTGTCCTCGACGAGCGCGAAGTCCTTGCCGAACTGCATGCCGGAGAAACGCTCCTCCGTTTTCACGATTTCTGATGGATCGCCGGTGAAAGGAGCGCGCAGCGCCACGATGCGGTCGCGATGCGGAACCTTTTCGCGGGGATTGCCGCCGTCCAGCGCCTCGACCCACAGCAGCGACGAAGGCTCGTTCGGCATCCAGCGGAATTGCCGGGGTCCGGGCTGCACGCCGCCGCCGCGCGATGCGGTCTTGGGCGTCGGCACGCTGGCCACTTTGTGAACCATCGCGCCGGACTGGTTCCAGATTTCGACTTCCTTGGGAAATTCGCGCGCTGGATGGAGGTAGGAGAACGGACGATGCTCCCGCGTGATGAGCATGTACTTGCCGTCGGTCGAAAGATCGACGCCTTCGAAAATCCCCGGCTTGCCGAGCGGCGTCACTTTTCCCGAAGCCGTGTCGATCGACACCAGTTGCGCGGTGGCGTAGTATTCGTACAGTTCCTCGTCGTGAGGATTTTGCAGCAGGTCCTCAAAGGTTGCGACGCCGCCCGCTGCGCCGTCGCTCTCCTGCACGTGCGGGCCTTTCGGAACCCGAGGCTCGGCAGGTGCGGGAGCGCGCCCAGTGGGAACCGTTTTCACGATGATGGTCTTGTTGTCGGGCAGCCAATCGATGGGATCGCCGAGCACGGCGTTAAGCTTCATGCCCGCGATTTTATGAGTCTTGGCAGTGAGGGGATCGCCGAGCCAGAGCTCGATTCCATTCGATACGTTGTTAGAAAACGCGAACTGCTTCCCATCAGGCGACCAGCGCAAGGGACCTGCCTGCGCGTTGGGCGGGAGCGCGAGCTTCACCTTCGTTCCTTCCGGCAGCTTCACCAGCTCGATGGAAAGGCTGTGCGGAGCCAGGTGCAGTCCATTGGTGCGCGGATCGATGCGCATGCCGGCGAGGCGCAGCATCGGTTCGGCAACTTCGGCGATTGACGGATAGCGCGCCTGTTGCGACAACGCTGCGTAGGTTTTGGTGGGATTGACGCTCAGCGTCGGCGTGGACGGCGCGTTCAAGACATCCAGAACCTCCTTCGGAGGCTTCTGATATAAAACCTCATCGGCGCGAGCCGGAGCGAAAGCGACGAGAGCAAAGCTGAAGAGACTGAGTATGCGGCGCATCTGCTAAATCCTCTCTTGATCGGGCACTGAGAAGATTAGTTTACTGCAAACCAGCACTCTAGTGGCCTGTATCAGCGAAACAGTTAGCACCCCCATCGCCTTGTAGGGCGGCCAATTTTGGCTGCAGCCGCATTTCAGGCGGCTTTTGGGGATCGTCGAAAAGCCTGCACGAAAGCAGGCTGCAGCCAAAATTGGCCGCCCTACAAGAGAGCGACGTACTAACGATTTGGTTGCGACAACGACTAGTTGAGGAGCTTCAGCCAGAGCTCGGCGGCGCGGTGGTAATCCTTCTCGCCGGAGGCAAGATAGGCTTGCAGTTCGGCGCGTGCTTCGGGGAGCGAGCCTTGATGCGTCAGCACGTCGGCCGCGCCCAGGTGAGCCACGGGATATGCACGGGAAGCTCGGCGCAGACAGTCGAGCGCTTCGGGGGTATAACGATACTCTCGCGCCAGGGTCCAGCCCAGAATAAGCTGCGCCTGGGCATTGTTGGCATCGAGCTCCAGCGCCTCCCGCGCCGTCCACTCAGCCTGCTGTAAGCGGTTCTGATTCAGGAGCGCGTAGCTGATATTCACGCGCGCCGCCGCGGATTTAGGGTTCTGCGCCGCCGCGCCCCACAGTTGGGCCAGCGTCTTCTCCGGCTGGTCGTCCCAGAGGGCGAGCTGGGCGACGGAAATCGTCTGTGCTGAAAGAGCGAGGGAGCAAAATGTCATAAGCGTCGCGATCCGCATGCACCTTTTTGCCAGGAATGGGTGTGAGGGACAAGGAATTCGGGTCTAAATCGGGGCGGGCCAAAATGCGATTTTGTACTGGTACCGCGGCTCGTTGGCAGAAGAATCCCCAGACTGACGCCAAGGGTTATAACCCCGTCCCGTCAAGGCGAGGATCCGGCGATCGGCGTGCCGGCCGCGAGCGTTATCATTGAGCAAGACCGATGCGAATGCTTAACCCCGTTCATCCTGGCCGATTTCTGCGGTCCGAAGTTATCGAGGCTCACGGCCTTTCCGTGACCCAGGCGGCGAGGATTCTTCGCGTGTCCCGCCCCACGCTTTCCAGTCTCTTAAACGCGAAGTCCGATCTCTCCGGCGAAATGGCGCTACGCTTTGAGAAAGCGTTCGGCGTCGACATGGAGACGCTCATGAGGATGCAGAATTCATTCGACATCGCCCGCACACGGAGTGCCCAGAAGAAGATTCGAGTGGATCGCTACGTTCCGCAGCCGGCGGCGTAGGGAAATGCCGATCCGCTGCTACCGCGCCAGGGCGCGGCTCGCTCAGGGCCGCAGACGGGCTGGCTCCGCGGCCGCCGGCGTCAGGATGGGAAACGCTCATACCATTCCTCCAATTAGACCATTCCGACGGCGAGAACTGTCACGCCTGTCCGCATGCTCACGCATGGCGGTTCCCCGCGGACACTGGCGCGACCTCCGGTAGCTTGGAGCCGGGCTGGACGGCCAGGTCAATTCGTTCCCGGTCGAAGCGACGATGAGGATACATCTTGTAAATTTATGAGCATGACACGACGCATTTTGATTTATGGGGTTGCCATCCTGGCAATCGCCGGGCAGCCCACGGCAAAGTTCAGCGAACTGCAACGCCGCGAAATTCCCGGCACTGGACGCGAAGGCGTGACCACCGTGGCCGAGATCCCGCCCGGTGCAACGTCCGCCAGACACAGCCATCCCGGTGAGGATTTCGGTTATCTCATAGAGGGGACCATCGTGCTTATGGTGGACGGGAAACCTCCGGTGACGGTGAGGGCTGGAGAGACGTTTTTCACCGAGCGGGGCCAAATTCACAATGCCCGCAACATTGGAACGACGACGGCGAGAGCGGTGGATACCTACGTCATCGACAAAGGAAAGCCCGGGATCATACCCGCTCCTTGATCCTGCGCTGGGCGAGCTCGAAAATTGCGATTCCTAAGATATTTCCTGCCACGATGACGAAGCAGATTTTCGAGGTGAATAACGTGGAGCTTCCTACCTCGACGATCGGAAAAATCGAGAGCATCACGTACAGCAGCGTCATCAGGAATCCCGACGCCGAGGCGATCCGGACGCCGCTGGACACGTCTTTCAGCAGAAAAGGCAGCGTGAACATCGCCAGGTAGGGAATCGCGTAAAAGATCCCCGACGCGTTGTTGAACAACTGGTACGCCTCCTGCCTGGCCACGCCCGTCATGCCGACCAGGCTGCACGTGAGCGTCGCCGCGCCGACGAACAGGATGGAATTCACCGGAGTCCTGTGCGTCGGATGCAGCTTCGCGAACCAGCGCGGCAGCAGACGATCCCAGCCCGCCACCATCGGCAGGCGCGCCGTCGCCGAAAAGTTGAGGCTGGCTTGCGCGATCCTCATTCCGACGACCGCCATGATCACTGCGCCCGCGATTTGCGCGCCCACGCCGAACGGCTTCGCGGCGATGGACAGGACCTGCGACACAGGCGACACCAGGTCGACTGAGCTGACCGGCACATAAAACAACACCGCTCCCGTGCCGAGGATAAACATCAGCGCGATGACGGGCGCGGAGATCAACACGCTGCGGCCGATGATTTTTGCAGGGTCGCGCGATTCGCCGGCGAAAATCGCCACATATTCGAATCCTCCCAGCGCCGCGAAACCCATCTTGCCCAGAATGTTCAGATTGAACATCGTCATCTCCGGCATCCTCAACTCAAATGGCGCGGTCACCGGTTTCGCGCCGCGCACCCAGGCGATGGCGGGGAACAGGATCATCGCCGAAAAAAGCACCACCATGGTGATTCCGCCCGCGGTATGCAGCCATTTTCCGGCGCCCAGGCCGATGGTCGACAGCACGGCGAGCCCACCCAAAATAATCAGGTTGGCCAGCGCCATCGACCATTTACTCTCGGCAATCCATTCGACTCCAGTGGCATAGGAAAGACTGGTGGTGGTCTGCACGCCGACCTCGGACATCAGCACCATGGCGTACAGCCACAAATTCCAGCCGACCAGAAATCCCGCTCGCTCATTGACGCCGAGCCGCACCCATTCGTACAGGCCTCCTTCAAACGGCATGCGACGGCTGAGGTGCATCACGACGATGGCCGAAGGAATGTAGAACAGCACCACGGCCAGCAGCCAGAAGGTGATGTGCGAGGATCCCAGCTTGGCCCCGGCCCCCACCCATCCCAGGCCGACGACGAAGAGGATTTGCGTGAAGACCAGGTCCCACAGGCCGAGTTCGCGTTTGAGGCCGTGGTCGGCTGCTTCCATTAAGAGACTGTAGCGCAGCGGCTCGCGCGCCCGCTCACGTTGCCAAAGGGCACAGCCTGTATCGGCTCTTGTAGGGCGGCCAATTTGGCTGCAGCCGCATTTCAGGCGGCTCCTGTTGATTATCGAAAAAGCCTGCCCGAAGGCAGGCTTCAGCCAAAATTGTCCGCCCTGCAAGAATGTGAGGGGTTGCGACAGGTGCTACGCTCTACTTGCGCGGCAGCCGCTTGATCGCCAGGCGCAGCGTGCGCTGCTTCGGATCGTTCTCATCCGGACTCATCAAGAAATCCGCGACCTGGTAGCCCATCCCCCAGATCACTTTGTCGTTCAGTTCGGGAACTTTCCACGACTCGGTCCCGCCTTGTCGCGCAAGAGCCTTGGTGAAACGGCCTTGCGCATCGGGCGTATAAATTCCCATGAACCCTACCGTGCTGCACGGACCGCCGTAACAGTCCAGATCCAACGTGAGCAACCACCGGAAGGTCTTCTGCTCAATTTTGCGCTCCAGCTCCACCCCGATCTTCGTATGTTCGGACCGCACCGGGATGCTGAATGGCGTGAGCGCGATGCCTTTCCACTGCCAGCGCGGGTCAATGAGCCCGTCCATGGTGAAATGAGCCTCGCCCTTTTCATCGGTCACAAACTTGTGCCCGGCGTCGGGATTCTGCCAGGTGGGACTTTCGCCCAGTACCAGCCGCACGGTCTCGCCGGCCAGCGGAGGGTACGGCGTGGCGTAGGGGTCCTTCGCGTCCAAAAACGTGAAGTCGACTCTAATCGGAACAGTTTGGGCACGGGCCATGAGGCAAAATACCAAGGCTACAGGAAACTTCATGATTTTCGCACGCTACAATAATGAACATGGCAGCAAATCAGCGGCGCCGCTCGGTCGCCGTCCGTATCGGTTCGGTGGAAGTCGGCGGCCCGAACCCGATTGTCGTGCAGTCGATGACGAATACCGATACGGCCGACGTCCAGTCCACGGTCAACCAGGTGATGGCCTTGGCCAACGCCGGCTCGGAACTGGTGCGCGTCACGGTGAATACCGAAGAGGCCGCCGCGGCGGTCCCGAAAATCGTCGACACGCTGGACAAGTTCGGCGTGCGGGTGCCGATCATCGGCGACTTTCATTACAACGGGCATCTGCTATTGAAGAAATATCCGGCGATGGCGCGCGCGCTGGCGAAATATCGCATCAATCCGGGGAACGTCAATATCGGTAAGAAGCACGACGACAATTTCCGGATCATGATCGAGGCCGCGATTGAGTACCAGCGTCCGGTGCGCATCGGCGTGAACTGGGGCTCGCTCGATCAGGCGCTGTTGACGCGCATGATGGACGAGAATAACAAGCTCGCCGAACCTCTCGATGCAAAAATGGTGACCTTGCGGGCCATCGTGGTCAGCGCTCTGAATTCCGCCGCCGCTGCTGAGTCCTACGGGCTGCCGCGCAATCGAATTATCCTCAGCGCGAAGGTTTCGGGAGTCCAGGATTTGATCGCCGTCTATAGAATGATGGCCTCGGAATGCGATTACGCGCTGCATCTGGGATTGACCGAAGCGGGACTCGGCGCGAAGGGCATTGTCGCCACGACGGCGGCGTTGGGTGTGCTTCTGCAGGAAGGCATCGGCGACACGATTCGCGCCTCGCTCACGCCGCTGCCGAATGGCGACCGCACCGAAGAAGTGATCGTCAGCCAGCAGATTCTGCAATCGCTTGAATTGCGCAGCTTCACGCCGCAGGTCACCGCGTGCCCCGGCTGTGGGCGAACCACCAGCACTTTTTTCCAGGACATGGCCGACCAGATCCAGACCTACCTGCGCGAGCAGATGCCGGTGTGGAAGGCGCGCTACACGGGCGTTGAAGAGATGAAGGTCGCGGTGATGGGCTGCATCGTCAACGGGCCCGGCGAATCGAAACACGCCAATCTGGGCATCTCTCTTCCCGGCACGTTTGAGGAGCCGGTAGCGCCGGTCTACGTCGACGGCAAACTGAAGTGCACCCTGCGCGGCGACCGCATTGTGGCCGAGTTCATCGATATTTTAAACGCCTACGTCGACCGGACGTACGCCGCGCTGGAAACAGCGAATGCCTAAATGGTTGCGGTGGGGGGCCACTGCAATCTTTCTCGTGGTTGTGGCCTGCGCTCTTGAGGGGCCCTTGTTCCCATGGTCGCCGGTGAAACCCGGCTACACGCATTTCACGCTGCATCGCGCCGACATTTATTATCCGAGCGGAACGGCGCTGGAAGAGGCCTACCGGCAGGTGGACACGTTCATCGCCGAGGCCGAAACATTCCATCGCCTCAAAATGCCCGACCGCATCGCCGTGATCTCGCCGCGCACCTGGACCGATTTTCATTTGCAGGCGCCGTGGCAGCGTGGTCCGGTCGGCGCGCTGACCCTCCAGACAGGCACCGTGATTTTCATCACGCCCAAGGTCGCCGAGAAACATTTCGATATCGCCGAGTACCTGCGCCACGAACTGTCGCACGCGATCATCGATCAGAACTCGACACTTTGGCGCGGTCATAAGATGAACAGACAGCCCTGGCTGTTCGAAGGACTCGCTGTCGATTTCGGGCGGCAGAAATCGTATCTCAGCGAGGACGAATTCATCTCGCGCGCGAAGACCGAACCGCTGGCGCCGGTGTTCAGCGGCAATGATTCCGACATGCGATTCAATTACGTCGCTTGGAGATATTTTATGGAACACATGATCCACACTCGCGGCCGCGATAAATTCCAGGATTATCTTCTGCGCGTGATGCAGGACCCGGACCGCGCACGGCCGATGTTTCCGGTGTGCTTCGGGGTGTCGTTCGACGCCGCGATTCTCGAGTTTCAGGCCAGAGTGAGAGATCCGCGCGAGATTCCATCACTCTACGTCGCGGCAGGAACGTTAGTATATACCCTCCTTCACAGTCGGGGTTCCGTATCAGAACGCCGACAGTCATGGAGGGGATAGCAGGGTAATTTTTTCTCCGCGACACGTCATCGAGCGTTCATCTCATCCCGTGAAAACTTCCGCACTGCGCGCACATGACGGAGACCGTCCATCAGCATGTAGTAGTCACGCGCAGCCACTCTTCGAAGCGCATAACCTCGCAGCCGTTCGAGGACACTTCTCAACATATTCTATATCTTATTCCGCCAGAAACTTCTTCGTCTCCCTCAAGAACACCTCCAGCTGGTCGTGATGCACCCAGTGGCCGGCGTTTTCGACCTTCACCACCCGGTGATTTTGGATGATGCCGGCGTGTCCTCCCGCTTCCGGGTCCGGCGCCCAGCTTTGTTTGCCCCAGAACAACAGCGTCGGGCAGGTGATGCGGGACATCACTTCTTTCGCGTCTTCGATGTTGAACCCGTAGGTGATGAACGTGCGCACGTAATTGTCGAACTTCCAGGTAATCGATCCGTCGGCGTTCCAGTTGGTGCCGTGCAGCGTCAGGTGCGCGGCCACTTCGTCCGATAGAAACGGGTTCGCTTCCTTCATCCGGGCGATGGCCGCTTCGAGCGTCGGGTAGTTGTGCGGAGCCCTGTTTTCAGCTTTGCGGATCACCTCGATCCAGTTGCGCAGACGCTCCGAAGCGGGTTTCGGCGCGCGGTGCGTCACCGGCATGCCGATGCCTTCAATCGCCACGACTTTTTTCACGCGATCCGGATACACGCCCGCGTAGAGCAGGCTGACCACGCCTCCCAGCGAGTGCCCGATGATGGTCACCGGGAATCCGTTGATGATATCGGCCAGCGCCGACAGGTCCAGCACATGTTCGGCGACGCTGTAGAGCGCGCCCGGAGCCCACGCGCTGTTTCCATGGCCGCGCAGATCGAGCGCGTAGACGTGATAATCGTCGCGCAAGGCGCGCGCCACCCAATCCCAGTTACGGGCGTGGTCCAGGCCGCCGTGAACCAGGATCAGCGCCGGCTTGCCCTCCGAGCCCCAATCCCAGAACTGGAGCTTCAGCCGGTGCGAATAGAAAAAATGCGAGACAGGTTCCATTAATACTCCGATCGCAGCACGTCAAAATAAATCCGGATGCCGCGCAGAAACTCGGCCACCGGAACTCGTTCCTGGTCGCTATGCATGGTCGCGACCGTAGCCGCATCCACCACCATGGGCATGAATCCGTACGCCGGTATGCCACGCTTGCGAAGCTGCACCGAATCGGTCCCGTAAGGCACCAGCATCGGCGTTACGACGGCGTCCGGGTGCGCCTTCAAAAGAGCGGCGCGAATGGCCGCGAACAGGGGCGTATCGGCCGAACTCATCCCCGCGTCCACGGGATTGGTGATCCGCTCCACGGTGACCCTTCGGTCGTTGATGCGAGCTTTGATGCCGCTCTCGAACTCGTCCGCGTTGACTCCCGGCAGCAGGCGGCAATCGAGCGTCGCTTCCGCGACCGACGGAATCACATTCGGCTTCACAGGCGAGCCGACGCCGGATTGCAGAGTGGTCAGGGAAATCGTGTTCCCTTGAATCGCGCCGGTGAATTTGTTCGGCGCGAACGCGCCACCGGCGGCCTTCAACATCGACTCCACGACCGGGTTCTGCTTGTCCGTATTCCCAATCTCCATCGCCTTGCGGATCGCGTCGAGCAGAATCAGGTTCGCGTTGTCGGCGATGGGCTGCGATCCGTGGCCGGCGGTTCCCTTGGCGCGAAGGCGCAGCCACAACATCTGTTTCTCGCCCACCGCGACGCCGAAAATCAACTTGCCCTGCGCGAACAAATCGCGGCTGCCCGCACCGCCTTCATCGAGAACATAGGCCGGATCGATTTCGTCAAAATGATTTTTCAGCATCCATTGAATGCCCAGTACGCCGTTCGATTCCTCATCGGCGGTCGATAGCATCACGATGTCGCGCGGCGGCACGATACCCGCGCGCTTCAATTCAATGAGCGCCGTCATCTGCTCGACGGCCAAGCCTTTCATATCGAGCGAGCCTCGGCCCCAGATCTGCCCGTCTTTGATGAGGGCCCCGAACGGATCGATCGCGCCCCACGCCTTCGCGTCTACCGGCACGACGTCGAGGTGGTTGAGCAACAGCAGAGGTTTTTTCGACCGGTCGCGGCCCGGCAAACGCACGATGAGATTCGTCTGGCCCTGCGGACCGCTCGAATAAGGCTTCGGCGCGAATCCGGCGGCCTCCAACTCGCCCTTGATCAGCGCGGCCGCTTCCGTCGTGTTCGCTGGCGGATTTACACTGGCGATGCGCACATATTTTTGCAGCAGGTCCAGCGCGTGCTTCTCGACGGAGGGCCAATCGGGCTCCGCGGCCGACAGCGGAACACAAAGCATCAGTGCAAACGTTCGCTTCTTCATTTTTCCGATGGTACGTCCTTTAATGGAACGCTCAGGCCAGCCATGCGATACGCTTCGATCAACGCTCCCGCCGCCGGACCATACTGGGGCTCCGCTACGCGATTGCCTTCTTCCAGCTCCATCAACATGCGATACCGCGTCAGCAAAATCTCGCTCCGGAAAACGCCGCCCAGATAACGGATGCTACACGCAGCCCTTTCGTCGAATATTTGTGCGCGCACGGCGGTAGCCAGCGTCGCAAGCTGCTGCGCCCCGGCGAGCAGAATCTCCCGCGCCACCGCGTCCCCGTCGCGCGCGATCCTGTCCACCAGCCTGGCGAACGCGGCCACGCGCTCCCGCGGATACTCGTCGGTATAAAAACGATGCAGCAGATCGTTCGCGCCGGTCGCGCCGGCCGAGGAGACCAGCGCCTCCCGCAGCAATGTCTTCGGCCCCCATCCCTCTTCCTCGCGCAGAGCCGCCCGCAGCGCCTGGCGAACGATATCGAACCCTCCTCCTTCGTCGCCGAACACATAACCCCAGCCGCCCGCGCGCGCCGTTTTCCCGTCGCGATTGCGCCCGAAGGTGATCGAACCAGTCCCGGCGATGGCGATCACTCCGGGCTCGCCGGCCGTCGCGCCGATCAGGGCGATGAAGGCATCGTGCGTCACAAAGTAATGTTTCGCTTTGACCAACTCGCGAACCCACGCGTTCTTGTCCGCCGCGCCGCCGCTGAAACCCAGGCAGGCGGACTCGAACTCGGCATCCTCAAAACCAGCCGCGCGAAGGCATCCTCCCACCGCCCGCAGGAATTTCTCGCGACCCTCCGCTTTCCCCACGTGATTGCACGGGCCGCCGCGCCCCACTCCGACCACCCGCCCCGATTCATCGCCCACCAGAGCCATCGTGCTCGATTGTCCGCCGTCCACTCCCAGAAACAGCGTCACGGCGTCACCACCTTATATATGCGCGCTCCGTAACCCCGGGCGATTTCCTGGAATCCCCACGACCCGGGGTCCTCGCGCATGTCGTCCGCGCCCCAATCCGTGTCGTTCATCAGGATGTAGTCGATCCCTCTCTCGTGGAGGTCGCGGCTGGCCCAGCGCCGGATGTCGACCGGAGGTGGAATCACATCGGTCTTCGGATCGGCTGAAAGTTTCACCCAATGCCCGGAGGGTTCCATCGCCTCCACCTGCAATCGGATGTTCGCATAATCGAAGGACGTGTCCACTCTTACCTCGTCTACAAATTCAAATTTTCCGAAGTCCGTATCCAGGTACATCCCCGGCGCCGCGACCTCCCAGGACCGCCATCTGGTCGCCGGCGAATTGTCGAACGCCAACTGCACATCCCAGGGATTCGGCCACGCCCGCAGCCTCCATGCCGAAGCGCGCGGCAATTCCGCCCCCTGGTAGAAATACCGCAGCTCAGTGACCTTGAATTCTTCGAGCGGCGCGCCCACACCGGTTTCGAGCAACCTGACCCGACGCGCTGTCCTCACCGGAAATTTGAAGGTAAGCCGACGTGTCGGCTGGCGGCTCTCGTCCCAGCCCGCGTCGAGAATGTCCGCCAGGTCGTCGTTCAAAGCCGCCTGAAAACTCACCAGCACTTCATGCGTGGTGTACGAATCGGCCACGCCGTTCACGGCCAGCACGCGCGCGCCTTTGGGAACATGGTCGTCAATCAGCCGCGCGATCCCGAAGCCCGCGAAGTTCTGCGCCAGATACGTGTCCTGAGGAATTTTTCGAATCGCCTGCTTCCACAAGATCCGGTCCAGATGCCACGCATATTGCGCCGAATAGCGAGGAATCACCGACGGCCACGACAGTACCGCGTGAATCAGGACAAGCGCGGCCAGGACCGGCGTTGACGGCACGGCCAAGGCCATCGCCAGCGATACAAACGGCAAGCAGGGGATCAGGAATCGCGTCCCGACATTCGTGAAGAACGGGAGGAAGAGCAGCAACCCGGGCAGCAATAGCCGGCGTCCCTGGCGCGACCGGAGGGCCAAGAACGCCAGCGGAGCCAATAAAAAGACTGGCCCCAGCAGCCCGGTCGTCTTCTCGCCGCGCACCGTCACTTCGACCGGCAGCGTCCATTTATTCTCCACCGAATAGTGGCTCAGAAAATCCGCATACTCCTGCTCCGCGACAATCCGCCGGTATGGATTGCGAAAAATCTTGTTAAAAAACGGAGCCATCGGATTCTCGGCGTAAATCCAATCCTTTGCCATCCACGGCAGAATCAAGACTGCGGCGCACGCGGCCACTACCGCACATTGCCGGAGTTTTCGCGATTTCCAGGCCACGAACAGGAACGCGTAAACCGTCATCGCGACCGCGGTGTATTTCGCGGCGTAGCAGTATCCAGCCAGCAGCCCGATAGGGATCAGGAGCCTCGGCTCCCTGGTCTCCTCCCAGATTTCCAGGAAATAGAAGACTGAAAACGCGATGGCCGCCACTCCGCAATCGTTATAGGCGATCGACCCGTCGAGTCCGACCACGGGACTCGCATACACCAGCAGCGCACCAGTCGCTCCCACCCACGGCTTGCCGATCCGCCGGCCATAGGCGAACATCGCCATCGTCAATGCGACTAAGAACGCGTAATGCACCAGCGCTCCCGCAGAATGCTTTCCGATCGCGAACGCCGGCACGAACAGCATCTCGACACCGGCGCTCAGGTTCGCGTACATGTTGGTGACCACCTGCTCGAATCCGTGCATGCGCAGGTAGCGCGCGACCAATCCCAGGTGATACGCCGACCCATCGGGACTCGACTCCGGCGCCCACGCGTGAAAAAAGTAGAGGATTGTGAAGGCGCCGAAAATCGCGGTATAGAAAAGTTTCAGCGCGAGACTCAGCGGCTCGACCGCGCTCCCTTTTAATCGCCAGGAGCCTTTCCATACCGCCCAGACGATCGGCACCGCCATCAGTCCGATCACCACCGGCCGGTAGGCGATTTTCAAGGACAAAATCGCGAACACGGCCAGATGGAGGACGCTTGCGCCCAGCACGAAGGATAGGGGGAATCGCTCGGGGCGCTTCAGCGGGGCCTTCGCCCAGTCAACCAGCAGCGCGCCTGCCGCGTAACAGGCAGCCACGGTCACCATCGCGCCAAACAGGGCCCAGAAAGCCTGCCACATTACTGCGTCAGTCCGATGCGGGTCAGAATAAATCCGAGTTTCGCGCCGTCGGTCGGCGAAACCCACACCTTATCGATGGATGCCGAAAGCAGCGTATCCTTCAGCGGTTCCACCCACTCGGCGGGCACGGCCTTCTCGTAGTGAAACTCACCCGGCGCAGTGTATCGGACGCTGTCCAGCACGTGATCGTTCACAAAGAAGGTCAGCGTCGCTGGACCGGTCACTTTGAACGTCACCTCCGGCAAACTGAAGTCGATCACGTAGCGCAGACGCAGATTCGTTCTCAGCACCACCTTCACCGTCGGCTTCTGATTCGTCCATTTCCACGCCGCAGGCTCGCCCGGCGCAATGTCCTGGACGAAGTGCGCGGCCGCGTCGGCATCGGCCATGGCGACGAAGCGCGATATCCGGTGCGGGCGCGCGTCCTCAAACGGCTGCCTCTGCACGGGAGGCGCATAGGGCTCGGGCATATTCTGGCACGACGATAAAATCACCGCGCCACTGGCAATCACATTGGCAAACGACAGGCGAGAACGCACTTTCCTGTACGATAGCAAACTGATTGATCGCCCTCGGTCCGCCCGGGTCTTGTAGGGCGGCCAATTTTGGCTGCAGCCTGCCGTTGGCGGGCTTGTCCGACAATCAACAAGAGCCGCCTGAAATGCGGCTGCAGCCAGATTGGCCGCCCTACAAGGAAGCGCCAATCTCCGGGTATAATGGAGACTGAATCATCCTCGTCACGTCAGACGTTAATAGGTACCCCGCTATGAAACTTTTTGCTTTGGCCGCCGCCAGCGCGGCATTCCTCTGCGCCCAGGCGCCGCTTCAGCTTCCCATCAACCCTCTGCCGCCCGAAACAGTCGTGGCGACCGCCGACGGCAAGCCCATCACAGCGGGCGAAATCCGCCGCCTGCTGGAAAGCGGGGATGGCGATCTGATCACTCTAGCCAAGCGAAGTCCGGAAAACTTTCTCTCCAACGTTTTCTTCCTGCGATATCTGGCCGCGGAGGGCGAGAAGATACACATCGCCGAGCAAAGCCCCTGGAAGGAGCAACTGGAAATCATCCACGACCGCATTATCTTCACGGCCATGGTCAATCGCATCCGGGAAGACTACGCCGTCCCGGAAGAGGCAGTCAGCGATTTCTACGCCCGCAACGCCAGCCGCTACGAACAGGCTCGCATCAAGGTCATCGCCATCGGTTTCTGTCCCACCGTGTCGACCAACGCCGGCACCTCGATTGAGGAAACCAGGCGGCTCGCCGCCGAAGCCGTCGCCGCCGCGCATTGCAGCAGCAAGCGCACCGAGGATCAGGCTCACGACATGGCCCTCGGCCTGGTTGGAAAAATTCGCGGCGGAGCGGATTTCGTGAAGCTGGTCGCCGAATATTCGGAGGACGCCGACTCCAAAGCCACCGAAGGCGATTTCGGCCTCGTCACGCGGGACAACACTTTTAAGCCCGAAATCAAGGACGCCGTCTTCTCCCTCAAGAACGACGACGTGAGCGAGCCCATCCGTTCGGGAACCTTTTTCTACATCATCAAGATTAAAGAGAAGGCCGTGCAGCCCCTTGCCGTCGTGCGGGAACCAATCGTCCAGGAACTCAAGCAGAAGCACTTCACCGATTTCATGACGGAGCTCACCAGGCGGTTCAAGCCGGAAATATCGCGCCCCGACTTCTTCATCACGCCCACGGGTCCCAAGCCCGGCGGGCCACCGCAGTTGATCAAACCGGAGTAGAGGCGAAGACGTTTCACGCCAAGACGCAAAGACGCAAAGAAAACCGCCTTCTCTGCTTTGCGCCTTAGCGCCTTGGCGTGAGTTTTCTTATAAACGATGCTTCCTTCCCTCTCCGGCCTTCAGATCCGAGTCGAGATTCGAAATTCGCTCGGCCCCCACTGGGCCGCGACCTCGATCCCCAAGCGGCTGATCCTGCTGGACCGCGAAGTCCTCTCTAAAAAAGGCGACTTCGAACGCATTCTCGTCCACGAAATTTTCCACTTCGCCTGGGTTCGCCTCTCTAATGCTTCCCGCCGCGATTGGGAAAAACTTCTGGCGTCGGAAAAAACGCCCGGCGAACTTGGCTGGAGCGCGGAATGGCGCAAGCTGAAACTCAACTCCTCGGACGCCCGCGTGCGCTCGCCCAAATGGCGACGCTACGCGCGGGAAAGCTTCTGCGATTCCGCGGCGTTTCTTTATACAGATTTGAAAGCCCACGATGAGTTCACGCTGCCCGCCGCCTCCCGCCGCGCCCGAAAACTGTGGTTTCAGAGGAATTTTGCATCGCATGCAATCGCTATATAATCAAATCAGCGTGATCATCCGTTCCATTGCCGCCGCAGCCGTAGTTTGTGCAGCCTTATCCATAACCGGTTGTTCCACCGATACCGTGCGAGCAGCGGTGAAGGCCGAACAGGACCGCAAGAAGGCGCCCGATTTCACGTTGAAGGACATCGACGGCAAGCCGGTGAAGCTCTCCGACTATAAAGGGAAGGTCGTCCTGTTGAATTTCTGGGCCACCTGGTGCGGGCCGTGCAAAATCGAGATCCCCTGGTTCATGGATTTTGAGCAGAATTATAAAGACAAGAATTTCGCCGTGCTCGGCATCTCGCTGGACGAAGACGGCTGGGATTCGGTCAAGCCATACATCGAGCAGAAAAAGATCAATTACCGCGTCGTGATCGGCACCGAACAAGTGGCGCAGCTATACGGCGAGGTGGATTCCCTGCCGACCACATTTATGATCGACCGCGAAGGACGCGTTGCTGCGGTCCACGTCGGCCTGGTGAGCAAGAGTGATTACATCCATGACATTGTCGAACTTCTCGAAGCGCCGGTTCCGGCTCGCGGCGGCATTATTATCGAGCCTGTGCTGTTTCGCCCAAAACAATAACGTCCTTACCGTAGGCGCGCCCGAAAAAGTGACCGCGAAAATCGGCGCGCCGGTGCAGGTGAAGCTGCCTCTGGAATTGCGCGCCGGCTATCACTGCAACAGCAACAAGCCTTCCGACGATTACCTGATCCCCTTGAAGTTGACCTGGGCCGCCGGCCCTCTGGAATCGCCCGAAGTAATCTACCCCACGCCGCAGATGGAAAAGTACAGTTTTTCCCCGACGCCTCTATCGGTCTACACCGGCAATTTCGACCTGACGACGAAATTCAAAGTCTCCGCGACGGCCATGCCCGGCCCGGTCCTGATTACCGGCAAGCTGAAGTACCAGGCCTGCAACGATCGCATGTGCCTGACCCCCAAAACCATCGACGTTTCGATTCCCATAGACTTGATCAAATGAGACTGGCCTTTGCCGCTTTCCTCGCGATCCTGACTGCCTGTAACAACGCGCCGCAACCGAGGGTCGATCCGCAGCTGGCGGCGGAAATCGAAAAAATCAAAGCGATCGACAACCACGCTCATCCGGTCCGCCCTGGAAATCCTCCTGACAACGATTTCGACGCGCTCCCTGTGGATCACATGGATCCCTATCCCGATCCCATCCGCACTCGCCCCGATTCGCCGATCGCCGCGGAGGCCCGTCAAAAAATGTCGACCGTGGATAAATCCAACCCGGCCGCCGTGCTGGACGCGCTCGGCATCGACGTGATGGTGGCCAACCGCGTGGCGATGTCCCCTCCGGTCAGCGAGCCTCGCTTCCGATTCGTCGGCTATGTCGACGCGTTCATGTACCCTCTGGATAACGCCTCGATGATGAAGGACCCGGACAAAAAACAATTTTTCCCGCTGGAAGAAAAGTTGCTGAAGCGTTACTACGCCGAATGCGGAATCGCCTCCAAACCGGCCACACTGGACGACTACTTAAATAAAGTCGTGCGCCCGACTTTGGAGCGCCACAAACAGGCTGGAGCCATCGGGGAGAAATTCGAAATGGCGTACTTGCGCGCCATCGATATCGGCAATCCCACCAAGGCGGACGCCGAAAAAGCGTACGCGGGCCGCGGCGATTACAAAGCCCTGCAAGATTACGTTTTCCGGTTCCTCGCCGCCGAGTGCGGTCGTCTGGGCATGGCGGTGCACATCCATTGCATTGCCAGCGTGGGCGGATATTTCGATGTCGCGGGCGACAATCCTTTGCTGCTGGAGCCGCTGCTCCACGATCCGGCGATGCGCAAGACCAATTTCGTTCTGCTCCACGGCGGCTCGCCGTTTATCGGCGAAATCACCGCGATGCTGGAGACTCCGAATGTCTACCTCGATTTTTCGCAACAGACGTTCGACAGTTATCCGCGCGCGGTATCGGTGAACATCCGGAAGTGGCTGGAATATGAGCCCGAAAAGGTTCTCTTTGCCACCGACGCGTATCCGTTCTCAAAAGAGATCGGTTGGGAGGAAGCCGGGTACATTGCTGCGAAAACGGGGCGCGAAGCGCTGGGCATGGCTCTCACCGGTATGCTGCGCGACGAAGAAATTTCGCGCGAGAGGGCGATTGAGTTGGCGCGGATGGTGATGAGGGAAAACGCTCGCAAGCTTTACGGGTTGAAGTAATCAGGCATCGACACGAGTGTCGACGCGGCACGCACGAGTGCGTGCGCCACATGCACTAGCACTCCGCTTCCTGCGGTCGCGGCTCGGTAAACGGTTGATTCCATGCAGCGCCCATTCCGAGCCGCGACCACAGGGAGCGATCGTTTAGAGCGTCAATTCCAGGAACCGCGCGCCGGGCTCCGGATTATAACGATACGGCGCGATGTCGCGAAAGCCGAGCGACTCGTACAACCGCTGCGCGCTGTCCATTTTCGGCATAGTGTCGAGCCGCATTCGAGCGTATCCAATGCCGCGCGCTTCCTCGATAATCGCCTGCACCAACTTGCGGCCGAGCCCGGTTCCACGCTGCTCCGGGCGAACATAGAGGCGCTTCATTTCGCAGATCTCCCGGTCAATCGGACGTAGCGCGACGCAGCCAGCGCCCTCCGCAATCAACAAGCGGCCGCCTGGCGGCGCGTAATCCCCAGGCAATTCCGCCAGCTCCTGTTCGAAATTTTGAAAACACAAATCGACTTCGAGCCACGCAGCGTATTCGCGCAGCATCGCGCGAATTTGATCGAGGTCACCGTGCAAGGCAGCTCTGATGATCATGACCGTTCGTAGCTCACCGCCAGAGTTTTTCCAAAAACCTGGCGAAATGCGTCGGACACGCGGGCCGCGGCCCACTCGGCCAGATCGGGTTCCCGAGGCGACGTCAGCTTTAAGGAAACCTGGCCGTTCGAAATATCGCACGAAGCGATTTCGACATCCTGATCGCGGCTGCGGTCCAGGTTATCGGCCAGGCGAAGCACAGGTATCAGCATCAGCAGCGCATGTTTGTCGTCCGGCGCCAGGATCTGATACTCGGCGTGCGCGGCCGCGGGCATCGCTTTGCGATGGTAGCGGCACAGAGTCGCGATAAAGATCCTCTCGCGATTCGTGAAGCCGCTGAAATCGACGTTCGAGACCAGGTAGTAGGCGTGTTTATGATGGCCGGAGTCGTTCACGTAATGGCCGGTGTCGCAAAAATAGCTGGCCGCTTCGAGCAATCGTCCGTAGGCCAGCGGCAGCTGGTGCAGAGACTCCAGACGGGAGAAAAGCGTCTGCGAGAATCCCGCGACCTTGCGCGCGTGGGGCAGCACCACGCCGAATCGCGACGCCACGCGCTCCACTTCCTTGCGCTGCTCTCTTCCGAGGCGCGCCAGTTCGCCGCCGACGCCGCGCGCGGACATGTCGGCCAGAATTCCGTCGCGCACGCCGGCCGAACAATAGTACACAGACGACGCGTGGAATCGCTCCAAAATGCGCAGCAACGTACCCGCGCCCGCAACGATGATTTCCGCGCGCCTCGGGCCGATGCCGGCGATTTTCCGGCGCCCGGCCAGATCGGATTCCGACAGCTTGCGGTACAGTTTCCGGATCTGCGCCGTCGACGAGCGTAAACGGTCGGCCTGATCGCGCCGGTTGCGGGACACCCGATTTACCGCGCACACGACCGCCGCCGCCGTGGCCGAGGTGGCGATCACGCGGTCCCATTTCGTGCCCATTTTCTCCACTGCGGTGGCCAGTTTTTGATCGACAAATTCGGCCATCTGGTGCAGCTCGCGCGGTGAGGGCGGATCGGCGTGCAGAAAAATCTGTTGCAGGCGCACCGCGCCCAAAGGTTTCGAGACGGCGTCCACCATGCGGTCGTCCTCGCCCGCGATAATCTCCGCGCTGCCTCCGCCGATGTCCACGATCAGCACGCGTTTCCCCGGCTGCGGCCAGCGGCTGGCCACGCCGCGATGGATCAGGCGCGCCTCTTCCCGGCCCGAGACGATTTCCACGGGCGTTCCCAGCGCGGCGGACGCGCGCGCCAGAAATTCCAGTTGATTCGACGCGTCGCGCACGGCGCTGGTGGCCACCGCGCGCACGCCGGCGATTTCCAGTTTTTTATAAGTATCGGCCATGCGGGCCAGAACGCGCTCCACTTCCTCCATGGCCTGCGCGCTGATGCGGCCGTCGCGAAAGACGCTTTCGCCGAGGCGCGTCACCACGCGTTCGGACAGCAGCACGCGAGGCTGCTCGCCCGGAGGCGCCTCAGCGGCAATCATGCGAGTGGAGTTGCTCCCAATATCGACCGCGGCGTAGCGAAGCATTTTCGATTAACCGCTCAGGATAGCAACATCGGAGCTCACGCTAATTTCACACGTTTGACATCGACCCGCATGGCAACATTGTACGCCAGCGGGAAATGCGCTACCGTGTGTTAATCGTGATGCGTCTCTTTAAACGATCGGTGCCGCCTTCTCCACTGGGGCACCTGGAATCCGGCGTGATGGAGATCCTGTGGTCGGGCGGCGAGTGTAATGTGCGGGACGTGGCGGAAAAGCTGGCGAGGCCGCTGGCCTACACGACAGTCATGACCACGCTCGACCGCCTTTTTAAGAAGGGGCTGCTCGACCGGCGCAAATCGGATCGGGCGTTTATTTACTCGCCACGCTTGTCGCGCCAGGATTGGGAACGGCAGTGCGCTGGAGAACTGGTAGCCGGATTTCTTGCCGGACCCGCCCGATCGGGCGAGTTGCTGATTTCTTGTTTCTTGGACAACGTCGGTCACGATGCCGTGCTGCTCGACGAACTGGAACGAAAGATCAAGATGAAGCGCAAGGAGCTCGAAGGGAGGAACTCATGACGCCTTCGTATCTGTCGCGACTGCTGCTGCTGTCCAGCGCATCGTTTTTTGTCGTGCTGATCCTGGCGGCGGCTGTGATGGCGTGGATCGCGCCGGCGGCGATTCGCCGTGTTGCGACCGTGGGCCCGCGGCGCGCCGCGCAATGGCTGCTGACGCTGAGGCTTCTCCCGGCGGCGCTGTCCGCGATGGCCGTGGCCGGGTTGTGCGTGCCCAGCTATCTGCGATTCGAACCGCACATCTCCAACGAAGAAGCCGGCGTGGTAGCGCTGACTGCCGCGATTCTGGGTGCGGCGATCTGCGTCCTCGCCATCTACCGGGCCTCTTCCGCGATGCTGCGTTCTGCTCTTTATCTCCGGCGGTCGAGCCGTGAATCGGTGGTCAACGGTGAAAAACTCTGGATCGTCAGGGATGGCGCGGGGCTGGCGCTGGCGGGCATTCTGCGCCCGCGCCTGTTGATCTCCGAGGGCGCCGTCGCCGGGCTTTCTTCCGATGAACTAGCCGTCGCCCTGCGGCACGAGCATTCTCACCGCGACTCGCGCGACAACCTGAGGCGTCTGCTGATCCAGCTTGCGCCCGCCGTTTTTCCCGGGCTGAGGAAGCTGGAACAAGCCTGGGTCCAGTGCGCCGAATGGGCTGCCGACGACTGGGCGACGGAAGGCGATAGGGAGCGGTCGGCGGCGCTTGCATCGGCTCTGGTCCGCATAGCCCGGTTGCAATCGAACACTTTACAATCGAACAGGGCGATCCCGGCGCTGGTGACGTCCCTGGTGGCGGTCGATGAGGATCTGAAGCAACGGGTCGACCGGCTGCTGGATACGCGCGCGTTTGCCAAACCGCCGAATCGCGGCTTCGAGGCGATCGCGTTCGCTTGCGTGGCGCTGCTGATCGGCGGGCTGGCAATGAACCTGCGCCTGGTGCATGTTCTGCTGGAGAATCTGCTCGACTAGCGACTACGATCTCTGGTAGTAGACGCCTTTGTCTTCTAGCCTGGAAGATCATGTTTCGCCTTTTGCTCCCGATGGGTCTTTTTTCGCTTCTCGTAGCGGCGCAGACTCCCGATACGGCCACTCTTCGCGGGTCCGTGATCGATCAGACCCATGCCGCCGTGCCCATGGTGCAAGTCACCGTGACCAACACTGTGACAGGACTGAAACGCACTGCGCAAACCGACGACTCGGGCAATTATTCCATGGCCGGATTGCCCATCGGCAGTTACGATGTCGTGGCCGGCAAGCAGGGCTTTGCGGAGATGAAACCCGCCAACGTTGTTCTGGCCGGAGGCACCACGGTCGATGTCGATCTGCAACTGAACGCCGCGGGCGGAAAGACGCAGGTGACGGTCACAGGGGCGGTGGGTGAGGTGCGCACGGACGGTCCGCAATTGGGCGACCGTCTGGACGCACAGCAGATGGAGGACACTCCTCTGCTGAATCGGAGGATCACCTACCTGCCCCTGCTGAACGCGGCCAATCGCCAGGCCATCAACCAGGGCGACGTGTTCATGAACGAAGACATGTTCACCACCAACGGCGCGGGCCGTCGCCAGACATGGTTTGAAATCGACGGCGCCAACGGCAACGACAGCTGGGGGAGGCAGACCCTGTTCAGCAACGTGCCGCTGGACGCCGTCCAGGAGATGACGATTCTCAACAACGGTTTTTCGGCGGAATACGGCGCCTCGACCGGCAGCGCGGTGAATATTGTGACGAAGTCGGGCGGAAGCCAGTATCACGGCGATTTTCTGGAATTGTGGCGTCCATCGGCTTTGTCCGCGGCGCTTTCCGGATTCAATTCGACCACGGGCTCCAGCGGAAACGACATTGTGAACGATGCGCTGGGGCAGAGCGCGCTCTCGCTATCCGGGCCGCTGGGCTCCAAGACGCACTTCTTCGTTGCGGGCGAAAACAGCCGCGAAACGAAGGGCTCTCCCATCATTTCGCCTCTGGACCCGACGGTTTTCGAAGGAGCGTATCACGGCTGGCTGGCGTTTATGCGCCTGGACCATCAGATCAACGAGAAGAACAACGTCTTTTATCGCTTTAACGCCGATATGTTCGAAGATACAAATCCCAACGGCATTGTGGGCGGAAACAGCCTGCCGACGGTCGACCGCATCTTCCATCGGCGCACGTATTCGAATGAGCTCGGCGAAACGGCGGTCCTGAGTCCGACACTGTTGAATAACGTACGGCTGCAATTCCAGCTCGCCTCGCCGATCACCGAATTCGATCCGGTGATTTACGGGACGGAATATTCGGTCCCGATCTCGAGTGGAGGAACGTTCACCACCGGCACCTCGCAATCGGCGCTGCTGCTGAACCGGCAATATGAGATCAGCGACACTCTTTCCGCGGTGTGGGGCAATCACCAGGTGAAATTCGGAGGCAGCGGCATTCTGGCGCACACCGGCGGCAACAGCAAGGAATTCGGCGGGCCGATTTACGACGGTGAATTTATCTATAACACCTGCACCGCGGCGGTCTCGGTTTGCGAGAGCCAGGCGTTTCTCGGCAACCTGGCCAACGTAAAAAGTTACACGCAGAGCTACGGCAACGCGAATTATACGGTCGACGACTGGTTGTGGTCGCTGTTCGTGCAGGACGACTGGAAGGTGCGCCCCAATCTGACCATTAACCTGGGCCTGCGCTACGAGCGGCAGACATTCACCGATTCAAACAAGGATTTCGCGCCTCGCGCCGGGTTCGCTTACAACTGGAAAGGAACGGTGTTCCGCGGGAGCTTCGGCATTTATTATTCGCAGATCGTCGACAATTCGCAGGCTAACTACGCGCTTACCGGTCCGACCGGAGTTTTCAATTACATCGCGACGCCGGGGCAGGTTGGGTTCCCGACCAGTATCGCCTCCGTGCCTCTGCCCGCGTTTCCCTCTACCGCGCAGGCGCCTCTGCGGAGCCTTTATGTGCGTCCCGGCGATAGCTCCTACCTGAACCAGTTCTTCCCGACCAGCACTCTCATCGGGTACCAGAACGCGCTGCTCAATCCATACTCGGAGCAATGGACCTTCGGCGTGGAGCGGCAGATTGCGCCGAAATGGGTGCTGAGCGTCGACTATGTCGGCTCCCACACGGTGAAAATCAACCGGCCTCTGGACGTCGATCCTCCTTCGCCTTACGTGCGCACGGCGCCGAACCAGATCCGCACCGCGCAGGCGGCCAACTGCACGCGTCCTTACTGGATTTACTGGTACGCGCAGAATCACCTGACCTGCAACACGGTGACGGCGACCAATCCGCAGCCGCCGTATTCGGTGATCCAGAGCGATGTCAACGACGGGTACGCGTATTACGACGCGCTGGACGTGAACCTGACGCATCGCTTCGGCAACCGCCTGTCGATGCTGGCCAGCTATACGTGGTCGCACACCATCGACAACGTCGATCCCGATCTGCCGAGCCAGAATCCGAACGATCCGAATTTCGCGGGCAAAATCGAAAACGGTAACGCGATTTTCGACCAGCGCCATCGCTTCGTATTGAGCGGCGTTTACAACCTGCCGTGGAAAATCAACTTCGGCGGCGTGATGACGATGGCTTCGGGGCTGCCGTACAACTACACCACCGGGACGACGAACAGCGGCGATACCGGGGCGACGACGGATCGTCCGGTGATCAACGGCGTGGTGGTTGGAAGGAATACCGGACGTGGCAATCCGATTTATGATTTGTCGCCATTTCTGGAGCGCGCGTTTTCTCTAGGAGAGCATGTCCGCCTGAATCTGCGGATGGAATCGTTCAACGTACTGAATCACGTGAACGCAGTTGGATACAGCGGAGTCTACGGCAACGGGACGAGCGCCCCAGTGGGCTTCGGCGCGCCGCTGGTAGGAATTACGAACCAGTTGCTGGCGCGGTCGGTGCAGTTTTCGGTGAAGATCGCGTTTTAAGGGGAGCGTTCCTTACTAGAGCTGGCCGTCGCCCACAGAAGTGGGAAACTCGCTGTAAAGCTTGACACGCAGGTTTGCGACTACGAGTTCTGCCATTTCGACCGCGGGGTAGCGGCGGTCCACTAACATATAGCCTCGGACGCAGTCCTGCCGACGCTCCCTTTTTATGATCATTCCCATGTATTCAATCGTTTGGGCTGCAATTTCGCGTGGGGTCACGTCGGAGCGCTTGAACTCAACAACGACGAGCCTTCCGTCTGCGCCTTCGCACAACAGATCTATCTCCCGCCCGATGCCCTCTGAATCCCGCATTCGATACTTCACCCTAGGATTTGTTAGGCCGGGCTCCACTAAGTCAAGGTTCTTCAGAACTTGCTGAACACGATAATCCTCTGAGCCCCGATCTGGCTCGGTAGTTCCTCCGTAGCTGGTTATCCCATTTTCCCGCTCGAAAGTGCGATCAGATTTCTCATAACGTTTTGGGTTCTCCAACATGTGGGGCGGAATTCGAAAAACCGCCCGACACGGCCGTGCGGCTGTTCCGTGTTCAACGGTAATAATAATTCCCGACACCACGTGCGGCTTGCCCTGGTAGACCTTTCGACAGTAGTCGAACAACTCGCTCTTTGGGAGGTACAAGCTCTTGAAATGCGTGTACGCCGCTTCGAGAATCTGCTGCTTTTCTGCCTTTGTGCGACCCATCGATCCTCCAAACTTAGCTAAAACTAACTGTCGGCTTGAATCGGCAACCACTTTAGAGTGGTGCTATCATGTGATCGATGGTACAGGTCCCGCTTCACATCGAAAATCTGCGGCCCTACGAACCCGGCCGCAGTATTGACGAAGTCCGGCAAGCCTATGGCCTGACGCGGGTTGCTAAGCTGGCGTCGAATGAGAATCCCCTGGGGCCCTCGCCTTCTGCCTTAGCGGCAATTGCGAAGAATTTCGGCGCCGTGAACTTCTATCCGAACGGCGGCCTCGATCTGCGCGGGCGACTGGCGGAAAAATTCAATCTCAAACTCGGCAACGTGATCGCCGGCAGCGGGTCCGACAGTATCATGGCGGCGATCGTGCGCGCATACCTGTCCCCTTCCGACGAGGTTCTGACCACCGAGGGGGCCTTCATCGGATTCCAGGTGCAGGCGCGGGGAAGTGGGGCTGCTTATCGCACGGTTCCCTATCGCGACTGGCGCTACGATCTGCCCGCGCTGGCCGCCGCGATTACGGAGAAGACCAAGATCGTCTATCTGGCGAATCCCAACAATCCGACGGGAACGATTTTTTCGAAAGCCGAGTTTGCGGAGTTTTACAAGCGCGTGCCGGAGCGCGTGCTGATCATCATGGACGAGGCTTATTTCGAGTACGCGAAGGGGAATCCTTTGTATCCGAATTCGCTCGATTACCGCTACGACAACGTGATCACGCTGCGGACGTTTTCGAAAATCTATGGGCTGGCCGGGCTGCGCGTGGGCTATGGATTCGCCCACGAAGAGGTGATTACGAACCTGCTCAAAGTGAAGTTGCCGTTCGAGCCTGGGGCGCTAGCGCAGATCGCCGGGATTGCCGCGCTCGACGATCCCGAGTTCGTCGAGAGGACCCTGGAGCTGAACGCACTCGGGCTGCGGCTGATCGGCGATTCGCTGAAACAGATGGGACTCGACGTGGTTCCATCCGATGCGAATTTCGTGATGGTACCTCTCAAAGATGCGAGCGAGGCCGACTGGATGACCGATCAACTGCTGCGCAAGGGCGTGATTGTTCGGCCTCTGGGCGCGTTCGGCCTGCCGCAGTGCGTGCGGATCTCAACCGGCACGGACGAGGACAATCGAATGTTGTTGGACGCGATGGAAGGACTGTATGCAAGCACTAGAAGTAGCCAATAGCCAGGAGCCAGTAGCCAGTGGGGACTTTCTTCCCCTCAAAGGCATGGACTTCGTCGAGTTTTATGTCGGCAATGCGCGACAGGCGGCGCATTATTACCGGTCGGCGTTTGGGATGCGGCTCACCGGATATTCGGGTCCGGAGACCGGCATGCGCGACCGGGCCAGTTACGTTCTCGAACAGGGGCAAATCCGATTCGTGCTGACCACGGCGCTGCGGCCGGATCACGAAATCGCCCGGCACGTGGCTCTGCACGGCGACGGGGTGCGCGACATCGCGCTTACGGTCGACGATGCCGATGCGGCGTATCGCGAAACGATGAATCGTGGCGCGCGCAGTATGCGGGAGCCGTTTACGCTGCACGGCGATTCGGGCGAAGTGCGCATGGCGTCCATCGCCGCCTATGGCGACACGCGGCACACCTTTGTCGAACGGCGCAATTTCTCAGGAACGTTCCTGCCCGGCTTCGTTGCGGTCAACGCGCCCGATACCGTCGCGCGGCCGACCGGGCTGCGCTACGTTGACCACATGGTGGGCAACGTCGGATGGAACCAGATGAACGCGTGGGTCCATTTTTACGAAGACGTGATGGGATTCAAGCTGTATCAGACGTTCGACGACAAGGATATTTCCACCGAATATTCGGCGCTGATGTCGAAGGTGATGTCGAACGGCAACGGGCGCATCAAATTTCCGATCAACGAACCGGCGGAGGGCCGCAAGAAATCGCAGATCGAGGAGTATCTGGATTTTTACGGCGGGCCGGGGGTGCAGCACATAGCGATGGGCACGGGAAATATCATCGATACGGTGACGCGTCTGCGCGATCAGGGCGTCGATTTTCTGAAAGTCCCGGGCTCCTACTATCGCGAGCTGACGGCGCGGGTCGGGAAGATCGACGAGCCTCTGGACCAACTCGAAGAATTGGGCATCCTCGTGGATCGCGACGATGAGGGTTACATGCTGCAAGTGTTCACGCGTCCGGTTGAGGACCGTCCGACGCTGTTCTACGAAGTGATTCAGCGCAAGGGCAGCAGGAGCTTCGGCAAGGGCAATTTTCGCGCGCTGTTCGAAGCGATTGAGCGCGAGCAGGGGCTGCGCGGGAACCTGTAAGAGCAGGGGCCAGGGGCCGGGGGCCAGCGGCCAGTTAAGATAGCACCGCTGCGCCGGTCAAGGCGCTACTGGCCCCTGGCCGCTGGCCCCTGGCCCCTGTTGTGATAAGCTGCGCTGAATGCCCAGTCGCAAAGGCGCAACGTTCGCCATCGTCATCCTGTTCCTGATCAACATCCTGAATTTTTACGACCGGAACGTGGCGGGCGCCCTGGTGGAGCCGATGCGCAAGGAGTTTCACCTGGATGACACTCAGGTGGGACTGCTGGGCACCGCGTTCACCGTGCTCTACGCAATCATCGGAGTGCCTCTGGGCCGCGTGGCCGACTTGTGGAGCCGCAAGAAGCTACTGGGCGGAGGGATGGCGATCTGGGGGCTGCTGACGGCGTTGGCCGCGGTGGTGACCACGTTCGGCGGATTGATGGTATCGCGGCTCGGCGTAGGCGTGGGCGAGGCGGCGTGCGCGCCGACGGCTACCAGTTGGATCGGCGACCTGGTCGCACCGGCGAAGCGCGCGCGGGCGCTGGCGCTGTTCATGCTCGGCGTGCCCGTCGGTGGCGCGCTCAGCTATTTTTTCAGCGGCCCGATCGCGCAGGCGTACGGATGGCGGATGGCGATGGTGATTGCCGCAGTGCCGGCGTTTGTGCTGCTGCCCGCGCTGCTGTTCCTGCATGAGCCGGAGCGGGGCGCATCGGAAACGCATTCGTACAAAGAAGCTCCGGCGTCGATGTTCAGCGTGCTGCGCATCCCCACCTTGTGGTGGATTGTCGCGTCGGGCGCGCTGCTCAACTTCAACATGTACGCCATCGGAACGTTCATGCCGGCGCTGCTGGGGAGAATTCACGGATTGAAAGTCGGACCGGCGGGAATCGCGACGGGAATTTTATACATCACCGGTGGCATTGCGGGAGGAGTGCTCGCGGGATGGATCGGCGACCGGATTATCCATAAACAAAAGAACGGGCGGCTGGTGGCGGCGGCGCTGATCTCACTGGGCGGCGCGCCGTTCGCTTATTTCGGCGCGATGCAGCCGAAGGGCGCGCTAATCGCGGCGGTGGCTCTGTGGACGGTGGCGTACGGAGCGTTGAACAGCTACTACGGCCTGGTCTATTCGTCGATTCAGGATATCGTCGCTCCGGCGCAGCGCGGGGCCACCATGGCGCTGTATTTCATGGCGATGTATTTATGCGGCGCATCGTTCGGGCCTTTGCTGACGGGCCGCCTGAGCGATCATTTCGCGCGGCAGGCGGCGGATGCGGCGGGCTCAGCGACGATCACCGATGCGGCGCGGGCGACGGGATTGCAGCAGGCGATCATGATCGTGCCGGTGCTGAGCGTATTGCTGGCGTTGGTGTTATACATGGGCTCACGAACGATCGGCAAGGATATTTCGCGGCGTGAATCTGCGGCGGCGCTGGCGCGCATCGCATAATGAAGGCATGGTTGTCGTCGTTTTTCGTTCCCGCTTGAGCGCCGAGGCCGGCGACGATTATTCAGCCATGGCCGCGGAGATGCTGGACACGGCCAGGGAAATGCCGGGCTTCGTCGAATTTAAATCCTTCAAAGCCGACGACGGCGAGCGAGTGTCGCTGGTCTACTGGCAGGATCACGAAACGATGGCCGCGTGGCGTTCGCATCCCAGACATCGAGTCGCGCAGGCAGCGGGCCGGTCCAAATGGTACGCGTCGTATCGGATTGAAGTGGCCGACGTGTTGCGCGAGAACAAATTTGAAAGATCATAAACTGGCGAACGCGGGAGCCCCATGCGCCAGCTTGGGGCTAGGTCTGTGACCGGAACAGCCCCAAGCTGACGCATGGGGCTCAGCGCTTCCGCGATTTCTCGAAACCCGCCTTCATCTCGTTATCGATCCGAATCTCAAGGCCGTCGGGATAGGTCTTGTATTTTTGATAGAGATTCATGTGGTCGCGGCCGGGAATTACTTCGCAGGCATCTTCGCGACCCTTGGATTTCAGGAATCCGCAGAACATGATCGCGGCCTCCTCCAGATGAAACGTATCTTCGGAGCCGACCACCAGGTGCACTTTGCCCAATAATTTCGGCCCAGCGTGGGCCAGTTGGCCTCGACGATTTTTCGGATGTCATACTTCTCCCACGCCTTTTGAACGAAGGGATCCTGCTCCCCGGTTTCACGATTGAACATTTTCATCGGTCGCCCGTCCGGTCCTTTCGGACTCCACACCCATTCGAAGGATGCGATCTGTCCGCCGAATTCGCCCTGCACTTCTTCCGCTCTGGCGAACTGTTCGAAGCTGGCGACTTCTTTCCCATCCATGCGAACCAGATTCAGCGGGCCGCCAGCGTTATTGCGATACGCGTTCTGGGTGGAACCGGGCGTGACGTCGATGCCGGTGAAGCTGTGCAGGTCGACGGGGTCGGGCGAAGTAGACCAGGTGCCTCCGAAAACATCGGGGTAATTTACTTCCAGCCACATGGTGCTCCAGCCGCCGGAAGAATGGCCGGTGAGAAATCGCGCGGACGTTTTCGAAATCAAACGAAATTGTTTTTCGAGATGAGGGATGAACTCCTCGGTGAGCGCGCGGCCCCACGGCCCGTTGTTCACCGAATCGGCGAAGACGTGATGACCGGTGGTGAACGACGCGTCGAGAAAAACGTGGACCATCGGGAAGCGGCGCCCCTCCGCGATGGCCTTCGAGATGCCGGGGCCCGAGCGCCACGCCCCCGTATGATTGCCGCCAAAGCCATGGATATTGTAGACTGCCGGATATTTTTTCGACGACGCCGCGTAATCCGGCGGCAGCACGACGCCGGCGCGCATCGTAATGGGACGGTCCCAGAATTTGCTCAGCATCGGGCTGACGAACTCCACCAGCTTCACGGTTTCGGTGTCGGCGGGCTGAGGGCGCATGGGCGTCACTTTGTTGATCAATAATTTTACTGGCGCTGCGTCCGCAGGATTGATGCCGCGCACGGTGACCACGGCGCTGTACAGATCGCCTCCGTCTTGTGCGCTTCTCGCATAAGTATGATCCGGGTCCAGCAGGGCCATGAACTCGTAGTCGCCGGGAGCGGCCTGCGAAAACGGCTTGGGATACGCGGTCTGGTCGGCATCGAAAACGATGGTCGAGCCGGACGCGAACCACTCCACTTCTTTCGCCGCGATCCACGTTTCGCCGGGCACGAAGCCTCCGGAAAGGATTTCCCGCGGCTGCTTGGCATCGGCGAGAAATACCAGCAATCGTCCAGAAGACCCGTGCGGCGCGACCGATGGATCGAGCTTGATTTCAAACCGCAGCGGCGCGGCGACGGCGAACACGCTGAAGGCGAGGGCGAGAGCGAAACGCATAACGTCAGGCTAGCGTGGTGCGTCAGACGATGCAATCGTTCAGAATTGAGGCCGCTTCGAAGGGCGGCTGTGATATCCCCTCCATGACTGTCGGGGTTCCGTTGGGATGGGGGCCGTGCCCAGTTTTGATACGGAACCCCGACTGTGAAGGAGCGGATATGCTGACGTTCTTGCCGCGACACCCCGCCGCTACCGAATCCGCAGCCCGGACGGATCGAGTCCGTCGCCGAGCTTTTTCATCTGCGCCAGCAATTGCGCCTTCAACGACGCCAGCTTCAGTTTCTGCGCGGAATCCTGGACCAGATTCGTCAGCTCGTACGGATCGTCGGCCAGATTAAAAAGGTGGGTAACATCGCCTTTCGGCGTCGCGATCAATTTGTCGTAGCCACGGATCATCATGCGCCACTCGTCTGGTTCGCCGAATTTGCCTTCGGCAAATGCTATTTCCGGAGGAGCCTTTCCGAAGAGGTCCACGCCTTGGACGCCTTCCGGGATTTCCAGGCCGCAGAGTGTCAGTAGAGTCGGCATGATATCGACCTGCGTCGCCAGGTCGTGCGCGTCGGGCTTCAGTTTGCGCGGATAGCGGATCGCAAGGGGGATGCGCACGGATTCCTCGAACGGAACATCGCTGCCCTGGACGCGATGCGAACCTAGTTGCTGGCCGCAATCGGAGGTGAACGCGACTACCGTATCGTCAGCCAGTTTCAACGTGTCGAGCGCGGCGAGAATTTTGCCGATACTCTCGTCGATCGCCGCGCAGTGGCCGTAAAATTTGGCGAGCGCCAGCCGCGCGACAGGCTCCGTGCTGGGAGGAACGTTGCCGCGCGGATGAAGGCGGGCCGTGTTCGGCTGGTGAATACTGGGCGGATCGAGAAACACGATCTGGACGGCGAACGGAGTTTTTACGAATTCTTGGACGGCCTCTTCCGGCGTGCATCGCTTCAACTGCCGCAAGGGCTCGTCGTCCACCTTCGCGGCATGCGGATACTTTGATGTGAGCAGCGCCGTTTGGGCCAGGTCCTGCTTCGGACTGGCGCAGTAGGTTCGCGAAAAGACCACGCTTTGCTTGCCGAATTCTTCCAGATTCGGGGCGATCAGATCGGGAGCGCCGTCCCAGGGGACGGCTTGACCTCGCCAGCCGCTGGGGGTGATCAGCACGAGGTTTGGGGTCGGGTCCGCTGCGCGGGCGAGCGCCAGAGGAGTGAGCAAAAACTTGCGGCGGTCGATCAAGCCCCTATAATAGATGACTTGGGAACCAATTTTCGCTCGCCCAGCTCGGCCGCGACGCGCGCCGCCGACCGCGTCTTTGAGCTGAAAAGCGAAATTCATCGCAAGCTGATCGGCGTGCTGAACCTGGAACGCGTTTCTTCCATCCCCAAGGATCGCCTGCGCGCCGAAATCGGCCGCGTCGTCGAAAAGCTGCTCGAAGACGAGCGCACGCCGATGACCACGGCCGAGCAGAACAAGATGATCGAGGAGGTTCTCGACGAGGTATTGGGGCTGGGGCCTCTGGAGCCTCTGCTCAAGGAAGCTTCGATCTCCGACATCTTGGTCAACCGCTTCGACAAGGTTTATATTGAGCGCGCCGGGAAACTTTCGCTGACTTCGGTCAGGTTCAAGGACAACGCGCATCTGCTGCACATCATCGAAAAGATTGTGTCGCAGGTGGGCCGCCGCATCGACGAGGCGCAGCCGATTGTAGACGCTCGATTGCTCGATGGATCGCGCGTAAACGCGATTATTCCACCGCTGGCGCTCGACGGGCCGTCGCTGTCGATTCGAAGATTCGGCCGGCACGTGATCACGTCGGAGGAAATGCTGCAAAACAAGACGCTGACGCAGGGGATGCTGCGTTTTCTCGCGGCGTGCGTGCAGGCAAAGACGACGATTCTCATCTCGGGCGGCACCGGCTCCGGCAAAACGACCACGCTGAACGCGCTCTCGCGCTTCATTCCCGAAGAGGAGCGCATCATCACGATTGAGGATACGGCCGAGTTGCAGCTCCAGCAGCGTCACGTGGTGAAATTCGAAACGCGGCCGCCCAACTTGAACAAGGAAGGCGGCATCAGCCAGCGGCAACTGGTGCATACGGCTCTGCGCATGCGTCCCGACCGCATCATCGTCGGCGAGTGCCGCGGCGCGGAAGCGCTGGACATGTTGCAGGCCATGAACACAGGCGTCGAGGGGTCGATGAGCACAGTGCACGCCAACAGCCCTCGCGACGCGTTTTCGCGGCTGGAAGCGATGGTGCTGATGTCCGATGTCGAGATTCCTTCGCGAGTGATTCTGCAACAGCTGGCGAGCGCGATCAAGATGGTGGTGCAGGTTTCGCGCCTTCAGGACGGCTCGCGAAAAATCATCAGCATCGCCGAAGTCCGCGGCGTCGTGGGAGATCGCGTCGATGTGCATGACGTGTTTCTGTTCGAGCGTCTCGGCCTCACGGAAGCGGGCAAGGTGAAGGGCAGGTTCCGAAGCTCGGGCGAGCTGCCACAGATCCTGCAACGGCTGAAGGTGAGCGGAATCGAGGTCCCGCCGCAGATTTTCGATGAAGTCGTGGACGTGAATCTCTAAGAAGTAGCCAGAAGCCGGGAGCCAGGAGCCAGAATGAACCGAGCGCGCTACTGGCTCCTGGCTTCCGGCTCCTGGCTTCTTTTCTAGATCTCCACTTTATCTATCGGCACTCCGCGCTTGCACAGATCGCAGGATGCGGCGTCTTTATAGTAGGCCGCGTCCAGCTTCGCCAGATAGTAGAACGGCAGCGGATCGAAGCTGGGGGTCGTTGGATTCGGCTGGTAAATCACCACCGCGAGGCCGACCACTTCCCCGCCTTTCGACTCCACCAGTTTTTTCAATTCCGCCAGCTTCTGACCCGACCGGAGAATATCGTCCACCAGCAGAACTTTTTCGCCGGGTTTCACTTCCAGATATTGGCGGAATTTCTGCGGCTCGTTCACATTCTCGCGCTCGGCCCAATAGACCTGGTGGGCGCGCAACGCTTCGCAGACGCCGTAGGCGACGGGCAGGCCGCCGGTGGCCGGCGCGACGATCGACAATTCGGGGATCATCGCCCGGATGTCGGAATGCGCGCGCAGCTTGCGGCTCAGCGCAACACTCAGGATCTTGTTCGCTTCGTAGTAGCGCATGGTCAGCGCCACCTGCAGATATTCATTGGCGTGCAGGCCATTGGTGTATTCGAAGTGTCCTTCGCGCAGACCGCCGGTGCGACGGAGCAGCTCGACGACTTCATCATGGGTTGGGACAAGTTGCATAAAGTTTTGGGTTTGCTAGTGACCGTTGAAATCGGGTGGCGCACGCCCGCGGCGTGCCGCGTCGACACTCGTGTCGATGCTTGGCCATTGTTGCCGTCGCCCTGGAGACGGGCGTCGAGATGACTCTCGACGCGGCACGCACCAGTGCGTGCGCCATACAACCGCCGGGACTTGCGACGCACCGCACTAGTGAGCGCCTTTGCCGCTCAAAACGTGCGGAATGGTGCGCAGCAGGATTTTCCAATCGAGGCCCAGCGACCACTGATCGATGTACTGCATGTCGAGCTTCATCCAGGTTTCGAAATCGACCGCGTCGCGGCCGCTGATCGCCCACAGGCTGGTGATGCCCGGACGCATGCGCAGCCTTCTCCGCTGCCACCGTTTATATTGTTCCACTTCGTCCGGCAGCGCGGGCCGGGGGCCGACCAGCGACATGTCGCCCTTCAGCACGTTCCACAACTGCGGCCACTCGTCGATGGAGAATTTGCGCAGCCAGCGGCCGACGCCGGTTAGTCGCGGGTCGTTGGGG
>Ga0182024_10001682_pt1 | contig 56144 bp, 52 predicted proteins | sample P32metaG_FD_120480 | JGI IMG/M metagenome (GOLD analysis project Ga0182024, IMG submission 120480) | Permafrost microbial communities from Stordalen Mire, Sweden - P3-2 metaG (Illumina Assembly) | ecosystem: Environmental > Terrestrial > Soil > Wetlands > Permafrost | place: Sweden: Stordalen...
AGGGCATCGCCGGAAAGGCTAAACGCTTCGCGCGTGCGGCGCTTGGGAGCACGCTCCGGTGCAATGCCCGGCAGAAAGCCGCCGACCCGAAGGCCGGCGGCTGAAGGGCGCCGGATCAGGTGATGATGCGTCGATGCTCGCGGGCGAGCTCGGCGTTGGCCGCGATCGTGCGCGTTGGCTCGTAGTGGAGATCGCGCTCGACGGGAAGCCCCAGCGGGCCGCGGTTGGCGGTGAGCTCGTGCAGGCTCACGTAGCCGAGTTCCGGTTCGCCGTGCCCTAAATCGCAATGGCCAAAGGCGAGATACTCGCCGTTCGGGTCCAGCTCCGTCAGGAGCCAGGTGGCGTTGCCGTCGGGGGTGAAGATCTTGACGACGGGTTCGAAGTCGATGGCCTGGTCCTGGCGGTCGATGGCGGCTCGTTGGGCCCGGTCGGTGCGGGTTCAGAATGCGCAGCCATCGGGCAGCGTTACAGGCAAGTACCGGCTACTACCGGCCTTTCGACTTTACTCTGAAGATTCCCGCATAGTAGACGATCGACCGGCGACGACCACGTTGCTATTCTGCGCGGTGTCGGTCGGCCAGGTTCACCGCGAGATGGGCCCGCTCTACTGAGCGATGGTGCATATTCCTTCCCCTTACTAGCACGTGAGCACTAAGATCGCGATGTCCGAGAGAGGTGCGATATAACGGATGTCGTCTAGCTACTCGCGTGATGTCGCGGCCAGGAGGCAGGCATGGCGCGAATGCTAATGGCCCGAGAATCGGGGTAACTGGCCCGAGAGATATATAACGCGGGATGGCGCTCGAGTGCCGAATCGCTAAAAGCTAAGAGTTCTTCGATTCTAATAGAGGGTTACCTGCCAGGCGGGCAGAACTGAGTGCCGCTCAGGATCGACGAAGCGCGTCATAGCGATATATGCTGTTGGGGAGTTAAAGGGGGCGCATGGAACAACAAACCTGGCTGACCCGCATTGCACTGCGCTGCTGCGACTGGTCGGAGCGCTGGTTTCCGGATCCCTACGTTTTTGTCGCTCTCGGCGTCATCGTGGTGGGGCTGATAGCGACTGCGACCGGTGTCTCGCCAGCGGCGACGGCCATTGCCTTTGGCGACGGCTTCTGGAGCCTGATCCCGTTCACCATGCAGATGTGCTTCATCATCATCGGCGGCTACGTGGTTGCGTCGTCGCCTCCAGTGGCGCGCATTATCAAAATGCTGGCGAGGTTGCCGCGCAGCGGGCGCGGTGCGGTGGCCTATGTGGCGCTGATCAGCATGCTGGTCTCGTTGCTGCACTGGGGATTGAGCCTGATCTTCGCTGGTCTGCTGGTGCGCGCGCTGGCGCGACGCGAGGACTTGCGCATGGACTACCGTGCCGCCAGCGCGGCGGCCTACCTGGGACTGGGTGCCGTCTGGGCGCTCGGCCTGTCTTCCTCCGCCGCGCAACTGCAGGCGAATCCAGGCAGCATGACGCCGGCGCTGCTGGCGATCACGGGCGTAATCCCTTTCGCCGAGACCATCTTCCTGCCGCAATCGTTACTACTGGCAGGGATTCTCGTCGTCGTTTCGGTCGGCATCGCATGGCTGTCGGCCCCCACGGGACCTGCCGCACGCACGGCCGATGTGCTGGGGGTGGATACCCATGATGTGCAGACAGCACTGCCGCCGCGGACGCGGCCGGGGGATTGGCTCGAGCGCAGTCCGCTGCTGAACCTGCTGCTGGTGGCGCTGGGTGCCGGCTGGCTGATGCATGAGATATCCGCCAAGGGACTGGCGGTGGCCATCGCCAACCTTAACACCTACAACTTCCTGTTCCTGATGTTGGGGTTGATATTGAACTGGCGCCCCCGGCGGTTCCTCGATGCGGTTGCACGCGCGGTGCCCAGTGCAACGGGAGTGCTGATCCAGTTTCCGCTCTACGGCGGCATCGCCTCCATCCTCACATCCGCCAAGGGTGCTGACGGGCATAGCCTGGCGCAACAGCTGGCGGCGTTTTTCACTCACATCGCCACCGCGGGCAGTTTTCCCGTGGTGATGGGCGTGTATTCGGCCGTGGTCGGCTTCTTCGTGCCCTCCGGCGGCGGCAAATGGCTGATCGAAGCGCCCTATCTGATGCAGTCCGCAAATCAGTTGCACGCTCACCTTGGGTGGGCGGTGCAGGTCTACAATGCCGCCGAAGCCCTGCCGAATCTGATCAATCCATTCTGGATGCTGCCGCTCCTGGGCATCGTCGGTCTGAAGGCACGCGATCTGATCGGATTCAGCTTTCTGCAGTTCGCCGTGCATTTGCCGCTGGTGCTGTTCCTGCTGTGGCTGCTGGGGCTGACGCTCACCTATCATCCACCGGTGATGCCTGCAGTACCCCTGACTCACTGACGCTTTGGTGGCGGAACCAGCCCGCCAACCCGCCGGCGACGCGATCGCCAAGCACGCGCGCAAGGGGGATCAACGCACAGATGCAGGCCAGCGATTGCGAGCACGACGGTGCATTTCCGTTGGAACCAGCCTCATGCTGCCGATGTGGATGTCATTAGATGGTGTCGTTTTGCCAGTTGCGCCAGAGCCGAATAGACGGGAAGCAGCAGATCGCGACGATTGGGTGTGAATTCCTGCATTGACGTTTCCTCCGGCCGATGGACGGCGAAACCGATGTTGGGCTGTTCCTACGCGAATTCAAAGAACCTGCGTTTCAGCGTGGTGGTAATTATCTCGATTTTATCCCTCCACGAATTGCTGGCCTCGTTACGGCCTCTTCCGATACAACTGATCAAATCGCCTCTCGAGCTTCGGATTCGTCCCCCTGACCTGATCTATCACCTTCTTCGCCCAGTCGAAGTACTCGCGTTTTCGCTCTATCGGCCAGTCCTTGCGTGGTGCCACCAACCCGCCGGATCCCGGCGCCAACATCGCGAAAGTCCAGGAATGGCTCGGCCATGCCAATATCAGCACTACTCGGGTGGCCGATCATCGCAAGACCAGGCCAGAGGATTCGCCGGTGTTCATGGTGAAATATTGAGCCTCGCATTCGATGTGTCGAATGCGTAGAAGTACCGCCTCTCGCTTCGAGGCGAAGCGCTGTCATTGCCGGCCCAGGGTATAGTTTATTCTCCCGGTCCGCGCTACGGGCAGTGTCGAATGCGCTGCCCACGGCTACGACTATCATGAACAGCAGGAGGCGTGTGATGAAATCTTTGTGGGCGCCGGCGTGGACGCTAGCACTTTGGTTGACTGTGTTGGTTGGACCGCCGACTCGTTGTTTTGCCGCTAAGCCAGCCGAGTATGGGCCGACCTATGCCAATCTGCACGGCGAGTTGTTGCTGGACAATACGCGGGTCATCGTCCAGAAGTTTGTTATCGAACCCGGCCGGTCGACTGGCCGTCATACGCACCCGGGCGACCAGGTCGCGGTGTTCATCAAGGGGGGCGTGCTGACATCCCGCACGACCGGACGGTCAACCCTGTGGCGAGAGGGCCGCGTGATGTGGCAGAACGCTACGGACCCCGCCGATGACGGCAGCACCAACTCCGGGACCACACCGATCGAGATGGTCTGGGTGACTCTCAAGCCGGTCGCGTCGCGAACGCCAGCGGCTGGCTCGCGGAAGAACGTCAAGTACCACTACCTTAATTACCCGAACATTCCGGGAGAGGACGTGCTCGAGAACGATCTGGTCATCGTTCAGCGCTTCACCGTTAATCCCGGCCAGTGGGAGGGCGTCCACGCCCACCATCCGGACATGCTCTATATTCACGTCAAGGGCGGTCAGTGGGCGGCAAGGTCGTATAAGGAGCCCGAACATGCGTACCCCGAGCCGTCACCCGACGGTGAAGTCGGCTGGATGCCCACAATCGACATCAGCGAAGGCCATGAGTCGGGGAACGTCGGCAACAACCCGATCGACCTGATCTGGGTGACCCTAAAGAAGTAGCCCGGGGCAAGCGATGCTCAACATGAGCCAGACTGTAGCCGTCCAGTGTTAGCGCTTCGTCATGAGTGAATCCCAACCGCTTCGCGACGATGGCTTCCCACAAGGTCAATACTGGAGCTCGACCTCCAAAGCGATCCAGCCTGCTGATTAGTTCCCAACCACGCTCCCAAACACTGTTGGCACCGAAGTAGTGCTGCCCACACCGTAAGAAATGCCCGGCGTCGCTAGAGGCATAACAAGTGTGCCGTATGACCGATACTGATAATTGGTTAACACCATTGCCGCTGGTGCATCGAAGAATATGTTTCCCTCTGGGTCACCCGCAATGAAGCCCTCCACTGCACTAGCGGTCATGTTGCCCGTAGATATCTGAACGGCCCCTGCTCCACCGAGAGTTTGATATCCCACAAATGAGTAAAAGAGATGGCCATCTCCTGCCGCTATCGACCACACCGCACCACCGGGGCCGAAAGTACCCAAAGAGTACTGCTGAATAAATGTCACAGCACCACTTGGGTCCACACTGAACGATTGAAAGACTTGAATGCCGTCTCCGGGGGCACTGACATCTGTCATCCCATTCACAATGATGTAGAGATAACCATCTACGAGCAATGATTGCCCTACCGTGCCTGATGTTGGGGTTGGAATGGTGATTGCTGTCGGAGCAACAGTTGGTGTTGCAAGAGGGATGATCAGTGCAGTAGGAGTGCCGGTGCCCGGTGCGCAGCTAATCAGTAGCTGTGCTGTTGACGCATCAATGTTTGCGGCAATGGCATTACAATTGTCCAGTGGTATGACGCTATTGACAAAAGTCAGTACACCATTCGATGCCTGAGCAATGTCGAGGTAGCTCTCGCCTGTCTCAATCGTGCTCGGGGAGTTGGCGCTGTCTCTTGAACTGACAAAATAGATATTGCCAGCATAAGAAATCATCGCCGTCATGTTGGGGGCAAATGCGCCGTCTGGTGGTGCTCCACCATGACTGACAAGCGTCAGCCCACTTGAAGACACGCTATAGGACACATATCCGCCACCGAAGCTCGATCCCCCGTTACGAATGCAAAGGATGTAGAGGTAGTCGTCAGCCAGTGCCAGCAGGCCAGCCGCACTAGCATCACTAGCACCGTCGGTACCTGAGCAGGCGAGGGGCAAATCTTGAGTTAACACATACGGTGAGTCGGGCAGCGGAGTCGCTGCTGTGCTGCCGAGTGTGTAGCCGGTAACTACCGCTATGGTGCCGTCACTTAAATGTCCAAGGGTAAACATGAAGTGTGCAGTACCACTACCACCGCTGCTGGATGATGATGAAGAGCCACTGGATGAACCAGACGAGCTCGACGAACCCGATGAGCTTGAAGAGCCTGACGATCCCGACGACCCCGACGAACTCGATGAAGAAGAGCTACTCGACGATGAGGACGATGAGCTACCAGACGCCCCAGATGACGAAGAGCTCGATCCCGAGGAGCTGCTGCTAGAGGAACTACTGCTGCTCGACGAGGAGGACGAGGATCCGGCCGAAGAGGTCTTGGTGAGTTGTTCCGTCAGGACATAGCTTGCGCCGCTATTGAGGACAGCAATATAGGCCGCTGTCGGGTTTACCGTCGTATCGATGACGCCGAGGCCGGTAGCACTCGTATTATTGAGAGATGCCGCGCTGCCCTGGCAGCCCGAGAACGAGTACTGAACACTATAGGCATCATACTGGCTATTGAGAATTGACACTTGGCCGCTGATGACGCAGCCGGTGACCGTATCTTCACCGGACACGGCACCCGTGCTGCTGACACTGATAGTCGCGTTGGTGGATGGATCAAGATAGCTGCCAGCGACACTAGAGAGCGACGATCCGGAATCGTACAGGCTGTTAAACGTCAGGCTAACATTTCCGGAGCTCGATGAACCGCCAGCCGTCGTGAAGTCAATCGTGGCGCTGATAGATTGGCGCGCTTGTATGGTGCCGCTGATAGTTCCGGTGCCGTGATTACTGCCATCGGCAAAAACCGCCCCTATCGGTAAAATGCCATCGAAGTCGCCTGACAAACTATCGCCAGACGTCGTCACCGTCCCATAGTACTGAGCGCCGTCGGATCTAAGGAAACGAAATTCACCGCTCTCAGTGACGATTCCGTAAATCGATAACCCGGAAAGCGAGTCGGTGCCCTGCCAGATTCCACCCGGCGATGCATTCTGGACCGGAGAGGGACCCGCACTACTACCGTCCCCTCCTCCGCTGCTTCCACAGCCGGAGATAACCACCATCAGTGCGACAGCTAGACAGTATCGAAGGGTGTCACGCACCAGCAGACTCCCGCAACGAAACTTGTTATCATTCTTCTTCAGATGCCCAATGCGCTACTTTGCGTAGCGGACCTTTGAGCTGAGGCTACTCTGTCCGCGCCGGGGCACAAATGAATTCGTGATCAGGAACGAGGTTAAATCGAAGTGAGCGATGATGGAGCTGAAATAGGAGTCTTCACTCCTTTCTGGCCCGTACTAAAACCCCAACCCGCGGCTGAACTTTCAGCCCTTCGAAATCATGGGCTTACGTCCTGCAGCAACATCGATGCAGCCAGTTATCAAATCTGACGTTTTAGTATGAGCATTCAGCCTGCGTGCTAACGCAGTGCACAAAGCGGCTTCACTTCAGAATGAGTCGCATAATCGACTCAGCCGCATTGAACAAGTCCTCCGCTTTTTGTTTCGACTGTGCCTCAGTGTGGTGCTTGACTGTGTGCAGGTTGCTCTTGGCCTCAGCGATAAACGCCCTGGTCGCCAAGATCCATTTCGAGTCAGCCTCAGAATTCAATCGGTCTCTTAGAACATCCTTAAACTCAGCACCATTACATACGGTGTTAATCACCTTATCGAGCAGCTCCACCATAGAATTAGCCGCTTGGCTAACATGGTCTGGATTGTCGGAGTGCAGAGCTTCCCAAGCACCTTGCCTTCGGTCGACGAAGCGCGGGTTAAGCTGATTGAGCAACACATCCAGTTGCGCTTGCTTGTCGCTGGGTTGCTGCGCTGCGGCGGATGAACTCGACTTGGCAGAGGTCGTCGGTTGCTCCATAATGTAATCACGCAACGCACTCGGCAGCTCTATCCGATCGTACGGCTCCATTTCAAACGTCTGCACGATCGAATATATCTGATCGTCGTAGCTCGCCTTGACTCTCGCGGCCGCTGTTGACTCCTTCTTGACTTCCAGCTCCCTAATTGCAAGAACCGCGGCGGCCTTCAGGTACGAAAGACCGTCGCGTGGGGCACCACGTTCATTTAGATTTCTCTTCTCCTCGTATTAGTTGGTCAGGCTCAGCACGATGTCCAGATCTGTACGTACTGCCTCGATTTCGCCATGATCTGCGAGGGTGTGCTTCATATACGTTTCAAGAGCCTTCAGCGCTCGGTACAAACGGTCGGCAAGCTTCGCCTCGAAACGCGTTATAAGGACGACGGATCGCATCCAATCACGCTCGTCACTGAGCATCGCTTCAGACATTTTTACGTGCGGGATCATGCCGCGCGAGCCCAGAGCTGTATAGATGCCAAATTTGGTTTTGTTTCTTATGCCATTTGAATACTTACGCGGTTGATGCCCCCCAAGAACGGTTTCTAAATCCTCAAGCCGGGCAATCCCGAAAGTCAAAATTTCACGGACACCCTCATTTTCAACGCGCAAATGCTCGACATTGGCGCGAGTCAATTCCGCCTTCGGCAGCAATGAGCGAATAAACTGCGTGATGAATTCGAACGCCTTTTCAAATTTGTCCATGTGTTGGCTGCACGACATTGATGTGCTATTGCTACAGCTGCCTTGGCAAGGTCACGCCGTGCACCTGCGGCACCAGCTGCACCCGCCGCCATTGTGGCTGGGATGCGATCTTGAGGAAACCTGTCAAATCCGGCAGTTGCTCGATCTCCGAATGCCGTGTACACGTCTTGCACGTCCGACCAGCGGATCGTCATCGATTGACGCTTCCTGCCCTCGTTCATGGACATTGTGCCAGCAGTGCGACCACCTACTGCGGCAAATTCATCTCGCGCAGTAACGCCTTATAGCGCGGGTCCAGTGGTCCTGGAGGTCCGCCGAATACGCGCCTTGCACGGTTGACCAGCGGATCGTCATCGCTCGAGGCTCCCTTCCATTAGTCTTCGCCATTGTGAGGCGTCCCATGAATGCAGGGAATCCAGACGCAGTGTGGGATACCGAACAGACCTCTCACAGGAGCGGTGGGTATTTTTAGGCGGCACATGGGGGTGGAGCATGACGAGTCGAGTGCCAGTCCAGAACCACTTGCTTAAGGCGTTACCCAGCAAGGCGTTCAAGAGCGTCCGCACGGAGTGCGAACTCGTCCAGCTTAAGGCGGGCGATGTACTTTCTGAGCCCGGTGAGCGCCTTCGCCACGTGTATTTTCCCACGCAGAGCATTGTTTCGCTGGTTGCCAAAGCGACTGGGGGTGCGGCCTTGGAAGTCGCGCTCGTGGGAGACGAGGGGATGGTCGGCTTACCACTACTGCTCGGAGCCGACACCAAACCTTTGCGGATACTGGTGCAAACGTCTGGCACAGCCTGGCGCATGAAGACAGACACCTTTAAGCGCTTGACAAACACCAATCGGGCGTTAAGGCAGGCACTCAATAAATATGCTTTTCTGCGACTTGCGCAGGTGGAACAAAATGCCATCTGTGCCAACGCCCATCAGATTGAAGCACGGTTCGCACGCAGGCTCCTGATGATGCAGGATCGATTAAAGCTGGATCAATTCCATGCGACTCAAGAATCTTTCGCTAGCATGTTGGGCGTGCGACGTTCGAGCATGAATGTGGTGGCGGTCACGTTTCAAAAGAAGCATCTTATTCAATACAACAGAGGCACCCTTAACATACTCGATCGTAAGGGTTTGGAAAGGATTTCTTGCCGGTGCTACGGGGCGACCGCAGGCCGCCGTCGCCAAAGTAAGGGGTAAAACCCAGCACGGGAATTGTCTCTCTAAAGTCAATTTGTAATGTGGAGCGCAGCAACACGGTTTACCGTTAAATCCGCGAAGAATCTGCGTTGAACTACATAAGAAGCGACTCCACATAAGTCGAGCAGAATGAGCGCAAACACTTCGTGCTCCAGTGCACCGAGCTTGAGAGTCAGAAAGTCCCGTGTCAGTTGCGGCGAGGTCTGCGCCGCGTCCTTACGGACGCGACCGCTAAGCGCCCGGCGCGCTCCGGTCGAAAGCTGACAGAGGAACCGGGGGTCCGATCACGCAGACCACGTCGGAGCGCAAAGCGGCCTCCGCGAGCGACTCATTGTCTATTGCAAGCAGGATACTTGGGCGATGGTCGAAGTAGCATACTTTCTGCAGCGATTAGCGCGGCCCTGACAGCGTTAAATCCGGTTCGGCAACTGCTAAGGCGGACGGCGCGAACGCGCCTCGCTATCGCACAGCACCCCACCCACGCGCGGCCAACAAAACATCAGCTGGCGCCTTGATCCGCACGTACGCATACGTGCCCGGACCACTCAACGCTTCGAGCACACCAACGGCGCCGCGGTACCAAATGCGAGCCTCGACAATTGGATTCAAGCCACGATCGTCATTGAAGTACGGCCCAACACCCGCTAGCGGCCCCAACTCGCGCCCCTGAACCGTCAGCACCTGGGCGAACGACCACGACCCCCAGGAATTCCGACGCACCCAAAAACCCGCGCGATCCCCATTACGCTGGTACATCTGAAAAATATTAAGCGCCTCGCTACCCACACGACCTCCCGCGCACCAGGCGATTAAGGCGCCCCGACGCGCGACTGGCCGTTCGATGATGGTGCGCGGGGTACAGGGGTGACTCGGCCGCGCCAAAATCATCACAACTCGCGTCTACGATCATCGGAAGAACCTTCCCTACCGCGCCCAGGGCATTCCCCGGTGTTCAAGATGAAATACTAAAATTTCTGCGCATCTCAGATCGTGGTGCTCGCAAGACCTGAGGCTACCAACAGTGTCGGTTCGCTGTTTGCAACCAGAATTTTATGGATCCCATTATGATCCCAAACAAGTGTAACATCGTGCCTCTACAGCAGCGTGGGTCCAGTTGAAACACTGGACGTCCCAAGCTGTCAGAATCTTGGTTTTTGATTTCAGGAACTTAGTGCGCAGAGTGTCGCAAACTAAATCAATGAGGCTATAGCTCACCTGGGAGAGCGCTTCCATGACATGCAACAGGTCGGCGGTTCTATCCCGCCGCGACGCGTTGTGTGGCGCCCTGCTCGCCTGCCTTGGCGCCGGCTATATGCGGCTTTCTCGGGCGGCTGATTCGCCCAGCGCGACAGCGCTGATCACCAAGACGGTGCCCTCGAGCGGAGAGAAGATCCCTGCGATTGGACTGGGTACCGATTCGTTTCGGGCCTCCGAGAGTGACGCCATTCGAGACGAGATCAAGCGCATGCACGAGCTCGGCGGCTCGGTAATCGATACCGCAGCGGCCTATGGCGACAGCGAGGCGCTCATCGGTGATGCGCTCGCGGCGCTGGGCATCCGCGATCGGATGTTTCTGGCGACCAAGCTCACGGCGGACGGGTTCTTCAGCAGCGGAGGCGGCGGTGAGGCGAGTTTTCATCGCTCGCTCGAGCGTTTGAAAACGCAGCGAATCGATCTGCTGCAGGTGCATAACCTGAATGGAGTCGACAGTCTGATGCCGCTGCTGCAGCAGTGGAAGAAGGCTGGAAAAATCCGCTACCTCGGCGTCACCACGTCGCGTGTGTCGCAGCATGGTGATATCGTCGAGGCGATGCGCAAGTATCCGCTCGATTTCATCCAGGTGGATTATTCAATCGCGAACCGCGACGCGGCCACCAGCGTCTTTCCGGTCGCGCTCGAGCGGCGCGTGGCGGTGCTGGCGAATCTGCCGTTAGCGCGCGCTACACTGATCGGGCAGGCCGGGGAGCGCAAGTTGCCGGACTGGGCAGCCGACATTGATGTCTCGAGCTGGAGCCAGTTCTTTCTGAAATACGTGATCTCGCACCCGGTAGTGACCTGTGCGATTCCCGGGTCCACCAAGCTGGCGCATCTGGAGGATAACCAGGCAGCCGCCCGCGGTCGCTTGCCGGATGCGGCGACGCGCTTGAAGATGGAAAAATTCTGGGACGGTATGTCTTGAATCGACGCCCTAATAGGCGCAAAAGCATCGCGAATGGGGTGACCACGCGTTCAATCTTTCGTAGGAGTGGCCTCCCTCGAACTACCGACCGCCTACTTCGGTCGCTTTTTCACCTCATCCAAGTGCTCGACCTTCAATACTCTGCCAATGTGTAGAGCATAGCTTCTGCTGCGCTTCTTCGTGCTCCACGGATTGGGTACTATCCGATCGATTCGAACAGTGACGACTGACACTGGGAGCAACATGCTATTCCTGAGCACCTAACAAAACGGAACCGTCTGAGCTCTCAGGCACTTCTCTCAGACTCTTTCTCACTCCGCTTTCACTAACCGCCCCGACCAACGGATACGGTGTCTAGATTCCGAGGTGCTTCTTAAGAATCCGCAGTCGCTCTCTAACGCTACTAGCGTTGTTAGTTCCCTGCTGAGACATCCGATCATACTCAAGTAATTCAAAATCTGCCTTTACAATATCCGTTTCAGCTAGCACCCGGTTATCGGATCGGGTCTGGTTGAATCGCACCAGCTTTGTCCGACTTAAGCGACCCAACTTTCTGGTCGCCCGAGCCTCTCTGAAGAGCAAGAAGTAGATTGGCACGGCCGATTGCGCTGCCAGTAGCGTATCCTGGAGTTGAAATACAGACGCCATATCCGACAGGACGAGCTCCACCCGTCGCCGGAGAGAGGACTCGAACTCTCACTCGACCGGTCCGGAGTCCCCAAGGCCAGGGTGGATCGCCGCTAGTCCGCGAAAGGCGGAATCTCATACCTAAACGTTATGGGGGCGGCGATGCGCAAAGTACCGCGCGGCGTAGCCCGCATGTAGGCGGCCTCTTCGTCCGCCTCTTGAACCCCTCTCTCAGCGCCGTGCAATAACTGGCACTCACTAGCGGGTCCTAACGACCAAGACCTGCCGTCCGGCCCTCGTCAGGGGATGGGCTGGAAGTCACCGTAACCAGTCAGTCCTTGTTGGCCAATCAACGAGCCCTTCTTGATCAGGTCAAGGACATAGGGGGCTCAAGCTCAACTGGAAATCACTTCTGGACGCATCGCTAGCGGTCCATTCGACAGATCAACGGGCCGCCCGCGTTCCAGCATCAGCACACTTTTCTTGAGCCCGGCCTCTTGAGCTTGGCCGCCTAGACCGCCGCGCGCGGCCCGGCGGCCCCGGAGCCAATGACGATAAGGTCAAAATGCTCCGGCATGCACCGCCTTGCTTGAACCGACTGTCCCGTCCCGGTTTACCGCGTGACCCGGTTGCCCGACCATGGGAGGATAGCACTATGAATGGTTTATCCGAATCCGGTGTTCGACTCCAACTCAAAGTTGCTGCCCCGCCGTTACAGGCGCTCCAGGCCTGAGCCTCGGTCGCGATGTCGCTCATTCCCGGCGCCACGAGCGTCTTTTCCGATGACCAAATCGCCGAGGGGTGCATCCTTGTTTTTCTTGCCAAAGACGTGCGAGACGGTGCGCTGTCCTATACTCGAGCGGACGCGGATCGGATTGCGGGAGTACTAGAAGAGCTCCACTCTGAAGGATGGAAGCTCTCGGTGCGCGCCATGTTCGAGCCCGATGGCCCCGACCAGGCTGCGGTATTCGCGACGGGCTTTGCCTTTGCCGCCGATTTGGCCGGCGTGTTCGAGGCGCCGACGATCTCTGCCGCCCTGCAAGGTAGCGTCCGACTCGAACGCGCAGGGTGGACCCGGCGTTTCGCCACCGAGTGGTTGATCGGCCCGCGGGAACTCGCGGTGGTCAAAGGTATCGGCCCGGATATCGACCGGCCCTGGGGCCTTCTGGCCTTCTGGGAGTGGAACGATGCTCGCACGGCCGCCACGCCAGATGAACGCCGCGACAACGACCGCGACTGCGATATCGCCTTCCAGAATGATTTGAATACCAATATCAATATGACTGGTCGCCACCGGCTGGACTGGGCGCATTCCTGGCACCACTTGAGCATTTGGGAAGCTGCTTCTCCGTCTGTGATCGATAAAGTCATGTACGAGCACGAACGAGTGCTCGATTTTCGCTTCACGACTTCACGGCACATCATCGGCCGGCGCACACCGCTGATCGAGCTACTGAAACCGTGATCGCTTAGGACCAACATAAATGACCGACTGTATATGGATACACTACGCTCGTCCGCGTCCTCATTGGTACGGACTGGATGAAGCGACGAAGCTGGCGCTCAAGCGAAGCTGGGACGATATCCGCGCTCTTTCAGAACGCGAAGGGGCAGAGAGGATCGGTAGCTACCACATTCGTGGCAACCACGATTTCGAGACCGTTGAGATCTGGCGATTTGTCACGCCGGAAGCGGCATTCGAGCACTGGGTCAAGCTGACTGGCGAACGGTACAATGAGTGGTTCGCGTATGCGAATAACATCGGCTTCACGACAATTCCCTGAAATGACGTCGGCACCCTTGCTCGGAGGTCAGTGCCTTCAAAAACGCGGGGATCAAGGCGACCCCACTGGAGCCGACAAATATGAATACAAGGCGGGCTGCTGATCGGTGCGATTCAACCGTCGGGTTTTCTGGCTCTCCCGCTGAATCGCGTATGCATAGTGCAGGTCGTGCTGATGAGGCGCCCGGAGAGTCCGGGTGCTAGGCCACATCTATTGCGTTAGCGCTATTAGTGTCGATCGCGTTTTCAAGATCGATCACCTTCCCCAGAGGGACGAGAAGATATTTGCCGCAGAGATGGAGGAACACGCGGGGGGGCAGGGATTGTGGACCGCGCGCGCCTTGGCGTCCTGGCGGGCTCCTGTCACCTTCGTGACGTGCGTCGGCGACGACGCTGCGGGACGGTGGTTAGCCGCCGAAATGTCCTCGATCGAGGGACTCGATGTGGCATTGACAGCGCTTCCGGGCAAGGCCTCGGCGACGTGTGTAATTCTCGTAGATCCGAGCGGCGAAAAGGCCCTCGTCCTTTCTCCATCCGAGGTGGAGATTGTTTCAGGACTTGGCAAGAATATAGCGGCAACCCCAGGGGACGTGGTTACTGCCAACTTTTTTCATCCTGGGGCGCAGAGCGTCTTCGCGCAAGCTCGTGCCAGCGGGGCAACGACGATTTTGGACCTCGAGCAGCCAGGACTTTCGATGTGGGGGTGGGATGCGGCACTCAGGACCCTCGATGAAACCGATATCGTGTGTAGCAACGCGAAAACGCTCGAGTGGTGGAACGAGGGAGAACGGGTCGGAGGCGATCTGCTGGCGAGGGCTCATGCATTCGCTACGCGCCTGGGAGAAAGGGCCGTCAGAGTGTGCGTGACCTTGGGGCGCGACGGCGTTCTTGCCTTGGATCGTGGCGAAACATTCCACTTGGCCGCCGAGACGATCAGCGTGCGCAATAGCACCGGGGCTGGCGACACTTTCCTGGCCGGTCTCGCTTTTGCGACTTTGCATTCGGCGCCGTTTGCGGACGCAGTCCGCTTCGCCTCAGCGGCCGCTGCTCAGTTCCTTACTGCAGGAAACGGCGAGCTAGTCGACGTACAGGCTCGCTACCGGCGCTTGGGTGGCGACCACGATTTCATACCTTGGCCTGCTGTGCGTCACGAGGGCTAAAATAATGTTCCTCAACTCTCACGCCGACGTCGCACTGCGCGCTCGATCGCCAAGATCAGTTCATAAAGGCCGAGACTGATGCAGACCGTGATAGAGGCTACAGTCCAGATCATTCCGTAGTCGAGGTTGCCCCTCGCCTCGTTCATCAAGCCGCCAAAGCCATAGCCGGTTGCCAACCACTCCGCCGTCATTACCCCAAGGAGCGCTGTCGGCGCCACCAAGCGGGCCGCAGTGAATAGATAGGGTGTCAGGTATTGCAGAATGACTAAGCGCAATATTTGAAGCGGGCTGGCGCGGTACAAACGAAGGACATCGAGTGCCGCCTCCGGCGTCGCTTCGAGGGCTTGTGCGAGGGTCAGGAACGCCGGATAAAAGCAGACCGACGTTGAGATGGCGAGCGTCGCTGCGGCGCCGCGTCCCAGAGCGAGGATGATCAGCGGCGTTAAGGCCACAAGGGGCGTGCTCTGTAATAAGAGCACAGGAACGGCTACCGCCCGTCCCAACGAAGGGACGAACTTGCGGGCCAGGGCGAGGGTAAGGGCCGCCAAACCGCCAAGTGCCATCCCGGCAATCGCCAGAGGCAGAGTTTGCTTTGCAGCGAACCAAATCGAGGCCCAGGCCATAACCGCGTCGGGCCCCGAAGTGAGATAAGTCCAGATCTCACTCGGCGTCTGGATGACCGCCGGCGACAGATTCAGGAGCGCGGGCAGCGATTGCCAGAATACAAACGGCAACAGCATAGCCATTGCGCCAACGATGTAGCGGGTGGCGCGCGAGGATTGGCGATAATCGGTTCGCGGCACCCCCGTGGCTCCCAGCGTAGAGATCGGTTTCCATGTGACTCGAGCGGCGATCCAAGACATGAGGTTGAACATCACCACAGAGGTGGTGGTCGTCACTATAGCGATGCCCCACACACGCTCCGGCTGTCCCAGACTCATTGAGGCGAGAAGATACGAACCAAGCCCGGCTGCACCGCTCCCAAATTCCGCGAGCATCGCTCCTAGCAAAGCAGAGGTTACGCTCGCGCGAAGACCGCTCATGATGTGCGGGAGAGCTGATCTTAAACGGATCCACCTAAATGCGGACCAGCCGCCAGCGCCATATAGGTGCACGAGCGCCAGGGCGTCCGGATCGACCTCTCGTAGGCCAACCATCGTCACTGACATGGTGATGAAGTAGACGGAGAGCGCTGCCAAGATGATCTGAGGGGCGACGCCCTGGAACGCGATCGCCAATAGGGGGCCGAGTGCGATGGCCGGGACAGCAAACACGATCAAGTTGAGGCCGCGGGCGAGCCGTTCGAGAATCGACAGCCTGACGAAAACGACGGCGGCGACTACAGCCACGATGTTTCCGATGAGATAGCCGAGGGATGCGGCGAACAGTGTGCCAGCGAGGTTTGAAGCATAAGCCTCGCGGTTCGACCAGAGATCGCCGAGCACGGCCAGGGGCGCTGGGATCGCCTCGCGCGGAAGAACACCGGCAACTGAAGCGAGTTGCCAAATGATCAGCGCCGAGACCCATGCGGCTAGTCGTAGACCGGTGCCGAGATCAGGTCTTATGGCGCCGCCATCCCAGCAATGAGATGGCCCTCGAGGCGATCCGTCAGAGTGTGAAAGGCGGATGCCGTGAACAAGTTTGTCGGGCGGGGCCGACCAAACGGCACCTCGATTACCTCCGCAATCCGGCCGGGGCTCGCGGCCATGACAACGATCTGGTCGGCCAGGAAGACGGCTTCGTCAATCCCATGGGTCACTAGAACGGTCGTTGGTCGATCTTTCAGCCATATTCGCTCCAGCTCGAGGTTCATCCGGCGCCTCAGGATTAGGTCAAGTGAGGCAAATGGCTCGTCCAGCAGCAGTAGAGTCGGATCCGTTACCAGGGCCCGCGCGATCGCGACCCGCTGGCGCATCCCTCCCGATAGCTGAGCAGGCTTGGCGTCTCCAAACCCGGAAAGTCCGACCAGATCCACGAGCGCGAAGATACGAGCACGCTCGTTGGCGTGGTATCGGCGGAGAATCTGCAGTGGTAAAGCAATGTTCTCGGAGACCGTGCGCCAAGGAAGCAAGGCTGAGTCCTGAAAAGACATGCCGATCTTTCCTTGCCGCCGCAGTTCCTCCGGACTGCTTCCAGCCAGCGAAACTTGTCCTCGGTCGGGGAACTCTAGACCGGAAATAATGCGAAGCAGAGTCGATTTCCCACATCCCGAGGGCCCGATCACGGCCGTGAAGCTGCCGGCGGGCAGGCTCAGGTCGATTGAGCTCAGAGCTTCGTTTCGACCGAACCTCTTCGATACGCCCGTCAGTCGCAAACCCTCGACCATCTTTCGCGTCAGTGAATCTCTTGAAGGAGAGTCGTGTCAAACATTTCGCGCGTTGCGTGCAGACCAAGGCGACCGACCGCTTCGATGTTTTTAGCAATGTCTTCCTCCGACATGGAAAAGATCCCGGCTCTCGTCGACATCAAGTCGCGATAGGCTTTATTGGAGAAGGTGTCATACGCGACCGAGCGACCCGCCGGTTTGAGCCAGGTCGCATGCAGGGCTTGCGGATAGAAGCTCGGATCGCGAAAGTTTTCGTCCCAACCTCGGCGACTCGCGGCCAGCCACTGGACCAAAGCTGCACGCTTTGTTGTGAGTACATCCTCAGGAACCACGACGGTGTCCATAAACTGGGGCATGCCATAGTCGCCCAACAGGAGGGTGATGGGCGTCTCGCCGTGTTGCTGGACCACGAAGGGAAAGTCGCTAACAAACCCAAGAGCGGCATCGACCACGCCGGTCAATAGCGCCGTTGGGTCAGACTGCAGGTCAGGCACGATCCGCACCGCGTTCGGGGCAAGGCCATTGATCCGGAAAAAGGCTTTGACAATCGCCATGCTGACCGGTGATACCGAAAGGGTCTTGCCGGCAAGGTCCGCTGGCGAACGAACCGGCTTCGCGGGAAGGCTGATCACGCCCGTGGGATTCCTCTGGAATTGCGCACCGATAATCCGAAACTTCGCGCCCTGTTTTGTGATCGCGCTGACCGTCGTGTCGAGGTCAGTCAGAGCTATATCCGCCTTCTGCGAAAAAAGGGCGCTTTCAGGAATGATGTCGGGGCCGCCTGGCCGATAGACGATGTCGATGCCGCGACTGCGGTAGTATCCCTTGTCGATCGCCACGAAGTAACCTAGGAATTCTGCGTCGTTGATATACGACGATTGCATGGTGAGAGTGGCCGGAGCCGCAGGTGAAGATCGGGCACTTGTCGCTATCGTACTGGCCGCCAGTACCAAGAATCGGCGTCTATGGATCATAAAACTACCACTTGTGCTGGCACGTCACGCTTGAAGGAAACGGCGCCATGAAGTTCGCTTGCAGCGCCACTCCCTCGCGGATGGTTTTCACCCGGCAGGCCCCTAGCGCTGTCAACAAAGGTAACGTAATTGCAGTGATATGACCATCTTGGGAAGGTTGCCGTAGAGCCATCGTTTGGCCAGACAAAAGCGGCGCTGTCGGAACGGCGTAGTCAGGACCAGGTCATCACCGCCGAGGAAGTATCCCATAAGCGTCGGGCCGATGTGGTTCGGATCCGTTCGCGGTCAAGACCGCCTGCCTGTGCGCACCGCCAGCGGCTAAGGGTTGCGACCGACGTCCTCAGGCAATTGCCTGCAGCAGGAGATTGAGGAAACGATCGACGTCGACGTCGCTGGCAACCTCCACAATCGGCAGATGGTCCCAACGGAAGTGCTCGCGACGGTCGACAACTGTTTCGCCGAGAGTTAACTCGCCTTTTGTCTCGATGCCTACATTGAGGTGAATGGTGGAGAATAGGGTGCGGTCAAGAGCTGCTGCAACGGCAAGGCTGTCGATTAAGCTGCAGTACGACCCAAAGCCGCGGTCCTCCACGAACTGGCACGCTCCCTTTAGGAACCATGCGGACCGCTTGGGAGATGTTGCCAAGCGCTCGCGATGGTCGTGAGAAAGGTCGATTTTGGGTTGAGTGGCCACGTCAAGACCGATCGCCAAAAGCCTGAATCCTGCCTCGAATACGATCTTGGCCGCCTCGGGGTCGACGTAGATGTTCCATTCGCTCACGGGATTGTCGCCGGTCGCACGCTGAGAGCCTGCGGTATGGAGACCATAGCTGCCGCCGACTATGATGAGCTCGTCGACCTTTTGCGGCAGTTTAGGATCGGCCTGGACGGCGAGAGCGAGATTGGTCAACGGTCCGAGACCTAGTATGGTGATCTCGCCCGGGTAATGGTTGACCAGGTCCACGATTACCTCGTAGGCAGATCGTGGATCCTCCGGTAGGTTGGAGGGCTCGAGCCCGAGATTGGCCAGCCCGTCGTCGCCGTGTGAGAATGGATCTCGCGGATAGGGCCGGGCCAGCGGTGTCTGCGGGCCCTTGGCGACGGGGATCAAATCCGCTCCAACCAAACTTAGGATCTTTCGTGCGTTCGCGGATGTTCTATCGGCTTGTAGATTTCCTGAAACCGCTGTCACGGCCAATATCTCGAACTGACCCGAAGCCAGCGCGAACATGATGGCGACGGCATCGTCGATCCCCGGATCGGTGTCGATTATGACTTTCTTCATCTATGGTCTTCTTCGCTCCGCCAACGGCCGCAGCCGCGCAGCACGCTACGCAAGCGCGGCAGGACGTGATTGCCGGGGCCCAGGACGGGCGAGTGACCGCGCAACCACCGGCGAATTCGCTTCCCGTCACCTCTATCAAAAGCTCGTCGACACGCTGACCACTGCTGCGAAAGCTGGCTCGACGTAGTAGGAAGGCGAGCTGCCGGGGATCACGCCGCCCTGGGTTCCAACGGTGTTCTGCGCATTGAGGGGTGCATAGTAGACGCCATTGCGGAAAAGGCCGTTGCCGATGTTGGAGATGTTCAGCTGTATCTTGGAATTGTGCAGGCCGCGCCAGTTCGGCGGTTGGTAAGCAAGGGTGAAATCGTTGTTCAAGTAACCGGGCATGGATTCTTCGTTCATCAAGTCCGAATATTGGTGATCAACCCAGCGCAGCCGCACTCCGGCAGTGAACGGTCCTTCTCTATAAGTCAGACCAAGGGCGACCTGGAATTCCGGGGCCTGCGGAGAGATTTTACCGTTCGTTGGGAGGTAGTCTGCCAGACCCGCTAGATTGATGTCAGCGATATTGCTGCCCGTGTGGGAATTCAGATATTCAAACGACACATAAGGGGCGACTTGATGTATTGGATTCGCTCCAACCTGAACATCAATGCCACGCGATGATTGATTGCCCGCGTTGGCGGTCACAGCTTCCGGTAGGCCATTTTCGTATACATTCAGCGTCAGCAGGTGGTTCTTAAGGTTGATGTTAAAGAAGGAGACATCGGCCACCACGAGGCTGTCGGAGTAGCGATAACCGATCTCCTCCTTGAGCGCGGTCTCGGGCGTCGCCTTGCTGGGGGCGCTCGTCTGCGTGCCCGAATTGATGCTGTAGTAGTCGACGATGGACGTCAGGAACGGAAGGCTGAAGTCCTTCTCGATGTCCGCATACACTGAGTTGCTATCGTCGAACTTGTATCGCACCTGAGCCTGGGGCAGGAAGGAGTTGAAAGTGGTTTTGTTTTGAGGGTTCGCACCCGGCAGTAAATTCTCGATGTTCACATGGATCGTGACGTACTTGCCGCCCGCTGACAGGCTCAACCGATTGTCCATCAGAGATAGGGTGTCGCCGGCAAATGCGCTGTTAAGGATATACCGATCGTTGCTGTCATTGACTAAGTAGTCCGAACCGTTGGCAAGCTTGTAGATGCTGGCGTTATCCCAGGGATTGCCTGGAACACCGGTCGTTTGGTTCACAACGCCAACAGGGTCGCGCTCATAGTTGACATAGTTTTCGTACCACCAGCCAGCGACGACGGTGTTGTTTCCGAGCTTCACCGTCGCCTTGGCCACATTGCCGCCCTGGTAGGTAGTCGAGTGGAAGCCGGCGTCAACCAGGACCTGGCCAGCCGTAGGTAGAATCGTCCCGCCGCGTGTCAGGTCGACGTTGGCAGGTTGCGTGCCCTGGTAGGCATGGCCGGCCGTTAGCACATCCCCACCGGTGCCAGCCCCCAGGAACGCCCAGAAATAGGGTGTGTCGTCGATCGTTATATGATCGTTCACCACCCAATGCACTGGCAGCGAATAGACCATAGCGTAAGACGGTGTTTGCTGATTTAGTTGGTAGTAGGCGGTGTCGCCAAAGTTTTGGTAGGTACTGTGAATATTGAATTGGTTGAAGTCCGCGTGGTAGTTGGCAAACTGCTCCGCGGTCGGGAAGAAGTAGTAGGTGTAATACTGTCGATTGATTGATGTCTCAAAACTTAACCGAAGATCGTCACCCCAATCCTTAACCCACTTGGAGTCGAGGTGAAATTTCTCATTGAAGCCGCCACCGCGCCAGTTGTCGGCGTAGTTGCGGGAGAAAGATACGAAGCCGCGCACACCGGTTGAGCCGATTTCTCCGGTGTCGAGGCGCGCATATTCCCTGTTATACCTCTGCGTGCCGTAGGCGAAATCGACCGATCTTTCCGGAGTTAGGCTGGGATCGCGCATCGTCATGTAAATGGTGCCAGCCGAGGAACCGATCGTTGGCGCATCGATCGTGGACGTGCCTGGCGCAACGGACAGCGTCGTGAGGTCGTGGGTGTCGATGGTCTCGTTCGAATATGCCGAGCCGCTATTGTAGACCGGCACACCATCCAGGACGAAACCGAGGTCGAATGCAGGCAGCCCGTGTATCTGGACATTGTAGCCGCCCGAAAGCCCGAAGGCGTCGGTGGCGGATACATTAACGCTCGGTAGATTGGCGAGCAGTGATGACGGGTTGGCCGAGGGCATTTGGTCGGCGATGTAATCTTGGGAGATTGTCTCGACGACTTGACTGGCCGTACTAGCCGCAAGAAGGCCACCGCCAGCGACTCGCTTAGCGGTGACGACCACCTCTCCGATCTGCGTCTCGGGAGCGGTTGTTTCCGTCGTAGTTGCCTGGCTGGATTGTTGAGCGAATGCCGGTCCGGCCAGCGCGGCCGAGACCAGAAGACTCACGAGCACTATTCTGGTTAGCATTAAGAGTTCTCCCTAACGTCTTGGCTTAGCTGCCACAGCGAGAATTCAATCTTCGGCCGCCCAAACAACCCGGATCTTTTTAATTCTTATCCCTAGTCGCGTTAATGTTCAGAGGTCCGTACAATCATACCAATCTCCATTCATGGCTACAAGACCTGGCCCACCCTGCCCGCTGTCTGTGATCAAGACTACAATGCCACCCCGTGCCAGCACGGCTTTGGTGCGCAGTGATCCGGCGAGTCCGGTTTTGGTGCGCGGTTATTCGGCGAGGAGTATCGGCTTGAGATCCGAAGTGAAGAAACTATGGCGGTTCAATGTGTCACCGATTGATCCGACCTCTCCAATACCCGCATATGCGCAGCTCGAGCAGGACCTGCGGCGGTGCATTCAATCGGGCGAACGGACCGACGGCGGTCGATTGCCGCCTGAACAGACCTTGGCGCGGTTGTATGGTGTCAGCCGCGTGACTCTACGGCAGGCATTGCAGCGCCTGGCCGATGCGGGCCTCGTGAGCCGGCGGCATGGAGTTGGGACAATCATCACTCACTTGCCGGAGGTGACGCTCGATCTCAGACCGATGGAAAGTGTCACTGCTCAGCTGCGGCATGTCGGCTACAGGACGGAAGTATTGATTCTGGAGCAGGCGCTGCGCGTCGCACCGCTCGAGATTACCCAGGCGCTGGGTTTATCGGACAAAGCGCCGGCTATAGTTGTCCGACGTCGCATCTCAGCCGAGGGGACGCCACTCGCAATCATCACCTCCTGGCTGCCGAAAGCTGTTTTTCCGGGTCTCGAAAAAAAGAAAATGTCGGCTACCGAAGACCTCTGGAGCATCATGACCGGCTTCTACAAGCGCGTACCGGCGTCGGCCGAGAACGTGGTGGAGATCGTGCGGAGTACAGCGCAGGAATCAGAGATGCTCGGCGTTGGCTTTGACTCTCCGCTGTTCGAAATCGCCTGCATAATTAAGGACCGCTCCGGTCGACCGATCGAGCACTCAACCTCGCACTGGATTACCTCCAGAGTGCGGGTGCACTTCTGATATAGAACGGTCAATCAGATCCTTGCCTACAAGTCCGAGCGCCGTCCGGGCGAGATCGACTTAAATGCACGAGTGGTCGCGGCGATGGCAGTCTCGACCGGCAAGCGCTCCATCGAGGAAGCTCCGACAAACCCCGTGGCATCGCAGCGCGACAGCACGTACGCAGCGTCCTCGGGGGTGGCGATGGGTCCGCCATGGCACAGGATCAATACATCCCTCTTGATCCGCTTCGCGGCATCGGCGATCGCCTGCACGACCGCCGGGGCTTTGTCCAGACTCAAGGCATCATCGTCCGAAAGTCCGATGGATCCACCCACCGTTAGCCCGACGTGTGCAATTACCGCATCGGCTCCAACTTGCGCCATGGCCGCAGCCTCGTCCGGGTTGAATACGTAGACACAGGTAAAGAAACCACGCTCATGCGCAGCACGGATCATCTCGATTTCCTTGGAAAATCCCATGCCCGTGCGCTCGAGCTCCATGCGAAAGCGGCCATCGATGAGGCCGACGGTGGGAAAGTTGTTGATTCCTGAAAAACCCAAGGCATCGAGTTCCACCAGCAGATGCTCCATCCGGCGCAGCGGATCCGTACCCATGACTCCGGCGATCACCGGCACATCGCGCACCACCGGCAAAATCTCGCGCTCGCCCATCTCCTTGACGATTGCATTGGCATCTCCGTAAGCGAGCAGCCCAGCGAGGCTGCCGTGACCCGCCATGCGAAATCGCCCGGAATTGTAGATGATGATCAGGTCGGCCCCGCCCTGTTCGGCGAATTTGGCAGAAATGCCAGTTCCCGCGCCGGCCCCGACGATCGGACGCCCCTGAGAAACCTCCATCCTAAGCCGACGAAGCACGTCATCTCGACTGAAAATCATGTCGCTTCCCAGCCGCCGGTCGTCGAGGATGGAGCCGTTGCGTTTGAAGTTCTATCGCGCATCAATTCGAGCAGCTCTTTCGCAGCTCGGTCGGCGAATGCAGGATCGTTGATGTTAGCCTCGAGTGCGATCACCGGGATATCGGCGCGCAAGTCCGCCTGCAAACGGTGAAACAGAGCCTGATCGGCCTCGGGCCACCAGAACTCGCCACCGAAGCTGTCGAGTTGGGATACGCCGCGAAGAGGCAGTAACACCTTGACCGGCCCCGTACTCTGGTTGATTTTTGCCGCGAGTATCCTGCCGAGTTCCTCATTCTCTTCGACGTTGGTCCGCATCAGAGTTACATTCGGATTCCAATGAAACAATTTCCGCTTCGCGTAGCGCGCTGGCACGGCATCCGGCGCCGCGAAGTTGACCATGTCGAGGCATCCGGGCGCAACGACCTGCGGAACCCCCGCGAGGGCTGCACCGTCCAGACGTTTAGGGCCCGCAGAAAAAACGCCCCCGCAAAGCTCATCTGCCCACTCGGTGGTCGTGACGTCGAGGACTCCATCCACGAGGCCGTCGGCGATCAGGCCTTCCATGGTCATGCCACCGGCGCCCGTGGCGTGGAACACCAGGACCTCAAAACCCGCCGCCTCGAGTGAACCGCGAGCCTGCTCCACGCAGCGCGTAGTATTGCCGAACATCGTCGCAGCGATGAGGGGCCGCTCCCGGCGCGACTGCAGTTCAGTCTCGACCATCCCGATTACAGCGCCCGCCCCATTCGCGAGTACGCGCGAAGAAATCCGGTTTAACCCCGCGATGTCCACCACCGAGTAGAGCATTGCGATGTCCTTGGTCCCGACGTAGGGCCGCGTGTCACCGGAAGCGACCGTCGATACCAAGACTTTGGGCAGGCCGATCGGCAACGCTCGCATCGCGCTCGCCGCGATCGCAGTTCCTGCTGAACCACCGATGCCGATCATCGCATCGATCCTCTGCGCCGCATGGAGTTGCGCAGCTACCAGGGTGGCTCCCCGCGTCATCGTAGCCATGGCACGTGCCTTGTCTGCACTGCCCCGGAGCTCGTGGAGCTCGACACCGCCTTGGTGGGCTACCTCGGCACTTGTAACATCCACACGGCCCTGCGGGCTGGTCAACACCCCAACGTCGATCAGGACGGTGTGATGGCCACGTTGTTGGATCAAACCCTCGATATACCGCGCTTCGTCACCCTTGGTATCCAGCGCCGCAATGATGGCAATTGTTTTCACCGGGCAGCCTTGCGCAATCCGAATGCCTGCACTCGATCCGTCGCGACGAATACGGTGCCCCGGGCGATCGCCGGCTCACTGTATTTCCCGCCTGCGCTGAGTTCCCCGGGCTCACTATTCCACAGCAGACGGAGAGTCAATGCGTCGAATGCATACAGTACTGGTCGTGGGGCGTTCGGGCCGGCAAGAGAAGTTGATCGGTGGGCGTGCTCGTCAAGTACCCAAACGATCGGGCTCATCGAGCCATGGCTCGTGACCACCGGCGATCCGGGATTTTCAAGCACCACCGTCTGCTCGAGTTGGTCGACTTCAAGATACGCGGGCTTTCCCGGCATCACGACAACTTTCACCCGCGCCAGGCAGGGCGGTACGTTAATGTCCGAATGCTCATCCTTCTTCGAGCTACCGCTGACGAACAGAAATTGTCTGCCATCCACTGCACTGAAATATGCGGGAACGCTTCGACTTTTCGCCTGATCGACAGCGTTGCCGTCCTCCGAATACGGGCCGAATATGTTCAGAGGCCCCGATTTGCCAAATTGCGGCTGCGGGTTGGGAGAGAGCATGGAAGTGTCGCTGCTGGCGTCATCACTACAAGCCTGTCGCCCGTCCAACCGACCGGGCATGTCCGTTCGGTTCACCAGGTACAAATTGCCTTGTTTACCGCCGAAGGCCATCAGATGGGGTGTGCTCGTCGTTGAGGAATCGAGATCAGGCAGCAGTATCGCGCCGCCAGAACCGACGTCGATGTCCATCATCGCGGAGTGGCAGTAATTGAACGGCGTGTACGTCCCGCGAAGCGTAAACCCATCCGACGCGGGTTGTGGAAACATCAGCGCCGATTGCACCCAATCATGCGGTTGATCGAGGTATCCTCCGAAGGCAGTGCCCACCATTACAAAGACATTCCCTTGCATATCGATCGCGGCACCGCCGGCACCCCAGATACCACCGGCCGTACCGTGTGGAACTGCGACTGATGCAAATGCGCTGGCCACCTTTGCTGTTGATGTATTGACAGCGACGACCCAGCCGGGAATGCTTTCGCCAAACGTGGCGTACAGCAACGAACCGTCTGGACTCAGATTCAGCGCGCCGCGCTGCGTGCCTAGATTGAAGTCCGAATGCCCGACCGCGACGTCATTAATCGTTCCGGACACCGTTTCGGGCCTCACCGGTTGTTGTCCGGCATCGGCGGCATTTTTATTGACTCCCGGAGAATTTAGCGTCACGCGATCGAGACTCACAGGCCAGCCCGGCAGCAATCTCCCACTTGTAGCGTCCAGCGCGTAGGCCTCGTAGAACTGATCGCCAAATTCGTTGGCCTGGCTGCTGTCACCCGCCTTCCGACTGGTACAGCTGGTTACATATAGCCGCAACGTCTTCGGGTCTATAACGGGCGTGCTCATCACCCCGGCAGGTATGCCGTCGGAGGTTGCTATGAACCCGTGTATGCAAGGTGGCGCCAATTGTCTCTTCCAAAGAATTGTCCCGACAGGCAAGTGGCGTTGTGCAGATGCGTTGATGGCGTAGACGAACCCGGCGTTCGTTGCGGTGAATACGACGGACAGCGTGCGATCCTTATATGGGCCATCCGTCAGCCGAAGGCGATCCATGTAAAGTGGCGATGCATAGATGTGCGGCGGTGCCCCAGCGATGCCATCCAACTGCGCTGACTGCCAGATCAATCCAAAGGATTGCGATGAAACGTTCTGTGGCGTGAGAGTAGATTCGTTTGAAATCCATCCGGTGCGCTGTGGGTCGTGATGGAACGTCAGCTCATCGAGCGGCGGGGAAAAGGCGGCCGCAGCCGTCGCCGTGCACGCGAGAATCAGGCTCCCCAATTTAATTGGAACGGCCGTGCTATGCATTCGAAGCTCTCAGTTTCTACTCGCCAATGGTTTTCCGATCTGCGGATGAAAAGCTCAGCGAGAGAACCGCATCCTCAGTTCCGATGTTCCTCTGATTGTGATGGACGCCGGCGGGAATACTCACCGTATCGCCCTCATGCATTTCTAGCTTGTTGTCCCCCATACTTTGCAGGATGCTTCCCCTGAGGACATGAAGCACTTCATCGCAGTTGGGGTGGAAATGGCGAGCATTTTCCTGGGCCGGCCTTATTACAACCTCTCCGGTCGTCATAGTGTCGGAATTCTTGAGCTCTCTTGACACGTACCATGTGAGACGCCCCCAGGGATAGTCGATAACCTGGTACTCGCCCGGGTGTCTGACGACGACCTCTACGATCGTCTTTGGAGGGCTACTGGCGAGTGCCAGTTCCTGGCTGATAAGTTTCTCGGCGGCGTCGGCCGGGGCCTCCGTTCTGACGCCTTCCTTCGGAACTTCGATCTTCGCGGTCCAAAGAATCGCATTCAGGAGAAGCTTGCGAAGGGCTGCGTTATCCAAATCCGCAAGATAATGCATCCCGGTGAAGGTAAATGCTCGCCCGCCATCGTCGCGCTCGAATGCCCAAGCAACCGGATGCGTCTCCGCCTTATTGGTGACCAGGAACTTACCATCGCGGTATTGCGGGTGAAGCATCCCGGTGAGAATCGGCGTGACTCTTTTGTCACCCTTTTGAAATCGGATAGTCGGATAGAATTCGTCCATCAGCAGAAACTCTCCGACCCCATTGCCGATCGGGTGGGCGACCGGTGTGAATGAAACCGTCTCTGCTGTTCGATCAACCATTCCATAGCGCGCCCCACCCAACCAATGCTCCAGATCGATAGTTGTGTCTTGCGCCGGCACAGTCGATGCCTGATGAAGCGAAACGACGCCAGCGCCAGCACGGAGCAATCTGATGAATTGCGCTCGGTGTGCAGCATCGATCAGTGGATGCGATTCCAGGCCAGCGAAATAAAACACCAGGGTCGAAGCACCCTCGAGCGCCGACCCTTCGGTCGGCCAACCATCGGGATACGCGACGACTTGAAGGCCGCGGGTATCTGGAGAGGCGTCCAGAAATTGCTTTAGGAGCCGGATACCATCGGGAAAGTCGTGTTCCCCGATGGCGGCGCCAACGCTTGCAGGGCCCCCGATCAGTACGATCTTTTTTGCCGGTTCCGCGCTCCAAACGCCGTGGTAGAGGGGCATCAGGAAGGAACTCGCGACCAACAGCATTAACGAGCAATAGATGCCCGTAGGGTTTGAGCTTGACCTTCGCATGCCTGTCCCCCGGCGCTAGTAACGTGCAGCAGATACGGCCGTAGGAAAATACCGACGACTGCATTTGCGCTCGAGGAGCGCGTCCACTCGGATTTACTGCCGCCCTGCAATGAGAAACGTTGCCGTTCACTAGGGAGCGATTTGCGCGACCCCTGGCCGAGTGGTACAGTAACATAGACCTCTCGGTGAACTCCAGCATCGAGGGTGGTTTTTGCTGAATACCGCTACCGCCCCGCAATCCGCAACCCGTTCATGGGGAAAGCCGTCACTAAAGGAACCTCAATTTCATGAGCAAGCTAGCGCCCGCATCCGAGTCCGCTGTGTCCGTTGACAACCGCTTCGCCGAACAGACGTACGCGGGTGTGCTCGGTAAGCTTATCGGCGTCTATCTAGGCCGTGCAGTTGAAGGGTGGCCGTATCGGCGCATACAAAGTACTTTTGGAGAAATAAATTACTATGTGAACGACAAGATCAACTGGCCACTCATAGTCCCGGACGATGATATTTCGGGTACATTCTTGTTCTATCGCGCACTTGAGGATAATGGCTACCCCGCCAATATTTCGGCTAAGACCATCGGCGACACCTGGCTCAACTACATTGTTGAGGATAAGACTGTCCTGTGGTGGGGTGGTCTTGGGCGGTCAACGGAGCACACTGCCTTTCTTCGGCTGAAAGCAGGCATCCACGCTCCCGAAAGCGGATCTGCAAAATTAAACACCCGCGGACTTGCGGAGGCAATCGGCGCCGAAATATTTATCGATACCTGGGCGATGTCCAATCCCGGCAATCCAGAGCGAGCGGCAGGCATGGCTCGCGCCGCCGGATCAGTGAGTCACGATGGTGTCGCAGTCGAAGCCGCCGTGCTACTGGCAGCCATGCAGGCGCAGGCATTTGTCGAACCCAACATCGACAAGCTGTTGGATCTGGGTTGCTCGATGACCCGTGACGACAATCTGCGAAGAATCGTCGGCGATGTGCGTGAGCAATGCGCCAAAGCAACCGACTGGCGCGTCGTGCGTCGCTGGTTGGGAGACAATCATAGCTACGCGCACTATCCCGGCTGCTGCCCAATGATACCGAATCATGCTCTGCTGCTCGCGTCGTTCATTCTGGGTGGAGATAATTTTCAGCGCGGCCTCACGATTGCCGTCTCGTCCGGCTGGGACACCGACTGCAATGCGGGCAACCTTGGCTGTCTGAATGGCATCCGTCTGGGACTCAAGTCGCTGGAAGCCGGTCCCGATTTCCGCGGTCCGGTTGCCGATCTCATGTATGTGGTAAACGCAGACGGCGGCGAGTGCCTGAGCGACGCGGTGATTGAAACTCGGCGGGTGAGGCGCGCGGCCGCGGCGCTCTGCGGAATGAAGTACGAACCACCGACCGCGCGATTCGCGTTCGAGTATTCAGGATCGGTACAAGGCTTTCAGCCCTGCTCGTTGCACGAAGGGCCGCAAGCCGTCACGGCGGTCGGCAATCTCAATACAACATCGGCCGAGAACGGTCTTGAAATCCACTATGAAGCTCTGGCAAGAGGCGTAACGGGCTCCGTATCCGTACCAACGTTCATCGATCCCAAGCCGAAATCCGTCGCGGAAACCAGCTATTTCGAAGTCATTGCCAGTCCGTCTCTCTATGGCACGCAGACCGTGAAGGCCACCCTTCGCACCTTCGGAGCCGAGAGTCCAGACGTTCGCTTTTATATCATTCACTACGATGGCGGCGGCGAACTGATGAAGGTTGCCGGCGAGTTGCTGAAGTTGAAGCGTGGCGATAACAAAATCGAATGGTTGGTACCGGATGTGGGTGGGCTGCCGATCTATCGGATAGGTTTGGAATTGGTGGCAGACCGCCGCATGTCGGGCCGAATTGCGATTATCGACATGGACTGGTCGGGTGCTCCGAAGGCATTCGTGATGCGCGGTGCGTTTGACCTGTCGCCGAAGCTGTCGCCGTTTGACATCTCATCTTTCTGGATCAAATCGTTTGTCAGTTCGGCGCGTCATTTCGGGCCCGACATCTTTTCTACATTTTGCCTCTCGCACCCCGACGATGGCGGTGTGATTACCACGGGAAGCCGTGACTGGGTCGACTATGAGGTTTCATCCCAGCTGACGATGGACCTGCACAAGGCAGTCGGGCTGGTGGCGCGAGCACGGGGACACCGCCGTTACTACGCCGCGATTCTAGAGAACCAGAAAGCCAAACTCATCAAGCGAAAGGATGAGAAAGTGGATGTGCTGGCGGAAACAGATTATGCCTATGACGAGAATGCCAAGTTGCGCTTTAGCCTGGCGATCAATGGTGCCCACATTTCCTTCAGCATTAATGGGAAGGAATTGCTTGCCGCTGAAGACGCAAGCTTCGCGTCGGGCGGCGCTGGCTTTGTCATCGACAAGGGCACGGTCCCAGCCTATGGTTTTTCAGTCAGCAGGACCGGTGACCCAGTGCTGCTTGAGCGCCGGGAACTTGACTATCATGGATAATGTGTTGAGTTCGTTTCAGCGTTGAGTCTGCTTGGTTGGACCGAAGAGGCCTTCTCTCGATCTTGAGCCATTCAAGCTAAGGTGGTCGACAGATGAAAAAGCCCTCAAGCGGTCGCGATGCTTATCGAGAAGTCTGGTCGAGCTACAAGTACCGCGAAAACGTCCCACTACGGGGTCTCGAGATCGATGGCAGGCCGGCGCTAACGGGCCTGACACCCGCGCTTGTGGGGGACTACGTTCTGTTGTTTGTTCGTGACCCGTTGTGCGCCTATGACGAGGACCCCGCAACGCAGCTGGCACACCGCCTCGAACGGCCAGTTCTCGCGGGCAAGAGTGGCATGTTCACGAGCTGGTCAGGTTATTATCGCGGAGCCCACATCACTGCGATCAGCGGTGGCAGCGGGGGCCCCGAGGCGGAGCTCTGCATGTTTGAACTGCTGGAGCATACGAATGCCAATACCTTTTTGCGCGTTGGCGGATCCGGCGGTTTGAATGAGCGCGTGCGTCCGGGGGATATTGTAATTGCCAAAGGCATAGTCAGAGGAGATGGCGTAACGGCCGCCTATGTAGAGCCAGGCTGGCCTGCAATCTGCAGTCCCGATCTCGTCATGGCGCTGGCGGAGGCGGCTCGAGCCCTCAAGGTGAGCTACCACATTGGTCTAACCCGGTCATCGGATTCTGATCTATGTGGTGCTGGAAGACCCTCTGTGGGCGGCTTCCTACGACCTTGCCAGACAAGCGTAGTAGACGAATGTCGCCGGTCAGGTGTTCTCAATGGTGAACGTGAGGCGTCCACGATAGTGACCATGGCCACACTGTTCGGGCGGCGCGGGGGAGCGTGCTGTTCGGTGGCCGACAATATCGTCACTGGCGAAGTCTTTCAAGCCGGGGCGGGCCACACTGCCGCGGTAGATGTCGCGCTGGAGGGCATCGCCGTCCTCGAGCGTATGGATCGGTGCCGCGCGCAGCACGGCGTCGAGGATTGGCTTCCTTCTCTAACCACGAGTAACGAGACAGGTCTCGAGGATGTACCGACTGGTGCGCCCGAAGTAAACCGGTGAGTCAAATAGCCGAACGAGACCGGAGCTATTTATTTTTTGCGCTCCCGGCATTGGGCTTAAGTCTGTGCGTGATACTTGTGCCGGCGTTGCTGACTGTGGTGCTGGCGTTCACGGACTGGGATGGAGTCTCCATGCCAGTGTGGCTGGGCCTCGAGAACTTTCGCGACCTGCTGAACGACATCACATTCTGGCGAGCGATATTCAACAACGTTAAGTGGACCATTATATTCTTGACGGTACCCATGGCCATCGCACTCGTGGTGGCCTCGCTACTGCTCACGCGCCGCCGTAGCCAATCCGTATACCAGAGCATCTTTCTCCTTCCCTACATCCTCTCGCCGATCGCCAATGCGAGTATCTGGAGCAACATGATTTTTGATCAGAGGTCCGGCGTGCTGGGCTACTTCAGCAGACACTTGCTGGCGTTGCACGACCCCCTGGGTCATGTCTCTACAGCCCTGTATACCGTCGCCTCGGTCGATATCTGGCACTTCTGGGGCTATCTCGCGGTCGTCTTTTTTGCGGCGATGCGCCAGGTACCGACTGAGCAACTGGAAGCCGCATACCTCGAGGGCGCCGGTGGTTGGCAGATTTTTCGTCACATAACCCTGCCGAATATCCTGCCGACGATTGCGCTCATGTTCGTCATGGTCACAATTTTTTCTTTTTTGACCTTCGACTACGTGTTTCTGATGACCGGCGGCGGCCCGGCACATTCGACCGAGTTGCTTTCGACGCTCGCTTATGGCTTTGCCTTTCGCAGCTTCGAGGTAGGCAAAGCAACCGCCGTCGCGTTGTTCATGAGCGTGTTTGGGCTCATGGCCGCCTATGCCTATGTCTGGATGAGCCGCGAAAGCTTGCAGCAATGATCCGAACAGACCCGCGCCCTGCACTGTTGGCCCGCCTTTTGTTGGGTCTGATGGTGTTGGTCTCCCTGGCTCCGCTCTTGTTAGTCGCTATCAATGCGTTCAAGTCGCACGCCGATATTGTAGAGAATCCCCTGTCGCTGCCGCACTCACTGGCGTCGATGAACTTCAAAGCAGCCTGGATTGGCGGCAATTTCTCGGTCGGGGTGGTCAATAGCGTGTTGCTTACAGGCACGACCGTGCTCGTGACGGTGGTTTTTGGTGCCTTGGCCGCGTTTCCACTGGCTCGTCGTCGTATAGTCATTTGGAAGCTTGTGACCCTTTATTTCCTGTGCTCCGTGACGGTTCCGATCCAACTATTCTTGTTCCCAATGTACTTCCTCTACGCACGGCTCGGCCTGATCGGGAATGTTTTCGCCACGGCGCTAATCATTGCCGCAATCAACTTGCCATTGTCGATCATGCTGTTGCGCACATACATACTTACCATTCCAACCGAACTGGACGATGCTGCCTTCATCGACGGTGCATCGCCATGGCAGACTTTTCGTTACGTGATATTGCCGCTAATGAAGCCCGGTTGCGTGACGGTCGCTGTCATTGTCTCGCTCAACACCTGGAATGAATTCCTAATCACCTCTACTTTTCAACAAGGAGATGCGGGATTCACCATGACGCTTGGGTATCACGCGATGGCGGGCGCCATGTCGCCCGACCTCGGCATCATGATGGCGGGCGCTTGCATTGTCATTGTCCCAATCATCGCATTTTTCCTGTTTCTACAGCGTCTCTTCGTTGATGGTATGACCGCAGGCGCAGTCAAGGGATAATTGTAGACATCATGGCCACTTTGGAATTGCAGAACATTGAGAAGCATTTCGACTCCGTGCGAGTGATCCAGCCCCTGGATCTGTCGGTCGTGCATGGTGAGTTCGTTGTCTTCGTTGGCCCATCCGGCTGTGGCAAGAGCACCCTGTTGAGAATGATCGCAGGATTGGAATCCGTCTCGAGCGGCACGATAAGCATCGACGGAAAGAATGTCACGAATCTGCCGCCGGTCCATCGCAATGTGGCTATGGTATTTCAGAATTACGCTCTCTATCCGCATATGACGGTAGAGGAGAATATCGACTTCGGCCTGCGGATTGCTGGCATGCCCAAAGCACAGCGTCGAGAGAAGGTCATGGAAGCCGCCCGCATTCTAAAGTTGGAGGCATACCTGGCGCGCAAGCCAAAGGCGCTGTCAGGCGGCCAACGCCAACGCGTAGCGATTGGCCGCGCCATCGTCAAGAAACCGAAGCTCTTCCTGTTCGATGAACCGCTATCCAACCTGGACGCCGAACTGCGCTTTCAGACACGCCTGGAAATCGCCAAGCTGCATCAGGATCTTGATGCCACGATGATATTCGTGACTCATGATCAAGTCGAGGCGATGACTTTGGCCGACCGTATCGTGGTGCTGCGAGATGGTCGTATTGAGCAGGTTGGTACGCCGATGCAGATCTACGATGATCCAGCGAACGTGTTCGTTGCTGGTTTTATAGGCTCGCCTAAAATGAATTTTCTAGACGCCAACATCACCGCGGTGTGCGCGGACCGCGCTTGGGTCAAGATCCCAACGCTGGCCCCTGGAGACTACGAGTGTCGCACGCTACGGAGTCGCCCGGCGGTGGGTACGGAAATCACCGTGGGCGTCCGATCGGAGCATATTGACGAGTCCAGCTCGGTCCTGGGATTTCCTGCGCAAATCAGCATCCTCGAGCGATTGGGTAGCGTCTCTTACGCTCATGTCGAGACATCGCACGGCGCCCGACTAAGCATCGAACGTCGAGTGCAACGCGGAGACCAAGTAGGGAATATTATTTACCTGCAATTGATGCCAGAACGCATTTTCGCATTCGCCAAGACGGGCGAGCGACTATGAGCGAAGCCGTTCTTTAAATGCGACGTTCGAGCACGCCGCGCTTTGCGGTCCCACTCAGATGTGTGCGCGTGCCGCATTTGGCAATTAACTTGCTAGTGCTGTTGAGCCCGGCGTTCGCAGAAGGCAGCGAGCGAGCAACTATCACCATGTGGTTTTGGGGAGCCGTACCGGCGTATCGGCAGGCATTGCAAGATGCGTTGGTCACACCGTTCAACAGCCGTCAGGATAAATACAAGCTGGTGCTCGAGTACCGCACAACGGTTGATAATGACGTGCGCATAGCGGCCATCGGTAACCGAGGCCCGGATATCATCTATACGTCAGGACCTGCAAATGTTTCACCGCTAGCTAGGGCCGGAAAACTCGAACCATTGGAGGCGTATGCGAAACAATACGGCTGGGTCGACCGGCTGCTTGCTCCGGTCCTAGACGCTTGCCGTCAGTACTCCCATCTCTATTGCATCACCCCTTCGCTGTATGCGGACGGAATGTTCTACAACAAAGCCGTTTTGCGCGAGAACGGCTGGTCCGTTCCCAAGTCCCGGGAGGAAGTTGTCGCGATCATGAAGGCAGCGCAGGCGAAAGGCATGTACGCCTCTGTCACTGGCAATAAAGGATGGCAGCCGGTCAACGAGGATTATATATCCATCTTTCTCAATCAGATCGTGGGTCCGGCAATGATCCGTGACCTGCTTACTGGTCGGATTAGCTGGTCTTCTCCCAACGTTGAAACCGCCATGTCGGAACTTGATCGGTGGTACAAAGCCGGGTATCTGGGCGGTGGCGACTACTTTGTGTTGGACTTCGATGTGTCGCTCGCGTTACTGCACCAGAAACGATCGCCCTTCTTTTTTGCATCAAACCTGGCTTTTCAGTGGGCAGGAAACTACTTCAAAGGGTCCGAGGCCGACGATCTGGGATTTGCTCCCTTCCCGCGCATGAATCCGGATCTGCCGTATCCGATCTACGATGTCGGTAGTGCGTTCACGTTCTCCATCAACGTCAACTCAAAAGTCAAGGATGGCGCCGCTCAGGTTTTGAACATGATTCTGTCGCCCGAGTTCGTTCTGGCGATCTCGAAACAATGGCCCGGGTACTGGTCTATTCCGCTCAAACACTTTCCGAGCGATCCGACCGCGACGGGCGTAGTCAAATCCTACTACCAATCCATGGCCGACATATCCGCTTCGCTCAACTCCAGTGAATTTGGCTACCACTTGACCTCCTACTTTCCCAGCGCGACGACAGATCTGCTGGTTCAGGATCTGGAAGGCGTATGGCTCGACCAGGAAACGCCGCACGAGATGCTGATTAGGGCAGGTCGCGTCTTCGCGAAAGAGCGGGCGCGCGGCCTAGCGATTGACCAGATTCCGGTGCCCGGGCGTTTGATGGTCCAGTGAGGTTGCCGCTGTGAGAAACATTATTATCGACACGGCCGCTACGGAGCGTTTCTTTGAGCATTTGTTCAAGGCGGGCACCCGAAAGTGAAGGCTCACGCTACCGAAGTACTGGTCGTGGGCAGCCTCAATATGGATCTAACTGCGTTCGCGCCGCGTTTACCGCTGCCCGGCGAGACGTTGATGGGTACCGGTTGGGCAACGGCGAACGGAGGCAAGGGCGGTAATCAAGCCGTGGCAGCGGCCCGGCTCGGCGCACGCGTGGCGATGATTGGCCGCGTGGGTCGAGATGCGCATGGAGAGGCGCTGCGCGCTGCCCTGATTGCTGAAGGCATCGAATGCGACGCCATCAACACCGATCCTCTGCACCCGACCGGCGTCGCACTCATCACCGTGGATAGCCGAAGCCAGAACACCATCGTTGTCATCGCCGGAAGCAACGCAGAGTTGTCGAGTGCCGACATCGACGCACAGCGCGAACTATTTGCTGCCGCGACAATTGTACTATTCCAACTCGAGACGCCATTACCTTCTGTTCGGCGCGGCATCGAATTGGCTGCAGAACACGGCAAATTCGTGATCTTGAACCCTGCACCGGCGCCGGAGGGGGCGATCCTGGACGAGGAAATGTTGACCGGTGTCACCCTACTGGTGCCAAATGAAACGGAAGCCGCACAACTAAGCCAATTGCCGGTCACATCCGTAGAAGAAGCCATACTCGCCGCGCAAGAATTACGCACCCGCGGCTGCCGCGAGGTGATCGTGACATTGGGCGCGTTGGGCGTCGTTCATGTCGGACGAAGTGAACCGCGACATTATCCAGCGCAGGCAACGCAGGCACTCGATACCACCGCGGCCGGCGATACTTTCATTGGCGGTCTAGCGGCTTCACTCGCTCGAGGAGATGACCTGACACAGGCGATATATTTCGGGCAGTTGGCGGCATCTCTCTCAGTCAGTCGTTCTGGTGCGCAGACCTCAATTCCGACTCTGGCCGAGGTAAGCGAACTGCGGAGGCGCCTCGCACGTGGATAGGAGCGAGCGGGAGCGGAGATTAGCCAATTTGCGTGCCCCTAAAAGCCGTCTAGGCTATGACTATTCGCGCCGCGGTGCTCACAGGTCCGGTCGACAAGAGCGGCGGCTAGCAATGACGTCATCCAATCGGCCGCAGCCGTCAATCCGGCGGACTTCGCGCCTATCGTAGCCATGGCCCACTGTATCGTCAGCAAGCCGCCGGCGTTCCCTCAGGCTTAAGGCATGCCGGAGCTTCGCCACGCTGCGCCCATCGGCTTTCGTGAATTCGTACTACTCGCTGCGGCGATGCTGTCGACACAGGCTATCGCCATCGACGGGATGCTGCCGGCGTTGCCCACCATGGTTCGCGTGCTGCACGTCGCGAGCGCAAATCATGGCCAGTGGATCGTAACCGCGTACATGGTCGGCTTAGGTTGCGGTCAACTGATCTGGGGACTGCTTTCCGATCGCTTCGGCAGGCGCCCGATATTGCTTGGTGGCCTGGCTTTGTATGTTGCGGCTGCGCTGCTCTGCGGGCTCACCGAGAGTTTTTATGCACTGCTGGGCTGGCGTTTAATTCACGGTCTCGCTGCCGCCAGTGTCACTGTAACGCGTTCTGTCATTCGTGACCTATATTCCGGGCGACATATGGCTAGGGTCATGTCGCTGACCCTCATTGTGTTCTTGATAGTTCCGATCATCGCACCCAGCGTGGGACAGTTGATCCTTCTGCTTGCGCCATGGCGCTACATCTTTATCGTCTTTGGCGCATTTGGATTGCTAGTTTGGACTTGGGCGCTCCTTAGGTTGCCTGAGACGTTGCATGCAGAATACCGCCTAAGCCTGACGCGTAATCACATCGTGAGCGCTGTTCGCCTGGTGCTTGGTAACCGAACGTCGCTGTGCTATACGCTAGCCACGGCCGTCATGATTGGAGCGGCGTTGGCCTATGTTGGAATGATGCAACAGATTTTCACCGAGGTATTTCACCGCCCCCGCCTGATGCCTACCGTGTTTGCGCTGTGCGCGATCTTCATGGGTTTCGCAGCTTTTCTGAATTCCAGAATTGTTGAGCAGGTCGGCATGCGAGTAATTTCGCATACAGCCCTACTGCTGTTCATCGCTGTGACCTTCGTACACGTGCTAGTGGCGGCATCCGGCATTGAGACATTATGGACTTTCGTGGCGCTGCAATCCGTGACAATGGCATGCTTTAGTATCTCAGTTTCCAACTTCGGCGCCATGGCGATGGAGCCGATCGGTTCAGTTGCTGGAATCGGCGCGTCATTGCAGGGCTTCGTTTCGACGTTTGGTGGCGCGCTTGTCGGTGCGGGTGTCGGCTGGCAGTTCACCGGCACGACCGTGCCGCTGGCCGCCGGCGCGCTGTGTTGCGGATTGGCGGGTATCCTATTTGTTCTGCTCGCAGAACGTGGCACGCTGTTCAGGGGCCATCACTCGGGATCGATCGTCGCGGCACAGGCGGAAGGAAAGCGACTCAGCGAGCACTAGTCATGACGGCGCGTTCCCTTTCCGGTTTGGGCGGCGAGCAGGCCGCACGCCGCGCAGGCCACTGGCGCACAAGCGACTCCTTCGACGGCACGCCCCTCGCCGAGATATCCCGCGTATGCCGCTTTGGCCGGCAGGACATTGAATGTGAGATTCTCGTCGTCCGTGCCTGCCTGCGCACTGATGTCTCGCATCACTTGGGCAGCGACCCCGACCGCAATCGCCGCCGGCCATTTACTGGCAATGCCACCGATGCCGACGGGACAGACCAGCCGCGCGATGGCGCCGCGATCAAAACCATCGCTCGCCAAGCGCGAACGAAAGCGTGCCGCCTTGCTCTTAGACCCAATCAGCCCCGCCCAGGCAAAATCGTTACGCGCGAGTATGGCGCGGCACAGGGCATAGTCGACTGAGTGGCTGTGCGTCATTACTAGAAAGCGTGCGCCGGCCGGCGCGGCCGCGACGCTCTGAACGGGGTCGGGGCTGTGCACGACCTGTATCGCAGCAGGAATCCGCGCCGGGAACTGCCCGGCACGAGAGTCGATCCACGTCAACCGTAGCGGCAGCTCACTCACAATTCGCGCCAACGCCTGTCCGACGTGGCCTGCACCGTAAATCCACAACGGCGGCAACACGTCGTCCAAACGCTCGAACAACGTCACCTCACCATTCTCGTTGCGCCTTATGCGCGGTGCTGCCCGCGCGTAAGGCGCCTGCAACAATTGACTCACCTCGATATCAATGCCCGTATGGCATCCGATCCGTCGCTCGACGGCCGTGTGCCGAATCGTGCTCATGAGCACGGTAGCTCCGCGCTGTGCGGCGAGACTTCCCGCCTCGAGCAGCCTGATATCCCCGCACGTATAGCGTTCCATCCAAACCTCCACGACACCCCCGCAGCACTGTCCGCGATCGGTGCCGAGCACGATGCGCTCTATCCGCGCCGGCGCCGCCCCGTCATCGAGCAAAGCGCGCGCCGCAACCAGCGCGTCCCACTCAAGCTGGCCTCCGCCGATCGTGCCTTCGATGCCACTCGAGCTCACGAGCATCCCGGCGCCGGGTTCACGCGGCGCCGAACCGCGCACGGTGGCCAGTACGATGCGTACGACGACGGGTTCGTATTGCAACATGGCAATCAATGCCTGCACCCAACACGTCAGCGGCTTCAGCCACTGTGCGCCCTCGCCCGACGCTGCGAGCAAGTTCGGCGGGCCGAACACCGACGCGGTTGGCGGCACATTCATCAGAGCACCGTGGAGTTCAGCCCACTTATCGCGCGCAATACCGCTTCGGGTGTAGCGGGAGCCGCCAGTTCCGGCACCGATCCCGGAGGACCCAGGCTCGCGATGGCATCGCGGATGGCGTGGAATACCGACATGGCCAACATCAACGGCGGCTCCCCCACCGCTTTGGAGCGATAAATCGTTTCTTCCCTATTCGGCTCGCTCGAGAACAGTCGGACCGTGGCTTGCATCGGCCAATCGCGTGCCGTGGGAATCTTGTACGTCGATGGTGCATGCGTCTGCAATTCGCCCCGTGCGTTCCACCACAGTTCCTCCGAGGTGAGCCAGCCGACACCTTGCAGAAATCCACCCTCGATTTGCCCCTGATCGATCGCGGTGTTGAGCGAGGCACCCACATCGTGCAGGATATCGACCCGCACCAGCTGTGTTTCACCCGTCAATGTGTCGATCGCCACTTCGCTGACCGCCGCACCGTACGCGAAATAGAAGAATGGACGGCCGCGCATGGTTTCCTTGTTCCATTCGATCTTCGGCGTCTTGTAGAAACCCGTCGAGGAAAGAGAAATCCGGGCCCGATAAGCTTGGCCCACCAGTTCCGCGAATGTAAGCTCGCGCTTGGCGATCGCTACCCGACCGTCGCGAATACGCACCTCGTGCGCCTCCACACCATAGGCTTCGCACGCCCATTGAATCAAGCGTCGCCGAATGGTCTGCGCCGCCGCCTGCGCCGCCTTGCCGTTCAAATCCGTACTGGCCGACGCCGCGCTCGCGGACGTGTTAGGCACCTTGGAGGTATCGGTGGCCGACACGCGGATCGCCGACAACGGCACATCTAACTCCGCCGCGACCACCTGCGCCACCTTGATAAACAACCCCTGCCCCATTTCCGTGCCGCCATGGTTGAGCAACACGGTGCCGTCGCTGTAAATGTTCAGAAGCGCGCCGGCTTGGTTGAACATCGTCGCGGTGAAAGAAATGCCAAACTTTACCGGGGTCAACGCAAGGCCGCGTTTGATGACCGCATTCTCGGCATTCCACGCCGCCAGCTTCAAGCGCCGCTCCCGGTAGCAGCTGCTGAGGACCAGCTCGTCCACAATCTCGTGGATGACATTGTCTTCGACAATTTGTCCGTAATGCGTCATATTGCGGCTATCGACGCCGTAGAAATTCGCGCCCCGCACGTCCAGCGGATCCAAGCGCAACGTCCGCGCTATCGCATCGAGAATATGCTCGATCACCATCATTCCCTGCGGGCCGCCGAAGCCGCGAAATGCGGTGTTGGAGACCGTGTGGGTTTTGCAGCGGTGCGATACCACCTCCACGTGCTCGAGATAATATGCGTTGTCGATATGCATGAGCGCGCGATCGTTGACGGGCCCCGACAAATCGGCCGAATATCCGCAGCGCGAGGCCAGCATGACGATGAGCGCCGATACGCGACCCTTGTCGTCGAATCCCACCTCGTAATCAGCGAGGAAGTCGTGTCGTTTGCCCGTCATGAGCATATCGGCGTCGCGGTCAACACGCAGCTTGATTGGCCGCTGCGTGTTATGGGAGAGCACCGCCGCCGCCGCCGCGATCAACGCGGGCTGGGTTTCTTTACCGCCGAAGCCGCCTCCCATTCGCCGACATTGCACGGTCACATCGTTGGAGCGCCTGCCTAGAGCATGTGCCACGATCTGTTGGACTTCGGTCGGATGCTGAGTCGAGCTGTGCACCAGCATGGCGCCGTCTTCTTGCGGTAGGGCAATGGCAATCTGACCCTCGAGGTAAAAGTGATCTTGTCCGCCGATGCTTAGCGAACCGCGCCGTCGATGCGCGGCCTGCGGCAGCATCTCGCGCGGCCGGCCGCGCACCAGACGCGCGGATGGCAGCACATAGCTATTCGCCGCGAGCGCCGCTCGAATGTCCAGAATCGCCGGCAGTGGCTCGTATTCGATCCGGCCAGCCCGCGCTGCGCTACGCGCCGCCGCGTAGGTATTCGCCGCTACCGCGAATAACGGCTGGCCCGCGTATTGCACAACGTCTGCCGCAAAAATCGGATCATCTTTATGCGAGCTGTAGTTGTTGTCGCCCGGAACGTCGCCCGCCGCAGCGACCGCAACCACGCCCGTCATACGTTGCAGCGGCGCTAGATCCATTTCGCGGATGCGGCCGTGAGCAATGCCGCTGAGGCCAAAGGCTGCGTGCAGTGTGTTGGCCGGTAGCGGGATGTCATCGGCATACAGCGCCCGGCCACTCACATGCAGGTGTGCGCTATCGTGCCGTGGGGCAGGGCTCATCCTGTTCCGTACAACGAGCTCCTCTGTGAGCGTGCCTTCGGAGGTAACCATGACTAGGCCGACGCTCCCACTACATCTGCCGTGCGGGTAGCTCCCATCGCCCCGCCGTGCTCGAAATAGAACCGGCGCAACAAATTGCCCGCGCAACGCAAGCGATAGGCGTCGCTGGCGCGTAGATCGGACAACGGCTGGAAATCCGTGGCGACCGCGGCCGCTGCAGTCTCGATACTGTCCCGGGCCCAAGGCGCGCCGAGCAAGGCGCTCTCGGCAGAGCGTGCGCGAGCTGGAATGGCCGCCATTCCGCCGAAGGCCATTCGAGCGGCACAGACGCGGCCGTCATGGACTTGCACCGCAAACGCGGCGCAAACCGCCGAAATATCCTGATCGAAGCGCTTTGACACCTTATAGCTTGCAACCCAATGCCCGGGGCGTGGGCGGGGCACACGCACCGATATGATGAATTCCCCGGATTCGAGGTCTTTGCGCTGATATCCGAGGTAAAATCGCTCCAACGGCACTCGGCGCGTACGCGCTCCACGACGTAACTCGAGTTCGGCATCGAGCGTAATCAGTACCGGCATGGAATCGCCGATCGGGGAGCCAGTGGCAAGATTACCGCACAGAGTGCCGGAGTTTCGCACCGGCGGTGAGCCAAATCGCTGCGCGAGCTCGGTGAGCTGCGGGTACTCGGAAGCAATGGCGGCCCAGGCTCGGGTCAACGACACGGCTGCCCCAATCTCCAGACCGCTTGCGTCGCGTCGCACCTGCTGAAGTTCCGTGATCTCGCCAAGGTAAACGATTGGCGGCAGACGCCGCAGCTGCTTCGTCACCCAGAGACCGATATCGGTGCCACCGGCCAGAACCAGAGCGCCGGGTTCGCTCTCGAGTACCGTGGCAAGCTCCTCGGTAGTACGCGGGGAATAAAAGTCCGCCAGTTCGAGAGCATGCTCGCGGCGGATCGCGCGCAGCGCATCACGGCGGTCGGTAGATCTCGCCGCCTCCTGGCCCCAATGCCCCGGCATTGCATAGCTGCCCATGCGGCAGCCCGCTTCGATGATCGGCCGATAGCCGGTACAGCGACATAGATTGCCCGACAGTGCTTCGACGACTTGTTCGCGCGACGGGCTCGCCGTTTGCAAATAAAGTGCAAACAATGACATCACGAAACCTGGTGTGCAGAAGCCGCATTGCGACGCATGATGGTCGACCATCGCCTGCTGGACCGGATGTAAGCTGCCGTCGCTGGGCTGCAGACTCTCCACGGTGACGAGCTCATGCCCATCGATCGTGGGCAGAAATCGGATGCAGGAATTTACCGCCCGATAGCTGACGTGGCTGCCGTCCTGAGCAAGTTCGCCCAGCACGACGGTACACGCACCACAATCGCCCTCGGCGCAACCTTCCTTCGTACCTGTTCGGTGGGCGACATCGCGCAGATACTGGAGCACAGTCATGGTCGGCGAGAAGTCAGATGCAATCACGACCTGTCCGTCGAGGACAAAGCGGACAGTATTGCCTGCGCTTTCACGCTTATCCGTTCCCATACCTGACTATGTTCCTCGATATATCGCGTAACTCCACGGCGAACCCGGCAGCGGCATGTGATAGTGGATCCGCGGCGGTTCAATGATTGAGTGCACATCCCAACTTTGCCACTCGATGGGTGGTATTTGTCATCACTTGTGCATTCGAGTGTACGTGTCGATAGCTGTTAACCAGCGCTGCTTTTCGGGCGGCGTGAGAAAGGACGCTTCAAAGGAATTGCGCGCCAACACTGACAACTGATCCTTTGACAACCCAAGCGCTGCTTCGACCGCGAGATAATTCTCCAAGACATACCCGCCAAAATAGGCCGGATCGTCCGAGTTCACTGTGACGCAAAGGCCGTGCTCTAGTAAGCGCTTGAGATTGTGGTTCTCCATGCGATTGAAGACCTTCAGCTCGATGTTAGACAGTGGACACACCGTCAATGGCATTCGTTCGTGCGCGAGTCGCTCGACTAACTTGGGATCCTCTTCGCAGCGGACTCCATGATCGATACGCCTTACCAGGAGAATATCGAGCGCCTCGAAAATGTACGACGGGGGCCCTTCTTCGCCTGCATGTGCCACAGCAAGCAGGCCCTCGTGACGTGCGTGCTCAAAAACGTCTGCGAACTTCGATGGCGGATGCCCGCACTCCGCGGAATCGAGTCCTACCGCGTTGATGCAATCCGCATGGGCAAGCGCATCTTCTAAAGTCCTCATTGCGTCTGCGGCGCTCAAATCGCGCAGAAAGGACAGGATAAGCCGATGAGTGATTCCTAACTCGCGTTCGGCTTCGATGAGTGCGCGCCGAATCCCATGAATTACCGTTCCGACATCTATGCCGCGCCGTGTGTGGGTTTGGGCATCGAACGCTATTTCGACGTGCACGACGCCTTGAGCGCGCGCCTTAAGAAGGTATTCGCGCGTCAGCTCATAAAAGTCACTCTCGTCCCGCAATACGTCAGTGCCTGCATAATAGATGTCAAGAAATGACTGCAAGTCGGCGAATTGATACGCCTCGCGCAATTCTTCTACTGTCCCGTAAGGAAGCCGAACGCCGTGTTTTCTTGCCAGACGAACTGTCAGTTCGGGCTCCAGCGTGCCTTCTATGTGCAGATGCAGCTCTGCTTTTGGCAACCCAACGATATACGCGTTCAATGTTCGAACCAGTGCGTACTGGGGCCATGTGGAGCTAAATGTGTGGCAGCCCCGCCAGCAACGGCATGGGCCCTAATGCGATGTATCGCGAACCCGTGGCAACGGTTTACTGAGCCGTTAGCACTTCTGTCGCCGCCTGCGCAATATTCTGGCAGCAAGCGTCCGGCGATGACTTTGGTAAACTTCATCTCCTACGCTCTCTTGGATAGCTGCGAAGCCCTCGCCATGACGGCCGACGTCAGTATTGCGGTGTCGCAACAGTCGTCTTCTCTCGCCCTAAGGTCTATACTACTGTACCTCTCGAAATGCGATAGCGCAACTTCAACGGCGCCCGAGCTAATAGCGGCAATCGGAGTTACCTGCCATGACGCTAACCCATATTGATCATAAATCCTCGATACGCCAGCGCGTCTTCGCCGAACTGCGCAAAGTCGCATTTCCGGACAGCCGGTTTCACTACGATTTCGGGGCATTCATCGCTGATTTCGTGGGCAGCGACCAAGCCGTGGACCGTTTGATGAGCCATCGGTTCTATCGCGATGCCAACATCCTGTTTATTACGCCGGACAACTGCGTCGAACAACTGCGCTACCGCGCCCTGCTCGACGGCAAACGCATTCTGATGACGACATATTCGATCAGACGAGGTTTCTGGCTGCTCGATCCTGCACGCATTCCCAAGGATAGGTTGTTGTATGCCGCAACCCTCGATGGGATGGAGCGAATGGCCGAGCACATCACGCTCGCGGCAATTCGCGATAGGCTCAAAGTGGTCGACTACATGATTACAGGCACCGGTGCGATCAACGACAAAGGTATCCGCTTCGGAAAGGGCCATGGTTTCTTTGATGCCGAGTGGGGCATGCTCTATCGTGTCGGGGTGATCTCCTCCGCGACTCCCGCCGCCGCCGTGGTACACGATTGCCAGGTGCTGCACGAGACGTTGCACCCGGAAGTCTTCGACACAGTGGCAGACGTGATCTTCACACCCACGCGTGTGATCGCTGTTGGTAACCCGCATAAGCCGACGTGCGGCATCGCGTGGAGTGTGCTCGATCCACAAATGCTAGACACCATCCCGCCATTGCAAGAGCTCAAGGCGCTGGAACCGACTCTGCCTCCGCTAGCCTGATGAACCGCCGACGCGGATTCTTATGTCAGGCTCTGGCAGACCTAGGACGCGCATTGGACGCGGACCTCTGCAGGCGTTGCGCCCATTCATTTACATCGAGCTGATTCACCTGTTGGACGAGAGTTCGCCACTTGAGCGAAATCGCGTTCTCGCCGGAGAAGGCGCCACAGATCGCACCGGCCATCGCCGCGATGGTGTCGGTATCACCGCGCAGATTGCCGGATATTTCGATGGCAAGGTTGGGTTCTCCATGCGCATAGTCGGCGATTGCGATGGCCGCGGGGACGGATTCTGTCGTCGGCTCACCGGCACCGACAATGTCAGAAATGAGACGCGCGACGTCGGTTTTCGATCGAGCACCGTTGAGAAGAGCGCGTGCATTTTGGATGCGTCCAGCGATGTCCGCCGCATAAACCCAGTTGCCGCGCTGCGCACCGGCACGCGCGCCACACAATGCTTCCTCCACCACCACGCTCCATGGCGCGCCCTTGACCGCGGCAGAGATGGCCGCAGCCAGGGCCGCGGCGCCGGAAATTGCCGGACTGGTCAGATGAGTCGGCAAGCACGCAATGGTAACCATATCGACCAATTCTGGAAGCGATAGCTCGGCTAGTGCACCATATACGCCTATTGGCGATATGCGCATCGCGGCTCCATTGGTTACGCCGAACCTGCCGTTCTCCTCGATAGCCCCGCCCGACTGGTATGCCATCAGCGCACGTTTTGTGCTTGGCCCCACCGCGAGAGAATGTTCGCCGCCGACTCCGACGAACCACTCGTTCAGGCGGCGCGCCACGCTGGAGGGCGTAAAACCATCCTCCAGTGCATCGGTAAGCGCGAGCGCCTGTTCGGTGTCATCGGTAATCCGTCCCGCAGGATATCCGGCGTGATACGGACTGATGGCGGGTCCCGGTTCCATCTCAGTTCGCCATGGTGGTGCGCGAAGAAACGAATTTGGCATACCGAACGCGTCACCGCACGCCGTCCCGATCAAGGCGCCTCGAATACGCTCGTCGAGGGAAGCAGATGGGCGAACTGGCTGGTTGTAATTGAAGGCGGCCCAGGCTCCCCAGCCTTCGCAGGCGCGCGCAGCGACGTCTGCAGCGGTTTTGGCAGCATCCGGCACGGTATCGCCAAGTAGGCGCCGCGCAAGAAATGTGCCTCCGAAGGTGTCACCCGCACCGGTGGTATCAACGACTTTGGCTGTCGTCGCGGGCAGGTTAAACTCCGCGCCCCCTTCGACAATTACTGCGCCCTGGGCACCGCGCGTGATCACCAGCGTCGTTGCAGAAGGACCATTTAAGGCTTCCCGCTGGTGTTCGTCTACGACTGCGGTATGCCACAAGTAGCGCAAGCTCTCCGGCGACGCCTCACCGATAAGGCTGCATGGGATGTCACGCGACTTCGCCGCTCCAAGCAGCGTCTCGGTCCATTTGGACCATACCGATGCAACAACCAGATGAGTAACTCCGTCGAATAGTGAGTCCAGATCTGTCGGCATCACGTCTGCATGTGCGGTTGACCACGCCGATCGCTGATTGCCGTGATAGATCATCACGCATCGCGCGGCGCCTTCGTTACTTTGCGGTACCGACCCGCAGTCGACCCCAGCTCCGTCGAGGCGCCCCAGAGCGGATTGGCTCTCCACATCGCGCGGATACGGATGCCACAATTTGACCGTCAACCCTTGCGCACGTGCCGCAAGTGCGATCGTCATGGCCGCCCCTCCCGGCAGCCATTCACCGCGGGAACTGGGATTTGCAATCAGGCTAGCCACTTCGGAAGAGGACGGAATCCGATCTACGCGTAGCAGCAGATCAAATATCGCAGCGTTGCCGGCCACGAGGAGGCTCATGGGATGCCTTATTATTTAGCCAGAGCTAATTGCACGTCAATCCAACGAGGTCTAGAATATCAGACCTCTCTGAGAAATAAAAGTTCTCGAGTGTCACAATCGATCTACGTAGCACATTCGCGCGGCTTTAAGTCGTTCGTAAGACCTTGGGGATCCGTGTGAGCGGCAAGGCGAGCGCCATTCTGGGCGCCATCGCTTTATATCTGGCTGCGCTTGCGTGGCATTGGGTGCACGTGTCGAAGCAGGGAAGCGCATCGGAAGGTACGGGTATCAAACTTGTCGTCTTTGGCCCCAGCAGCTGGGATGGCTTTGCCCCTGGTGCAGCCGAGGATGTCGTGGCTCGAGTGACAGGTGACCTCGACGCTAGATTCAGAATCGAACATCCGCAAGTCAAACAGATCGTGCACGACGTACGTGGGCCCGTCGCAGACGGCCTTGCACGGCTGCGTAATGCGGAGGTGGCGGGCGATCAACTCGATGTCGTGGTATGTGCCGCCAATCCGGTAAATACCGCCTACGCAAGAGGTGGCTTGATCGCACCGCTGGATGCACTGGTGACGCGCATACGCCAGCGCTTTACTCCCGGGGCAGTTGAGAACTTTACAGTGGATGGCCATATATGGGCTGCCCCATTGTCCGCCGTGAACCTCACGACTTTTTTTTATAACAAGGATCTCTTTGCGAATGTCGGTGCCGGAGCACCAAAGACCTACAGCGCATTTCGGGCGCTGGTGCCTAAATTTCGAGCGGCGAACGTGATCCCGGTCGTTCATCAGGGCAAGAACGCCTGGATGTGGCTGTTTTATTACATGAGTGCGCTCACGCAAGCCACGGAGAATCGGCAGGTTTTGTTCGTCGAGCGGATGTTGGAAGGCACCACGAAATTTACCGATGCCACGAACGTCCGTGCATTGCAACTGGCGCGCGATTGGGTGGATGACGGCTTGCTGGATGCACAATCGAACGAACTCGACGAAACTACAATGAAGTCGGTGTTCTATTCAGGCAAAGCGGCAGCGTTCTTCGGTGATACCTGGGATATTCCAGGTATTACATCGAATGTGACTTTCCATTGGGGCGTGTTCCCCTTTCCGCAATATGATTCTGCATTGGGCCACCCGGAGGCCTTTGGTGGCGTCGAAAGCGGCTTGTGTATTTCTGCAACGACGAAGCAATCTTCACTCGCGGAGGCGTATATCGAATTTGCGACACGAGACGAGAATGCAAGGCGGCTATTGCAGCCTCTGGGAGCTTTCGCCACATCACACACAAATGTCGTCGAGGGCGACGACGAGATTTCTCGCGAATTGAGGGCGCGGCTTCCGGCGGCTAAGTTTTTGGATTGGATTTTCCCCCCGGAACTCACTGACTTCATGCAGCGTCAAATGCAAGCCATGATGGGACAGACTCAAACGCCGGAACAGACGGCGGCGAATATTGAGGCCAAATACGAAACTTTAGTGCAGGCGGGGTATGTGTATAAACCGACCAAAAGCGCCTCTCCCGCGGCGACGAAATGACACGTTCCCACGCCCCCTATGTTCTCCTTCTACCCGGCATGGTACTGATCGGAACTTTTCTAATTCTGCCAATCGGGTACGGGTTTTGGCTAAGTCTCCACGACTTCAACGGCATCGTTGTCGGTCATTGGACAGGGCTTTCGCTCTACCGCAGGGTGATCACTGATGCGGGATTTCACGAAGCGCTTTGGCATACCGTTGTATTTGCCGTAATTGTTGTTGTGGGAAAGAATGTGTTCGGTCTCGCACTCGCCGTGCTCGTAAGTCTTCCGCTGCGAGGGGTTCGAGCGTTTCGCACCGTGTTGTTCCTGCCGGTGACACTCAATATCATCGTCATCGGCGCTTTCTGGACCTATTTCCTGGCGGCATCGCGATTTGGCGGTCTGTTGAATCAGGCGCTGTCTGCGGTCGGGCTGCAAGGACTTGAACACTCCTGGCTCGGTACACCGGCGACTGCATTGCTCTGCGTTTCCTGCGTCGAGATCTGGCGCTGGAGCGGATTGCATATGCTGATCTTCCTGGCGGGCATGCAGGCAATCGATCCATCGCTTTATGCGGCCGCGAAGCTCGACGGCGCAAACGCATGGCAACGATTTCGGCATGTCACGCTGCCGCAATTGCGGCCGATCATATTTGTTTCCACCCTGATCGCGTTGATGGGCGCTTTTGTCCGCAGTTTCGACGTTGTCTGGGTGCTGACGCGGGCAGGCTTTGGCACGCAGGTCGTGGTGACCTATCTGTACAGTGAGGCATTCAAGTTCGGTCATTTCGCTCAAGCCACTGCCACGGGCTACATTTTGCTGGTGATCATCGCCATATTCGCGTTTACATACTATTTCCTATCGAATAGCGGCGAGCAGCATGACTGACTCGCCGTTCCGCGTCGGTTTTGCGCGCGTGGCCGGCTACGCGGCGCTGCTTATCGCCGCGCTGCAGGCTTTGGGTCCAATTCTTTGGATTGTGGTCGGTTCATTCAAATCCAAGGCGGACTTCCTCGTCAATCCCTGGCGACTCCCTCAGAGCTGGCTGTTCCACAATTATGTAGACGCATTCGTGGTAGCTCGCGTCGGCGACTATGTCTGGAACAGCTTGACCGTGGTTACGCTCGGTCTTTCCATACTACTCGTTGCGGCAGCGACCACTGCGTACGCGTTGGCTCGGTTCAGGTTCCCGGGACGAGGCCTGGTGACAGTTATCATTCTTGTCACAATGATGGTGCCTTCCGATGTGCTGACCGTTCCGCTTTTTGTCGTACTACGGTCGCTAGGCATGCTTGGAACATTTCTTGGGGTCGCCTGTCTCTATGCCGCGAGCGGCTTCGGTATTTCCGTCTTTCTCCTACGGGGCTATTTCATGAGTGTGCCGCGGGAGGTTGAAGAGGCGGCGCGGCTCGATGGCGCAAGCACTTTATCGACGCTTTGGTACATTGTGCTGCCGATGACTTTGCCCGGATTTGCAAGTGTCGCGGTCATCCAGGCGATGGCAATGTGGAACGATCTGTATCTGTCCTTTGTATTCTTGCGCGATCCGGCGAGTGCCACCGTACCCGTCGGCTTGCTCAATTTTTTTCAGCGCGACTCGGTGGATTGGCCTCGCTTGCTGGCTGCATTGACTGCCCTGACCGTGCCCGTACTGATCGTCTACGCAGTACTGCAGCGGCGCTTTGTGGAGGGATTGACCGCGGGCACAGCAAAATGAGCAACCAAAGACCCATTCTGGTGATGTCAAATGTCATTTTGGACGATGTTCAATATCCGGATGGTGCTTTACATCCTCGAACCCTTGGGGGCGCCGCGGTCTATGCGGCTGCTGCGGCCTCGATGTGGTGGGGACAGATCGGGATCGTTGCCGGCGTCGGTTCGGATTTCGACGCGACTGCGGGCGCCGCTCTCGCCCAGTACGGCATACGCCGTGAAGGGCTGATAGTGCGAGATGCGAACACTATCCGGTCGAAGCTCATCTATCATGCAGACGGCGAACGCAGCGAAACTCCCGTATATGGCCGGGATCATTTCGCGCGCCTTCAATTGACGCCGGCCGACATCCCGCAGGTGCTTTTGCCGGCCGCAGGGACCTACATTTTCCGCGATATATGGCCTGATTTTTGGTCCGCATTTCAAAGCTCGCGTAAGTACTTGGGAACCGTGATGTGGGAGCTCCAGGGCGACGCCGCTCAAGCGCATAATTTGTCTTCCATCGCGTCATTGTTCCGACAAGTCGATTTGTTTTCGCTCAATATTGCCGAAGCGCACAGGCTTCTCGATATTTCAGCACCGGAATCAATCGTCACCCAATTGATCGGCGCGGGGGCTCCTGTCGTAGTGCTTCGAATGGGGGCCGACGGAGCGCTTGTCTCGAACGGACGCGAGCAACTTCACGTAAAACCGCCCCCATCTCCGGTGGTCGACGTGACCGGGGGCGGCAATGCGTTCTGCGGCGGCTTTCTTGCCGGGTGGTGTCAGCGCCTTGGCGACCTCGCGCATGCGTCGCGCTGCGCCGCTGCGTCCGCTGCACTCACCCTTGCACAGCATGGGTTGCCGTCATCCATCATTCGGCGTGACCTCCTTCGACTCTACGACGCCACAGGCATCTCACGTCATTCCCTTTCATTCGACAGGACCCCATACTTATGAGTGCGGAACTAGATTCCTTTCTAACGCAGATTCGCAGCCTATCCGATCTTCTCCAAGAAGCAACGCCGCGCATCGAGTCAAATGCACGGACGGTACTATCCACTCCGGAAATCTACGGCATACGCCATATCATCCTGACCGGCTCAGGCGACTCATATGCCGCTGCCCTTGCCGTCGCACCGGCACTACGCGCGTGGACCGGGTTGCCCGTACAGCCGATGGTGTCGATGGAAGCGTCGCGCTATGTAGATCACGGCCGGCCGCCGTTGTCTGGGAGAAATCGCGGCTTGCTTGTAGTTTCGATCAGTAGTTCAGGCGAGGCCGCGCGCCTGGTCGAGGCGACGCATCGACTAAGAGCGCTGGGCGCAATCACGCTTACTGTTACAGCGAGCCCGGCAAGCCGGGCCGCACGAGCTGCCGAAAAGACACTCGATATTTCGATCCCTGCCTCTGTCTCCGCGCCTGGCACTCGTAGCTACGTCGCGTCGCTACTTGGCACCTATCTGCTTTCAATCCGGATCGCCGAGGTACTAATGTGCATGACCATGGATTGCGCCGGAGCCTTACGTAGTGAACTTGCCGGCATGTCAAACGCACTTCACGGATTGAGCGAGAGTATGGAAGCCGCCGCTCGCGAACGTATCGACGCGTGGGGCCTCTTCCATGCCGCGGATGTCATTGGGAGCGGACCCAGTTTCGGTTCCGCGTCGTACACTGCGGCTAAGATGGTAGAGGCCGCAGGTATTCATGCTTCTGCGCAGGATGTCGAGGAGTTCCACCACTTAAACTATTTCGTCGATACACCGGAAAGTATCCCCGCCATCTTATTCGCACCGACAAGGTCTGTTGCGGTCAATCGCACTCGGGAGCTAGTCACCGCACTGGAACAACTTGGGCGTCCTTATCTTGCGATCACGGACGATACCAGCTTCGCACCAGCTAAGAACGTATTGGTTTTGCCGCAGGTCAATGAGTTCTTCGCTCCCATTCTCCAGACCGTACCGGGTGCGTTGCTCTCAGCTTTTACTGCAGCTAAGCGCAAGGCCGCTCACTATCGCGGTCATACAGGACCGTGGCGCGGCGCGCGGGACGCTGCACTGGTACGCAACAGCAAGATTGAACTTGCCAATCAGTGAGGAACGCATAAATGCAATCGTTCAGTCTTTCGACGAATCACAACGGCCTCTATGACATAACTCCAATGGCTGTAGCGGAGCTTGCCGCCAGTGGAGTAACTGCAGGAATGCTTCTGGTCTCGATACCACATTCTACGGCGGCCGTGACCGTGGTCTCGCCGTGGGATGTTCGGGGTCTCGAGGATGTAAACGACGAGATCCACCGCCTTGTACCCACGCGAATAGACTTCAAGCATCAGCACGACACACCGCAGGACGCGGCGGGCCACGTGAAGGCAGCATTGATTGGTCATTCGCGCATGTTTATTGTGAACGAAGGTAAGCTCGGCCTCGGTCATTCCCAGAAGGTGTATTTCTGGGAATTCGATGGCCCTAGAAATCGCACCGTGCATGTGCAGGTGATCGGCAAGTGACGATCGATACCGAACTTGCCAGCAAAGAAGAATTGGCCGCTGCAATCAGCGCCAAAATGCGCCAGCATGCGTTCCCCGATTCGCGCTTTCATCTGGATATCTCGAAATTTATACCAGGATTCGACGGCAGCGACGTTGCGGCGCAAAAGGTCACTCAGGACATCGCCTATCAGCGAGCGCAATATCTCTTTGTAACACCTGATAACGCGTTGATCCCATTTCGATATTTTGCCGTTCGCGATGACAAAACAATGGTGCTTCCCTCATATGGGTTGCATAGGGGATTTCTGCTACTCGACCCGAAGAAAGTGCCTGGGGGCCACGAACAGTACGCGGCGTGGCTCGATGGCGTCGAACACTTCGGTTGCTCAGTGACACTGGGGGAACTGCAGCGCCGTGGACGTTTTGACCTCGTCGTCGTAGGCGCTTCAGCTGTCAACGCCGCAGGTCTTCGCTTTGGCATGGGACATCGGTATCTGGATATCGAATGGGGGATCTTTGCGCAGATCGGCGTAGTCGACGACGGCGTGCCCATCGCAACGATCATTCATGACACTCAATACACGACTGCGAAGTTACCGATCGAGAGCAGCGATGTTCTTGTAGACGTCATCGCAACGCCTACAGGAATATGGCGCACGCCTTCGCACCCCAAGCCATCGACGCTGAATTGGGCGCTGGTCGACAGCGCCATCGAGGACGCCCCGCCACTGCGCGAGCTGCGCGAATCCGGCTTCAATGGTACTCAGCGCCCAAGCGCACTCTTGTAAGGATTCCAAGCGAAATGGAAGCGCGCGTTTCCAGACGACAGCAATGTTGGATGTTCGACCGGACAGTGCTTCTGATCTCACTTGGCCGAGGCATCCGAAAAGGTCGCCAAAGCATCGCCCAAAGTAAACCGGCCCATTGGAAAATGGGGGAAATATACGAGCATAAATGCTTGATTAGATTGCCGGAGACAGGAGTCGAACCTGCGACCCGCGCATTACGAATGCGCTGCTCTACCAACTGAGCTACTCCGGCTTGGAGACTGCGTATGTTAGGGATCGGCGCCCGGCCACGCCAGTGGGCACCTAGTCAGGGGCGCCCGCCGGATGCCGTGCGCCCCCCCTACGCCGGCTGGCGCAGCTGCGTCATCGAATCGACCATGATGCGGGTGTGTTCCTGCGGCGAGCCGTGGTTCATCTCGATCTCGCCCAGCCGCAGCGAGTTCTCGACCACGAGCTTGCCGCGGGCGAAGCGCCGGTCCATGAACTGTGCCAGCCCGGCGTCCACACTGTCGCTGCGGGCCAGTTCCTCGGCCAGCACGATGCCGTCTTCTATAGCCATTCCCGCTCCCGACGCCAGGTGCGGCGTGGTCGCATGTGCCGCATCACCGATCAAGACTACCCGGCCCCGGTACCAGGGCTTGGGCATCAGGATCGCCTCGAGCGGCCGGTAGTTGATCGTGTGGGCGTTGGTGGTCAGGACCGTTTCCCTGACCTGCGGCACGATGCCGCCCCAGCCGGCCATCAGGTCGTACAACCGCCGCGGCTGCTCCTCGATGTCCACCCACCGGTTATCCGGCCGGTGCTCGAGCAGGAACATGTACATGTGGGTGCGGGAGACCGGGTTGAAGCCGAGCTTGGTGTCATCGCCCATATAGAAGTGCGTGCGATCGAAGCCGGCTGGTCGTTCCGCGACAATTCGATAGATCATCTGGCCGGTGAATTTGGGCTTGGGCGCCTCGGGAAAAATGCGCTCGCGCATCGTCGAGCTGATGCCGTCGGAGCTGACCATCAGGTCGTAACGGGCGCGATGCCCGTCGCTTAAGGTGACCTCGACCCCATCAGGCAGCTGCGACACGGATTGCACCGTGGTGCCGAGCCGCACATTCGCGCCTAGCGCCAGCGTTCTATCCGACAGGATCTTGTGCAGCACCGGCCGCATGATGCCGCCGGTCCCCGGCAGATCGTCCGAGATCGGCGGGATATCCAGTTCCTGGATGCGCTGGCCGCTGCGCGTGAAGAGATAAGCGCCATTCCAGGTCGCGCCCTGCGCTTTGACTTCATCCAGCACGCCCAGTGTTTTCAGCGCCCGCAGCGTGGGACCCGTGATCGTGATGCCGGCGCCGTAGATCTTCCAGTTCGGATCGATCTCGGCCAGGTCCACCTGCATGCCGGCGCAGCGCATCGAGATCGCGCAGGACATGCCGCCCACGCCGCCGCCCACGATGAGCACTTTGGGGCTGGCCGCCAATGGATTTACCCGCGACGGCGCAGTCGGATCACGAGATCGATGCCGGCGACTTCCATGCCCGGCGGCGGGGCCGGCAGGCGGCTGAACTGCACATCGCGCAGCGCCACATCGCTCAGCGCGCCGGTCTGCTCATCCTGGAAATGATAGTGCGGTGCCACATTGGAATCGAACCAGGCGCAGCTGCCATCGACGGTCAGCTGGCGGATCAGGCCGCGCTCGGCGAACAGGTTCAGCGTGTTGTAGACCGTCGCCTTGGACACCCGTGCACCGTCACGCCGCAGCGCCTTGGTGATCTGCTCGGCCGACAGGTGCTGCGGCTCGCCCAAAAGGATGATGGCGATCTGCAGCCGCTGGTCGGTGACGCGGATGCCGCAGGCGGTAAGCCTGGCGGCGGCGCGCGTCCAGTTGGACTCGGCGTCTGCTGACTGTATTCCCATGGTCGGCAATTATAGCCCCGGAACCGAAGAAAACCGGCCAATCCGCTCTAGGGGGCCGCTGAAAGCGGCGCGGGTGACATAAATCGCCTCCCAGCCCGGGGCCGGAGTCGTGGGCCGCCGCCCTTAGACGCGTAGCGCCCGCGGCAGACCAAACACCACCTGCTCTTCGCGGCCGGTGAGCTCGGCGGGCATTTCCGCGCCCCATTCGCGCAGCCGTTCGACCACCTGCTGCACCCGTACTTCGGGAGCGGAGGCG